>Ga0307379_10007814_pt1 | contig 14479 bp, 9 predicted proteins | sample UN2MG_FD_202237 | JGI IMG/M metagenome (GOLD analysis project Ga0307379, IMG submission 202237) | Soil microbial communities from Risofladan, Vaasa, Finland - UN-2 | ecosystem: Environmental > Terrestrial > Soil > Coastal area > Acid sulfate soil | place: Finland: Risofladan, Vaasa | collected... | reverse complement strand
GGTGTGCGATCTTCTGGAGAGGATTCCATCTGACACTGTAGTTCAGCGAATCGCGGTTGACGTGCCGGGAGAAATGCTGGTGGGTCCTGAGTGGTGTATTAAAAAGCGCAAAACGATGGCGGCAGTCCAGGAGGAGTTCAAGCGCAGGAACAGCCGTCAGGGGATATTATCTGGAGATGCGGCGTAAGCTCATGCAGCCGGCCACCGGGCAGGCAGCCACACAAAGCCCGTCACCCACACATTTCTTTTTGTCCACAGAGGTTTTGCGCTGGCTGGAGATACCGATAGCATTGTAGCCGAGACCCTCGCAGATCCGGTAACAAATCCCGCAGCGCGAGCAGAGTTTTTCATCGATCGCTGCAACCACCGCAGAGTTACGCGGCAGGTCCTTGGAAAGACTGAAAAATGGCAGGCTTTTGCCGACCAGCTTGTCCACCGAGGAGATCATCTTTTCCTCAAGGTAATCGCTCACTCCGCTTTTAAGCTCATCCACCAGTCCCACTCCCCGCTGCAAAACCGCACCGTGGAGCTGCAGTACCGAGGCCCCTATCAGAATGAACTCAACACTGTCCCGCCAGTTGTAAGCGCCGCCGAGCGCGCTTATGGCTAAGCCGGTATTGGCGACTCCCCATTCGGCAAGCATACCCAGGGTATAAGGCTTGGTGGCTGCACCTCCCATTACACAAATCGAGCTTTTGCCCCCTACATTGGGAAAGGGGACAAAGTTGGTAAGATTGATTCCAGGTACTCCCCTGGGCTCGTAGAAAAGGGTCAGCGCATCCGCCCCTGCCTCTTTCAAAGTTTCGATGACCATCCCCCGGTCGGGAATCATCCCCGGCAGCTTGAGCATCACCGGCGTGCTTCGCGCGCCCTCACGAATATAACGTGCGGCCTTCTCCATCAATTTCAAATCATGAGCGATAATCTCTCTCTCTTCCGGGGATTCGCCTAGCGCTATGGAAAAGTCGCATTCTATCAGATCTGCGCCTGCCTGGTGCAATCTCCTGGAAACCTTGAGCCACTCTTCGCGGTTGGCGCCGATCATGGATGCTATAATCACATGCTCTGGAAAACGCTCCTTGAGGATGGTGATCGCTCTTCCAGTCTCCTCCAGGGGCGCCGGAGTCAATGGTTCAATCCAACCCAGATCTGTCAGGCGTTTTTCCTCATATTCCACTCCCCGGTACAAAGGCGCCCGCTGCCGCTGATAAGCGATAGTGTGTTTATCCGGTGTCGCGTTCAGGCTCGTTTTGCGCAGCACCACCCCTCCCCAACCGGCTTGCAGTTGAGATGCCACGATCTCGACATTTCCGATCGGAGGGACTTGGGAAACAATGAATGGATTGGGAAATTTGACACCACAAAAATTTATGCTCAGGTTTACTTCCATTCCCTTTTCCTCTGGATAATCAGGAAATACCGCATTAAGCAGCAAAAGCTCAAGACGGCGTGCCCTATGGCAGGCGTGGTTTTCACTATTCTTTCAGCAGTTCCCTGACAATCTTTCGCGCAGCGCTCTGGCCTTTGGCGATAGCATCGATCACTGAATCGACGCGTTCAACACAACTGCCTGCTGCAAAAATAAAAGGATCCCTGGTCTGATTTGTTTCCGGGTCTACCTTGATCCTGCCCTTTTCAGTCAGTTCCAGGTTGAAAAGCTCGATCAGTCTTTTATCAAGTCTCTGGCCGATAGAAAAAATTACAGTATCCGCAGACAATTTGAATTCACTGCCTTCAACCGGAATAGCTACAATTGTCGGACCTTCTTCCTCCTTTAACTCCGTCTTCTGGCAAACGACTCCAGTAATCGTGCCCTGGCCATCGGAAATTATCTCTTTAAGAACAGTGCAAAAAAGAATCTGCACACCATTTTTTTCGCACAACTCGTACCGCTTTCTGAAAACAGGCATTTGTTCCCTGCCCCTCCGGTAAAGGAGAGTAACCTCGCCTACACCGAGTTTGCGCAGGGCAGCGGCCACATCTATAGAAATGTTGCCCCCGCCTGCAACAACCACATTCTCGCCCAGGCGAAGCCTTTTTTCTTTCAATTTCAGGGATTCCAGAATCTCGACCCCGGTGAATATATCTCCCTTATCGGCGCCTGGAATATCAAGCCGGCGGGGAATTCCCAACCCGATGGTCAGGAGCAGAGCATTATAACTGTGCTTTAAGCTCATCAGGTTGATACTCTCACCGACATTGATCCCGGTAACCAGGTCTACGCCGAGATCGAGCACACCCTGAATTTCGTGGCTGATCACAGCATCGCTGATCAGGTAGCTGGGAATACCCTTGGTGAATACGCCGCCGGCAACACGCGATGACTCATAGATAATGACCTTGCAGCCGTTCAGCACAAGCTCCACTGCAGCCGCCAGTCCGGTCGGTCCGCTGCCTACTATGGCGACTGTTTTACCGATACTTTCGGGAATCTCGGGCAGATAGGGATGTTTTGAATTGCGGTCGCAGTCAGCCAGCAGCCGCTCGAGTTCCGCTATCTTGATCGGGCCGCCGAATTTCTTTCTGAGACAGACCTCCTCGCACTGCTCATCATATGGGGAGACCCGCGAGGTTATTCCGGGAAAGTAGTTGGTCTCTTTAATCAGGCGCAGCGCTCCACGGAAATTTCGCGAGCAGATCCGGGAAATGAAACCGGCAATATCAGTTTTAGTTGGAGAGTCTTTTTGGCAGGGAGCATCCCAGCAAAGATAGCAGCGGCTTGCTTCTTCAATGGCCTCGGGATAGCTGATTGTCTGCGTTTCCTCAGAGAAACCTTTTATTACTTTTGGCATGTTGGACATGGGATTTCCCCGATATTAAGGTCCTCAGGTGACCGATAATTTAATGCAATCAACCGGCTAATGCAATATATTTTTATTATCTTCTTATTTATCAATGATTTGCGGATTTGAAAAGATAATATCGAAACTCTTTATACCCGTGGAAATAATGCCTCCCCGGACAGGCTGTGCACACGAATTAATCAGGGATTGAAAGCTTGCGCCTGTCCCGGATTATTCATCGAAAACTGACACGCCTACGGCCGCCCCTCGATTTTTTTTCTTGATAAAACACTGCACTCGATCCAAAATTAGCTCGATCCTGCTGGCCAGACGAGAAACCTAATGCAATCACCCGGATATTCGGCAGTGCCATTCCATGCCAGGTGCGAATAATCGCATGAAAGCTTTTTCCACCATTCCATCTCCACTGTCAACCCGTTCCAAGGAGGGGGTATGCAGGTACCCAGCCCGCTGACATTGACAGGCCTGATAACGTTAGGCTTGTTTTTGCCTCTGGTTAATTCATGCTCGCAAGCCGAGGATAAAGCACCCCCGCCATATAAGGACCCTTCACTGCCGGTCGGGAAGCGGGTTAATGACCTGGTCTCCAGGATGACCCTCGAGGAAAAGGTTTCCCAGATGCTCCACGAAGCCCCGGCTATCGAGCGGCTGGATGTGCCGGAGTACAACTGGTGGAACGAAGCCCTTCACGGGGTAGCCCGGGCGGGGATCGCCACGGTATTTCCACAGGCTATCGGCCTGGCAGCCACCTGGAATACGGAACTTATGTTCCGCGTGGCAACCGTTATCTCTGATGAGGGCCGGGCGAAACATCACGAAGCCGTCCGGCACGGTGACAGAAGAATCTACAGAGGACTGACATTCTGGTCACCGAATATCAACATTTTTCGCGATCCCAGATGGGGCCGGGGCATGGAAACCTATGGTGAGGACCCGTATCTCACCGCCCGGTTGGGTGTCGCTTTTGTCAAGGGGATGCAGGGCGACGACCCGCACTACCTTAAAACCGTGGCCACGCCCAAGCACTTTGCAGTCCACAGCGGCCCTGAACCGGAGCGCCACCATTTCGACGCCCGGGTAACAGAGATCGACCTCTGCCAGACCTACCTGCCGGCTTTCCGGGCCTGCGTAATCGAAGGCGGCGCTTACTCGGTGATGGGAGCCTACAACAGGTACATGGGAGAAGCCTGCTGCGCCAGCACCAAGCTGCTCAAGGACATCCTGAGAGGCGAATGGGGTTTCAAAGGATATGTAGTCTCAGACTGCTGGGCAATCGCGAATATCTATGAAGACCATAAGATCGTGGAAACAGCCGAAGAAGCGGCGGCCCTGGCAGTCAAAGCAGGCTGCGACCTGAACTGCGGAGAGAAATACGCAGCACTGGTGAAGGCTGTCAAGAAGGGACTGATCACCGAAGAAGAGATAGATGTATCAGTTAAACGCCTGTTTACCGCAAGGTTCAAGTTGGGGATGTTCGACCCGCCGGAAATGGTGCCCTATGCGCAAATACCTTACGCGGTCAATGACTGCGAGGCGCACCGGGAGCTGGCGCTCGAGGCGGCGCGGGAGTCGGTCGTGCTCTTGAAAAACGAGAACGACTTCCTGCCTTTGAGCAGGAATATCAAATCCATCACGGTAATCGGGCCCAATGCCGATGTGCTGGATGTGCTGCTCGGCAACTACAATGGCACCCCCTCGAAGTATGTCACGGTCCTTGAGGGCATAAAACAAAAAGTATCCGCGGAAACGCAAATTTTTTATTTGGCCGGCTGCGAGCTCGCAGAGTCGTTTGTAAGTATCGAGGATATCCCATCCTCAGCACTGGCCCCCCCTGCGGGCAGCGCAGCGCAAAAGGGGCTTCTGGCCGAGCTGTTCGACAACCCGGAGTTCAGGGGCGAGCCGGTTATGACAGCGGTGCACGATCAGGTTGTCTTCTCCTCCAATGGTTGGCTCACGCCTCCCCCCGGATTCGGCAAAAAGGACCCTTATTCAGTGCGCTGGACAGGCAAGCTCATCCCCTCGGTCAGCGGCAGATACACGCTGGCCGTACACTGCGGTCCCCAAGTCCGCCTTTATATCGACAACAAACTGCTGGCCCGAAAGGATAACCTATCCCGTGAGACAGTCAGCGGTGAGCTGGATCTCCATGCCGGCCGTCCTTACGATATAAAGATCGAGACTCTCGACAATTACGACAAGACCCTGATTTCCCTGAGGTGGGCAGTTCCCTGGTCAAAAGATATCGACAAGGCGGTCGAGAAATCCGAGGCCGTGATCATGTGCCTGGGCCTTTCCCCCCGCCTGGAAGGCGAGGAAATGGATGTCGCCTCTCCCGGTTTTTCCGGGGGCGACAGGCTCACGCTCGATCTTCCCGGGCCACAGGAAGAACTGCTTAAAAGGACTTACGCCAAAGGCAAACCTATCGCCTTGGTATTGCTCAACGGCAGCGCCTTATCAGTCAACTGGGCAGACAAGCACGCCGCGGCGATAGTCGAGGCCTGGTACCCCGGGGAGGAAGGCGGCAGGGCGGTTGCCGATGTGCTTTTCGGTGATTATAACCCCGCCGGAAGGCTCCCGCTGACTTTCTACCAATCAGTCGAGGACCTGCCTCCTTTTGAGCAGTACGACATGCAGGGCAGAACCTACCGCTATTTTCTCGGCGAGCCGCTTTATCCTTTCGGACACGGGTTGAGCTATACCAGGTTCGCGTACAAGGGCCTGCGGATCGAGCCCGAAAAGATAAAACCAGGCGAAACCGTGACAGTAAGCGTGGAAGTCGAAAATTCCGGCGAACGGGCCGGGGATGAGGTCGTGCAGGTTTACCTGACCGACCAGGAAGCTTCCCTCCCGGTCCCGATCAGAGCGCTCGCGGGATTTGAGAGGTTGCGCCTCGAGCCTCGGGAAAGCCGCAAAGTCAGTTTCACCCTGACCCCGGAAAAAATGTCACTGGTAGATGAGGGAGGGAAAAGGCTTATCGAGCCAGGAAATTTTCTGGTGGCTGTCGGGGGAAAACAGCCCGGGTTCAAGGGATCAGCCGATGCCTGGACTACAATGACCCTGGCGGGCACCTTCGTGGTCGAGGGAAGCGTGACCGAAATCAAGTAGCAGGGAGGTAGAATCCGGCTTCAAACGAGTGTGCTGTCCCGGAAATGGATTCCTTAAAAAACGGAGGATCCTTCGACTGAATTACCAGCGGAGACAAAAATCCCCCCTGCCCTCCTTTACAAAATGGGGGAATTAAGATGTTGTCTTTTAATCAGTTACAATGGATGAAAATTGCATGATATAACCTCCCCCTTTTAAAAGGGGGAAAGAGGGGGATTTGTTTAAATACATCCATAATACTCATTATCTGTGGATCATTATATTAGTGCTCTGATAAGTTAGAAATGCATAGTAACTGGCACAGATTAACTGACTAAAAAGGTTTGAGTCATACTTGAACAGGCTCTAGGCTGTGGGCTGTAGGTCCCTTCACCCCACCACCGGCTCGTAAGAGGACATGGGGCTTGAGCAGGGTGGACCTCCTGCCTCTTGACTGCAGCCTTATAGCTTATAGAGCATAAATAGATCAGGTATAAAGTCTCCACCCGGCAAAACTAACTTGTCACTGCCCTAAAGTAGAGCACCAGACAAGGAGGGGGCCGAGATTCAGTATAAAATCGGGGGTAATATTCTCCCGGTTATTCTCCTGGACATTATTCCTTAAGCGAAAAAATTTTTTGGGTGCCGTCCGAAGTTATATTAAATTAATAGTTGTTACCCGCTTTATAGCCTGTTACATTCAGAGTGAGGAGGATAATACGCTGGATTCCATAGAAAACAAGGCACCTGAAAGTAGTGTCCTGAGAGGAATAGTGGCTGCGCGATTGCCGAAAGCAGTATTCTGCCTCCTGATTTTTCTGAGCGCCTTTTCTTATTGCATTTCGGTTCGGGCTGATGAGACCGAGAAAAAGCTGAAAGGGTTTAGCGAGAAATTTATTCGACAGGAGAAAGCCATCCAGGCGCTCGAGAGGGCCAAGGTTTTCCTGGAGGAAAAGTCGCTTGACCTTGCGCGTAAGGAACTTGTCTCAGCCCTTAAGCTTGACAGCGAGCTGATCGAGGCACGCTATGTCCTGGGTCTTTTAGAAATGGAGGCCGGAAACTATAAGTTAGCGCTTGACCACTTGACCGAGGTTTATAAAAAGAAACCGGACCAGAAAGGGCTTCATCTCCAGATTGTGCGCAGCTATCTTGCTCTTGGTGACTGCCTCCAGGCAAAAACCTGGCTCGAGAGACACCTGAAAACAAATCCCAAGTCTGAACAAACCGATAAGCTTGAACTTGAAATAAAAAAGTGCCAGGCCAAAGAGGAGAAGAAAGTTGATTAAGACCAGCGGCTGGAGCCTGGAGAGAATTGGTTGGATAACTTTTTATATCGGAGTTGTCACCATTCCATTTTTACCACCTTATTCCCTTGTATTGCTAGTATTCGGTGGAATAGTGGCAGTCATTTACCACTCCCGTCACCGTTAATTCCCCGCCTGAAAAGCCGCGGAGGGCCACCACAAAATCCAAGAGAGTACGCTTCTGGCGCCCGCAGGAATCCTCCGTAAAAAAGCTTGTCTAAAAATAAAACATTCATCCTCTCTGCTGATCGCTTTGTCTTTTATTATCCGCATTCTGACCCTCGTCAAGCTTCTCCTTTTGGTAATCCTTAATAAAATATGTAATCTCACGCAGGTGGTTATCGATGCGGTCGAGGTAGAAAGAAATGCGGGACAATTTTTTAGAAAAGCTCTGCACAAGGAAAAAGGTAAAAATAACCGCTACGGTCAGGACAATCGGCATGATCTGGCCGATAAAATCAAAAATATAAGCTAGTTGTACGATATGGCTTTCGAACCAACTCATTTGAATCCTGAGAAATTAACTTTCAGTTATAAAAAGCCTGAGCCGATTTTTTAATTCAAGGCTTTTTGGGGGGGTCGCGGGGCTCGGGCGGATTCCCGGAGGACTTCTCTTTTTCATTCGGTTCAGCCTGTGGTTTCTTATTTTCCGGGTTGTTCTCAGCCTGTGCTCCATTTACAGACCGGCTGTTCTGAGCTTCTCCTCCGGATAGAGGAGCAGCGCCGGGTTTCAATGTATCCGCAGTTGTTGTCTGGATCGCGGATGGCTCTTTGCCGGACTCGGCTTTCAGATTCCGGGAACTGTCGGCCGGAGAAGCTGCGCCAGGCGGTGCGCTAACCTTAACCGAATCAGCGAGGGCGGAATCGGAAGCCGCAGCGGCTGCACTTTTCGGTGCGACAGCCTTGACCGAATCAGCGAGGGCGGAATCGGAAGCCGCAGCGGCTGCACTTTTCGGTGCGACAGCCTTGACCGAATCGGCGTGAGCGGAATCGGAAGCCGCAGCGGCTGCGCTTTTCGGCACAGGGGCCTTTGTCGAATCGGCAAGGGTGGAATCAGCAGCCTCTTTGGCCCGGTTCAAAGAGTCAGCCAGTTCCTTGGCCCGGGCAAGAGAATCGGCAGCGTACTGGATATGGGCCAGGGAATCGGCTCTGGCTTTGACAATCGAATCAGCCCGCGCCTGTTTGGCAAGCTCTCTGTCCCGCAGCACCTGGGCAAACAGCGGAACGTCGACCGGCTCCACCATTCTCTCTTTCTCCCAATCGACAGCATCACTGTATTTTTTCTGAACCATCACATCCAGAATATAAGCCGTAAACCGGCTGGTAGTATCGATCTCGGTTTGAGGCTGACTAGTCGCTGCCCGCTGGATTCGTGCTGCCTGGCGCTGCGTCTCGAAGCTGTTAAGGGCTTTCTTCCTTCTGGCTTCGAGAAACTCATTCAAATTTCCCCTCAAGCTGTCAGGCAGAGGGATTTCCACCCAGACACCGTCAGATATCCCGTAGTCGATTTTTTCGCCGGCGTTCAAAGTAAAAAGAATGTCTGAATCGACGTTTTTTTCAAGGTAAACATAAGTATTGTTTGTGGTCACATAAATTGTATCGTACTGAGTGAAAATCTTTGTCTCATCCTTCTTCTGCCTTTGCCTGTAAGTATCGATCAGACTGCGGCGCCGCTGTTTTCTGTCCAGTTCCTGGAGAAGATCCTCTTTCACGGTATACCAGTTATCGAGGCTGTCCTGAGGGAGGCGATCCCAGCGATCAACATCCTGAAACTTGAGTTTTAACCGATCGATAGTGTCCGGCAAAAGACTGTGTATGCCTGTATGCTCGAAATTGGCATCAACTGGCTTGGTGCCGCGCACCTGGAGGTTCTCTTTGATCTTGGTCTTAATCTTTTTCTTCCCATAGCGCAGCTCCAGCCTGTGAAACCTGCGCTCTATCGGATAGTAATTTATGCTTCTTAAACCCCGGAAAACATTGTGCACCTTGAAATTTTCAGTGGGGAACAGGCGGGTATGGATGATGAGTCCATTCTCGGTAATATCCTGGCTCACCAGACGGAGCTCGACGATCGGCCTGTCCTCTTTGTCATAACCCACAAAGACATTTATCCGGTCGAAATCCCGTGATACAGGCTCGAAAGCTTCCTCTTCGCCGCCGCCTTTTTTGATAAAAGGTATCGTGAAACATCCGGTAAAAATAAGAGCCGCCGAAACGAGCCAGAACACCCGGTGTGAAATGTTTCCTCTTGAGAACATAAGTGCGGATAATAAATCAAGCTTCTTGTGGGACGAGTTGCAATTTTCTGTAAATTCAAAGGCAAAAAAAAACAGCGCTTGCCTTATTTCTTTTTAAAGTTAAACACTTTACAGATAAAAGACAAGGGAAGACAGCCAAGCGGCCGCAAAGAATAAAAAACGATTCTTTTAGTCACGAGAGCTCAGCCTTGCTGTCCCGCGGCTGACCACCCGTCATGGCCGCTCTTTCAGCCTTCGTATTTTATCCAGGATTGGATTGATCTTCAAGCTGTCTACCCCCAAGTACCTGGCCGCGATCAGCTCCTGTTCCGCGCTTTTGAGATATCCCGCTTTAAGCAGCGCCAAGCCGTTACTATAGACCTCCCGAGGCGCAAATTCAATTGCCCAGGCCACTGAATCCTCCAGGCTTCCCTCGATTTCCAATTTCTTTACGGTCTGGTAAAATGCCGGATTGATTTTCTCCAGGTATTCATCCGGTAGACACAGCATATAAAATGCCTCCGGAGCCATGAGTTCTTTGACAGAATAATATAATGCGAGATTATAAGCCGCAGGGATCACTATTTTATCTTCATGCTGCATCCGGTTGGTGGAGAGACGAAGGTAATACAGGCTCTCATCATACTTCTTTCTGTTAATGAGCAATCCACCAATATTGGCACAATCGATCGGCTCCAGCTTATCCGACCATCTCTCGGCCAGCCTCATTACAAAATTAAAATTGACATCCTTTTTAGAAAGCCTGTAAATGACGAATTTTCGAATATCGTCATCAGCGCCTATATGATCTATCAGAAAATCAGGAAAATAATTGTTCTCCACACAATATCTCGAAACGTTGCTTGCCAGATCCTCTTTCCCTCTCTGGGAAAGGTAATGTTTTTCTTTAGCATATTCAAACATCCTGACTATCAACCGGTCGCTGCTGTGGAGAGTAAACGACCAAAGAGCCAGATGACAGGCGGCCAAGGGCAACAGGACGGCAATCAGTCCGGCAATCCGGGGACGCAAGGATTTAGGGACAGAGACTTCCCAAAGCCGCCAGGCGGAGAATGCCAAAAGGAGACCCAGGGGGGCATAAATATCCCAATCGCGCATTACGCCCAAAGATGCATGGAACAGCCACAACAGGCCGCCAAAGCCGCCGAGCAATATCAGCAGAAACACGGCCTGAGGGTCAGGCAGCCATTTTCGCCTTTCGAACGCCAGTGCGTACAGGATCCATAAAATCCACAACAGATTCAACGGGCTGTGTAACAACAAGACATTGATAAATTCAAGCAAATGGATTGGAGCAAAAAGTCCGTAGGCGTATGTCTTGCCGAGTCCTGCATCAATAACCTCAGTGCCGGAAATAAACTGGGGAAAATAGGCGGCCGGATCAATTAATTTCCAGATCAGAAAAATGAATCCGACTGCCGGAAGGACAAGGTTAAGAAATAGGGTCAAAGGTTTCTTGAACAGTTCCTTCCTTTGTAAAAAAACCAGGTAAACAAGGGATGGAACGAGCGCCACTGCAGAAGCGTGGAGACCGAGATAAAAGAAAAATAACGGAAAGATAATCCAGGGGAACCTGCCCTCCCTGACTGAGCGCAAGGCTTGCCAGAGATAAACCGCAAGAACGGCCATACAGGCGACAGTGACCTCGATAAATCCTGTGTACAGGGCCATGGTTCCCGAGGTAAGCACCGCAAGCAAAAGAAGAACAGCCCTGCCTGGCGACCGGCTTGACGACACGGCCGCTTTAGCCAGCGAAAAAGTACAAACAAAGGCAGAGATCGACCCGACGACTGACCACACGAAATACGACCTCTCCCCGACTGCCAGTTTAAGAGGAAATGTAAAGAATAATTGTAAAATATTGTGCATACCGATTGTAATGGCTGATAAAAAGGGGAAATGTCTGTGGATGGAATGCTCCAGCTCGAGATTCGGATAAGATAAGTAAACCAGTTCCACACCATCTCCCATTAACGGGCAGCGGACAATAAAGGCCAGGGGGATCAGGCTGGCTAGCAGGGAAAGCACCACGATATGGAAGGTTCTTATTTCGGGAAAGTTCTGTCTGGACAGGCGCTGAAAAAAAGAAGCTGTTCTCTCCGTGAACTGCGGCGTGAGCCCGATGAGCGAGATCAAGACAAAAACTGCGGCCACTCTCCAGGGATATTCGCCGACCAGGCTCAGGCCCCAGACCCACATCGGGAAAAGATACCCCCCAAAAACAGAAAGGCCCAAGATAATGACAAGGTATCCTTTGGCAACCCTCTCCACTGGAAAATCAGCTCGCATTCCTAGCCCCAGGATTGTCTTAATATAATTCGCATTAAATCTACTCGATTTCAGGTTTGAGGCTGAATCGACCGCCCCTGATATTCTGAAAATCCACGCCCGGCGCGGGGTATTTTCCAGAACCCCTTTGACCCCGATTATACACGACCGTTCAGGTTTTTCAATTTAGCAGGCCATAAGACTTCTTTTAAATGTTATGGCTTGTGTTTCCGCATACCTGAGCGGGCCGGCATCCTTTTTGCTTTCAACCAACGCAACTTTGATATCTACCCCCGCGGTCAGTGCAAAAAGGGTGCCGGCCCCGCTCTGCCTCAGCACTGTAAACAAACGGGGTTTTTCTTTTTTGGACCACAAAAGGGCGCCTGCGGTAAACCCACTGACAACCTATCGCTCTAGGGCTTTCGCCCTCCTTATTTCATCCAGGATGGGTTTGACTTCCAGACTGTCCAGACCCATTTTAACAGCGGCGATCAGTTCCTGCTCTGCGCTCCTGAGAGACCCCACCGCCAGCAGGGATAAAGCGTTTTCAAATACTTGCCTGACCCCCAATTTTACTATCAAAGCCATTGAATCTTTCGGGCTCCCATCCCTTTCCCATATTTTTCGGGCCTGGTAAAAGATCGGGTTAACTTCCTTTAATTTTCTGTCCGGCAAACAAGCCTGATAGACTAAAGCTGCAGCAGTGAGATCTTTAATAATGTAATAATTTGCGAGATATGAAGCCGCAGTCACTACGATCCCACCTCCTGCCTCCATTTTGTTGGTGGAGAGGCGAAGGTAATACAAAGCTTCATCGTAGTTCTCTTTATCGAGGAGCATTCCACCAATATTGGCATAATCTATCGGCTCAAGTTTGTCTTCCCATCTCCGGGCAAGTCTCATAATGAAATCAAAACTTTCCTTACGGGTCACCAGCCTGTAAATAACGAATCTCCGCACAACATCATCAGCGCCGATATAATCTATCATGAAATCTGGAAAATAATTATTCTCCACACAATATATCGAAATGTTACTGGCCAGTTCCTCTTTCCCCCTCTCTGACATAAAGCGCTGCTCTTTAGCATATTCAAACATCCTGACCATTAACCTCTCTCTGCTATGTACGGTAAAGGTCCACAGAGTCAGATGGCAAAGCGCCAGGGGCAACAGGACAGCAATTATTCCGGCCAGACAGGGTCGGATGGGTTTGGGGGCGGCGACTTCCCAAAGCCGCCAGGCAGTGAAAGGCAGAAGGAGACCCAGGGGCGCATAAATATCCCAGTCGCGCATTACCCCCAAGGCTGCATGAAATAACCACAGCATGGCGCCAAAGCTGCCGAGTAATACCAGCAGAAAGACTGTCCGCCGGTCATTCAGCCATTTTCGCCAGCCAAAAGCGGCTGCATATAAGATCCACGCTGTCCATAACAGATTCAACGGACTATGCAGAAACAATACGTTTATCGACTCCAGAAAGTGCATTGGAGAAAAAAGCCCATAGGCGTATTTCGCGCCCTGGGTTGTATCTATGACCTCTTTGCCGGCGATAAACTGGGAAAAATAGACACCGGGGTCTATCAGTTTCGAGATCAGAAAAAGGAATGCGGCTGCCGGGAGGACAAGGCTTAGAGCTAAGATCAAAGGCTTTTTTGATAGTTCCTGCCTGCGTACAATGACCAGGAAAACCAGCGCTGGAACCAGCGCCACCGCAGAAGCGTGGAGTCCGAGATATAAGAAAAATACTGAAAAGATAATCCATGGAAACTTTCTTGCCTCCACAGCGCGTAAAGCCAGCCAGAGAAAGCCAGCCAGAACAGACACACAGGCCACGGTGACCTCAATAAATCCGGTGTACAGCACCATAGTTCCTGAGGTTAACACTGCCAATATAAGAAGGGCAGCCGCGCTGCGCGATTTGCTTAATAGCAGGGCCGCTTTAGCCAGTGAAAAGGTAAAAACAAAAGCCGAGACCGACCCGATAACTGACCACACAAGATACGACCTCTCCCCTGCGGCCAGTTTAAGAGGAACAGTAATAAAGAATTGCAAGATATTGTGTAAACCGAATATAATGGCAGACAAAAAGGGGAAATGCGCATGGACAGACTCTTTCAGACCGAACAAGGGATACGATCTATAGATCATGCCTATCCCGTCTCCCATTAACGGGCAGCGGATGATAAAGACCAGGGGGATCATACAGATCAGCAGGGAAAAAACCAGGATATGGAAGCTCTTGATTTCAGGAAAGCTTTGTTTGGACATCCGCTGAAAAAAACAAGCTATCCTCCTGCTGAAAGGCGGCAAGAGCCCGATGAGCGAGACCAGTGCAAAAACTGCGGTCACTTCCCAGGGGTAATCGCCAACCAGGCTCAGGCCCCAGAGCCACCTCGGGAAATAATACCCTCCCAAAACAGAAAGGCTCAAGATAATGACAAGGTAAGCCTTGGCAGCCCTCTCCACCGGAAAATCGTCTCGCATACCGGGTCTCCGTAATATCTCGACATAACTCGACCAGAAAGGAGAATGCCCTGTATTCATGGGCAAACCCGCTGTTTAACTGCCTGCACGACAAGCAGCTACTGTCCCCGCTCCCCGCAGCCCGCTTAATAAATATCCGGTAAATGCGGGTAGCGACCTGTCATCGGACCCCTTTAAACCGCCTTATTTTAGCCAGAATGGGATTGACCCTCAGGCTGTCAATGCCCATGCGCCTGGCGGCAATCAGTTCCTGCTCGGCGCTCTTGAGAGATCCCGC
>Ga0307379_10007804_pt1 | contig 14492 bp, 20 predicted proteins | sample UN2MG_FD_202237 | JGI IMG/M metagenome (GOLD analysis project Ga0307379, IMG submission 202237) | Soil microbial communities from Risofladan, Vaasa, Finland - UN-2 | ecosystem: Environmental > Terrestrial > Soil > Coastal area > Acid sulfate soil | place: Finland: Risofladan, Vaasa | collected... | reverse complement strand
GCCATGGCTACCGCCTAAACGTCAGGTTGTTGCGAGCGTTCGCCGCTCGCTTGGCCCGACGCGCCGTGTGGGAGGTGCCTCGACCCTTCAGGGCCTTTTTCACCCCGCGGCTGCTCATGCCACGGACCTTCACGGCGCCGACGCCGCCGCCACAGCCACCGACGCCAGGGTTGGTGCTGGAGGGCGGAGGCAGAGCGGTGATGTTCCCGGGTCCAGACGGCTGCGTCCACCCAGGGCCGGGGGCGCTGCTGTCCGGCGGACGGGGAGCCGGCACCGGGGTCATGTAGTAGCGTTTCGGCTCACGACCACCACCATTGGGCGGCGCTGACCAGTTGGGCGGACCTCCACCGGGAGGGCTCCATCCGGGCGGAGTGCGACCGCCACCGTCCGGCGGAAACCGGGGCGGGTAGCGATGGGGCGGGTACTGCGGAGTGGGAGGGCAGCATGTATTGGGGTCGATTGCGGCCCCCATGCCTCGATAGCTGCGTCGTCTTGCCATGGTGTTCTGCCTTTCTTTCTTTGCTGCGGGGAAGTCGGTGTTCAGATATGCGGGCTCTCGGCCAGGCACACGCAGGTCCCAAGGCCAACTGCCTTCACGGTGCCGGACTTGCCGGTGAGGGTGGTGCACGCCTTGCCCACGTCGCCGCAGTTGCTGCGGTACTGGCCGGGCCGAGCGCGCCGCCTGCCCGGGGCGCCGCGCCGACCTCGGGCGGAGTGGGAGGTGGCCTGCGACTTCGCGGCGGCGCGCGCCACTGCGGCATGGATCGCTGCGTGGGCCACGCCCAGGGCCATCATGGGGAGCGCGCCTACGCCCATGCGGTCGTGGCCGTAATGGACTCCGGCCGGCGGGGCGCAGTTTGATTCGGCGTTGATGTAGTACGGGGCGGCGCGGGTGGGCGTGCCGGCAAACGGCTCGCTGTAATAGTTCGGCGACTTGCCCACCCAGTAGGGCTGCTGGAGGATGGGATACGGCGCGCGCCGCTGCTGTGGCGGCCAGCGTTTGTGGTGGTGCTGGTAGTTCCAGGCCATTCCCACCGGGTAGCTGCTTGGCGAGGCTCCTTGGAGCTGCATGTTTCCGCCGCCCCACCGAGGATCGCTGCCGCCAGCGCAGCCGCCCCCGCCCCCGATTCCGTCGGGCATACAATTCGGGCATCCGGCACACCTGGCCGGAATAGCCCCCTCCAGGGTGTAGGGGGTGTAGCGCCCGCGAAGGGAGGCTATGTGGCTGTACGCCAGGTGCGGGCTGACGATGGGCTGCGCGCCGGGCTGGAAGTGGACATACCTGTCGGTCTCAAGCTGGAAGGCTCGGGACCGGAGGCCGTAGGCGCGGGGGTGGCTGCTACCAATGCCTCCGCGAAGCGTGAGTGGGAACCTACGCATGGTCTTGTTCTTCCACTTGGGGCCGCAGGGCATGGTTGGACTCCTGGCTCATGGTTTCGCTCATGCTACCGCGCCGACGCGGGCGCCATCAAATGTTCATCATCCGGCGCATGAACGATCCCTTCACGCTGTGCTTGGACCGCTTGGCGCGGGCTTTGGCGGGCAGCTTGTCGATCACCTTCATCGCGCCGGTCACGGCCGCCCCGGCTCCCCAGGCGGAGAGCACCTTTATCACCTCGTCCTGGGGGCCGATCACCGTTGCGCTCGACATGCCCTCGTGCGTCATCGGGTCGTCGCCGAGCGCGGCGATGGGGCGCAGCTCGATGGTGCACCCCTTGTAGGCGAGCAGCACGCCGCTGCCCTTCGGACCTCGGCGTCGGGGCTCGGGGGGCATCGGCACCAGCTTGGGGGGAGCCTTGCGGCGCCCCTGCTCCCGCATCAGATCGACCGCCTGGAACCCCTCCTGGTGGGGGAAGGGGTGGTCGGTGTCCCACTCCCAGAGAATGGTGCCGTGGCGATATAGCGCCACATGGCCGTCCTTGACTTCGACCTCGCGGCCCCGGTACTTGTGGCGGGTTCCGCCAGGCCAGGATTCGACCAGCACCGGCCGAGTGTTCTCCTTGAACCCCTTGGACAGCAGGTCGTCGCGCTCAACGTCTGCCGGGTTGCGTGCGGGCTTCGGCCAGAATCCCCACTCCACGGTCCCCTCGCCGTCTCGGCGGCCGGCGAAGTAGTGATTGGCAGGGGAGGATTTGTCCAGCTTGGCGGAAATATGGTCGAGCAGGTCGTCCGCACGACGCCGCCAGGCCCGGGGCGCCAACTCGTACCAGTCGTCCTCGTCTCCCCGTCCGGCCGCTTCCGCAATGTAGAGGTAGGTCGGGCCGAACGCGCCGCGCAAGCTAGCTGACGCGGTGGGGTCCAAGCCGTCCAGCGTCTCCGCAAGCACCGCGATGGTCTCGCTTCGGGAAACAGGATCGGGTTGGATCAGGACCGCTCCTGGCTTTGCCTTGCGTGCCATTCAGATCCTGTTCAGCACCGACGGCAGTCGGCCCCTTCCCTTCTTGACGGGCGCGCCCTTCGGCGCTCGGGCGGCTTCTTTGGCCGCCAAGTGTCGGCGGCCGGCTCTCTGGGCGGCGTTCAGCGCCCCTTGCTGACTGGGGTACGCCTTGGTGGAGGTGGCGACCTGGGACGCGGTGCGCTGATCCATCACCCAGTAGTGCCAGCCTTTCTCGTCCTCGCCGACGATGATGGCGAAGTCGTGGTCCTCCGGGTTGCGAGTGCGAGCCCCGCTTGCAGACCAATATGTTGGACCGCCCTGCCTGAGCGGCTGGTGGCGGATCCCCCGGCGCTGAGCTGGCGTCGAGGTAGCCAAGTCCAGAACCCGGCGCTTGCGGGGCCGGGCGCGCTTGGCTTGTTTCCGTGCGCGTGCCATTCCCGCGCTCTCAGTCTGCGTCGATATCCTCGACCATTTCCTCGATGACAGTTCGCTTGACGACCGGAGCCTTCTCTGCGACGGGCATCGGGGCCCCTGGATTGGTAGCAGCGAGCATGAGGCGTGCGCGGGCAGAGTCCAGCGTCTCCGGGTTGGACTGAGCGCCCTTCTTGGCGAATATCTTTTCCAGCCCCTTGAGAGCGAAGAATCCGCCGGTCGCAGATGCGGCGCCCATGATCATTCCAGCCCAAAAGCTGGAACGGTCGCGGGCCGCCCGCCGCGGGCTGACTTCGCCCACCCCGCGCTTCCCCGGCCGCCCACCCCGCGGAGCCTGCGGGGAGGCGTTGTGGTGTCGTCGTGCCATCCCGGGAGTGTACTACGGTGACTGGGGCGGGCAGTGCAACTTGTAGCCTGCGCCTCCTGCGAAGCCCTCCAGGCGGTCGCTGCCGACCTTGGCCGTGCGGTGCATACGCCACTGCGCGCCGCCGCCCCATCCGGTGGTGGGCGAGCCCAGGGTGATCGGGTCGCAGGTGACCTTCCATTTGGAGGCGCCCCATCCTTGTGCAATTGGCATGTTCCTTGTCCTTTTCTTTGGTGTGTCGCCGGATTGGCGGTTGCTCAGAGATTACCCCATCACGCGATGGGCCGTGCCTACCCGCTTGCGACGACCTGCCAGGTGGTCGCGTTGATGGCCTGCACTGTGACAGACGCGCCGTTGGCGATGGCCGCTGCCACCCCTCCCACGTCGTTCAGGGTGTCGCCGCCCTGGGGGGTGAGGTCCAAGGTGAACGCGCCTGCCGTCGAGACGTTCACGTAGGTGATCGTCCGACCGACGTTCCCCGCGGCGACCGGCAGGTTCTGGCCGATGTTGGCCAGGTTGACGTTGGGATCAAACTGCGCCGTGTCGGCGTCCGCAGGAATCGCGGTGCTCCCGTCAAACGGCCCCGCTAACTGTGCGGGTCCAACGTGGTGCTTCCAGGGTCCGACTCCGTGTCCTACTACTCGTGACATGATGTTCCTCTCAGGCGGCTGCCTGGTGCTGGTACAGCCAGTTCAGAAGTGACTTGGCCCCGGGCCAGTCCCCGACGCTTGCTCGCTCCCACATGAAATCTGGATCGGTCCCGGTTTCGGCCAGGGCACGCTCCAGGCGCTCTCGGGTCTTGGGCGACCGCTCGTTTTCCTCGGTATAGTCATCGATCAGCGAGCTGGCCGCCATGCCTCGCCGGATGGCCAGCCAATTCTGCTCCCCGTAGGGCAGGCTCTGGAAGCGGTTGCTGCGGATCACCCGCTTGGCGAAGTCCGCCATCATCACGATGGACTCGATGGGCTGGAACACCAGGAACGGATCGCCCTCGGCAAACGGCCCCTTGGTCCCGCCCGCGGCCAGGCCGGTGGCCGGCAGGAATCCGAACCAGCCGCCGGATCCAAAGCACCACCGAGAGGCGGGGTAGGGGTTGCCGCTGTAGTAGCCGCGCGACTTGGCACCCTTGTACAGGGAGCACGCTGCCTTTTGCTCGTTGCGAGCGCCCGCGGTGCCGGTGTTCAGCTTGACGTTGGAGGGGAGGATGCCCTGGCTGACGCCGAGGCCCACCCGGTTGTTCCCCTTGGACTCCGTGTAGGCCGCGGCGGCGGCGAAGCGGGCGAATCCCGGCAGTGCGCCGGTTTCCTCCACCCAGTCCGACCAGTCGAACACGCCCCGGATCCCGCCACCAGACGGAACCGGCGGCGCGGATCCCCCTCCGCGCCGCCGGCCGCCAAGTGCCGCCGCTGCGAGAGCCAGGACGATGATGGGGGCGAAGTTAGCCATCCTCGCCCTCCGGCTCGTCCTGCCGGACCGTTGGGCGACGGCCGTCTCGGGGCTTCCCGCGAAAACTCGCGCGGCGGATCCCCCCAATCAAACTTTGAAGCCCGCGGCCGAGCAGCTCGTCCACGAGGTCATCGGGGCCGTCGTCCGGCCCGTCGTACTCGTCCTGCTGTGGCGCGGCGCCATTGCGGCGGCGGGGACCCGGGACGGGCACGGACTGAATCTCCGGCTGATCGGGATCATTCACCAGCTCAAGGATGGTGTCCCACAACTCCTGCCCGGTGGTGCAGGCGTGGACTTCGCCGTTGGGGTCGGTGAGAACGAGAGCCTTTCCGCTCTTGGATAGTTTGGTGTCGAATAGCATCCGGGGATACTACCCGCCTGCGGGCGCGAGTTGAAACTTCACCCAGGGGAAAGGGCCAGATGGGTTGTAGATGCCGTAGTACGCCATGGAGGCGGCCACGCTCGGGTCCGGGTGGGCAAACTCCACCAGGACTTCGTTCTGCGCACCGTACACCTGGGCCACGAAAGTGCCCGGCTGCTCGGGGTCCTCCATCACGCAGAATCCGCGCCCCGGCTCGTAGACCTGGGCCGGATCCAGCACGTCGTTGATCGGCTCCCACTGGTCGGCGGCATCGTTGTAGGCGTACCAGTCAAAGGGCCCCTGAATCGGAGGGCCCAGAGTGCAGGCGACGTTGCCAGGCTGAAAGCCTGGCTCGCCTACGTCCAGGCTGTCCGCAAAGACCTCCAGCGCGGCGGCGACAATCTGAGCGTCGGGGCCCATCGGGCCACTGGTCCACACGTCGTCAATCAGCAGCTCGCCTATGTAGGGGCCGCCAACCTGTCCGTCGATGAACCAGATCCGGTAGTCGTATTCCTCGCCGCCCTCGGAGGTGATCTCACCCTCGTCCACGATGTGGTCGCCGACCGGGACGCAAGTCGCTCCGTCCTCGCTGACTTGGTAGCCCGCGGCGCACTCGGCGATGCAGCCTCCCTGGCCGTCAGACACCCAGGTTCCTGCCAGGACGTTGTTGACGTAGATCGGACCAAGGGAGAGGCAGTCCTCTCCCACGGGCGGGCCCTCGCCACCGTTCTTTTTCTTGCGGCCGAGCACCATGACGGCGGCACCGGCTGCGACGAGAAGGATGACTGGGTTGATCATGGGCTGTCTCGTTTCACAGACGGAGTAGCTGGAAGAAACGCGCATCGGGGGCCAGGGCGGCCCCGGAAAGCGCGTCAATGAACTGGCGAATTGTGATGGTGCTCCCATCCGGGGAGATAATCACCGTGTCCTCGCTGAAGCTCATGCAGCCCAGCGCTGCGACAAACTCCTCCGCCGCCTGCTTGACGTGGCCACCCACAACCAGTGCATCCAGGCGGTTGGAGAAATCCTGGTTCTGAAGGGACCAGGCTTCAAAGGTCGGGACATTGGCGGCGAGCAACCGGACCTTGGAACAACCCGGCATCCCCGGCGGGGCGTAGACCTCCAGCCCGGAGACCTGCGAGGGCTGCCAAAAGGAGCCCCCAACCGGCCGCGACTTCTTGCGCATGGCCACAAGGGCTATCCCGCCGACCAGCAGGATGGGTAATAGAGGGAGCGCCATTTTTCAGCTAGCTCCCAAATCCGCCCTGGGCGAGGTTCCACTGCACGTCCTTGATGCCGCGCTGCGTCATTCCGGCCTTCACTGCGCCCATGATCCGCAGCAGGGCCGCGCGATAGGGCATGTACTCTTCGGGACACGAGATCTCAAAGAGACAGGTAGGCGGAAGCTGGAGCGGTCCGCCGGCCTCGGGCGGATAGGCGCCCCAGAAGGCGACCCGGCTGAGCCAGCCGCTGAGCCACTCGTTCGCCGTCGGGGTCACCATTCCCTGGGCGTCAATGCCCAGGACGCCCTGGTCGATGCCGGTCTGGTAGAGCATGTGGGCGGTCGGCATCCCGTCCAGCACGATGTTGACGTACTCCTGCTCCGGGACGCTGACCGGGCCGGTGTCCTCGCCCGCGCCCTTCTTGGGGAGTGTTCCAGTGGTGTCGTTGACGCCGGTTCCGTTGCCAGACCCGTTCTTGCCATTCTTCCCCTTCTTGCTTCCGAAAGCGAAGGCGGCGGCGGCGGCGATGCCCAGGAGGACTACGTTCTTGTTCATGGTCTTTCAGCCTTGTCGGTAGAAGCCGGCCAGATCCCGCAGATGCAGCCACAGAAACTTGCAGTATTGGTGATTCGGGTTCTGAGGGTCAATGACTTCCGGGCACCCGTTCCCGAAGTCCACCAGCCGGTGGTACGCCTCGTTGGCCACGTCGCCATCCTCGGCATCCGGCAGATCCTGGAGCGTGTCCCGCAGCATTTGGCGATTGTCGTATTCCTCGCCGGCAGTGACCGGAATGTCATCCCACTCAAAATCAATCTCGTCCGCCCAACCGCCATCCCACCAAATCTCGCCCATTTCCTTGTCGGCGAAGTCGGCCAGGATGGTGACAAACTCGGCCAGAGCGGGTCGCGTCTCCGCGAAGTCGTCCCAAGCCGCGTTGTAGGCCATCCACCCGGGGTAGTTACCCGGGTCAGGGATCAGCGCGCGGCAGCCCTCCGGCAGATTGCGGAGCACCCACACCATGCCAGGGTTGGGCTTGGCCACCCCGCCGAATTCGGTCAGCGTGCGCGCATCCCACTCGGAAGGATGGGACATGCCGACCAGGGTGGTGATCCCCGGATCCTCCAGGGCGAGCAGGTCGGTGATTATCTTGACGTAGGTGGTCTGAACGTCGTCAATGTGCGAGGGGAGAAAGTTGCCGCCAATCGCCCACGCCTTGCAGTCGTCCGAAATCCACACGTCGTTGTCGCCGAAGTTCTCCGGCGGCTTTGCGCCAGGCGGCAGGTGCTTGGCGTGCAGTCGCCCCATCACCTGCTCGTAGTGCTCAGTGTCCCCGGTGTGCGGCGGTGGCTTCTTGTCGTCCTTCTCCCAGGGCCGGTCGTCGTCCACCGAGGGAAGGTCGGGCGTCTCGGACTTCTGGCCCCCCAGTTTCTCCCCGGCCTTGGGCGCATCTTTCTTCTTCCGGCCGCCGGCTAGGGCGGCCAGCGCGATGATGGCCATGATGGGGAGAATGGGGAGCGCCATATCAGGACTGTCCCTGACCCGGCGAGACGTTCCAGCCGACCTCGTTCACCACCTTGTCCACCGCCTCTGAGGCGAAGGCCCACCGCTCCTCCTCGGAGTTGAGTGCGAACGTCTTGGCGCCGGTCTCGGCCAGCCCCCAAGGAACGACCGCCCGGATGAATCCGGTGCTGTTGTACGGCCGCATGAACACCATGAGCGCCTCCCCGGCAGGGAAGGACTCGGGGTAGTTCTTGATCAGCCGCTCGTAGTCCACCTTTTCGTGGGCGCGGTCTCCCGCGATCTCCATGATGTAGGAGCCGGCCGGCCCGGTGAGGGCGGAGTCGATCCCGGTGAAGAACAGGACGTTGGGCGGATACTCCTGGGCATCCAAGACCGCCGAGAAGATGGCGGGGTCGTCCAGCATCTGCTGCTTGAGGTAATTGAGGTAGCTCCCCAACGCCGGGAAGGCGGTGTTGTACGCCGCGAGCGCCGCGTTGTACTTGCCCATCTGCGCCTGCGTGGAGGTCCGGCTGTACACGGTCCCCCAGTACCAGCCAGGCCAGTCGCTGAGACAGCTCGGCATCGCCTGTGGGTGGAGCAGGGGCTCCGGCGTGTTGGCGAACCGAAACTGACCGATGGCAACCGCCATCACATCATTCATGCCGGGCGGCCAGTCGCGGCTGCCGCCTTGGCCGGTGGGCCAGCTCTGAGCGATCTGGAGCACGCGCGGGCGAAACTTGTTCTGATACCACGTCGCGCCGGGGCGCACGGCCCGGCAGTCCGGCGAGACCCACAGGTCGTCGTCGGTCAGATTGGACGGGGGCAGATAGTCGCTGCCATCCATTCCGCCGCCGCTTCCGACCTTCGTGCCGCCGGATTTGACTCCAGCGTTGGAGTCGCCCTGGCCGGCCTTCTTGTCGTCTCCGCCGCCGCCGAGGTTACCTTCCTCGTCGGGGATGGACTTCTTGCCGCCCTTTTTCTTGCCGCTCAACATGGCGAGCAACAGGAGCGCGCCTCCGATTACGGTGATTGGTTCTGCCATCGTATCTCTCCTTTACTGCTCGACCTGTGGGATCGTGATCACGCCCGTCTGGTTGTAGGCCATTACAGCCTGCTCCACGACCGACTGGGTGTATGCAAAGAGGCCAGCCATGGCCTCGGGGACGGGCGCGCCAGGCTCCGGGTCGGGGCCGAGCGTTTCGCTGTAGGGCAGCTTGCACAGCCGCCCAAGGTCGGGAAACTCCGGCGTGGCGTAGGCCACCGGGGAGTTGGCAAGCAGCATGTGCGCGATCACGTCGGCGCCCATGTTCTCGTTACCCTGGAGGATGGGGCTGCCGTCACCAGACGGATCCGCCTGGATCGCCGCGGCGACCTCCGCGATTGCGGGGCCGGCGTACTGGTCGAACCAGACCTGGGGCGACGGGAGCATCGTCCAATACTCGCACAGCCCGGTGACATGGATCTGAGGTGGTCCCTCGCCGGCCGGAACGCACATCCGTTCGGCCTCCGACCAGGAGAAGCCCGCGGGGCAGTCGGGATGTTGGGCGCCGTTCCCGTTGGTGGCGCCACCGCCGTTGGTGGAGCCAGCCTTCTTTTTCCGCTTCGCCAGCAGAGCGGTGGCGCCAATGATCAGGCCGAGGGTGAGTGGGGTGAGTGCCATGGGTTCACTTTTTCCGGGAGAGAAGGAAGAGAGCAACGGCGCCGCCGACGAGCAGGATGCCGGGCGTCGTGGCGAGGGCGCGGACGGTCTTTTCGATGATCTTCGCCACGTCCTTCAGGACGGCGGTGATCCGACGGAATACCTTATCGGCCGCGGCGACGGCTTCGTCGCCTTCCTCCAAGTGGCCGCCGAGCGTCCAGTCCAGGAGCCCGATGATGGGGAATTCCTTGATCATATCGACCTGATTCTTCCAGGCTTCGTTGATCTGGTTGATCAGGGAGAAGGACATGGCCAGATCGGGTCCCTCGCACTCGGTCACGAGTGGATACCGCCACAAATCCCGGCACTGCTGAATGTCCCAAAAGAACATTGGCGCCTCCACGCTCTCCCACCCTGCCCACTCCTGCTCCCCCCATTCGCGCGCGTCGGGAATCTTGGTAACGCCTTCGGCCATAATCGGAAAGGACGCGCGGTACACGGCGAGGTAACGCTGCTCCAGTCCGGCCAGGTCGGAGTCGAATCCAGGGGCAAAGCCGATTTCGCCGAGAGTGACCTTGGCGCGCCACTTCTTGATCTGGTTCAGATTGTCGCCCATGATGGCGACGACCTGCGCCAGGGTTCGGATCCGAAGCTGCGCTGCCTGGTCGGAGAACGCTTGTGCCTCGGCCAGCAGCGTTCGCGCTTGACTCAGGAGCACCTCCGCCTTCGCCCGGATCTCCGGCGTGGCGTCAGACTGCGCGACGAGCTGCTCTGAGTGGTAGATGGACGCCTGCGCATCGCGGACGCCCGCCTCGGCGCCCTCGTAATTAGCCACGATGCGCCGGTACATTTCCCGGTAGCGGGAGAACGTGCCTGGGTCGAGTAGGAGCTGGTCGTTAGGTCCGGGCATTAGTCCTCGCGCGCTTTCATGCGGGGCGGCGGGTTCAGGCCGTTGCTGCCGTCGTCCCAGTCCGCGCCCAGGGTGGTGACGATTCCCGTGGCAACCTGCGCCTCGTTGAGCCGTGGAAGCCAAATTGTCGGACGCTCGGCGCCCCAAGGGAACGGGGGAGCCCCAGGAAGGTCGTGCTCGTCATCCCAGACGCTCTTGAGCGAGTCGTTGTATGGCGCGCTGATCACCAGGGAGACATACCGGGCGACCTGCGCCCCGGTGGGCTCGGCGATGCCGTAGGACTGAAGGACGCCGGACGCGACCGCCGTGACGGTTTCTGCCGGCTGGACGGTGTGGAACACGCCGCCTCGCAGCGCGTTGTCCTCGGGGTGGTAGCCGTAGGGGTCCGGTCGCCGCCGCATGGTCCGCCGCCGATTGAGCGTCAGGCGGGAGCGCCCAGTGGCCGGCTGCGCCGCCTTGGGGAACGGAACAGGCGAAGCGCGACCGATCCGGGGAGAGGCGGGCTCGGGCTCTTTCTCGGACTCGGAGCCCTCGTCGCCCTCGTCCTCGTCCTCGTCTTGCCCCTCGGTCTCTGGATCGTCCTCGGGCTCGGGGGTGGGAGCAGCCTGCGCCTGCTCGGCGTGGGCGGTCGCCTCGTCGGCGCGCCGCTCCTCGTCGGCGGCCAGCATCGTGTTGACTCGGAGCCGAAGCCGGTCCCAGATCATGCGCGCGCCCACATCCTCCACGCCATCCTCGGCGATGGGCGGCCAAGTGAATTCCGCTCCGCTCACGGGATGGATCGGGTAGACCGTCTTGGCGACCGCGACGGTGAGGTTGTCGGGGTCGGTGACCCCCTTGCCCACGAGCTGGCGCGCGACCTCGGTCACCCGATCCGGCTGCCAGGGGAACGCGGTCCACACAGTGCGCAGCTTCCCGTTCCGCTTGCGCGGCTTGGCAGCAACGGAGCGGCTGGCCGCACGGCGGGCGCGCGGCGGGACAGCGGGCGCGGCGGCACGAGGCTTCTTGCCCTTCTTCTTGGTCCGGCCGCGTAGCAGCACCATGGGTGCGAGGAAGAATAGGGGATTCATGCTTGGGGTCCCTTCTGCTTCGCCCAGTCAGGCGTTGCGCCCGACAGACTGTTGAGCAGGGCCTGGGGTGGGTTGAGGTCGGCGCAGGAAATCGGCGCAGGGGTGCTCGGCGAGGCCCCGGCGAACGTAATGTTGCCGGCGGAGCGAACGATTCGCGGCAGCCACAGCGTCCCGTAGCTCACCCGCTGCGAAGGCGCCATGGTCGGGCCGTCGGCCGTAACCAGCATCGGCCAGTTGCCGTTCTTCAGGGCGTTCAGTGCGTTGGGGTTCTGCGTGTCAAACGCCGCGTCAGCGTCGTCGCCGTAGTAGTGGCTGTTCCAGTCGGAGTTGGCGATGCACGCGGCGAGCGTCTCCACGTTGGCCGGGGACGCTGAGTCGCCGAGCATGTCGTAGGCAATCTGCTTGAGTCGGTCGTCGTAGTCCAGGTCGCCGCTTGTCACCTGATAGAACGTCCCGCCGCGGGGCGTGCCAGGCAGAGATAGCGGGAGTCCGGTGGTGGAGCCGCCGCCCTGGGAACCGCCGCCGGGTCCCCCGGTGGAGCCGCCGCCGCCGCTGGATCCGGTGGCGGTCTGGGAGGTCGCCGGCTTGCGCTTGCCCATGGCGAGCGCGGCAAGGAGTCCGACTGCGAGTAGAGCTGCGCCTCTCATGCTGCCTCCGGGCACCGGCAGACGCCGGCCTTCACTTCTTCACTCGGGTCATAGCGCGTCCCGTTCACCACCACGAAGGCGTGGTAGGCGTGAGGGATCGGCCGGTTGTAGTGGTCGTACTGCTGCTCGATCTTCACGTAGGCGGGCAGATTCAAGTGGACTCGCACCCACGCGGCTACATACGCGCTCATGTCGGCACACGTCCCTCTCTGGCCCTCAAGCAGCCGGTCGGCCGCCAGGATGACCTGGCAGAAATCTTCCTCCCGACACATCATCGGATCGACGTAATCGACGCCTGCGTGCGTGAGGCAGCACGGCGCGTTCGGGTTCTTCTGCATCCACACCAGATTGTGCTGAACCAGGCCCTCCAGCATGGCCTCCAACATTCGTCCGGTGGACTCGGGGTCTAGCGAGCGAAAGCGGAACCTGAGTTGCATGTCTGTGCCAAACACAGATTCAAAACTCCAGCTTCCACACGATGGTGGTCGGCGCGGTGACTCGGATGCCGGTTGAATTGCCGGGCCGCGGCACAAACCCGCTGCGACCACCTGCGATGGTGAGGTTGGCGATGTCGCCGACGTTTCCGGTGGCGACCGGGGTGAAGGTGCTCGGTGGATTCTCCATCCAGTTGCCCAGGATCGGCGCGACCGATCCCGGACCGTACAACTCGGCCTCGATCACGCCGGGCGGGCACGGGACAAACTCCTCGTCGCCGACCGGACGAATGTGCTGCGTGAGCAGGGCCGGCCCCTTGATCGGCGCGCAGGTGCAGATGATGGACGCGCGAATCAGCGTGTCCAGGAACAGCCCGGGTCCAAGCAACTCGGCGGTGGACTCCAGCGCGGGGCCTCGCACGTCAGTGATGCAGTCGGGCGGTGTGATGATGTCGAGCTGGACAGAGCAGGCGTTGACGGAAATGCGCATCCCGGCGCTAATGTCGAACACTGCGCGGCTGCCGATGCCCTCGCGGTGCCAGCCGACCATCGCCCACAGCTTGCTGCACGGGCCGCCGTTGCTCTTGATCGTGTCCACGGTCAGCGGCCGGATGATCTCGGGCTGGTCGGTGGCCCTTTGGATCTCCTGGGCGTTCACCTCCACCGTCCACCAGCACGGAGCGTTCTCGCTCGCACTGGGACCGCGCAGGCGGTTGGCCTGGTTGGAGTTGATTGCGGCCGGCGACTCCATCGGAGTGGGATTCGGCCCGATTGGATCTATGCCCCACCGGCACAGGGTGCGCCGCACCATGCTGTTGGGCGGCGGAATACACTGCCCCGCGAAGGCTCCTGGGCTGGATGGCTGTGGTCCGTCAAAGGCCATGTCGCTCCTGCGGGGTGTGGGGTGGGAAAAAACGTGGTGGCACGCCCCACTGCGGGGCGTGCCGGGTCCCTCTCACTAGGAGAGGATGTTGCACCAGAGAACGACGAACACATGGATGGGGGCGACCCCGGCCACGATGTTCTGGAGGTCGATCTCCAGCTCCTGCCCGTTCTGCGAACGGAACGGCGCCCAGTCAACACACACCGGCTCGCGGGTCGCCGCGAAGGCTGCGCTGTTCAGAGCGTTGGTCAGGCCCGAAGTTCGGAGCTGACCGTTGTTGCCGACGCGGACGTTCGGCACGACCACGGGCAGTTCGATCACCGGGTTGGCGATCAGGGCACTGGCGACATCGCCGTCCGCCTGGAACGCGGTGATCCAGATCGCAACCGCCTGCAACGCCACGGCGTCGAAGTTGGTCACGGTCAGGGTCCGCACTCCACCGGACGCGATGGGCACCTCACCGAGGGTATTGGCCCCGATCAGGTCGCAGTCGCACAGGAATTCCTCGGGGCAGGGGCCAGACACCGGAGCGCCGATGGGGGCCGAGGTCTGCCAGGAGGGAGGGCACGGCGGAGCGCAGGCTCCGTCGCCATTGCCGCCTACCCCAACGGGGTAACTGCGGCGACCACCGCCACGACGGTTACCGATCATCAGATCGGCAAAGCCTTGGGCTTCTTGGTTGCGCTTGGGCGCCTTGGAGAGCGCCTTGAGGTAGCTGTCGAGATTCGCGGACATGATTGCCTTGGTTGCTTACGCGGCTGAATCGCTGCGCAGCGGGTTGCTGTTTGGTGCCTCCGCTACCACGACCGGGTGGGCGTGCGTCATGCGCTGCCCAGTGCCGGCTCTCGTCGGGAGACTCGACCGATCCGAAGCGATCCCAGTGGGATGCGCTGTCGGAAACTACTCGGCGGTGAGCGCCATCTGGCGGCCGTAGTTGCCAGCCCAAAGGGACAGGGCACCCATGCCGGCTGCACGAGCAGCACCGCTCATTTTCTTACCAGCCATGCCAGTAAGGCCAACGCCAGCGAGGCCGAGACCGACCACAAGGTCGATGTCCATGCCGAACCACTGGAGATCTTCGTCGGCTCCGCCGTCCTTCTCAATGGTTCCCATGTAGTAGCCCACGCCAAAGGCCGTACCGCCAGCCATTGCGATTTCCATGGCGTTCTCAGCGGCGACCTTGGCCTTCTCCTTGTAGCGGCGCGCACG
>Ga0307379_10007803_pt1 | contig 14493 bp, 10 predicted proteins | sample UN2MG_FD_202237 | JGI IMG/M metagenome (GOLD analysis project Ga0307379, IMG submission 202237) | Soil microbial communities from Risofladan, Vaasa, Finland - UN-2 | ecosystem: Environmental > Terrestrial > Soil > Coastal area > Acid sulfate soil | place: Finland: Risofladan, Vaasa | collected... | reverse complement strand
TTGAGAAAATCAAATACCAAATAAAAAAAAAATCATTTCCATATATTTATACCAAATCTCTTTCCTTTCTTGTGTACATACTTTTTTTTCTTTACATGAGAATGCAGTACTTGGCTAAGACTGTTCTTTGGAGTCTTTCCTGTGGTGAAAACAAGATTATTTCTTTCAATGTATTTCCAAATCTCAATACAAGTCATATACTTCCCACATTTTTTGAGTGTGTAAACAGCAGCTTTAATGAATGTCATGTTGTTACCATTTCCTCCTTCTTCTTCCATCAATATCGTTTCATCACTTGAATAGTCGTCAATGTCTGAGTCGTTTGGTTCATAGTTGAGTTTGTTCATTTTCTTGGAACTCGTTTTTTTTTTGCGCCAATTTGAGTTAAAAAAAAATGGTGGTCGTTATTGCTTTTGAAGGACCGCATGGGTCTGGAAAGACTTTTGTGGTTAATAAACTAAAAAAAAAAATTCTCGGTCTTGATGAAGGATTCATTACAAATAGAAAAGATTATTTTGATCCTCAGGGATTTTATCGTGAAATGCAATGGGGAATGAAATGGTTGGAAAGATTAGAAGATATCTGTGCTCCATATTATGACACTGACAAAAAGAAATTCAAAGACGAAGGAGTAATCGTAACCGACAGATCTCCGTACTCAAGTTGTGTATATGCAAAGAAAGATGGATATCAGACAAAGAAGATTTTTGACATTTCGTTGAAAGAATTCAAAGAAAAAGGAGTTAATTTATACATAATCTATTTGGATGGAGATAAGTGTAAATTGATGAAAAGGATTTTAGAAAGACTTGAGCATGAACCTGAAAGAAAGAAATTTAAAGAAGATTCAAAAGAACACTTGGAGGATGTAATTCACCGGTATAAATCATTTGATGACTGTTGGGATAAGAAAATTGATATAGACGATGAAGAAACTCTAATTGAAAGAATACATGAGTATATCCAAACTATTATTTGTTAAAAACAACCATTTCGATAATTTTGAAAGTGTTGAGGAGATTTTGACAAATTTCGTACTTGATCCTTTCTTTGTCTCTCGTAATTCCATGTTTTTCAATCTTTTTATAGAGTTTTCTTTTCATCCCTCCTAGTGTTTTCAAATCATTGATTTTGAACACTTTGTTTGCATATTCATCAAGATCTTGAAGGAATTGTTCATCTGATCTTACATTGTATCTTAAAGGCAATCTTACAATAATCTCAACGTTTTCTTCTTCATCTTCTGTATACAAATCCTTCTTTACGGCTCTTATTTTAGATCCATTTTTCAGGTAAAGGTCAATTACTTTATCTTTGTCTAACATTTCCATCTTATTGTTATCATTATCCAAGTAAAAATCAAGTCCAATCAATTTCTTGTCGATTTTAGTTGCAAAGAACTCGAAATACGACTTAGCTTTGTGGTTCAAATCCATTTCGATTTCAATAACCTCATAATTTTTGAAAGATTGGGCGTCATAGAAGAATTCTACAGTTATTTTTTTGCTTTCACCTTTAACCTTCATTTTTTTAATGTCATTGTCTGCATCTTCCTCATTCTCATCCCTCTGAAAGTATGTTTCATCTTGTTCAACCACTTTTACTTCTTCTTCTTCTTCTTCTTCTGGGTTCTCTACTTTTTCAATAAATTTGTTGAGTTCTAAAATTGTTTCAATCAATTTTTTTACAACTTCATCTGAGAAGGTTTCAGGAAATCCGAAACTATCCTTGAATTCGTTAAAGGACTTTTCATAATCCCTGGAATCCATTTTTCCTTTGATTTCGTTTGCAGAAAATCTGATTTGTTCAAAAATTTCGATAAATAGATGACCTTTATCAAATTCTGAGTTGAAAGATGATTTCACTCTTTTATCAAATTGATTGTAAATTTTGTAAAAATCCTTTAACCCTTCTCTATCAACAGCCTCTTCAGCCATCTCCTTTGCTTCTGATTCACCAAACTCCTCCTTTAGTTCTTTCATTTGATGATCTCTTATTTTTGAAACAAGTTCATCAACATTCGATTCTTGGAAGCTTTCGTCATTCAAAAACTTAAGAACCTCATCGTTAAATATGTAAACCCAAAACACCAAGAAATCTTCAAAATCATAGTCTGAGAACACATACTCAATCTCTCTGATTTTGTTCCTTAGTCTTATGATCGTTTCTGTAGTTTCGGAAATAAAACCCAATCTCATCTTTTTTACTTCATCTCCTATATTCTTTTCAACCTGCAAAGAAGCATGTAGCAATGCCAACACGAGTCTTGTTTCACTCCCTTTACCCAAAATCATATTTTCATAGTAGATATCTTTGTATTCTTCTGCATTGTTTATATCTTGAAGTATCTTGTTTTTTGCTTCGATTCTTTTTAGGAGTTTGAATGCTTTTGATCTTTCTTCTGGTGTAAGTTTTGCAAACCCTTCATTGAAGTATATTTGAGTCTGTTTCAATTGATCAAACTTTGTTTGAAAAGGAGTTTTTTGTCCCAAAGCTTTCTTTTTCTTTATGGTTGCTTCACTCGACTTCTTGGTTTTTAGGATTTTAATGACAAAATTAGAGAGTATTTTATCATCTATTTCCTTTCCAAAGTTATCAATGTGAAATTGGATTCTTTTCCATGAAGCTTGATTCAACAATATACCTCCTGATGTAAACAACAATTTATATCCTTCATTGTTTGACAATTTCATTTCTTCTTTGTAGGAAACAAATTGTTTCACCAATTCATTCTTATCATTTCTATCTTCCTCTTTCACCACATCAATAAGAGCTTCTCTTTTCTCCTCTATTTTCTTAAAACTATGTCTTTCAAGAAAATTTAAAACATTTTCAGTTATAATTTTCTCCGTACTTGGGTCTTTGGCATTGTAAAAAAAAAATATTTCTTGAAGGAATGCCTTTCTGTTTGACTTCCCAATAATTGATTGAGCAAAATTTATGTATTTGTCTGCAACATCAATCACAAATAATTTAAAATCATCATCAAATATTGTTTTGTTTTCCTTAACCCATTCAATATTATCAAGTATACGTTCTTTGTTGGTATAAGGTTTTTCTGATTCAACAATTTCACTTTCGGTCACCTCATCAATTATCTCTCCAACCTTTTCTTCAAGCTTCTCTCTAATCTCATCAGATTTTTTATCAAACACATTCTTCATAACTATTGGCGAATATGAAGGAGTTAGGATTTTTTTTTGTTGTTTAATCGTTCCCATTCCATTATCACCAGAAACGAGAAAGTTGTATTTTGACCTAACTTCATACAAGGTCGTTTTAAATAACTCTTCAACTTTGTATCTTGAATCGACATCTTCCGTTAAATCACCAAAATCTAAAAGAACTTTTGATATTTCACTTTTCCCTTCTACCGAATCATCAAATTCGTCTTCACCTTCATCTTCACCTTCCTCTTCATCAAAATTACTTGGACCTTCCGATGAATCATCTTCCTCTTCACCTTCCTCTTCACCTTCCTCTTCACCTTCATCTTCACCTTCCTCTTCATCAAAATTACTTGGACCTTCCGATGAATCATCTTCCTCTTCACCTTCTACCGAATCATCAAATTCGTCTTCACCTTCTAACGAATCATCAAATTCGTCTTCACCTTCTAACGAATCATCGACTTCTATTCCAACTATTTTCAAAAATTCATCTCTTTGATTTTTTTTGAGGTTTTTCAAGAAATCTTTGAAATCAATTTTATCTTTCTTCAGTTCATTTTTTAGCTCACCACTAAATTCTTCGAGAACTCCCTTATTTTCTTCGATTTCTTCTTCGATTTCAACTATCATGTTATAAAGTCTAATCATGAAGGTAATCTTTTGATCTCTTGTTAACACTTTTTCAAGGTACTTCTTCTTTTTATCTTTTCTTGCAATTTGAGTGTTCAATTTTTTTCTTTGTTCGTTAATAATGTTTCCTTTTGCTTCGTTAAAGGCTACCAACTTCAAAAATTTGAACACGTTGTCTCTGTAATTCTTCATATATCCAACGTACAAGTTCTTTTTACTTTCAATAACCTTAACAAGATCTTCAAATTCAGATATTTTCTCTGGAAAAAAACCATCAACTTGTGAGATAAATCTCTTGTCATCGAACTGAAATTCTGGATCATATTCACCTTCCATTTCCACCGAATCATCATACTGTATGCGAGTTTCGCCTTTGCCTTCTCCCAAATCATCATCATCATCTTCACCGTCACCTTCTTCCGAATCATCATCTTCACCTTCACCTGAATCTTCTCCCGAATCATCATCTTCACCTGAATCTTCCAATTCTTCAACCTCGTAAATAAGTCCTAGTTTCCCTTGTTGGATCCTTTGGACAAACAACATCTTAATTTTTTCGATTTCTTTTATGTAGTTCTGCATAATCTGATCAATAATTGCTTTCGATTTACCAATTTCAAAGAAATCATCATTGATCATGTTTGTGACTTTCATGTCGATAAAATAATCGATGATTGTGTTGTCCCTTTTCCTTCCAATTGCGGTTGTGTAATCGTAAACCATTTCATCATCTGACTCCAATTGAAGAACATGTTTCTGAGCCAACTCAAATAAATAATTGAAAATGATAGTTGTAAAGTTTTTTTGTAACATTTCAACAACATAAATCACCTCTTTTGATTTAATTTGACTCTTTAGGTTTTTGAAAAAAGGTGTTATCTCACTGATGTTTTTGCCTAGTTCATGAACAAACTTTACGACATCCTCAACATTGGTGTTTTTGCTAAGTTTTTCGATCTTTCCATACAGATCTTTCTCAAATATCTCTAAAAAATCGTATGCGGTCCTCTCGAATCCCTTGCTCACTTCCATCAAGTTAATTGTGAGAAATTCATTCTTTTTCTTTTTACTTTTCCAAAAGGATTTACTCTTTTTTTTGAATACCTTTTCAAAAATTTTGATGTCCTTCATTAGTTTCGTGTAGAGTTTGTGTTCAATTTTAACTTGTTGTTCGATATTTTGATCATTCATCCTTTCTAATAATATTTTTTTAATCCTTGTTTTGACATCAGTTTCGGATTCTGTTTCAATTTCCAAAGGGTCTTTGACTTTGATAACATTTTCAGCCTCATCCTCAATAAGCTTGTTGATGTTTGGTATGAGTTCTTTAATGCTGAGAACCTTCTTTTTCTTTGAAAACCATTCCACGACCTTTTTCTGAACTTCATCTTTAACCTCGTTCTTTATAATCTCATCGACAATCGTTTTGAGTTCTTTGAAAATCGAGAAGTACGTGTCACTGAGTTTTTCAATAACTCGTTCACCAGTATCAAAGATTGGGATGTATTTTGGTCTCATGTTCTTTTTTGACAAGATGAACACAATTCCAAACACTGCACATAGATCTCTCATTTCCTTGTCAGTTTCATTCACTATTCGATTCCTTATTAAATTCATTATTACTTGTTCATTTCCTGGAATTGAAATTGATACGAGAACACCCATCATTTGAATAAGTGTGTCGTTTCTTGTGTCTTCCATATTGAAACTGTTGCATGCGTTTTCAAGGGTTTTGAATGTGTTAGCTCTAAATAGGTCAGTTCCAACTTCAGAAATCTTCTGACCCCTTTCCATCAGATCTTCAAACTCTCGGATGTATTTTATACCAGTTTCTCCTATAATTGGAGGATCGCCCTTTATAAACTTCCTGAAAACTTTCACAAATTCTGACATCATTCTCTTGAATATATTATCCTGTTTGTAATCCTTTTTGTTTAACTTGTACATATGCCTTTTAATGATCTCAATCGCGTATTTGATTCTCACTTTGGTTATCAAAGCCTTCTCAATTATATTTTCCAACCTTTTCAATTGACCTTCTGGTATCAAATCACTTAACTCGTAAAGAATATCCTTTTCTTTGAATTTGAGTTCATTTAGATCCTTTTCTTGAAGTTTCAAAAGCCATGAACACATTAACTTCAAGAATTGTAAGAGTTTTTTCTTTTCTTTGGGAGCCTTCTCCTCTACTGTCTTGTAATTGTCAACGTAATCCTCTACAGTTTTGACGTCTGGTACAAATCCTTTACAATATTCCATAATGAAATTATTCATCTCGTTGATAAAACTCAAGTAATCTTCAATTTCCGACTTGATGAAACTAAATTGGTTGATTGCTTCCTGAAAAATCCACATGTAGTATGAATTTACAAACTTTTGAATATCTTCATCATCAGATTTTGTGTAAGTCAAGTATTTTATGTGGTTGACAATTTCAGCCTTGTTGTCAATATAAGCGTTCTTGATATTGAACACCTTTCTGCTTTTTTGTGAATTGCACAATTCAACTACGAGCTGAAACATATCCTCGGCGTTAAAATTAGTTTCTAATTTCTGTTCCATGTAAAGATATAACAATGGATTTGCGATGTTCACGAATTTGATGTGAAGTTTCAGAAGAAGTTTTCCAACAAACTCAACATCTTTAATTTCGCGAATGATGTTTGCATAGGCAATTGCATTAACAAGACTCCTGTAGTTTAATCCAAATCTTTTAGACGAACCTCTAAGAATGTGTTTTTCCAGTCCTGAGATAGCAATGACAAGATTTTCTTTATCTTCTTCCATTTTCTTACAAAGAAAAGAAAAATTTAGTATATTTTTTTTTTTCAAAGTACTGACAACAATACAAACTTAAGTAATAAATGGATATGATCAAAGTGTATTTGAAGGAAAACAGAGCAACCTTTGTCAAGATTAACAATTTAAAGATTTCTGAAACAATTATGAAAGAATTGGAGAAAAATAGTTCAAAGGAGATCAAATTAGACATGGGGGATGAGATGTTTGAAGTGATTTTGAAGTTCTGTAAGCACTACATGAAAGAAAAGACCAATGAGGTTAATTTATTAGAGAATACAAGTTTCAAAAAATTTTCCACAGACTGGGACAAACTATTTTTTCAGGATGACATCATGAATACAAGAATTGAAGAGAAATTTGAAACCGAGAAAGAAAAAGAAATCTTGATCCTATCAAAGTACGTCAAGGTTGCACATTTCTTGAAAATCAATCATCTTTACAACTTGCTTTGTCTTAAAATTTCGGAGAGTTTTGTAAATCAGAGTAATGGTCAAATCTTATCAAATCTTGAAATTGAATCCTAGTAACAAGTCAAGCAACAATCAAGGCAAATTATAAGAAAAATCAATGCAATAATAATAACAATGACAGTAACAGTTATCCAAGCACAAGTTGTTCCAAATATTGTTGAGATCAATCCAAAAAATGCACCAACTTGACAGCTAACAGGTTTTAAAATGTAACTTAAGATTAATAGAATCAAAAGAAACATTTTCTTTCGTATTATTATTTTTTGAAGTATTATTTTTTTCAAACAACCACTTTAAAAAAAAGCGTAAATCCAGTTGTTTCACTTGGTCTGATGATTTTGACGATATCATTGACCTTTCCTCCCCAGTACTTTACTTGTGGATCACTTCTTAGTATCTTTGGTAACTTTTTAACTGGGTCTTTGATCTCCATCTCCTTTAAAAACCTATCTTTATGATCATTTGATAGAATGATATGTCTTGGTACATATTTATTACTTGTTACGTTCTTCTCAAGTTCACCATCAAAGAACACATGAGTTTTCAATCCGTTCTCTATCAACTTGTCAATAATTATCATGTTTCTTGATGTGATCATTTTCTTGTCAGGTACTACTATGATGCAATTATTGCAAGACTTTTCAGTCAACATGAAATAAATAGACCGTATTATTTTCTTGTTTAATGTATCCAAAAAAACTAGAAGTATCTTCTCTTCTGGATTGTCTCGCTTGGATGAAATGTAGTTAAGTCTGCTCCTTGCATTTTCTGGAGGTTTTGGAATTGAATCTTCATCGATATCTCCCTCGATACCAACTTCTCTAAGAAACTCTCCAAAACTTAAGATTCTGTTTTGGCCTATAATATATCCCCTGTCATGCAAAAGCTTGTTGGTTACATTCAATATCTTGTAAAGCAATTTCATTTTTTATTTTAAAGCCTTTTTTGTCCTCCTTACAAAAAACATGGCCCCGTTTTGTCCTCCCTGCAAAAAACATGGCCCCGTTTTGTCCTCCTTGCAAAAAACATGGCCCCGTTTTGTCCTCCCTACAAAAAACATGGCCCCGATCTATATGAAAAACGCTGTTTTCTCACTGTTTTTGGGAAACATATAGAATTGAGGGATAATTGAGTAACCTTAAATTTAAAAAACTATTTTGGGAAGGGCGCTTTGAAAAAAAAAATGTTACCATTTCACAACAAGAGGGATCTTGATATCCTAACAAGATGTGTACGTTGTCACAACAAATTTGACAAAAAATCGGTCGAAGATATTTATTGTTCAAAGGAATGTGAAGAGCAAGTTAACAAATTAAAGTGTAGGACATGCGAGAAGTTCTTTGAGAAGGCTTATACATGTGCTCAATGCTCTATTGGGTTCTATTGTTCAAGAAAATGCCAAAAAGTTGATTGGAAGAAAGATCATAAGAAGACATGTCGTGTTGAAGTTGGTAAACGAGAGAGAGGAGAAACGACTGAACGACCAGAAATTCCCGAAAATATCAAAATGATCACAAGATGTTATTGTTGTAATAACCAGATGAAAATTGAGTATGAGAAGGAAGAATTATTTGTTGACAAAAAGTACTGTTCTGATGAATGTGAAGAAGAATTTGAAAAGAACAAACACAACAAGTGTAAGGGATGTAACAAGTTTGGAAAAGATTTTGGAGTTTGTGTATATTGTGAAATTGGATACTATTGTTCGAAAGAATGTGAAACAAATGATTGGAATGAAATTCACAAGGTCACTTGTACTGGGAAGAAAAAAAGAAAGAAGGTGAAACCCAAAATGGAGTTTGATGAAGATACTGAAATCATCATTGAAGAGGATGAAGAGGTTGAGGATAAGAACTTTGAGTACATGTACAAGATTAACGAAAACACTTGGGTCCAACTTCAAGATATCCCAAAAGTCTCGAGCCTTAACAGTGATGGAAACATTGACTTCTTTGCTCATCCAAACTTTGACTTGTTTTTCAGGTACGCAAGCCTGAAGGAAGGAGTTGTTCACTGTGAACTGTCGGTCATTCAAATCTACATCAGGTTGAAGGGAATTTATCAAAAATTCCGAGAGGATTTGTGGAACGCAAAAATTCCTCCTAGAGAAAGTCTTCAAGGAAAAAGCTTACCTATTTGTGTTCAAGCAGTCTTGTACGACAAGAAACTTAAGAGGCCGATGGCTGCTATTTGTAGTCACTATGGAATCATCGATGACATCGCCGTCGACCGCGGAACTCTCTCTAACACAAGAGAATTGAAATGGAGAACAATGCCAGTCTGGGGATCATCGCACAAATTTATGAAGGATGGTACTTGTACCCTTGGAATTCAAATTGGTAAGGATACTCGGACGAGAACGGACAGGAAATACCTTTTAGTGTTGCAGATTTGTGCTGATCATTGTAAGCAGTACGAGGGTCACTGTAAAAAACATGATATTCGAGCATCGAGGAGATTCGCAGTCTTTGAGATTATAAAACCATTCGATGAAAAGGCGAACATTATCAGGAGAGAAAGAGGTCAAGAAGAAGTAGAAAAAATACTTGCTGAGTTGGAACCCCCGTCAAAAAAGGATGACAAAGAATCGCATACAATGGAAAATAAAGAACCACCTAAAAAGGATGACGAGGACGATAATTAACCAATTTTCTATGATTTATAACTACTGAGTAACCTTGAAGAAAATAAACAAATAATGTTTTTTGTACTTAAATAGAACAAGCGCACTTTTTTTTCTTAACCTCCCCCAAAAAAAAAATGAAACGAAGTTCAAGATTTCCACTTAACAAGAGGCTCTACATCGGAAAACTTGATTATACAATTGACTCTGAAACTTTATCCAAAATTCTAACTAAGATATTTCAACAGTATGGTAATTTAGTTGGCAATCCAAGTGTTAAACAAGGATTTGGATTTGTTGAGTTTGATTCACTCACAAGTGCAAAGAATGCAAAGGAGAAAGAGAATGGAAGGATGATTGGAATGAATAAGATAATTGTTGATTATGCAAAACAAAGAAATAATTTTAAAAATTCATTTATTCAACAAAAAATGTTCGCACCTCAGACTCAAAGTCCAACAATCACTGTTAACCTCTATATCACTAATAATACTGCGTGGACTTACGCAGTTAATGTTCAAAACGCTTTTCGTTCGAATGGTATTTGGTTAAACATCTATCTTGCAAACCAGTACATTGTCCAGCATGTTATCCCCAAGGAGAAATATAAAATCATGGTCAATCCAGATAATTCAATGAGAGGAACTGTGTGGTTCGATGCTAGCAAAGGATATTTTGATACGAATATATACGAGGTGATTAAGTTTATTAAGAGTGCAAAAGATGAAGAGTATAATCCAATGTTTAAAAGTAAAGAGTATGATCCATGTACAAAACAAGAATAAAGCTCAAAATTTATTTTCAATTTTTCTGTAGAATTCGTCAATATCTTCGACGTATGTCAAATTTTCATAATATTCTGGGTCCTTTTGCTCCCTTAAATTTCTCATTCTATGTTCACGAAAATTAACCAGAAGCGCATTATGATAGTAATCATTTATCACATTCTCTTCTCCAATGAAAAACGGTTTCTTTCTTCCGTTGAATCCATACAGGCAATAGTTGAACAAAATTTCAGATGGGTCTTGTTCACTTGAGAAAACCAACATTTTCCTTTGCACAGCCTCGTTTTGAATTTCGTCTTCATCATCATTTTTGAATATCGATTTGACCTTTGATTTGTAATCTTGTGGATCAACCAACTTTGTTGGTTCGTTCCTAATCTGACAAAAGAACACCCCAGCACCATACTTAATCGTGAATTCAGCTAATTTATTCAAAAGTGTTGGTGTTTTTTGCAAGTGTTCATCATCAGGATTCCAAAAGGTATATTGCAAGTGTTTATAGGCATTTTCCTTCATTTTTTGTTTTAAAGCATCTCCAAGGACAGGTGGATCTCCAGTTTCTAATTCCGTTTTACTTTTTAATTCTTTTTTTAAATCTTTCCATAACACAGCATCAACAATATCATTCTTTCGTGCTTCATCATAATTGCGAAATTTATGAACTTCTTTGTATTCTTTCATTATCCCGTCCAAAATAATATTTTTTATTCTAGAATCTAACATTTTTCTTTTGTTTGTCCTTGCCTTTCCTTGTATCATTACAAATGGATTTGGGAAATCAAGGTCATTTTCCATTTTTTTTGTTCTTTCAGTAACTTTTAAGAATCTCTTAGCTTTTTGGTATACATTCCATGCGTTTTTATCTCTCCTAATGAAATTATAGTCCAAAAGGAGTAGATTAATGTCACCAATGTTAAGAACCCTTGGATTAATGTACTTGTTTTCGCCTTCAAACATTGATATGATTCGATTCATGATAGTATAATCTTTACCATCTTTTACATTTTCATTTTCTTCTTCGTCATCCGAAGTATTTGGAATTTCAAATAATTCTCCGTATGCGGTCGTTGCGGGTACATCTGGAGTTTTTTGTGATGTCGTTGTCGTGTTTTTCGGTGTTTCTTTTGCTGTTGAGTTAAATTCCCCAGATCTCAAATAATAACCACGATCTTTGTATTCAAAAAACATCAACCTGATAAGTCTTAGTTCTCTGATTTTCTTTCGAAACGGAATGTAGTACAATTCAAGAAACTTGTCAATAATCACTTGAGCCAATTTTTCGTTAATTGATTTTATAACGATAAACTCATTGTCGTCTTTTGGATTGTATAACTTCTTTTGGTTTGCGAAAATCACAGGAGCCAAAAAATTGATTCTATTATTTTTGAGAATTTCTTCGATTTCAATCCTATTTTCATATTCGTTGAGATTTTTTCTCAATGTGTATTTCATCACCTCCCTGAGATTTTCGTGAACAAACTTAAGTTTTGGGACTTTAAATATATCGTCATCATTATCCTCAAATGTGATTTCCCCACCTCTTTGATTAGGTTGAATTACTTTTAATCCATATGCCTCAACATAACCTCTTTCAATGATGTAATCAATACCAACGTTAATGTTCTTTGTTCTAAACCTTCTTCTTTGTATTGGTTTTTTACGTTCAATTGTAAGATATTTTTTTTCTATGAAAAATTCTCTAACTTCTTCAAATAACTCTTTAATAAACTCTTCAATACATTCAACATAATCATCATTACTATCATAATCTGATCCAATTCTGTCTTCATTACATAAAGTCATTATGATTTCGTCTTTCATGGCTTCACGTAGGGTTCTTTGATTCCTTTTTGTATCAAACCTTGCAAGACAATTCAAATACTCTCCTTCTTGTTGATGAATATTGTGCATTGTGAATCTTATGTGTGGGTTATGAACGTTGTTTGTATAGTATTGAATTAGTTCGTTTGTAATCTTGTATCTTCTTTCTTCTTGTACGACTGTTTTACCCCTTTGATGACAAACGAAGTAAGTTCCACGTTGATAGTTTTTTCTTGAGTTTTCTTCTTCTTTTCCTTTAATACCTCTTACAACAATCAATAAAGTATCTTCATTTGATTTCATTTTATTTGAAATTAACTCAAGATCCTCAAAAAACTCTTTATTCTTGTTTGATATATATATCTTTTTTGATACATTTGGTTGTTCAAAGTCTTTTAATATGATACTTGATCCCAAGTTCTTTCCAATTTTCGTACTCATCATTTCCCTGATAAGAGAATACTTCACATGTTCAACCCCTTTTCTCTTTTTGTCCATTTCTTTTTTCTTGTTACTGTCGTAAAATGATAATGTACTTCCATAAATGTATTTTGGATGAACAATGTGCATTCTTGAATATGGATCAACCCTTGTTGATCCAACAACTCCACCTGAGTGAAATAAGAGTTCTGAAATTGATTTATCTAAGTTTTGAAGTTTATCCTTTCCAAAAAGATAATCAAGTTTTGATTTTGGTTGTTCATCTTCAACTGTCTCGGCAGCTTCTCGTTCTGTTTGTGTTGGTATAGGAGAATTGAGTGTTGCACCAGTCCCTCCAGTTCCTCCAAGTATAGGTCTTCTTGCTGTTCTTGACATTGTAATTTTATTTGTTAAATAATAAACCACTGAATATTTTATTTTTTTACAATTTTATCAACCTCTCTAAATAAGGCTTTCTTTTCTGTATAATTGTTTTCAATAACGTAATCAAAAACAGCATCATCAAGATCAATTTCTGTAATATGATTTGGGTCTCGCTTTCCAAGGAAGCGTTTTCTCAACTCAAAGTCTCTATTCAAACGGATCGTTTTGGCCTTCTTCCCAACAAAAAAATTGTACTCATTTTTCAACCTCCCGTCGACAATCACTGCTTTGGTCCAATCAGTGTTTTTCATTTTTTTCCACAAGTGAAAAATAAAAATCTTTGGGTGAAGTTCTTTCCTGAAGGCACTCCCAATCTTTTGTTGATATTGTCCTAGATCCCAATCCAAGTCACCCATGTCCTTTGGAACCTTGTTTTTCTTGAATTGACAATCCAAAAGACTTGTTACAGTCAGGTCAGCCGTGTACCTCTTGATTGGATCTGCAAATCTAAACACTTTAAATCCATACTTCTTGTTGAGATAACTTGCAACTAAGTCCTTTCCAGCACCAGACTTACCTGACAGGAAGTAAATCATGATTTTTCTTTTTGTTCAAATGCGCGCGTGAGAATTAAAAAAGTTTGGTCTCGCCCCGTTCTGAAGCCCGTGAAAATCTTTGGCCGTCTGACGGCCCAAAGACGGCCTAGGTTTTTCTTTTGCGCCTCTATTTCCAGAACCGTGCGCGTTTAGGAACTTTACTTGCGCGCAAATTATGTCTTTTGGATTAAATCTAAAATGCGAGTTAGTTTCAGTGACAACGTTGCTGAATTTGATGGTAAAATCTGGAAGAGGGTTGACATTTATAAAAAAATTCTAGATGAAGGAGGATTTTATTTTGAGAAGAAAAATTGGTATACAATTGACAGAATACCATGGTTCATGGGTAAAATGAGAACGAAGGATATATACTACACACAAAACTCGATTAGTAAAAAATTCAGATGTGGAACTAAACTATATAATGGAATAGATGCCATTAGAAAAAAAATTTGGAATCCAACGTTGAGAGTTGTCATATTGAGGGGAAGGGGTTACAGTATTGATAATAGGAGGTTGTGGTGTTTGAAAAAATCTGTGAGGAAACTTGTCAAAATCGAGAAGTTTTTTCCATCTCCAGAAAACCAAGATTTCTTAATGAAGAGATTTACCACTAATGACCGTGGTGAATCAATTTTTGTAAGGTGGTGAATAAATAAAAGTGTCTTCTCCATTTTTTCTTTTTACATATTTCTTAAACATTGCTGAAAATTATCAAAACAATGTACACATAATATCACTGAAGATTGACTCAACGTACTATAAGGATAATAATAGGTTTTGGGGTGGATA
>Ga0307379_10007802_pt1 | contig 14493 bp, 13 predicted proteins | sample UN2MG_FD_202237 | JGI IMG/M metagenome (GOLD analysis project Ga0307379, IMG submission 202237) | Soil microbial communities from Risofladan, Vaasa, Finland - UN-2 | ecosystem: Environmental > Terrestrial > Soil > Coastal area > Acid sulfate soil | place: Finland: Risofladan, Vaasa | collected... | reverse complement strand
ATAACTACTATTATGATGAGGAATTAGTATCATTAGAAGTTGCTGGCAAACCTATGAGCGATTTAGAGTACGATGAAGACAAGGCGGAATTTAAAGCTAATTTTAGAGTAAGAGATTATCCTGACTTAGTAGATGGGGATAAAACTGCCGTAATACTCTATAATGATGTTCTTGTTTCTACCTTAGGCTTCTGTATAGAAATAAAGTAATCAACCTTTAAGAGGGCTCTAACCTTGAGGTGAGTACCTGGTGTTATTTGTATAACAACCCATCGGTGTCACAATCGGTGGGTTGTTATGTTGTATTTGCTTAATAAAAGAGCGGTAAAGTTTAACAATTTAGATGAAGAAACTGTCTCATTCTCAACAACCTTGCATCAAAAAATATGGCCTAAATATAGTTATGCTCAGGTGCAAATTGTAGACGAATTGCCAGATTATAAACAATTTTTAGAATTACCAAAGGCAAGCTAAGAGTCTGGCAAGCATAGATGTTGAAAATGGTATGAAAGCCTTTCAAGGTTTCTTATAGAAGCTTTTAATCTTACATAAAATATTTATTTTTAATAATACATTCCCCGGCTGATATAAAGATTACTGTATCATATATACCGAGGTCATGGTTTAGAAAAAGTAATATTTAATAGTTTTTCACCCCCAAGTTTTTTAGAATCTGAATATATTTCCTTAAAAAATGGCCTGCAATTATAAGGAATGAAATCATAAAATTCTTTTTTAAATTCTTTTGGAAGGTTCTCTTTTATCAAAAACAAACTTTTTTGTAATTGAGCTGGGGTATGATTTCCACCATTAGCTGCTCCTAAGACAATAATTATCCAATCAGATTTATTCATTTATATCACCCTTAAAATATTTATTATTAATGTTAGCAATATAGTTGATTAAGGATTAATAATTTTAAAATTGTAAAAAGTTAAAATTTGGTATGTAAAAGTTATTATTATTTAATTGTCGTATTTTATTGAATAATTTATAGGATATTATATAAGTTTATTATCAAAGTAGAGTAAAATAAACATTTTCAATTTCATATTATGTAAAACTTATCTTATTAATTCTAATTTATCTTTTAGATTAATTTCATTAAAAGTGAGGATGATAAAGTATAGCTAAACTTTTGGTCTAGGGTTGAGAAGGAATGAATACTTGAAAATCATATATATTATATCTATAATCCACTTGATATGTATTGTTAAGGTGAAAATATTTCGTATAAAAAAAGTTATATGCAATAGCTGGCAAATACTGAAAGGAGGTAGTAATGACTGAACAAGAGATTATATCCGCAATTGAGGGCCACATCGCAGGGAGATATTCAAGCTGGACAATTGGTATTACAGACCGACCTAATGAGCGGAAGCGAGAACATGAGCAGGAGGGGAAAGACGTCTCGTGTTGGCATCAGTGGGATGCCTCTACTGAATCAGTAGCGAGGCGGATTGAGAGTTACTTTGTTGATAAAGGTTGTAAGGGCGCGGGCGGTGGTCTTGGCAACGCCAATTACGTCTATATCTTCTAGGCTCAGCCGGTATATGTAAAGTGGGCGGTTTCGAGTTTAAAGGGTGTGCTTTGAAAGTTGACAAAGTTCGCCCACCTAAAAGTAGAGAAAGCGGGAATTATCGAAGATGTTAGAATAATTGAAATGATAACCCGAATCTAGTGGTAAATCTATTGTGGTCATATGCTAAACACTTCATGTAACGTTTTGCGCCAAGCCTTGGGGAATAGATCCATCTTAGAGTATTAAGTAATTTGGAGGAGGTGAAAGAAGATGAAAGTGCTTGAGCCGTTCTTATTCAGATTCAAAAAAGAGTGCTTATCTCCCAACCGGGTTGCTCATGATGAGCGATTTTACTATGACCAAGAGTTATCCCAAGTGATGACCATGGAGAATAGCTGCGTAATTCCCGTAATTGAATCAAAGCAGGATAATGGACCTAAGACAAAGAAAGCTGATATCGAAAAGGGTGAAGATCAGAAAGATAGATGGATGTGGCGTTGAGGAGGGGGAATTTGATCTTAATAATCTCAAATAAGTGGGATATTTCAGTTGACTTTATCGTTCACGAACTCAGTAAGCGAGGTGAAAATTTTATACGCTTAAATACGGAAGATTTACCATACTCAGATTGTACCGTTTCTTTACCAGATTTTTCCTTTTTACTGCAACACGGTAAAGAGGTAACAGAACTAGTTGGGAATCTGAAGAGTGTTTTATTTCGTCGTCCTGGGAAACCCTTCGAGGAAGTGGAATCTCCGAACCTTCCTTCTGAACAAGTACTGCGCTATTCTAGAGAACAATGGCACGCGCTTATTGAAGGTCTTTTAAGCATCAATGGTGTATTATGGATAAATCATCCAAGGGCTAATGACCTTATGGAATGTAAAATAATGCAGTTATGGAAGGCTGTGGAGATAGGTTTCCGTATCCCTAGAACATGTATTACTTCAAGTAAAGAGAAGGCAGAAAAGTTCATTCAAAGTTGTGGTGGCCGTGTTGTAGCCAAATCTCTTTATTCATCATTGATTGAGTATACAAACAAAGATTTTTTTGTCTTTACTACTATTATTAAAAACCTTAAAGATATACCATCACCAGAGATTGGAATTGCTCCAGTAATTTTTCAAGAATATATGGATCAAAAAATTGATTATCGGGTGACAGTAATAGGGGAGAAAGCTTATGCAGTGCGTATTGAATTAACAAAAGGGGAATCTATTCCTGCTGACTGGCGTACCGAAAAAGATCAATTGAAATTTATCCCCTATGAACTTCCAGATAATACTTGTGAAAAGTGTATAAACTTTGTGTCACGCTGTGGGCTCGTCTTTGGGGCCATTGACTTAGTGCAAGTCAACAATGATTTCTACTTTCTCGAAATCAATCCAAATGGTGAATGGGGTTGGCTTCAGAAAGGGACTAGATTACCTATAGCTGAGACGATCACAGATTGTTTAGTGAAGGGAAAATTATGAATAGGCTGATGAAGTCCTTTTTAGATAAAAATAAGATGTTAAAGATGTTAGAGTTTCTCTATCCACCTGTAGGCATGTGGAGAGCAAATTTCGGTCTCGAGAAGAAAATCAAAAAGCAGGAAGAGTCATATCAACAAATATTCAATGAATTTGTTAAAAACACAACTTCAAAGTCTTATCCTAATGAACTATTCTCTGAAATCGATAAGGTAGAACAAGGCGAAATACATCGTAAGGAAATGTTAGAATCTAAAGCATCTTCATTGCTTAATACATTAGGTATTTCAATTACATTGATTGTGCTGGTTCCGGCAATTCTTGGAAAGAATTGGGAATTACCTCAATGTGTTGCTATAGTAGGAGCATCATTTTTCACTCTCGCAGTCGTACATTTACTAATAGCTGTATATTATGCTGTTAAAGTCACTAAAGTGGTATCTTACTACCTGAAGTCTGCTGATTCCGTAGAAGATTGGATTCAGAATGACCCCAAGAAGTTGGTGAATTTAATTGCTGCAGAGAAATTTACCAATACAAAAGTGAATCAACCAAGGCTAATTATAAAGAGTAATTGTTTGATAGTGGCACAAGCACTTTTTATTCGAGGGATTGTATTTTTTGGGATTGGAGCGTTAGTTGTGCTTATGTATAGCATAATAGGATGAAGAGATAAATTATATTTATTGAAAACATGGGCGCAACTTCATCTAACACAGCAAAAAGGTTCACCCTTCGGACAGAATAGAATAATGGGGTTTGATATATGGCTGAAAAAACCAAAAGTAGTTCAGTTGCAGTCCAATATGGGATTGTAAAGGGTTTGAGAGATATTTGTGGGCTAATGCATAATATAAAAAACACTTGAAATTGTTTGACACGATTTTTATTATAGAGTATTAATAGTTTTAGCACTTTTACTTAACAGTAGCTTAAAAATCTGAAAAAAGAAGGAAGATAGAGATGAAATGGTTGATGTTTTTCTTGCTGGTTTTGCTAGTTTTTAGCCTAAGCTGCGCTCCAGAAATATATCCTGATTCAAACGTTGATCTTGATAAAGGTAATGCTGAAGAAATAGCTGAAGAAATAGCTGAAGAAATAGAAAAAGGTTCTCTCTCAGGTTGGGTGAAAGATTTTTCTACCAGAGAACCAATCCAAGGAGCAGCAGTAACTATTGGAGAAAAAGTAGTCTTAACAGATGAACTGGGAAATTATCAGTTGTCAGATATTCCAGTGGGTTCTCTAGAAATTGGGGTCAAAGCAGAAAGCTATCAGGATTATAACAACGCAATAGAAATAGAAAAGGACTTCAGTTCCACTCTCAACATACTCTTGAATCCTGAAACTGTCCCTTCTTCTGTTTCTGGTTGCCTCCTGATTTATAACCTTTCTCTTGAAAAGGACGCGGGCAATAAACCCCAGGTGGTTTTAAGGATAAGGAACATTAAATCAGATTCGCTGACTCTGGTGATAAATGGTTTCTTGAAGGATTACAAAACTGGCGAAAAGTTTTTAGAAATGATCTCCAATTTTTCTGCAAAAACCCCTGAGGGCAAGCTTCTCTCTGTAGAATTCTCCCACAAATACTTCTTGCCCAAGAACTGCTATCATGCTTATTGGTTTAACCAGCCAATTCACTACGATGTGGTGACTATTGACACTACAGAGATTAGCGAATTGGAAATCGAATACGAAATCGCCAGTAACTCAGAAATATGGTCTAAGGTGGGGGCAGATAGCACTTCTCTCTATGATAACCCGGAAGATTTCTGGCTCGGCTATCTAGAGTGGATTCTCTATCGTCCTTTAGAACACCAGGAGATCTGTTCAGCGAAACTGAGAGTAGAACTTCCTTCTGGTTGGAAGTTTGCAACGGTCTACCCTTCCCATGGTAAGGAAGTGGATTTGGAGCAGCTGGATTACATGTATGGCGACAATGTCCGCTGGAAGAACTACCAAAGGAGTAACTTCATCTTGTTTAAGGAAGGACCATTTAGTTTAGCCAGTGAGATAGTGGGCGGAGTAAAAGTCCAGGATGTCTACAGCGTCCAAGTAGCTAACCAAAGAAACCATCAGGCTCATCAGGCTCAGTACCAATATTTCCAGTATCTCTCTGATAATATTGGACCCCTACCCGTCCCAGCCGTACTGACCTTCTATACATTTGTTAATGGAGACGCTGTTCCTTACCTAAGGAACTATCAGGAAGCACCCTATGGTTTTTCTCACGGTCTGATGGGTGAGTATTTCGGCACTGGTGGAGATATTGGAATAGGTCCTGGCACCAGTTTAGCCCAGATTCAGCTTTGGGATTTCAACTCCATGGACGATAATAAACACTACTCCTTCCCCATACTCGGCACGGTCCGCTATTGGCTAAATCATCTCATCCAGCCTTGTGCTCATCAAAGCTGGAACAAAGGAGGTTTAGTTGTCTATTTTGAAAATAGATGCGTAGCTTCCAAGTATGGCTGGGAGGAAGTAGTGGAAAGAAGGTTTAAACCGATGTACCGGTATTACTTGGAAGAAGTGGCCGGACCCCCAGAACAAGATCAAGTTAACTTTACTAATCATCACTTCTCAGAGTATTTTAAGCCTGCTCTGGTTTTCTTCTATATCAATGAAATCCTAAAAGAGGAAAGCGAGCAGACCAAGGACCTTACCGATGCCATGAAACTGCTCTACAAAGATGCCTTAGTAGGTGAATGTCTCAGTAGAGAAAGTCTTATTGAAGCTCTAAATAGCCTGACTGACTATGATTTCACTCAGATAGTAGATGACTACTTGTATGGTGACAAGACCTTAAATTTGGATCCTTGGCTAAAATAAAATAAGGACGGAAGAAGTATAAAAACTCTCCGTCCTTTTAGCTTCGCATAAATTCAAAAACATATTGGAAAACTCCAAGGTCTAAGACCTATGGAGTTTCTTCAACTATGTTTTTGGGCATAAGTACACACATTATCAAAACTATATCAGTCTTGGTAAAAACTACCACATGTGTGCGCACATTTCCTAATTTTATTGACAAATATAATATAAGTGTTAACATTTTAATATACTTAAATTATAAAAGAGTAATAAATTTACAATAATAGAATAGGAGGAGAGTATATGAAGAAGGTAATAGTTTTTATAGTAGTAACTGTTTTAGTATTAACAATTACTCCAGTAGTCATTTTTGCTAAAGGTGGACCAACTGAAAAAGCAACAGGTTATATTGAATACTATCAACCTGGTTATTATTTTGACTTTAACGCTCATGCAGAAGCTAATGGTAGACCAGTTAAAGGTGAAGCATGGAACTATACCCCAGATGGTGGTTGGTATAGAGCAGAGGTAAGATTTGCTAAGAGTACAAATGATGGATTTCTGTTTGCAGCCGAACTTGTAGAAACAAACATGCCGGGCTGGGGTCCATGGGTTCTTATTAAAGTAATAGATGGGGGTACACCAGGTACAGAAGGAGATATGATACTAGGTCAATTCCTAAGTATGTCTGTTGCTATAAACAAATTTAATAACGGAATTAATCCAGCTGGTGGTCCATGGCCAGTTCTAAGTGGCAATTTGGTAGTTCATAACTAAAAAGCTATTTATAAATTAAGAGTAAATATATTAAAGATAAAATAAGAAAACGTAAAAATATGGTATTTAAAAGATTTTATAAGACTTGATTTATTAATAAATAACTTATTAGTGGAAAGTCAAAGCACCGATGTCTTGACATTATTATAATAAAAGTTATAAAATTGCGTTAAAATAAAGTAGATATATAATATAATAGCTATACAATATTACTCCTTTTGTATAGAAATTCTCTTTATTATTTTAAATATTTTACTGTGGAGATTCTAAATAATTTTTCAATGTGATTAATAAAATAGGCCCCATTTTAAATTGAGGCCTATTGTGCTATAAAAGGATTAGATATTACCCTACATTTATATCAATATTTTTTCGGCTATTCAGTGGTACTGATATAACCTTCATAAGGCATAATTCCGAATTCTTTGCACAGGTTTACAAATTCTTCTGAATGGGTAAAACCATCCACAACTTCTTCTCTTGTCATACTGGCACTCATTCTGGCTAGCCAAGCATTAAAGCCATCTGATTCAGGGACTCTGTTAAAAAGCGCTTTATATAAGAATGTTATGAATTGCTCGTTGTTGTAGCCTAAAATTCTTGCCTGGCATTCCTCACCAAATATAAACCCATTTACTAAATCTGCACCAGTTAAAGTTCCACTTTCAAGTCTATCAATCCATGAATCCAGTCCTTCTTGTTCTGGAGCCCTACGTAGAAGTCTATTATAAAATAGAGTTGTAAATCCAGAGTTTGTCTTTGCATAGTCGGATAATGGCTTCTCATTAATAGCTGGCTTATGTATTTCTGGTTTTGGTTTTTCTTTTACCGGTGGTTGTGGTACACCACGATCAACTATAGAAAATTCTACCCATTTTTCAAATACATCATCAATCAAATAAGCAGCACCATAATCTCCCTTTGGCAGAGCGTATGTAATAGTATGGCTCCACGGATCTTCGTCAATATTTATTGTTAATTCATCTACTGGCTCATAGTAATCTTCAACTGATTTCAAAATCTGAAAATGTGCCTCCTTGCCTGAACAATTTGTGGCATTAAGAGTGAACTTTGTATCTTCACCAGCATATCCTGGGCTTACATTCATCGAAGCTTTGTGTCCCCATACACTAAAATCTTTAGTTCTTTGGACTGTTCCTCCAACAGAAAATGTTGCAGTATAATCTCCTTCTGAAAGAATGTAAGAAACATAGTGATCCCATTCATCTGATGGTATTGTACCGGAAGCTGAATATATTTCGGTACCATCCTTTTTTACAACAAGGGCCCAGGATAGGCTACTACAATTACTTGCCCAAAGGCTAAATCCAGTATCTTCACCAGGAAGTCCACAATGTACCCATAAATATGGCACCTCAACTACTAGTCCTGTTCCATTTGTTACCTCGCCTAGTGATGCGTCAATTATAGTGAACCCCTCTGCGACTGGAGTAGCAAGACCAGATGCATCAATTGTTGCTACACTCGTATCAGTTGAGGACCAAGTTACTGATCCTGTTATATCAGCTGTTGAATCATCGGAATATGTTCCAGTGGCTGTAAACTGCTGGGTTTGTCCAAGGGCTGGTATTTGTGAATCTGCCGGAGTTACTTCTATAGATACCAAGGTTGGTTGTGCAAAAACTGGAGCTGGTGCTATAAACAAAACACCCAAAAATACTGCTACCATTAAAATAAAAGATCTTCTTAATATTTTTTTCATCTTTTCCTCCTTTCTAATTTTATTTTTTGCTTTTTTTCTCTTCTGTCTTTCTGATTTAGCCTCCTTTCCCTTCTTGTATTCTTAAATTAAGATCCATATTTATAATTAAAAAAGCCCCATTGTAATCAAAATTAGGACTTGAATAATCTTTCATTAAATACAAAATACATTCTTTTGAAACCTCTTTAGCAGTTTTACCGGCCTTTGCTTTTTTACCTAAACTGTGCATCCTTTGCATCTAGTACATTTCTCCAAGATACTGTACAGAAGGAGTAATTTTGTATAGAAAAGAGGATATTTCAAGCAGTTTTCTATTGTTGGGGGTTAAAAAAGATATTAAAATTATACAAAAGTTAAAAGTGTATAAAAAATATGACAGAAAGATCTCTTACAAAGAGAAATACAAATTTGGGAAAGGCTTTTAGAATTGTTCCTTATCTTACTCCTGAAGAAATTAAGCTTTTAGTTTTGGAAGCTAAAAAAAGAAGGAATGGAGAAAGAGACTCTCTTTTAATATTAGTCTTATTTGAAACTGGACTAAGAATTTCAGAGGCACTATCACTAACTCCATCTAATATTGATCTATTTGAAGGAAGGCCAGTTTTAAGGATTATGGGCAAAGGTGAAAAACCAAGAGTGGTAGCATGCCCGGAAAGATTAACTGATAAGCTTAGGGCTTATTTCTATAGAAACAAAGTTGAACCTGAACAAAGGTTATTTCCAATCAACAGACAAAGAGCCTGGCAGATTTTAAAAGAAGTTTCCCGGAAAGCAGGCCTTACCAAAAGAATTTATCCTCATCTTTTAAGACATTCTGATGCTATTGAAAGATTAAGGCAAACAGGAAACCCAAAGGCACTGCAACATCATTTGGGCCATTCCTCGACTGTAATGGTAATGAGATACCTCTCAACCTTAACTAAGGAGGACTCTTTAAGAATCCAGCAGCAAGTAAAATTTGATGATGAAGAATAGAATTTCTATAGAGTAGTATCTGGTACCATTAAGAAATTTTGAATGAATGTTAAAATAGGTTAACAATCTAAGTATACCAGCTAATCAATTTGATTTACTTGCTTTTCCCTCATTAAAAAATATTCTATAATTTAATCAACTGTGATAAGAGTAATCTTCCCTTGCCTCAAAATACCCAAATAGCTGTATATTTGGTGGCCGATAGAGTTATCCACAGTATAGGTCTTGACTAACTTTCTTAGATATAAGAAAATACAATAATCTGCTTGGATAACCGATACGACATTCTTGTAAATCAGCCTAAAATAAAAAAAGAAGGTCCCCAGGAATCAACCAAGAATTAAGAGTAAGAAAATTTGGCGATTTTATGTTGGAGTATTCTAATTAGGTTTTACTTATCAAAAATCTTTTGTCAAGTTTTATTATCCACAAATATGGCAGAAGAAAAATCTAACAATTACATATCTCTTCAGGAGGCAACGGAATACTGTTCTTACACCCAGGAATATTTAAGTTTGCGGGCTCGTCAGGGAAAATTAAAAGCAGTGAAAATTGGCAGAAACTGGATAACCAAAAAAGAATGGGTTAAAGAATATATTGAAAGAATGAAAGAATACAATAATAATTTAAAAGAAAAAAAATTTGCTGAGCCGCCAGAGAATCTACCAATTGCCCCCACACCTATCATCGAAACCTTTAAATGGCGATGGAAGCCTTTTGTCATGATAGGTGTGGGGGTTGTTTTGCTGATAGCTGGAATTACTTTTGGTAAAGAAAGTTTCAAAAGCGTATTTAACGATTTAGACCCTTATGTCAAAGAAATCAACCAAGCTGGAGATATCATTGCGGAGAACACAGCAAAACTCTTATCTGAAACCATTTCTGATATCCCTCATAGTTTTATCAATATTTCTGGAACTATTGATAATACTTTTTCGATCATTGCTGAAAAAGTATTAAAACCTGGTCAAGAATTAGCAGCTATAAGTTCTCCAGATGTTTTAAAATCAACTTTTAATATTTTCAAAGAATATGGCCAGTGGATATCACAAACTTTCAAATCTGGATATTTAGCTTTTAATTACTTTATTGAAGAGAAACTCGACAATGCAGCAAGAATCGTTCTTAATGGGTTAAAAAGTCTTGCTCAAGGAATAAGAAAAATCCCTCAAGCTATTAGGCTCTTTAGAAAAGAAATTGTAACAGAGGAACCAGAAGAAGAATTTGCCAAAAAAGGAGAAATAGAAAAACTCCTTCGACAGGCTCAGGACAAGTTCCAAAAAGAACTTGAAGAACTAAAAGAAAAACCAGAAAAAGTTATAGAGGTAAGTAAAATTACCAAAATAGAGCCGATAAAAGAAATCATCAAAGAAATCAAGACCTTAGACGACGAATCTTTAAAAAAAATTCTAACTACTCTTAGCCAACAAGAAACTGAGGTTGGAAAACTGAAATTAGCTGCCAGCCTTGGCTATGTTAATCTTCCGCCCTCAGTTGGCCCTTCAGGAGGCATTAGTATTAGTACCCTGGGGACAATTACCACTGGCACCTGGCAGGCAGGGTCTATTGAAGATAGCTATGTGGTGGATGATTTAACCATTGCCTCAACCAAAGCAGGCAGCTTTTCTTACTCTGGAACTTCCCCTGCCTTAACTGTTAGCCAATCAGGAGCAGGGACTGGAGCCTTAATTGATAATCTCCAGATGAAAACAGGAACTATTGCGACCACAGCAGGAGACCTTACCTTGGATTCTGATTCTGGAACTGTTCAATTGGCAGCCGGTAACTCTCTGACAGTTCCAGGAACAATCACTGTTCAAACAACAGGTTCTGATTTAGCAGGTACAGTTACAGTAGGAACCTTGTCTGCCACCACTTTAACTGACGGATTCTTATCTATTAATGCCGGAGCCATTACCGGAGGAACAACAGCTGCTTTTTCAACCTCAGTCACCTCGCCAACTATCTATGGTTCTTCAGCTGTCTCGGGCAATCTAACTTTAAGAACAACCTCTGACGCCACCAAGGGTTCTTATATTCTATCCGAATTAACCTCTGATGGCTTTGTCAAGACATCAGGCGGAACAGGAGCACTAAGCATAGACGCAACCTCTTACCAGCCAGCCGGAACTTACCTCACATCTGTAACCGGGACATCCCCTATAACCTCAAGCGGCGGGACTACTCCTGACATAGGCCTTAGCCAGACCTCTATCACCAATCTTAATTCCGCCTTAGCTACCGGACTCTTAAAAATTACTACCGGAACCGGTTTGTTATCAACAGCACTAGCTGGCACAGATTATCAAGCACCAGGTAACTATATTACTGCTCTAACCGGCGAGGTCACAGCCACCGGCCCTGGAAGCGTAGCCGCAACCATAACAAGCCAGACTTCTGCAACCTGGCTTGGGAAGGTCTCAGATGCAACCGGGACTGGCGCTTGGGTCTTTGGAACTTCACCCGTATTTACAACCCAAATCACCACTCCAATTATTTATGGTTCTTCAGCTCCCTCGGGCAATCTAACTTTAAGAACAACCTCTGATACCACCAAAGGTTATCTCATCTTAGCGGATGATGGCGGCAACGTCGGCATCGGGACGACGGGGCCAGATGCAATATTAGATGTTTTACACGCTTCACTTCCGCAGCTAAGGTTAACCCAGTCAGATGGCACAGTTTATACTGAATTTCAGGTAGCAGTTACCACAGGTGATTTGACAGTAACTTCAGTAACAGGAGATGATGTTATTTTTCCTGACCACAATCTTTATATCTGTGAAGACCCTGGTTGTCCAAGTATTAATCTTTCTACTGATGGTAATCTGATAGTTGAGACTGATATTTATCAAAACGAAGGCCTGTATACCGGTAATGAGATCCGCTACAACTCTGAGACTACCTGGCAGACCTGGAGCACGCCTTACCGCAAGAATATAGAGCTTTCTTATGGTAGCACTACAACGGTCAACGTCAGTGCCGGGGCGATCCGGCTCAATGGTACTTGGTACAGCTTTAGCACCTCCGGCACCTACGGTGATGCCGTTGACGGCGTCCTCACCCCAACCCAAACTATGGGTCAAGTTTATGCGGTTTGTGCCGAAGAAGTCGCTAGCGCCCTGCAGATTAATATGTATAAAATGATGGAAAATACGCCAGCTACTGATATTTATAAATGGGACGAGGCCGGTTATTATCTTAGCGATCACAATACTTCGGGAAGATGCCAGCCAACTAATTCCAATCATACCTCAATTCTTTTGGGCTACTTTTCAATAGGAAAAACATATGCGGCAAGCGGCACCGGTACTGAAGTTTTAAGATACTCAATTGTCAATAACGATAACCTCAACGGAAAGACGCTAAAACCGGGAATTCCCCTGCCCAATATGGTCTTTGTGCCAAACAGGAATTTTGCCATTGATATTTACGAAGCTCAGGCCTGCGCCCAAGCTGGGGCTTTATCAACCTCAGACCGTTGTTCCGGCACTGACTGGGGCGATGCTGACGGCAACAGCCACTCGGGCAATGTGGCTGCTCAAAGAAGCAAATACAATGTTTTTCCCTCAAGAGGAAACAGCGCTTATGCTGATGGCTTAACCTACCACGACTTTATCTGGGCTGGTGAGGTGATTGGCAAAAGACTGCCGACTGATGCTGAGTGGTCAAGGGCAGCTCAATACAGTTTAACCCGCTCTTTACCAACCGGAACAACCACCAATATGCCCAAAGGGAACAACGCCAGTGATTACGACGGCACTGATCCTGAAGAAACCGGAGGGACAACCGCTAATCGGGATATCTATAATACATTAGGGCTCTGCGACCTAAACGGCAATCTTTGGGAATATGTTGATGATTCTTTATACTGGGCAGCGGGAACGATAAGTGCTCAATTTGGTTCAGACAACCAGTATGTTAGCGTGGTCATACGGGGTGGCTATTGGGCTTATACCACGAATGCCGGTGTGTTTGCCCGGAATGCCACTTGGGCCGCGTCCGGCATTACCTCTTTTGGCACCCGCCTCGCCCGGTAATTTTGTTATCTTGTAATCTTATTATCTAAGCGCCGCAGGCCGCGCCCGGGAAAAATTAACATGTTCGAACAAATTACATCATTCAAAAATCTATTAAGCGCTTACAGAAAAGCCGCTAAGGTCAAAAAAGACCGGCTCTATGTCCAAGAGTATGACTATGACCTGGAATACAACCTTTTAAATTTGCAAAGAAAGCTTAAAAAGGGTACCTACCAATGGGGCGAGTACAAAAACTTTTATGTCTATGACCCTAAAAAGCGGTTGATTGCCGCCGCTCCGTTTGAAGACCGCATTGTTCATCACGCCATCTGTAATATAATTGAACCGATTTTCGAAAAAACTTTTATTGACGACTCTTATGCCTGCCGCAAAAACAAGGGTACTCATAAAGCCCTAATACGCACTTTTAAGTTTGTCCAAGAAATAAAGTACGTTTCAAAGTGTGATATTGCTAAGTATTTTAATTCAATTAACGGCCAGATTCTTTTTTCTTTGCTCGAAAGAAAAGTATCAGACCCGAAACTACTGAAATTATTGGAAGTGCTAATTGCCAGCGGGTCTCAAGCAACCCGCCATAGCCAGCAGAAATTGTCTCCTTTTGCTGATGAACTAACTTCGACTGACTCTGGTGTTCCCATCGGCAACCTCACCAGTCAGTTATTTGCCAATATTTATCTTAACGAGTTAGATCATTTTGTGAAAGAGAAGTTAATGATTAAATATTACCTGCGTTACATGGACGATTTTGTTATTTTTGGGCAGAATAAAAAAGAGATTTGGAAAAAAGAGATAAAATAGATTATTTTTTGAAAACCAAACTTAAACTTTCCCTTCACCCTAGAAAAAATTTTCTTATTCCTACTCGCTGTTTTTTAGATTTTTTGGGATATAAAATTTATTCTGATAAAATTCTTTTGCGTCACCGCAATTTAGTTAATTATTTCAAGCGGCAGAAGAAACATCAAAAATGGTTGAGAAAAGGACTAAAAACCGAAAAAATTATTCATTCCCGCGCTTCTTTTTTGGGAATCGCCAACTATCTTTATCCTAGGAGCTTGTCCGAGAATAGAAAATATTAGCGTATAAGTCTAAAAACACATAGAAATAATTAAGCAAATATACTATAATAATAAGGTAATATTTAAACAATTATTATAGGAGAAAACTAAATGCC
>Ga0307379_10007801_pt1 | contig 14495 bp, 8 predicted proteins | sample UN2MG_FD_202237 | JGI IMG/M metagenome (GOLD analysis project Ga0307379, IMG submission 202237) | Soil microbial communities from Risofladan, Vaasa, Finland - UN-2 | ecosystem: Environmental > Terrestrial > Soil > Coastal area > Acid sulfate soil | place: Finland: Risofladan, Vaasa | collected... | reverse complement strand
CGCCTTCGTGATCAACCGCACGCCAGAGATAATGTGTCTCTCCATTGATCCTGACGAAGACCTCGTCCAGGTGCCAACGCCAGTGCGAATATGATCGAGTCTGAATACGACGCTTTCTGATCTCGTTGGCGAACATCGGACCGAAGCGATTCCACCAAAACCGTATCGTCTCGTGGCAGATGTCGATGCCGCGTTCAAACAGTAAATCTTCCACCTGACGCAGCGACAGGGGATAGCGGAGATACATCATCACCGTGAGGCGGATCACCTCGGGCGAGCTGTTGAAATAACGGAAGGGATTGCGCATCGCCGGAGGCTATGGATCCTCGCCAGGAGGCTCAAGCCAATTTACTCTGACAATGCCCTAGCTGTGCTAGACTAACATTCGTTGCGATAGGGCAGCTGCAGGCTGGCCCGCGCTCCGAGATGCGCCATGCGTGAAGTCGAAGCAACGCTTGCCGCGTTTGCACCTGACTTGGTCATGCGGCTTTGTGAGCGGGCGACTGAGCCAAGTTCGCCGCCGCTGCTAGAATCCTTTGGGACCCTCCTTCAGGTCGACATCGCCGGGTCATCAGCTCTGGCCGAGAAAATCGCGACCGAATCGCAACACAATGCAGCAGACGAGTTCGCCATTCTTCTCAACAAGTGCTTTGATTGCATCATTTCCACTATTCAATCTTTTGGCGGTGAGATTGTTGAATTTGCTGGCGATGGCGTCACCGCCCTTTGGGAGCATGAGAATTCAAAGGAGGTGGCCGCTCGTTCCGTCCTTTCGGCGGCGACGGCTGCCCTTCAGCTCAAGCGGCTCATGTCCACCGTGCGCTCCGAGCATACGGGACCGGTCGCTTTCCGCTCCGCTATTTCGACGGGGCCGCTGATCATCGCGGGTATCGGCGGTCTTGACGGCGACCGTCGCTTGTTCATGACTGGACCTGCGATCGGTGACTTGGCTGTCGCCATGAACAAGGCCTCGGCGGCAGAGGTGGCTGTTTCGGCCAGCGCCTGGCAACTCGGTCAAGACCTTCTAAGGGGCCGCGGTTCCAACAAAGACGTCTATCTCCTCGAGGCGATTTCAGAGGCGCAAACGCTCAGCTCGGCGCGCTCTGGAAAGAGGCGGACACCTTCCCACGTCAAAGGTACTCGGTCCTACGTCCCGAAAAATGTTCGGAGACTTTCCGAGGCCGCCCTCGTCGAGTGGCTGGCCGAGCTTCGCACGACCACAATGGTCTTTTGCCGTGTGAAGTCCGAGCAAGTGTCAGACCAAGCCGAGATTTGCAAGATCCACAACGCCATCCGCTTGATCCAGGAAAAATGCAATCGCTACCACGGGTTCCTCGAAACCGTGAGGGCCGACGACAAGGGCACGACATTTATGGTGGCCTTTGGCTTGCCGCCGACCTCCTTACTGCACAAGCGATCAGCGGTGATCGATTTCGCCGATCACGCCGCCAGGATACTCCAATCGTTTGGGTATGAACCGGGGATCGGCATCGCAACCGGCCGCGTGTTTCAGGGCCCGATCGGGGTGGCGGCGAGGCGGCAACTTGCGTTTGTTGGGTCACCTACGATTCTCGGCTGCAGGCTGATGCAGATCTCCTCTAACGAGATCCTGTGTGACGAGGCAACGAAGATCCTGGCCGAGGCCGACGCGGCGCCGTGGAGCTTTCGCGAATGCGGCCCCTATCAGCTTAAGGGCTTCGACCAGGCGGTTCCCGTCTTCGGCGCAGTACGAAAGGCGGAGAGACAAAAAGCGTACGAGGCAGGGGCGCCGAAAATCGTCGGACGCTCCGCCGAGATCGAGGCGCTGGAAGAGCAGATCGCAAAAATCGTTTCGGGCCATTATTCGTTGACCGTGATCGAGGGTGAAGCCGGCGTCGGCAAGACGCAACTGGTTCAGGAGGCTCTCTATCGGTCAGACAACGCGGGTTGCAGATGCGCTTTGGCTGCCGCCGACGCGCTGACCCAGGCGACGCCCTACGCGCCGTGGCGCCAGATCTTGACCGATCTCTTCGATCTCCCGCAAAGCAACGTTGATCGAAGTCTTGAACGGGAACTACGAAGGCTCCTCACTTATGCAGGCCTCGATCCGGAGCTTTTACCGCTGGCGAACGATGTCTTTGGTGTGGGCATTGATGAAACCCAGAAAACGAAAGCAATTTCTGGTCTCGCCCGGGCAAAGGCGACACAAAAGCTATTCGCGAACCTGATTGATTACTATGCCGAGAAACCGATCCTGCTTGTCTTCGAAGATGTCCATTGGATCGACCTGCCCTCGCTGGACCTCTGCGCCTTGATTCACGAACGCTGCCGGCACGTCGGCATCATCCTCACGCAGCGGCCAGCAGGCGGTGACACCAGGCAAGAGTTGCGCCGGCTCATAGGCCAACGGCGCGCAAGACGCATTGCGCTCAGCAATTTCGATCGGGATGAAACCGCCGAGCTGATCCGCGCGCATATCTCGGTCCAATCGATTCCCCGCACATTTCTGGACACCATTCACAGCGCGACGGAGGGCAACCCATTTTTCGTCGAGCAGGTGCTTAGATCCTACCAGCGCCAGCGCCTGCAGCCCGATTCTGGCGCCGCCCTCGACCCACGCTCACTTGATCTCATGACCATGGACATGCCGAGCACGGTCGAGACGGCAATTCTCCAGCGCGTTGACGAGCTTGGTCCCAAGGAACAGCTGCTGCTCAAAGCCGCAAGCGCCATCGGCGATGCATTTAAGATCGACGCCTTGATGCACATTTACGCGAGGGAGCCCGCACCCAAGGCGAAACACCGCCTCGATGCACTGATCAATACCGGGTTCATCGTCAAGCGCGGGCCCCATGCCGGGGCAAGTTACTCGATCTGCCACCAGCTCATGCGCAAGGTGGTCTACGATCTGATCCCCCGCTATCAGCTTGCAGAAATTCATGGGCGGATCGCCCGCTGGTACGAATCTGGCCGCGAAGGACCTCGCGCGAACCATTTCGCCCTACTCGCTCATCATTGGCTGCGGGCAGGGGCGCAAAACAAGTCTCTCGCTTATCATTCTCGCGCTGGCGAACGCTCGCTGAAGAGCGGCGCGCATACCGAGGCAAGCTACTTATTCCGCACGGCCTTGGAGCTCGCAAGCGACCCCAACCTCACTCGCGCCTGGCGCTGCGGTAATCTCCGCCTGGCGCGGTGGGAATCGCAATTGGCCCAGTCGCTTTGGGGCATTGGCGCGCTTGACGCCGCCTCCGTCCACGCCTGCCGCGCGCTTCGGCTCATCGGCTTTCGCATTCCAGACACGAGAATGGGATGGCTGTTGCTCGCAGTCAGACAATGGAGCGCGTTGCCGCTTCCCGTCCGCACCGGCTTCGGCTGGAACCGGGTTATGAGGCGCCGTCGCCAAGCGCTGGAGAGCGGCGCGGGCGCGGCGATCGTCGTCGCCCAAGTCGCCTACTACACTTCCGACGCCCTGAGGATGCTAGCCGGAAGCCTGCTTTCGCTGAGACTCGGGTCGTCCGGCGTGACCGGTGCATCTGTCGGAAGGTCCTATGCCTATTTGGGTTATATGGCCGGCATCGCGCGCCTCGGTCGCGTCGCCGAAAGGCTCTTCCGGCAAGCCCAGGCACGAAGCGCCGCTGACAGAGATGCGGTCGGACTGGCCTACACCCATGGCGGCGAAGCTCTGTACCATCTTGGATTTGGTCGCTGGGATCTCGCTGCGTCTGCAGTCGGAAGCGCGCTGCAAGAATGCCGCGGCATCGGCGACCCGCAGCTCACCGAGATCGCGCTGACGCTGAAGGCCATGCTGCATTATTTCACCGGCGATTTTGCCCAGTCAGATCGCGACTTTGCCGAGATCTTCACCTCGGCGAAAGTGCGACTGAGCAAGCACCATTTGGCCTGGGGCGCCTATGGCAGAGCCGAGAATCTCTTGCATTTGGGCAAGACCCGGCAGGCCCATCGATTCATTCAAATTGCAAAAAAGGTCCTTCAAGCCCAGACGGACCTTCATTCGGAGCTGATCTGTCACGGTGTCGAAGCCGTCACCCAACTTCGCCTGGGCAATGTTGCCAACGCTAGAACGGCGGCAGTCGCCGCCATCGACCTTGCCCAGAGCGTCGTTCCTAACAATTTCAGCTCGCTTGAGGGATACGCGGCACCGATAGAAACGCTTCTGTACCTCCAAATGGTGGCGACCGTGCCCGCGGAGACGCGGCCTCTCACCTACGCGTTCAGATCATTGTCGAATTATGCACGCATGTTTCCCATTGGCCGTCCGCGTCTTTGGTATCTGCGGGGGTGGCGGAGCTACACCGAAGGCGATCGCGATCTCGCCCAGAAAAATTGGCTCACGAGCTTGCGGTGGGCTTCCAAGCTCCAAATGCGGTACGACGAGTACCGTGCCTGCGAAGTCCTGCACCTGGTCGGCTCGCTGGCCCCAGCCGAGTTGGAGCCGGTGGTCGCACGGGGCAACAAACTATCGATCGAATGCGGTTACAGCCCAAGCTCGATCGATTTGCTTCAGGGATGGAAGCGATCACTCGCGGCCTAGGCCGGAAGCTTGTTCGCCCCGTCGAGGATCCAACCCATCCGGGCTCGCGTCGGTCAAAACTGTTGCCGGCACTGTATGCTAAACACATGGGCGGTGAATTTGTAGTGACCGTCCAAGCTCCCGGAAGTAGGGTCGGTCAGATCGATGTCGGCCTCACGGAGAAAAGCGAGCTGATAGGCGAAGTCGATTTTGACGTCGTCGTAAGGCTTATAGCCGGCGCCGATGGCGAGGTCGATTGCATCGCTTCCCGGTAGTCTCGGCGTGCGCGTTCGATCGGGAAGCGGACTTTGATCGTAGGCAATCCCAGCGCGCAGCGTGAGGCGGTCTGAATAGAGGTAATCGGCGCCCACGGAGAAAAACCAACTGTCTTTCCAGTCCGCGGGGAGGACGGCATCCGGCTGCAAGCTGTTGTCAAATTTGATCCGCAATTCCTTCACCCGCGACCACCGCGTCCACGCCGCGCCAAACAGTCCTACCAGTTTGGGCGTCAGCTTCTGGTAAAGGCCGAAGGTGGCGGTCTCCGGAACCGTGACGTTGGTTCTTAGCCCGGTGTCCCTGAACACAGTTCCGCCGGCAGTTAGAACCGCTGCGTCCAGCGGCACCTTGAACGTCGCGTCTCCGTCGAGGTTGAAGCTGATATGAGACCGATAGGCGAGGCCGATCCGGGTATTCGGGGTGGGGTGAACGAGGATCCCGCCATTGTAGCCGAAGCCCCAATCATTGCCCTCCAACCTCACATGACCGTCTGAATTCTGCGGGCGAAGTCCGAGCGCGGGACACACGACCGGGCCCAGCGCGGCGAAGCAGACTCCGCCGAAGTCGATAGCGTTGGTCAAGGTGGCGTCCATCCATTGGGCGTCGGCGCCAGCGCCAACGGAGAGCCAATCGAACACTTTCACGGAGACCGCGGGATTGAAATTGAAGGTCTTGATTTCGGATCGAATAGCTTGATATCGCCCGACCCAGTCGTCGTCATACAGCGTCTTGAGACCGAAGGGCGCGTTGACGGCGAAGCCGAAGCGCAACCGGTCGGCAGCTCCCTTTGGAGCCCACATTGCGTAAGCGCTCGGAACAAACGCTCCGTCAGGATAGCCTCCACTGCCACCCGTGATCGGCGCGCCGCTAATGTCAAAGGATCCTGTGTTGTCGAAGGTGTCTCGCGGAAACAAGGCGTCGGCCGAGAGCACCGCCTCGCTTCGGCTCAGCATCGCCATGCCTGCGGGATTGTAAAAAATGGTAGTCGCATCTTGGGCGATCGCGGCCGCGCCGGCATAGGCGTTGCCTGCAACGGCCCCACCCTGATCGCGTATCTCGAATCCGCCGCTATGGGCTCGAGACGATGCCAGGCACGCGATAGCGATAACAATGGTAGCCAAAGGGAGCCGCATAACTTCTACCCTCCGGTGGAGGCCAGTTTCGCAGGAGACGCGTCACCGGACCATGCCAAATCGCGCCCAAATGTTTCTTTTTGCGAGCAGTGGTGCAGAAACGACACGCAAAGATTGTTAGTTGAATTGCCGTCGCGATGAGCGTGCAACCGGACAGGGCAGGAGCTTCGTCTTTCAATCGCGGTGGAATCGCTGCGCAGAAATGTTATGATATTAAACAGTCGAAGCTCTGAACCCCTGAGCGTTGGGGGGTGAGTACTGATGGCGGCGACTCGCATCCTAGTCCTCGGCGGCGGTATGGGATCCCTCTCGGCGCTCGAGGCCATAACGTCCCAACCGAATTGGAGCGACCGGTTCGACATTACGGTGTTGCAGCAAGGCTGGCGGCTTGGAGGAAAGTGTGCCAGCGGACGCAACCCGGACCACCGCCAGCGGAATGAAGAGCACGGGCTACACGTGCTCGGGGGCTTCTATCACAACACTTTCATGATGCTGAGGAGATGCTACGAGGAGTGGCAGCAACGCTCTCCTCAGGCCATCCCCTTCGACCGCGCCTTCGAGAAGAAAAGCACGTTCTTCCTGTCGCAGAAGATGTCGGGCCAGTGGCGCCACGTCGAGATCCCCCTAGAGAACGGCAAGGTGCCGGGTGTCGACCCGCGGGCGCTGACACCACTTGAGATGGCGAAGGCCTTAATGGGGTTGCTTCGCGATCTCGAAGGTGAGCTCGACAATTACGGTGAGCTCGGTCAGGCCTTTAAGGAGCGTTTCGGCGAGGTCGCCGCCGATGTCGAAGGCCTAGACATGACAGATCTCGACGAGGCTAAGATAGACGACCTCGTCGCGTCGCTCGGCCCTCTCGAGCAGATAATCCAGGGGCTGTCACCCCATGACGACTCGATCGAAGCCAGTGTGATCCTGGTCATCATTGAGCTCGGACTACTCGTCACGCGCACGATCTTTCAAGACGGCATCGTCTTTCACGGCTTCGATATTTTGAACGAACGCGATGCCTTGGTCTGGCTCCGCGATCGCGGCGCCTCCAAACGGTTACTGGAAAGCACCTTCACCAATTCAGGCTACGAGTACGCCTTTGCCTATGTCGATGGCGACCTGACCAAGAAGGATTTTGCCGCCGGTGTCGCTTTGCGCGGATTACTCAGATTGCTGCTGACATTTCACGGTTCGGTTTTCGTCCACATGAGGGGCGGCATGGGGGAAATCGTGATCACGCCGCTCTATGAGATCCTGGCTCAGCGCGGCGTTAAATTCAGGTTCTTCCACCAAGTGAAGCGCTTGGTCCTGGACGGCGACGGAACGCAAATCGATGCCGTCGAGGGTCTGGTGCAGGCCAAGCCAAAGGCGGGGACGGAGAGCTATGATCCGCTCGTGGAGTGGAATGGAATGAAGGTTTGGCCGGTCGGGCCGAAATACGACCTGCTGGTCAATGGCGACGTGCTGAAACAACAAGGAACGGACCTAGAGTCGTTCTGGGCAGACAGCGCGGGAATGCCACCATTCCGACTCCATAAGGGCGCCGACTTCGATGTTGTGGTGCTCGGGATTCCGGTCGGGGCGCTGCCAACCATCTGCGCAGAGCTCGTTGACCGGCACCCTCGTTGGCAGCGATTGATGCAGCGGCAAAAGACCGCGCCGACAGTTTCGGCCCAGTTCTGGTTGCTGAAGCCGCTGAACGAGCTCGGCTGGACCGAGACGCCGCCGCTGCTGACCGGCTATGAGCGCCCGTTCAGCACGTGGGCCGACATGTCCTTCCTTCTGGACCTCGAAGGTGACCGTACCGCTCATCCCTACGAGCATCTTTCCTACGTTTGCGGCCCATTTCCCCGCTCATCTCGTCTCCCCGATCCGCCGGCGCCGAGGTTTCCTGGCGAGGAGATGGAGAGGGCCGGCACGGCCCTGCGTGATTGGCTTAGGCACGCCCTGGCTGACCTACTGAGCTTGGCTGGAAACGAAACCAACGAGGCTTTCGCAAGTGAACTCGAGCCGGAGGTTTACGTTCGACCGAACATCAATCCATCAGACGAATATGTGCTCTCCACCGCGGGCTCCATCGCCTCGCGTCTGAGAGCAGACGATGCCGACGTCGACAACCTCTATTTGACGGGGGATTGGATCAAGACCGGCATCGACGCTGGCGCGGTCGAAGTGGCGGTGGTGGCAGGTCTGCAATGTTCGCGGGCGATCACCGGACGGCCTCAATACATTTTTGGGGAGACGGACTTCCACTGAACGCTCCTGGAGATTGCGCATGGGCCAAATGCGGTACGTTGAACTTCCGGGAAACACCGTCGCCAGACTGCCCTATCTCGCTCAGGGCGCGACCCTGCAGGTCATGTTCTTCATGAGCGAGGAGCATCTGCTCCAGCGCGTCTGCAATCGCGCTCTCAATGAGCGTGTCGGCAACGGTCTTCGCTTTCACGTGATGCTTCCGGTGGTGGTGTTCACCGCGCTCTACGCTGAGCACATGACCTCAGACGACCCGATTGACAAATCCAAGGGCTTCGTCAAGGAAGCCGATATTGGGTTCTGGATCGTGGTGCAGGGTGGCGAAGCTTCAAAACCTCTCACCTGGCGCGAATATATGCTGCCGGTCTATTTGTTTGTCGACAGCGGTGCGGCCCTGAGCGCCGGGCGGGAAGTCTTCGGATATCCGAAGCTGCTCGGTCGATTCGAACGGCAGAACAGCATCCCCGACGACGACGCGAGGGTCGAAGTACACACGCAGCACTTCACCAAATTTGGACCAACCGAAGAGGCCTTGGTCGCGCCCATTTTCGCTTCCGAGCGGATTCCCTCGGCGAAGCTCGCCCTGGCTTCTCGCTCCGAGGAAGAGATCTCCGACCAACTGAGCGCCCGCTTTCTGGCGCCGCCGATGAGCCGTCCGCGCAAGGCGCTCGATTTTACGCCTTACGGCGCCGTGCTGCCGATGATCTTCCTCAAGCAGTTTCGCGGCCTGACAAGGCCAAATACCGCTTGTTACCAAGCCGTCGCGTCGGTCGACACGATGCCGCTCGCGGACCCTAAGCCGAAATACAAGCCCCTATCCCACGGCTACGCTTTGCGCCTCTGGCCTAGCGCCAGCCATCCGATAGCAGCCGATTTGGGCTTAGAGTCAGGGCAGACGGCCGATACCGACGAGATTCCTCCGTTTCAATACGAGATGAGTTTCACGGTCGGCTTTGGTTCGGTGCTGTGGGAGGAAAGCGGCGACGCGGCAGCGCGCCACGCGTGAGCGCAGGACCACGACTTGCGAGACGCGACGTGGGGAACTCACGAACATCCCGCCTCCCGACGCGTGCAACTCACGGACCTAATCCAGGCAATGATCTTCCAGATCTCGTCGTCGGTCTTGAAAATCTCGCCGTAGGGTGGCATTGGGCCGACCACATTCTCGGATCCCTTGCGCACAAAGCCTTGCTTCTGAAACGCGTCGCCTGGGCTGAGACTGCCTGTGCCAAGTGCGATCACCCGGAACAAGGTGTCATCATCATTGCCGTAGATCCAAACCTCATTGGTGAGAGGGGCTGCCATGCCTCCACCCCCGCCGCCGCCATGACAGCTGCCGCAGTCATACGACAGGTAGATCTTGTGACCTTCCTCGGCGACGCTGACAAAGTCGGCGTAGGGGCCTTTCAGTTCTCCTCTTGGCGCGCTCGCCGCGTGCTGTAGAGGTGTCATGGTTTCGTCGGCCGCGACGTTTCCGTGTCCGGCGAGTCCGGCGAGGATCAAGGTCATAATGAGTCGACTGATCGTTGTGTACATGGCGCCACCATAAGATGTTGGCAAAGCCTCTGAGCAGTTAGGCCACGCGAATTGTTTCAAAAGGTGCCCCTCAGGGCTGGACCTGAGGGGCCGTTCTTCCAGGAAGTCGCATGGTCAAACGTTCCGATTGAACGCGGGTTCATTCGGCAGCCCCAGAGGCAACAAGCTTGTCGGTGTCGACGAGGGCAAGCGTCTGCGCGCGGTCGCCGCACTGAAGATTGATCGACTTGTTGTCGGTGCTATCGATATGAACCATCTGGCGTGGACTTAGGCTGACCCGAACGCGCGCCGCTGTGGTCATGCCGGTCTCGGCGTCTGTTTTTTCCCAGATCACCGCGTTGACGGCGCAGCGACCGCTTTTCGGCTCATAGAACGCTATGATGCGCTTGCTGCCAAACGTCGTTAGAATGGGCTCGTGAGGCCCGACCGGCCCTAAGTGCTGGGCATAATCATCGTCCTGTGCCTGAGCGTTAGCCGCGCAGAGGACCAAAGCGCCCGCCGCAACAAAACTTAAGAGCGAGTTTCGGTTGATCGGATACATCGTGGATCTCCTTCTAAGGTTGGCTCAAGACCACCTTGAGCCTGAAAGAGAGTCTCGCTCACATCCTCCACAAGCGCTGTGGCAATTGCCACAGTACAAACGCTCTCCACTCATGCTTTGCCTCGACCGTTCCCGAAAAGGCTCGACCTGGGGCGCGGACCAATCCCACATCGAGACCAGGCGACCGCTGTAGGCTCGAGATTCGCGGCCCTTTTCGTCTTACCCTGGTGGCATGGCTAGTTTAATCTTCGTCACGTTTGTACGAGGCACAAAAAGCCTATGGTACGGCCTCCAAACAAGGAGCAGCGTAGCTCGCTGAAGGGGATCGCTGTCTTTGCGGCGATTCCCCCTGATGCGATCGAACGGATCGAGCGGCGCTGCGCTTGGAAGCGATACGCGCCTGGAGAACCAATCCTAGATTACCTCGATGCATCCGACGACGTGTTCTTTCTCACTCTCGGCGAAGTTCGGGTCACGATCCACTCCTCGGCAGGCAAGCCCGTGAGCTTCCGTGAATTGTCGGCCGGCGAGATTTTCGGTGAATTTCCCGCCATCGACAGCGGTACTCGGTCAGCTAGCGTCGAAGCCCGAACCAATTGTCTGATCGCCTCCATGCCGGGGTCGTCATTCCGGGAATTGCTCCGGTCCGAGCCAGGCCTCGCCTATGCGTTACTGCCGCGGATGGTGAAGATGATCCGCGCTTTGACTACGCGGGTCTACGAGTTCAGCACGCTCGCGGTCAATAACCGCATCCAGGCCGAATTGCTGCGACTGGCGAGCTCAGGCTCCCCCGAGAGCAACAGCGCACGCATCGCGCCGGCGCCGACCCACGTCGAGATCGCGAGCCGGGTCAGCACCCACCGGGAAGCGGTCACCAGGGAGCTCAATCGCTTATCCCGAATTGGGATCATCGAGCGACGCGGCGGCACGCTTCTCGTCAAGGACGTCGATCGCCTGGCCGGGATGGTACGTCACGCAACGGGCGAGTAAAGGCCAGAAACATTCGTGACCCGCGCCAAGTTGTATGACCGCTACGATGTCCTTTCCGAAAATCATATCCGGACGTATCGGTGGTGCAGTCCAGCCAGGATCGGAAAGGCTAAAACGGCGCCAGATCGTTCACCGCACGATGCAAGGGCGCATCTTTCTGTAGTGCCAAGTATAGCTATTTAGTAGCGCATTTTGGCGCTTGGCCGCTGGTGCTCTATGTGCTGCCGATGGCGCCGTCGTCGCATCCAGCATGAAGTTGGGTATCACTGAGGAGACGGCACGCTCGGTGCTCAAGCAGGTGCTTTCCACAACCGGTGTGTCGCGCCAGAGCGAGCTTATCTCGCTGTTGGGCAGGATGGCGCTGCACTAACGGCCATCGCCTTTCTTCCCACGTGCCGCGACTGCTTGGCAGTGATCGCGCTCTGCTCATATGGATGACCCGGCTTTGGTCGACCCTGCTTGGTGCAGGTGGTTCAGCCGGAGACCGTCCTGCGTTGGCATCGCGCTGGGTTCAAAATGTTTTGGCGAACAATGACCGCCACCTTAACCGCCGCGATATCTTCAAGCAGAACCGCGCCGCCGCACGCGCGGGATGGCGTCAACTTGCAGCGTGAGAGTCTTGACCGATCTTGATCAGCCAGCTCATGGTTAGTTAGACTGACAACGCCAGCTCGAGCCAACTGGCAGGCACAAGCCCAAGCCGCCGCCTGATCCTTCAGGCCGTCACCAAGATTCGGCGATAGCTCTTCGTCCGTCAGCCACGACCTTCAGAGATCATCGGCTCCGCAACGTCAGTGCCATCTGCGATCACCTGCGCTAGCGTGCCCCGCTGATGCCGTGCAGCCAATTGCACAGGATGGGACCGCTGGCTCAGCCATCCAGACTCGCGTCGGCGAATGGGTGTGAAGCACTCCTGTCGGGCGGAAGGATGACTGGCACTCGCTTCGCCAACATTTGCTCGAACCAGATGACCGCGGCCTCGCCTTCCTTCTGAGCGACTTGGCTAACCCCCCGGCTGTGCCGAATACCGTTACGAAGTTCCGCAAGTTGATCGAACTTCGTATTTAGAGCCACCTTGTTGAGGAATAGATCCTGAAATTTTGGCCAGTGAGTTCCTGACGTAATGATGCCTTGCAACTCCCGAAGATCAGTGAATTCAAGCTTGCCCGCCATCTTCGCATAATAATCAAGATCGAGCGTAGCATTCTTCCTTGCTGCCCTCTGAATGCGCTGGTCTATTTCGGATGCTATATGCCCAGGGAGCCGCGCCGGATTCTCACCCAATTCATCCGCAATCAATTTTCTGAGGGAAATCTCGACCCGCTCAATGGACGCATCGAGTGCGCGCAGATTGGGGGGCAAGTCCACCCGCTCCTTCACGAGAAGATATTCGATGGCGTCGAGCAACGTCCGTTGTCGTTCCAATATGAATTCGCCGAAGTCCGCTGCCGTGAACGGATCGCGCAAGAGAATCTGCAACGCCTTGGCTGAGATGAAATGCGACTCAAGGATGGCGACCACGTCTCGATTGGTGTTCTTGCCGATCCATTGAGGGAGATATTCGTTGGGAAGTCGGTTCCGAATTATGTGCCGATTGGTCTCGTCGGTAAGAGGACTGCGGTTCAGGATAGAGTCGATCAAGTTGCGCTCAAGACCTTCTGCCTCCCACGATTTTGGAACGATATGATGATCGTCCAATTCATCCGGCTGGGGCACGTTGCCTGTCATCCAGTCTCTAGCGCCATTGAGAACCAGTAAATTGAAGATCCCATTGTAGACGGACGTTCCGCGCCGAACTTCACGGCGCAGATCAATGCTGCGAAATCGCTGATGGAATTCCCGAATGGCAGCTGGTGGCGCGACGTCGTCGCCGAACCAAGCGGTGACATCAAGAAAGTCACGTGCGCTGGTTGACTCCACCGAGCCCGAGTACCGGTTTATGAAGACCGAGGCCCAGTACCAATGTCGTATTTTCCGTTGAGCATCCAGCCTCTGTTCGGCAGGAAGTCTCTTCGCGGTCGCCTGCAACGAAGCAAACACCGGTAGGATTGAGACATAAGGAATATAATTCGAGGACGAAACCCCAAATTCATGGGGATGCTTAAGGAGCTTTATGGCGCGCTCTAGTGCTTCAACCGACTCGTCCCACAGCGTCACGAACTCATGGGCGGTAGATACCAGAATATCTTTCCTGCGCGTTCCATCCGGATCACGCACAGGCTTCTCAACACCAGGCAACAGGAAATACAAATATTTAGGCGAGCAATAGGCTTGCCGCAGGATGGACATCACCTGCAAAATATAAACGTTCATTTTTTCAGTTTCGACGAACTCTAGGCGAGGCTCTGCCTCGCGCCACATATGTTTCAGTTGCATATCCTTGGGCTTGAGAAGAGCGTTGATCAGATCAAACACGTCCAGCCGAATGCCGCGGCTGTTAATTTGCGTGAAAATATCACACACCTTCTCAATCTCTAACTCCTGATCAAGTTCGATGTACGAGACCTGGTACTGATCAATTAGCTCCGAAACATAGTCGGCAAATTCCTGCGCATCTCGCGCATGCTGCTTAGCCTTTTGAGCTCGCTCCATGTCAGTCGCTTCGGCGTCATCTGCTCGCGCTTGCCAATATTTTTCGTAATCCGATAACCATTTGTAGAGATGCCGCCCGCTCCCGACAATCGATAGTGGAAATATGTGTTCCGCGAACTGAACCTCGTCGCTTCCAAGGATCTTATCCAACCGCTTCTTCAGCCATTCATACTCTATCGCTTCGTCCTGCTCATTGTTCATGAACCTGTCGATACGTAGGAAATAGACCGCTCGGTTTTTTCGGCCTGGCGCGGGCTTGTCGGGTGCGAAAAAAGCATAGTACAGCGCGGTTAACCGCTGTTGTCCGTCCAGCACAACGTGTTCCGGTTCATCTTTTTTGCCCTCGAAGCCGTAAATCGGCTCACATGCCAGTGCGTCGAATGTGACCTCTTTGCCTTTCCACAAAAGTAGGCTCCCGATGTAGTAATCGAGAAAAATCGACTTAAGAAGTTCGCGTATGTCGGACGGCTTCCACTCGAAGTCGCGCTGGAAATCCGGGATGACGAAACGCCCTTCGCGCAGTCGGCCGATCAGATTAATGAGACTGATATGATCCGGCTTCTGTGCATCCTTCATGTCGTCGCCTCTGCGACGCTAAGGCGAAAGCCGGAGGGAGGGCTTATCACAGGTGCAGGCATCATCGTGCACATCATCTTGCTAGTTCCCTAGTGGG
>Ga0307379_10007800_pt1 | contig 14496 bp, 19 predicted proteins | sample UN2MG_FD_202237 | JGI IMG/M metagenome (GOLD analysis project Ga0307379, IMG submission 202237) | Soil microbial communities from Risofladan, Vaasa, Finland - UN-2 | ecosystem: Environmental > Terrestrial > Soil > Coastal area > Acid sulfate soil | place: Finland: Risofladan, Vaasa | collected... | reverse complement strand
ATCTCAGTATCATCCAATTCGCCATCGATCAGCTTCTTGCGGAACGCCCGGCGCGTGGTCTCGGAGGCGTTTTCGCCGACCAGCGCCGTGACCACCCGCTCCTCCGCGCCCTCGTGAGCCGCCGCCTGCATCTCCTGGCGTTTGGCGTCGCGGACCATGACGATGGCGGTTTCCACCAGGTCACGGACAATCTGCTCGACATCGCGGCCGACATAGCCGACCTCGGTAAACTTGGTCGCCTCGACCTTGACGAAGGGCGCATTTGCCAGCTTTGCCAACCGGCGCGAGATTTCGGTTTTGCCCACTCCAGTCGGCCCGATCATCAGAATGTTCTTGGGGAACACCTCCTCACGCAGCCCCGGCTCCAGCTGCTTGCGCCGCCAGCGGTTGCGCAGGGCCACCGCGACAGCCCGCTTGGCGTCGCCCTGGCCAATGATGAAGCGGTCAAGCTCGGAGACGATCTCGCGGGGGGTCAAGTCAGACATGCGATCCTATGGATTTGGGCGGTGGAGGGTCACGAGTACGGCCAGTAGCGCCAGTACCAGTTGTTGCGCGGCGTCGGGATACGCCCGCCGGGGCCGAGTGTCCAGTTGCGGCGCAGCGATTGCTCGTGCAGCCATGGCCAGATGGCGATGCCGCCGATGATTATCAAGGGGAAGTACCAGGCCCAGTCCGCGCGCACGAAGGTAAAGCCGAAGGTTACGCCCAGCGCCACCACGGTCGGTTTGGCCATCGCCAGGATCGCCGCGAACATGACCCCGATGCGGTTGATCCGCAGGGCCCAGACAGCGACGCAGGCCCAGGCCGCGATCAGCGTGATCCAGTCGAGCGGGGAAGGCAGCATCGACAGCCACCGCCCGACAATCAGCGCCAGCACGCCGGCGCCGACCAGGTGTAGTGGCCGCGCCGTCGCCAGCCCGAAGTCGTCGCCCTTCAGGTCGAGCCACCGGGCGGCGAACACCGCCCCTCCCGACAGCGCGGTAAAGCCCACCACAGCCACCGGCGAGCCCAGCATGGCTGCCAGGATGCCGCGCGGACTGAACCCCTCAACCTCGGCCATCCGTGCCGGATCGACGCCGTAGATTCCGAGGAACAGCGCGACGATCGTGAAGGTGACCACTGGCGAGACCAGTCCCGGCAGGCGGAAGCGGAACAGAAACCCGAACATGCAAAGCGCCGCGGTGCCCGAGATGATCGCCATCCGCATCTCCGGTGGCCCCAGGCGCAATTCCGGGGTGATGATGCTGACGCCGAGCCCCATCGACAGCGACCCGACAATCGCCAATGCGCTGCCCGGCCAGACCAGGCCGCGGCGCCCGGCGACGAATTCAGCCAGCGCCCAGGCGAGAACCCCCATCCCCAGCATCCAGGGAACCGGCGCCGCACTTTGCTGCGCGCCGCCGCTGACCCAAAGGACCGCGATCAGCAAGACGATCCAGCCGAGCACGATGCCGATGGCCTGAAAACCCTGCTTGCGGCGGCCCTCCAGCGGCCGCCCAGCCGGATCGACGCGCGCGACCCGCGGGACTCGGGCGGCCCTCATGCGGTGATCACCTCGACCACCATGTTGCCGTTGGTGTAGACGCAGATCCCGGCGGCGATTTCCAGCGCCCGGCGTGCGGTTGCTTCGGCGTCGCGGCCCCCGGCCTCAGCATCTACATCGGCCATGGCGCGGGCGGCGGCCAGGGCGTAGTTGCCGCCGGAGCCGATTGCGGCGATGCCGCCCTCGGGTTCCAGCACGTCACCGGCGCCGGTCACAACCAACAGTGTCGCGCCATCGGTGACGATCAGCATGGCCTCGAGATTGCGCAGGTATTTGTCGGTACGCCAGTCCTTGGCCAGCTCGACGCAGGCGCGCATCAGCTGGCCGGGTGCGGCCACCAGCTTGGCCTCCAGCCGTTCCAGCAGGGTGAAGGCGTCCGCCGTCGCCCCAGCGAAACCGCAGACCACGTCATGGCCGCCGGGCGTGATGCGCCGCACCTTGCGGGCGTTGCCCTTGATCACCGTCTGGCCCAGGCTGACCTGCCCGTCGCCGGCGACCGCCACCTGGCCACCCTTCTTGACGGCGACAATGGTGGTGCCATGCCAACCGGGGAAACGCTCATCGACTGCCTGCATGCCTCAGCTCCTGCTTTCTTTTCACCTATATAGCTGCATTCGCCGAGAAAATCACGGGTTCGAATTCACGGGCTGGCCTCACGCATGTCCGCGCAGTATATGGAGGGCGACAGGAACAAGGGGCCCGAGGCCATGCGCAAGGCGACAATTTCCCGCAAGACCGCCGAGACCGCGATCGAGGTTGCCATCAACCTCGACGGGACCGGGCAGTACGACAACCGGACCGGGGTCGGGTTCTTCGACCATATGCTCGACCAGCTGGCGCGGCACTCGTTGATCGACATGACGATCACGACCAAGGGCGACACCCATATCGACGATCACCACACGGTCGAGGATGTCGGCATTGCGCTGGGCAAGGCGCTGGTTCAGGCGTTGGGCGACAAACGCGGCATCCGGCGCTATGGCGCCTGCCTGCTGCCGATGGATGACACATTGGTCCGGGCGGCGCTGGACCTGTCCGGGCGGCCATATCTGGCCTGGGAGGTGGCGTTCACCGCGCCGAAGATCGGCAGCTTCGATACCGAACTGGTGCGCGAGTTCTTCACCGCCCTGGCGATGAATGGTGGCATCACCCTGCATGTCGATGCGATCCGGGGCATCAACAGCCACCATATCGCCGAGGCGACCTTCAAGGCGGTGGCGCGGGCGTTGCGCGATGCGGTCGAGGCCGACCCGCGCAAGAGCGACGCGATTCCCTCGACCAAGGGCACGCTCTGAGCCATGCAGACCCGGCTTTATACCCTTCACCACAAGGGCCGTGAAGATATTCGCGCGGTTGCCGACCAGTTCGACTGGCTGGCCGCGATGTTGCCGCCACTTTGGGCGGTTTGGCGCGGGCTGTGGCTGACATTGGCGGCGCAGGCGGCACTGATCGGGCTGGCGGCGCTGTGGTCGCCGCTGGCGGTGTTGCCAGTTTACTACGGCATTGGGGCGATCCTCGGTTACGAGGGTGGCGCCGTCCACCGGGGCGAACTGGGGATGCGCCGCTGGCGCGAGGCGGGCGTTGTCGAGGCGCGCTCGCCAGAGGGCGCCGAGGAATTGTTCCTCAGGGGTGAAGCTGCGTGACGACGCCAAAGGCCACAACTGCGATCATCGACTACGGCTCCGGCAATCTGCGCTCGGCCGAGAAAGCGTTCCAGCGCATGAGCGCCGAGACCAATGGCGGCGCGGTGGTGGTGACCTCGGACCCCGATATTGTCGGTAAATCCGACCGGATCGTGCTGCCGGGCGTCGGTGCCTTTGCCGACTGCTGGGCCGGGCTGATGGCGGTCGACGGGATGTATCAAGCGATGGAAGCGCGGGTGCATCAGGGCACGCCGTTCCTCGGCATCTGCGTCGGCATGCAGCTGATGGCGACCCGCGGGCTGGAACACGGTGAGACCCCCGGTTTCGACTGGATCCACGGCGATGTGGTACGCCTTCAGCCCAACGATCCGTCCCTGAAAGTGCCGCATATGGGCTGGAACGAGCTGACCGTCGGCGACCATCCGCTGCTGGCCGGGATTGAGCCGGGCGCGCATGCCTATTTCGTCCATTCCTACCACCTGCGCCCGCGTAACCCGGAGCAGCGCCTGGCCCATACCGCCCACGGCGAGATGATCGCCGCAGTGGTCGGGCGCGGCAACATGGTCGGCACCCAGTTCCATCCGGAGAAAAGCCAACAAACCGGACTGCGGCTGATCGCCAACTTCCTGCGCTGGAGGCCGTGAGCTTGAAGTGACCCACGGAGATGAATATGGTTCTACGCGCCCATCCTGTGCTATAATATCAACTATCAGAGTCTCTTCTGGAGAATGCCATGTTTGGTCTCACCGATCTGATCAGAACCAGCCTTGTCACCGCTTTACTGTTGCTCGGCGGTATAGCCCATGCCGATAATCCGCCGATCGCCGTCGATGATGCGGGCTTGGCACTGAAGGGTTACGATACTGTCGCCTATTTCGCCGATGGCCAGCCGCAACCCGGCGACCCGGCGTTTTCCCATCAATGGAACGGCGCGACCTGGCTGTTTGCCACCGCCGAGCACCGCGACGCGTTCAAAGCCAACCCGGAACAATATGCCCCGCAGTTCGGCGGCTATTGCGCCTTTGCGGTATCGAAGGATCATGTCCAGAAAGCCGACCCCATGGTTTGGTCGATTGTCGATGACAAGCTGTACCTGAACCTCGGGCCGGGCGCGCAGGCCAAGTGGCAGGCAGACCTGTCCAGCAACATCGTCCGCGCCTCCAACAACTGGCCCGGCGCGCTGATTGATCCGGGCAAGCGGCCCAAAACTTCTGGGACGACCGAGAGCCGCTGAAACGAACTTTGCGGCGCGGGGCAACAATTGCCTCGCAGAATCACTTTCCGCCTACCGCGCTTTGTAGCAGGTTGTCGGAATGCCGATCTGTGTGACCGATCCATGGCGCCTGCAGTATTTCGAGGCCATCGACTGCCCCGATGAGGTGCAGATTCCGGTCGATGACAGCGATGCCTGGACCTTGTTCCCGGCCCATCGCTGGGTCTACGACAAGCTTCGCATTGCCGAAAGTCAGGGCTTCGCCTGCGGCCCGCACGGCATCGAGCCGCCTAGTTTTCCGGTATTCTCGAAACCGGTTTTCAATCTTCGCGGCATGGGTACTGGCAGCCGGGTGATGCGGACTTTGCGCGACTACAAGGCGCACCAGCGGCCCGGCCATATCTGGATGCCGTTGTTCGATGGCGAGCATGTCTCCAGCGATTTCGCCGTCGTCGATGGCGAGCCGCGCTGGTGGCGGCACGCGACCGGCCTGCCGATCGGCGATGGCATGTTCGACCATTGGGTCATTTTGGCCGACACCCTTCCTGAGCTCGCCAATTCCTGCGGCGATTGGTTGCGCGCCCACATGCGGGGCTATACTGGCATGGTCAACTTCGAGACCATCGGCGGGCGGATTATCGAGGTCCATCTGCGCTTTGCCGACCAATGGCCCGATATCTATGGTGGGCGGCCATGGGTCGAGGCGCTTGTGCGGTTGTACCGCGACCATGAATGGGTCTTCGACGACACGCGGCGCCAGGACGGATACAGCATCGCCTTGTTTGGTGGGCATGGTTTGCAATACCGCCACCCGGCGCCGGAATTGCTGGATGAAGTCCGCTCGATGCCCGGTGTCAGCAGTGTGCAGATCACCTTTCACCAGGACCGGCCACCAAGCTGGCATGCCATGCCACCCGGCGGTTTCAGACTGGCAATTGTCAATACCGACGATCTGGAGACCGGCCTGCGAGCACGAGAACGGTTGGCATTGAGCTTCTGGTCGACCCAGCAACTCGCCCCGCGCCGCGGCCGAAAGCTAGTGGCAACCGGCGATGATCGGACCAGGCCAAGTGGATCCTCGGGGTGATTTGGTCGGAAATGCCGCGCGTCAAAGATACTTGCGCATCAGCTCGGCTATCCGCTCCGGTGACAGGATCGGCGGCAGGACGGATTTGACCCTGCCGTCGCGCCCGACCAGATAGATGAAGCTGCCATGGGCATAGATCGGCGCGCCCTCGGGCGTGGTGGCCACCTCACTGGCCTCGATCTGGAACACCGCGCGGGCGCTCGCCAAAGCGTCGTCGCTGCCGGTCAGGCCGATCAGACGCGGGTGGTATTGCGGTAGATTTATCGCCATCGCCTCAGGGGTGTCGCGGGCCGGGTCGACGGTAATCAGGATCGGTGCGATCGCTTCGCCCTCATCGCCAAGCAAATCCAGTGCTGCCGCCAGACTGGGCAGAGCGACCGAACAGATCGCCTCGCAATTGGCATAACTGAAGAATATCGCCATCGGCCGCCCGGCAAAATTCGCCTGGGTCACTGCGCTGCCGGTCTGGTCGATCAAGGCAAAGCGCGGCGTGATTTCGATCGGGAAGGGCAGGGGAGGACTGGCTGCCGCTTGACGGGTGGTCGCGTCGGTGGCGGTCGGGCGGGTCACGCCGTCATGCGCCAGCACTGTCGCCGGGGCCAGTGCTGTCGCCAGGATCAGCACCAACGCGGAACGCATCAGAAATTCTCCTCGATATATTTCAGATCCGCTTCGGCCCCCAGGCCAAGCCGGCCATTCGCCTCGATCTCGGCGGCGACGTTCGGGTCGCGCTGGAACCACGGTCCCTTGCCTCCGACATCGGCGTTGCGCTTCGCCCAATCCTTGGTCCACAGGTTGGTTTTTTGCACTGCGTCGGTGTCGACGACACGAACAGTCTGGACCTGGAACAGCTTGGCCCCGGTGATCCCCGGAGTGATCTCGGGATCGCCGACCAACAACCCGTCAACCTCGACGGTCTGGCCGCAATAGGGGGCGAGGTCGACGGTCGCACCGGTGAACACCGGTTGGCCGTTCTTGTTGGCCAGCAGAAAGCGGTCGTCATCCAGGCGCAGGACGCCCATCTGGCGCTTGCCAGCGCCACAATCGACCGGGCAGTCGCCGGTCATATAACACAGAGCATCGATCACCGTGCCCTCGAAAATTGCACTCTCCTCGCCGGCCAGACCCCAGCTTTTCGCCTTGCTGCCAGCGGCGAAATCGCCCTCGGCCACGGCTGGCGAGGCGATCAGAACGGCAGTAGCGATCATCATCAGGCGTTTCATGGTTGGATCCCTCACTTTGTTGGCTCCGGGAACGAAAACTCCGGCACCGCGCCATAATCCGCGTGATTGAGGTTCACGATGCCCTCGTCGGCCACGATATTCTCTACCACCAGATACTTGATGCCATCGCGTTCATACAGCAGGCCGTCGGCGGTCAGCCTGTGGCTCTGCACGCTTAACAAGGTCTGGCCATCGGCAACATCGGCGCTGCCTTGCCATTTGATCACCATATAGACTGTGCCGTCATCGGCCAGCATGCCCACCGGAATCCCGCCCGCCGAGCACCACAGCGCGCAGGTGTGATGGGCCGAGCCGACCACCGCATCCGGCCCGCCCATGACGCCGGAGAAATAGCACCAGGTGTCGATCATCTCGCCGGTGACCTGCACCCGCTCGCCTTCTGTGGCCAGTGCTGGCCCAGAGGACAGCGTGGCTGCCAACGCGAACCCCGCGCTGAGGGCAAATTTTTTCAACATGTGAACCTCCCATTCGTCTCGGCCCAAGAGGTAGCCTATTGTCATGTTACATCGAATCACAATTTCTTTTGGCCCGACTTCTATTTTCCCAGCCGCCGCGATATGGGGGCGGCGACAGAAGGAAGCGCCGATGATCCTCTACCCCGCGATAGACCTCAAGGACGGCCAATGCGTCCGGCTGCTGCGCGGCGAGATGGACCAGGCGACGGTCTTCAACGACGATCCGGCGGCCCAGGCCCGCGCTTTCCAGGCGGCGGGCTGCGAATGGGTCCATCTGGTCGACCTGAACGGGGCCTTTGCCGGCGCGCCGGTCAACGGCGCCGCAGTCGAGGCGATCCTGGCGGCGATCAGCATCCCGGCCCAACTCGGCGGCGGTATCCGCGACATGAAAACCATCGAGGGCTGGCTGGCCAGGGGTCTGCGCCGGGTGATCCTCGGCACCGTGGCGGTGCGCGATCCCGGCCTGGTACGGACGGCGGCGAAAACCTTCCCCGGCCAGGTCGCGGTCGGCATCGATGCGCGCAAGGGCATGGTCGCGGTCGAGGGCTGGGCCGAGACCACCGACATCACCGCGCTCGATCTGGCGCGAAAGTTCGAGGACGCCGGTGTCGCCGCCATCATCTACACCGACATCGACCGCGACGGCGCCATGCAGGGGCCGAATGTCGAAGCGACGGCGGCGCTGGCCCGGGCAGTGTCGATCCCGGTGATCGCATCCGGCGGGGTTTCCTCAATGGCCGACCTCCGCGCCCTGAAGAACTGCGGTGCCAAGCTGGACGGTGTGATTTCCGGCCGGGCGCTGTATGATGGGCAGATTGATGTTGGAGAGGCCGTCATGCTGCTGGAGGACACTGCCAAATGTTAAAAATCCGCATCATCCCCTGCCTCGACGTCAAGGACGGTCGCGTCGTCAAGGGGGTCAATTTCGTCGATCTGGTCGATGCCGGTGATCCGGTCGAGCAGGCCACGCTTTATGACGCCGCCGGGGCCGACGAGCTGTGCTTTCTCGACATTACCGCCAGCCATGAGAACCGTGGCACCATCCTGGATGTCGCCCGGCGCACCGCCGAGCAGTGCTTCATGCCGCTGACCATCGGCGGTGGGGTGCGGACGCTGGAGGATATCCGCAACCTGCTGCTGGCCGGGGCCGATAAGGTCTCGATCATGACCGCCGCCGTCAAGAACCCGGATTTCGTCCGCCAGGCGGCGCAGAAATTCGGCTCGCAATGCATCGTCGTCGCCATCGATGCCAAATCTGTCGGCGACCATTTCGAGGTCTTTACCCATGGTGGGCGCGAGGCCACCGGCATCGACGCGGTGGCCTACGCCAAACAGGTCGAGGAAATGGGCGCCGGCGAGATCCTGCTGACCTCGATGGACCGCGACGGCACCCGCGCGGGCTTCAACCTGCCGCTAACCCGCGCCATCGCCGACGCCGTGAAAATCCCGGTGATCGCGTCGGGCGGCGTCGGCACACTGGATCATCTGGTCGAGGGGGTGACGCAAGGCCACGCCTCCGCCGTACTGGCCGCCTCGATCTTCCATTTCGGCGAACACACCGTGCGCGAGGCGAAACTGCACATGGCGAAACACGGCATTCCGGTGCGGCTATGAGCGATATTCTGCGACGCCTCGCCGCTACCATCGCCGCCCGCGGGCAAGCCGACCCGGCGACCTCGCATACCGCCGCCCTGCTGGCCAAAGGCCCGGCCAAATGCGCCGAGAAATTCGGCGAGGAGGCCATCGAGGCGATCATCGAGGCGGTACGCGGCGACCGCGAAGCGCTGACCCGCGAGGGCGCCGACGTGCTATATCACTTCCTGGTCATGCTCGCCGCCAGCGACCTGACCCTGAATGACGTTTTGGCCGAACTGGAACGCCGCGAGGGGGTCTCGGGGATTGAAGAGAAGGCGGGGCGGTAGAACGGTTGCCGCGACTGGCGGCTTCGCGGACTAAGCGGTCATCCGACCAAATCGCTCAGATGACAGGTCTTGACCCAAAACCGCCCTTCGCTTCACCGTTGGTGCGGCATCGTCACATAGCGTCGGATCTCATCGGTCTTGAAGCCGAGCGCGGTTGGCCGAACGACGCCTGGCAGAACCGCGACGTCGTAGAGTTCTTCGATGATCCCTTCAATGCGGAACCAGTGCACGATGCTCCCGGTGTTCAGATCGATAACCATCACAGCGCAGCGCGCCTCGGCGTCACGCGCCTTCAGGTTCTCGTCGAGCGCAAGGCCCGAAAAGCTACCAGACCGCGGTTTCGACAGGCCGACAATCGCAAAGTCGCCGAAGAACGCCAGCCCGCGCAAGAAGCCCGGGCAGAACGTCACCGGCTCGAACTTTCCAGCTGCGACGTCGACCCGCCCGAGATAGCCAGTGCCCGAATCGAGCACCCATAGCACGCCTCCATGGAGCCTCGGCGAGTGCGGCATCGACAGGCCGGAGACGACAATCTCGCCTGTATCGACATCGATCACGCAGCCGCCGTCCGCGCGTCGGTCGCGCCAGCCCTCGGCAATGTCGCTCTGGCAGACGGCGGTAACATACTTCGGACGACCGGCCTTCATCGCCATGCCGTTCAGATGGCAGCGGTCCTCGGATGCGAGCTTACTGATGAAGGGCGGACGCCAGAGCGGCTCAAAGCTGTGTGTATCGCTCACCGTGGCGAGACAACTGAAGAGCGTGTTCACGAAGACCACCCGGCCATCGCCGTCGACGGCGATGTCGTGGATGTCGAGGTCACCCGTTGTGTAGCCGACCCGCGGCACGTAGAGTCGGTCGAAGCCCTTGTAGGTCTGCCCCGGCTCCAGCGCATTCCCGAACTTCCAGAGTTGGTAGAGCGAACTCACATAGAGCGTCTCGATCCCGGCCCACAGCCCCATACAACGCTGGAACGCCCGTTCGAACATCGACAGACGGCCATCATCTTTGGTGCCGATTAGGAACAGCCGTCCCGCCTGGTAGGTCGTAAAGGCCAAGCTCAGCCCTTCTTCGGCCAGCCAGCCGGGAAACATTCGCGAGGCAGAGAGTTCGAGGCTTGACTTGGTCTGGGCCTCACCCTCATTCCCTATGAAGTCGAATATTTCTTCCATAGCAACCCACCGTTTGTCGTGACTCTTTGCCGTGCTTACCAGTTTTCCCTTGCGGTGAAGGATGTCCGGACCAGAAGCCAGATAACGGGAAGAAATTTTGTGGCGAGACGCCGATTTTCCTCCCAGCTCTTGTGCGTGAGCATCTGACGATGCAGAGGCGAGAAACCGCATTGATCGATATCAATGCGACCCTCAACCCAAGTTTGTATGTAATCTGAGTGTTTTTGCGTCTGGGGAGGTTGAGATGCGCCCGTTAGATAGACCGCCATCGGAAAAATTCCCGCCACAGAATTTCCCGTTCGATAAGATCCCGTTCGACAGGATGTCGGAGCGGGCGCTTGAGCACGTGCCGTTCCTGGACGGGGCCGCACCCGATCTCGATGTGTTTGTCGCTAATGCCGACGGCGTGAACCAGATCCTGAGCAATGACAGTTCCGGCACTTTCACCGCGGCGATTGCGCCGGGGGGCTCTCTTGACAGCCGGGGCGTCGCGCTGGGTGATCTGGACGGCGATGGCGACCTCGACGCATTCGTCGCCAATAGCGTCACAAACCAGATCCTGACCAATGACGGGTACGGAATTTCACAGTAACCAACGCGCCCGGCGGCCCTCATTCGAGCCTCGGTGCCGCGCTGAGCGATCTGGACGGCGATGGCGAAATTCCCGCCGTGAATGAGGACGGGCTGCCGAACCTGGGCACCGATGATCTGCTGCCGAGCATGTACGCAGATACCTTTCTTTTCTGAGCGGTCGAGTTCTAGAAGTCGCACGACCTGAAGGGCTGGCATGTGGCGCGCTTGAGCTGGTTCGAATGTAGCTATCGCAAAGGTCTGATCGCCAGAGTGATCGAAGGTCTTCCTTTGGCACACAGTAGTCATAAAGGAACGCCCTGCGAGGTCCGCAAAGGGCTCAAAGCCGCCATCCAGCGCTCACGATATTGACCGGTCGCCCAAATGCCGGGCGATAAACCGCCCCGCGCGCTCCACCGTGGTGTCGGCCTCGACTACCATCCCGACAAAATACGGCCAGGCGTGCGGCATGTCCTTCCACAGCTCGAGCACAACGTCGCCACCGGACTCGCGCAGCCGGTCGGCCATGGCAACGGCGTCGTCGCGCAGGATTCCGGCCTTGGTCGCTGTGATCATGGTTGGTGGTGGATTTGCGTATTCGCCATAAACCGGCGAGGCCAACGGATCGGTGCTCATCGCCCCTTGCAGGTATAGCGACACAACCTCGGAGAACCGCCGCACCGGCAGCATCATGTCGCGCCGGGCATTTCGGCGCAGGCTGCCGCGGGTCATCGTCAGGTCGGTCCAGGGTGAGAAGGCGACGACACAGGCGGGCGACGGCAGGTCGTGCTCGGCAATCTTCAATAGCAGCGAGAAGACCAGTCCACCGCCCGCCGAATCGCCCGCCAATGCGATATGGCGGGCTTCGTAGCCGGTGGCGAGCAGGTGGCGGTAGACTGCGACCGCGTCGTCGAGAGCCGCCGGAAACGGGTGCTCCGGGGCCAGCCGGTATTCGGGCAGAACCGAGCGAACTCCAGCGGCTCCCGCCAGGCATGCGGCCAAATGGCGGTGGGTGCGGATCGATCCTGCCAAAAAGGCGCCGCCATGCAGATAGAGGATCACCTTGTGGCGGTCAGGCCGGCCTCGGCTGGCCCAGAGCGCCGGAATCAAACCGCCATTTCCACCATCCACATCGCTCCGGCGGATTGCGTCGGGAACAAAATTGGCGTCTTCGGGTGACTTGAAGATGCGCCCGGCAGCGCGCTCGAACTGGGCGCGCATGGCTTGGGGTTTCTTGACCAGGCTGAGAGCTGTTTTGACCACGAGCCGCAGAACCAAGCTTAGCAGCCGGAGGCGGAGCGATCGTTTCATCAGCCACCCCGTTCCATCAGCCGGCCCGTCGCCCCTCGATCGCCTCCCAGATCACGGCGGCGACATTGGTGCCGTCGAAGTGCTCGAGTTCCTGGATACCAGTCGGCGAGGTGACATTGATTTCGGTCATCCAGCCGCCGATCACATCGATCCCGGTGAAGATCAAACCCTTTTCGCGCAGGGTCGGTCCGATGCGGGCGCAAATCTCGCGGTCGCGGTCGTCGAGAGCAATCTTCTCCGGCCGGCCGCCGACATGCATGTTCGATCGGGTCTCGCCCGCCGCTGGAACCCGGTTGATGGCACCAACCGGCTCGCCGTCGATCAGGATCACCCGCTTGTCGCCCTTTTCCACGGCAGGCAGGAATTTTTGGGCAATCAGCGGCTCGCGATTGATGCCGATGAACAGCTCGTGCAGGGCGTTCAGGCTGGTATCGCCATGCCCGAGCTTGAACACCCCGGCGCCGCCATTGCCGTAAAGCGGCTTCAGGATGATGTCGCCATGCAGCTCCTTGAAGGCGCGCAAGGCTGGCAGGCTGCGGGCGATCAGGGTCGGCGGGGTGAGGTCGAGGAAGCTCAGCACCAGCAGCTTTTCCGGGCAATTGCGCACCCAGAACGGGTCGTTGACCACCAATGTCTTGGGATGGATGGTCTCGAGTAGATGGGTGTTGGTGACATAGCCCATGTCGAAGGGTGGATCCTGGCGCAACAGCACCACGTCCATCTGGCCGAGGTCGCGGGTCTCACGCGGGCCGAGGGTGAAGTGATTGCCTTGCTCGCGGCGTACTTCCAGCGACCAGCCCGTGGCCATCACTTTGCCGCTGTCCCAGACCAGGTCGCCGACGTGATAATAGAACAGCGCGTGCCCGCGCGCCTGCGCCTCCAGCGCGATGCGAAAGGTCGAGTCGGCATCGATATTGATGGCCTCGATCGGGTCCATCTGGATGGCGACGGAAAGCGGCATCTTGCCCCCCTTGCAGTGATTGGATCAGGGCAAAACGCGCCCGGCCTTGACGGACGGACGCGGTCGTGAGTTTTGGATCAGCCGCCGGTGGTAGCGGTGACGCTGTCGTTGACGCCCGCGGATTGTAACCGGCGCGGGTCGTCGATGGTCAGGACATGGCTGACCACACGCTCGACGCCACTGACCTCCTGGGCCCGTCGGATCACCCGTTGAAGTTCGGAATCCGACTTGGCGAGCCCGGTCAGATGAACAACCCGGTCGACCGTCTCGACATTGTAGTTCACCGAACTCACCTTCCGGTCTGTCAGAAGGGCGATGCGCAGGGTATTCGAAATCCGCACATCCGCGAGATAGGCCATTGTGCCGCTGTCCTCGGCCACGGTTAGTTCGTCGTCGACCGCGATGACGCCGCCGGTTTCCCAAGCCATGCGCGAGGCCTCGATCTTGTGTTCGCGTAGCGGAACCGAACCGGCCAGCAGCACGCGGCCCTCGGTCACATCGACCGAAACGTCCCGAAACAGCTCGCCGGAATGGTTCAGCAGTTGATTCTCCATGCTGATCTTGATCTCGGTGTCCCTTAGCGCGTCCATCGTGGTGCGCTCCTGAACCACCGAACGGGCCACCACGGCCGTGGAACCGATCAGAACGCCAGCAGGTGTACAAGCGGCGAGTGCAGGCCCGATCAGGCATGCAGCCACCAGGATGGCTTTGATTTTCATTTGTTTGCTCCGCCTCAGTGCTCGTCGAAACTGCGGGCGTTTTCGATGATCTCCAAGCGGCCCTCGGCGTCGATTAGAACGGCGTCGAAGCGGCTACCACGGATCGTGCCCGTCTCGTTAGTGTGGGTCATCATATAGTGTGTTGCCGCCAATCCCAAGCGTTCCCATTGCCTTTCGGTGATCGATTCGGCCAATTCTGTACGATTTTTTCGGCATTATGTATCAAAAGCACCAAAGAGGGCAGTTTGCACCCTCAAAATTAGAGGGTGACATATGTTAAGTTCTGTGTCGTATTCTCATCTCATGAGCAGTGCAGAAGCATTTATTGAAATTAAATTGGACATGGATGATCCGATTGAGATTTCTGATTTCGCTGCGCTTTTCGCTGGCTTTGGCGCTGAATTTGAACGCCATCTTCAAAGCGAGCACCCGGAACTCAGCGGTGCGGCGAGAATGTATGTCAAAGAGGTCAAAAAAGGCTCCGTAGTTGCCTCGCTCTTTGCTCAAATTCCTGATTTGGTTGGGTTGATGGACGCTGGATTAATAGTCCTAGGCCGTGTGGACGGATTGACTCACCCTATCGATTGAGGATTCACGCGGCAAAGATTGTGTGATTCATGAATAGCCGACGAATAGGGGAGTGTCGGCTATGTCTA
>Ga0307379_10007798_pt1 | contig 14497 bp, 8 predicted proteins | sample UN2MG_FD_202237 | JGI IMG/M metagenome (GOLD analysis project Ga0307379, IMG submission 202237) | Soil microbial communities from Risofladan, Vaasa, Finland - UN-2 | ecosystem: Environmental > Terrestrial > Soil > Coastal area > Acid sulfate soil | place: Finland: Risofladan, Vaasa | collected... | reverse complement strand
CCGGGCCCACACGCCAGTTCTCGACCGCGACCGCAGACAGAGGGAAGTGCTTCTCGCCATCCGCAACCGGGTGCTGGAATTGGGTCTCCCCGGACTGCTGCCCAAGCTATTCCCGCTGCTGGATAGTGTGCTGGATCACGTGCAGACCGACCTGGAGCCGGGAGAGATGGTGTCTTTGGCGCATCTCATCGCTGACATGCCTCCAAGCAGCATCAGTCAGAGCGTGATAGACTTGACTGTGGCGCCCGAGTGGGTCACCAACGAGGGGGCCTGGGTGATGCGACCGGACAGGCACCTGGTCAAGGAACTGATGGGGGGGCGCATGGCCCCGCTCTCGTGGGAGGAGGAAGGGCTGGCCGCCGAAGGGGTGCGGATTTCCGTTGAGAACGGCACCACCCTGGAGGGGTTCGCCTCTCAAATCGCCAATCGCCTCAGAGCGCGCGGGTTCCACGTCGTGGAAGTGGGCAAGGGTGATAGGCTTGACTATGCAAAGACCGTCATCATCAGCTACGGAGGCGAGAGCTTCACCCTGGAACGTCTGAGGCAGCATCTGGGTGTGGGCGAAGATGACGTCCGCTATGAGCATGACTGGTTGAGCAACGTGGCCATCAGGGTCATCGTGGGCACCGATGCGCAATCGCCGTGCCCTTAGCGTGGGGGGAGGGCACATGAGATCGCGGGATTGGCGGGAGCGGCATGGGAACAAGCTGACGACAGCACGGCAGGCCCTGAGGCTTGTCAGGCGGGGCTGCTCGGTGTTCATCGGGTCCGGGGCTGCGGTTCCGCGACTTCTGGTCGGCGAGCTTTCCAGGATGTCAGCAGATCTGGCGAACGTGAGGCTGATCCACGGCTTGACCCTGGCATTGGTCCCCAACACCGACTCAGAGTACGGGGATCTCTTCCGGCACGATGCGCTCTTCATCGGCCCCGAGGTGAGAGACGCGGTCTGCGAGGGACGGGCCGACTACACCCCTGTCTTCCTGTCAGACGTTCCCGGCCTGCTGGCTTCCAGAAGCATCCATGTCGATGTTGCTCTGATTCAGGTTTCGCCTCCCGACGAACGTGGGATGTGCAGCTACGGGGTCTCGGTCGATGTGGTCAAGGCTGCCGCGGAGAGCGCCCGCCACGTCATTGCCGAGGTGAACCCTCGCATGCCGAGGACCTTGGGTGACAGCTTCATTCACGTGGACAAGATAGCGGCCCTAGTGGAAAACGACAGCCCCCTTCCGGAATTGCACTTCCCGCCGCCTGACGAAGTGTCGCTCAAGATCGGTAGGAATGTGGCCAGCCTCGTAGACGACGGGGCCACGATCCAGATGGGCATCAGCAAGATCGCTCGCTCCATTGCCGTGTTGCTGGAGAACAAGAAAGACCTGGGAGTGCACACGGAACTGGTCTCAGATTGGATCGTAGACCTGATGCGGAGTGGGGTCGTGACCAACGCGCAGAAGACGTTGGATCAGAGGAAAGTGGTCACGAGCTTCTGCCTGGGCAGTAGACGACTCTATGATTTCGTGGACGACAACCGCGCCTTCGAGTTCCGGCCCTGCGACTATACGAACAATCCGTCGATCATCAGCCAGCAGGAAAACATGGTGGCCATCAACTCTGCGCTGGAGATAGATCTGACGGGTCAGGTATGCTCAGATTCTTTGGGGCAGGTGTTCTACAGTGGGCTGGGGGGCCAGGTGGACTTCATTAGGGGAGCGGCCAAGTCCAAGGGCGGCAAGCCGATCATCGCCTTGCCCTCCACGGCGGCCGGAGGCGTCATGTCCCGCATCGTACCCAGCCTGTCCACGGGAGCAGGCGTGATGATCACCAGGGGTGATGTGTACTATGTTGTGACCGAGTACGGCATTGCCTACCTCCATGGCAAGAATGTCCGCGAACGTGTGCTGGCGCTGATCAGCATAGCCCATCCACGGTTTCGAGCGCAGTTGCTGGAGGAGGCCAAGTCGAACCAGTATATCTATGGGGATCAGTTGATCCCTGTAGGCATCTACCCCTCAGACCTGGAGACTACCTCCATCTTCCGGGGGGAGGTGGTGTTCGTCCGGCCTATCAAGGCCACAGATGAATCGATGATGCAGGATTTCTTTTATAGCCTGTCGGATCGCAGCATCTACCAGAGGTACTTCAGCCCGCTGCGCGCCATGCCTCATCAGACTATCCAGGCTATGACCACGATAGACTACGAACAGGACATGGCGATAGTGGGTGTGGTGCGCAAGGAGGGCAGGGAGCGGATAATCGCTGTGGGAAGGTACGGTCGCCTGGGAGGGGCTTCGGAGCTCGCCGAGATGGCCTTCACGGTGCGCGACGACTGGCAGAACATAGGGATTGGCACATATCTCCTGCATTATCTGGCCGAGATCGGCAATGAGCGTGGCGTAAAGGCGTTCACCGCCGAAATTTTGGAGAACAACGGTCCCATGCTCACCATTCTCAACAGGGCTCACCACCCCGTGCAGTGTGTCTATGAGGATGGGGTATACATCGCCACCATGGCACTGGAGCAGCATGGCTAGGATTCTGATCGTAGACGATGATTCTCACTTCGTGCGCATGACCAGGCGTTCTCTACAGGGGCATGGGTATGAGGTGAGTGCAGCGCAGGACACAAGGGTCGCACTGACCTTGATGGAGCGGACCACTCCGGATCTGGTATTGCTGGACGGCGCGCTTGGCAGAGCTACAGAGGGCATGGACTTGAGAGAACGCATGTCGCGTAGCACTCGGCTGCGGGCCATCCCGGTGGTTCTACTCGCCTCCCTGCCCGAACCGCCTCTCGATGCTGACGAGCATCTGGGAGGCACACCGTGGCTGGCCAAGCCTTTGGAGCCCGAGGCGCTTCTGGAGGTCGCTGGTGAGTACATGACCAGGACCGCCTTTGTCTACTCACCGCAGTATGCTGAGTACGATTACGGCTCCGAGCATCCGCTGGAACCTCGCAGGGCCCGGGAGACAGCGGAACTGTGCCACAAATATGGCCTGCTGGACAAGCCGTGGATGGACATCGTCAAGCCGCAACCGGCTAGTGCGGAGGACATGGCGATGTTCCACGACCGGGACTACCTGGCTGCGCTGAAGGAGGCCAACGATGGGCTCTTCCGCGAGAGGATGATCGAGTTCGGGCTTGGGACGGTGGACTGTCCGGTCTTTCCTGGTGTGTATGACTACTCTGCCCTGGTGGCGGGTGGAACGCTGCTGGCCGCCGATCTCGTGTCTGAGCGTGGCTACGACCTGGCTTTCAACCTGGCTGGTGGCTTCCATCATGCGCAGCGTCGAAACGCGGAAGGCTTCTGCTACGTGAACGACATAGTCATCGCCATCCGTCGCCTTCTGAGCGGGGGACGTCGGATAGTCTACCTCGATTTGGATGCCCATCATGGAGACGGCGTACAATCCGCCTTCTACGGCGACAACCGCGTCCTCACTATCTCTTTGCACGAGAGCGGGAAGACGCTGTTCCCCTGGTCGGGCTTCGAGACGGAGATCGGCTCAGGAGATGGTGCGGGGTACAATATCAACCTCCCTCTCCCGCCACAGACAGACGACGAGATCTTCCTCCTGGCCTTCAACGAGATTGTGCCCTCTGCCGTGGCCGCCTTCGATCCGGACATCGTTTTTGCGCTCATCGGGGCAGATGGACTGCTGGCTGATCCCCTCTCTCACCTCAGCCTGACCAACAACTCGTATGCAGAAGCTGTGAAGGTCATTGAGGCCATCTCCCCGAAGTGTGTTGCCCTTGGTGGGGGGGGATACCAGATGACCAGTGTTACCCGGGCCTGGTGTCTGGCCTGGGCGGTGATGAATGGCATCGAACCTCAGAACGAGTATGCGGGGACCATCGGTGGCATGATGCTGGGCACTGAGTACGTCGAGGGTGGCGGTCTGCGAGACAGACACGCCTATACCACGGGGCCTCTCAAGGTGGAAATCCGCAAGGAGGTGTTGAGGGTCACGGAGTACATCAAAGAAACTGTCCTCCCCCTCATCAATCCTGGCCCATAGCGCCTCCCCAGCTTGGTCAGCGGGCCGGCGAAGGATAGCAGCAGGGGCCACCGCGTGTCACGCGGCGGCCCCTCTTGTTTCCTGGCGTGTGCCTCAGACGCTCGTCGGCTGAGATACCAGCCGAGGTGAGCGTGTTCTACTGCCTATCCCTTACCAGTTCGTCCACCACCGACGGATCGGCGAGGGTGGTAGTATCACCGAGTTCTTCCTTGCCCTCGGCGATGGCTTTGAGGATACGTCTCATGATCTTGCCGGACCTGGTTTTGGGCAGGGCATCGGCGAACTGGATCTTGTCGGGTCTGGCGATGGGGCCGATTTCCTTGCTGACGTGTTTGGCCAGGGTTTTTCTCAGTTCCTCGCTGGATTCTTGTCCACCGACGAGGGTGACGAAGGCATAGAGGGCCTGGCCTTTGATTTCGTGGGGGAAGGGGACGACAGCGGCCTCGGTGACAGTGGGGTGGCTGACGAGGGCGCTTTCGACCTCCATGGTGCCGATGCGGTGTCCGGAGACGTTGATGACGTCATCAACGCGGCCCATGAGCCAGAAGTAGCCGTCGTGGTCTTGTCTGGCGCCGTCGCCGGTGAGGTAGACGGTACCTAGGTCAGGGAAGCGGGAGAAGTAGGTATCGACGAAGCGGTTGGGGTCTTTGTAGATGGTCATGAGCATTCCGGGCCAGGGTTTCTTGACGATGAGGTAGCCGCCTTCGTTGGGGGAGCAAGGGGAGCCGTCATCGCGGACGACCTGGGGGAAGATACCCGGGAAGGCTCTGGTGGCGGAGCCTGGTTTGAGGTCGATAGCGCCTGGGAGGGGAGTAATGATGACGCCCCCGGTTTCGGTTTGCCAGTAGGTATCGACGATAGGGCAGTTATTGTTACCGATGATGGTATAGTACCACATCCAGGCTTCGGGGTTGATGGGTTCGCCGACGGTACCGAGGAGGCGGAGGGAGCTGAGGTCTCTGTTTTTGGGCCAGTGATCGCCATCGCGGGCGATGGCCCTGATGGCGGTAGGGGCGGTGTAGAAGATGGAGACCTTGTACTTTTCGACGACTTCCCAGAAGCGGTCGGGTTGAGGGTAGCTGGGGACGCCTTCGAACATGAGGCTGGTGGCGCCGATGGCGAGGGGGCCATAGACGATGTAGCTATGGCCGGTGATCCAGCCGATGTCGGCGGTGCACCAGTAGATATCATCATCTTTGACGTCGAAGATCCACTTCATGGTGACGGCGGTAAAGAGGAGATAGCCTGCGGTGTTGTGGACGACGCCCTTGGGTTTGCCGGTGGTGCCGCTGGTATAGAGGATGAAGAGGACATCGTCGCCGTTCATGACCTCTGGTTCGCACTGTGGGGAAGCGTCAGCCATGAGGTCGTCCCACCAGTGGTCGCGGCCTTCTCTCCAGTCGATGTCGACGCCGGTACGTTTGACGACGACGGCGCTTTCGAGGGAAGGGCAATCGTCGAGGATGCTATCGGCGTTGGCTTTGAGAGGAGTGACTTTGCCGCGGCGGAAGCTGCCGTCGCTGGTGACGAGGACCTTGGCTTCGGCGTCGAGGATGCGGTCTTTGAGGGATTCGGCGCTGAAGCCGCCGAAGACGATGCTGTGAATGGCGCCAATTCTGGCGCAGGCGAGCATGGCGATGGGCAGTTGAGGGATCATGGGCAGGTAGAGGCAGACTCTATCGCCCTTGGAGACGCCGAGGCCTTTGAGGACGTTGGCGAACTTGCAGACCTCTCGATGGAGTTCCTCATAGGTGTAGGACTTGCTATCGCCTTCGGGTTCGCCTTCCCAGATGAGGGCGGTTTTGGTGCGGCGGTCGGTGTTGAGATGGCGGTCGAGGCAGTTGTAGGAAGCGTTGATCTGGGAGCCGACGAACCATCTCCAGAAGGGTGGTTCACCTGAGAGGACGGTATCCCACTTTTTGTACCAATCGAGGTACTCGTCAGCCTGTCTGGCCCAGAATCCTTCGAGGTCGTCCTCACACTCCTTGATCAGGGCCCTGTACTCGTCCATGGTCTTGATGTAGGCCTGGTTGCGAAACTCCTCCGAAGGGGGGAAGAGTCTTTTCTCATCCAACAACGAAGTAATCGTATCTTCTTTATCTGGCATTTTCTTAACCTCCCGCACTGATACTAGCATACTTTCATGGAGTAGTCAATTTGGAGGGGACAGGAGGAGGTCGTGTCAAGGGCCGTGGTGACGTGCGTGGCAGGGCCGTTCGGTGTGCGGCAGCACTGCGGATGCCTGCACCTCGATGTCCACAATCCTTGTCTCAAACAGCTGGTGTGAAGGCCCATTTCCGGCAGATTCCGATCGCGGGGCGATGGCAGCTTTGTCGAGAGACAGAGGCACGCCCCATGAGCTGCTGGGGGGCAGGGGGGCCGTGATCATCGGTGACATGCAGCCCAAGAGGCCGGAGGCTTGACAACCGATGCAACTTCGTATATCATCAATGGCGTAGGGAGAGTCACCATGGGCATGACGGAGCGTCAGAAGTCGTTCTTGGAACAGTTCTGGGAGCTCTACCGGGAGGCGAGGGCGCCCGTACACTACTCCGTCGTGGCGGAGAAGCTCAAGATTAGCAACATCTCCGCGTACGACATGTTGCGCTTGCTTAAGCGCAAGGGCATGGTGGCGTCGCAGTACCTCTTGCCCAAGAAGCAGCGTGGGCCCGGCCGCTCCACCGTGGTGTTCTACCCAACACAAAGGGCGAAGGCTCTCTTCCGCCGTCCTTCTGCCGAGGAGGACGAGCGCAGGGAGTGGGAAGACCTCAGGGAGAAGATCCTCAACGGGCTGCGTAGGCGCAAGGACGAATATGATGAGATGCTGGATGAACTGGTCTCCCGCATCCCCGACCGCCAGTCCCCGATGCTTCACAGCACTGAGGTGATGACGGCCATCCTGCTACAGGTGTGCCAGTTGGGAGGCGAAGCCAGAGCCCGGTTGCTGGAAGAGGTGCGCAAGCTGATGGCTGCGGGGGAGTCTGGCCTGAGTGCGCTGGCGGGATTGCCGCTGGGCCTGATGCTGGTGGATGGCGCCGACAGGAACGTGACGGGCCGGCTACTCTCCCACGTGGAGAGGTATCAGGAGGATCTCAGCAGGTTGAGCGCCGAGAGCAAGAAAGCTCTGTCCGAGTTCTTCCTGGAGATTGTGAAGACCGTGGAGCGGGAGAAGGTGTGAGCAATTCGTTATCAGGATGCGTTTTTTTGTGTAATTCTTTGGTTTTATTAGGCCCAAGAGGGTCGACCAACGCGCCAGGAGGGCGGGAGTGACCAGGATAGCTATTGTTACCGACAGTGCAGTGAACGTACCAGCGGAGTTGCAGAGGGAGTATGACGTCCATGTCGTCCCCCTGAAGGTGAGCTTCGGCGACCAGACCTATAGGGACGGAGCGGACCTCACGCCGACTCAGTTCTACGAGATGCTCCGGGCAGCCCCCGAGCTGCCAACCACTTCCCAGCCTTCGAGCGGGGACTTCGTCGAGGTCTACTCCAAACTGAGTGGAGAGGTGGACGGCATCGTCTCCATCCATCTCTCGGAACTCCTGAGTGGGACACTCAAGTCGGCCATCGCTGCCCAGCAACAGGTGACGCACGTGCCCATCGAGATCATAGACTCGCGATCTGTCTCCGTGGGCTTGGGCTTCGTCGTCTTGGCCGCCGCCAGAGCCGCCCAGCAGGGCAAGAGTCTGGCCGAGGTGGTGTCGGTCGCGCGTCAGGTGGTACCCAAGCTGAACGTGATGTTCGTCGTCGATACGCTGAAGTACCTGCACATGGGAGGTCGGATCGGAGGCGCCTCGGCCATGCTGGGCACTGCGCTCAAGATCAAGCCCTTGTTGCACATCGACGAGGGGCAAGTGAATCCTCTGGAGAGGGTGCGGTCGAAGTGCCGTGCCACGGAGAGGATGCTGGAGATCATGGCGCAGAGGCTCGCTGAACAAGATGGACATGACGGGGTGCTGCGGGCGGCCGTAGTTCACGCGGACAGGTCCGACGAGGCCGTGGAGCTGAAGGAGCAGGTGCAGTCCCGCTTCGAGCCGGATGAGTTGTACCTTGCCGAGTTGACCCCCGCCATCGGCACTCACGTGGGTCCGGACACACTGGGGGTTGGCTGGTACGTGGAGTAGGGCTCCCCAGTAGGATCGCCCGGCCTCACAGAGGCGTACGGGGCCGCCAGTTCGTCCTTCAGCTCTTCGTAGCTGCTCATGCCGGCCACAGTAGCCAGGAACTCGGCCAGTGAGGGGCTTCTCTCCCTCAAGGTGCGCAATTGCTCACCGATAGGGTTGGTCTCAGCGGCCCAGCCCTTGCCCGCCGCGTAGGAGCCGTAGAAGGCGAAGTAGGCCTGGTTCAGCTTGCGGATATGGTAGCCCATCTCCACCAGTTTCTGCCTCCTTTGCTCCATGTACGCTTCTGCTTCCTCTACTCTGCCCTCTGCCAGTAGTGCCTCGACGTGAATCCTGGTCTTTCGCATGTGGGCGTTGAAGCTGAATTCGTTCTCGTGGGCTCGCTCGGGTGTGGCTGAGCGCTCGCGGGCCAGGGTCGCCATCCTTTGTTCGTAGATGTCTGGATAGTAACGCCTCGCCAACTCCAGAGAAAGCTCGTCCTCCACCATGCTGGCGACCGTCTCATTCATGCTGGTCAATTCGTGACTATCTGTATAGTGCTGGCCAAGTGGGCGGAAGAACAGGTAGTTGTGAGTCCACTCGTGGATGACTACTCTGATGGCGAAATCCTGGGACGTATTCTCGACGATGACTGTGGGGTATGCGCCAACACCACCTGTGGGGACCACCAGCGAGGAGACATCGAGCTCGTCCGTGTAGTGTTCGATCTCCTCTATCTGGGCCAGACTCAGGCCCGGCTGGAGGGAGACGTTTCCGATCCTTTCTATCCTGTCCCGCCTGGAGATGACGAGGAAGTCAGGCGAGGATTGGAATTCGAACTCCACTGGCGGCACTATCCACTCTTCCAGCAGGGGAAGACGCAGGTTGATCCCCGCCCACAGTAGAACCTCTTCTACCTGGTGACGGACGATGTTCTCGATCAGGTTCTCGGACCGCAGGCGCTCCGTCCGCAAATCGCTCAGTCGAGCTTGAAGGCGGCCGGTGTCTGCCGTGTTCCCCTCCTTGGCCCGCGTGACGGCGATCTTGCTCTCCAGGCGGCCAATCTCCCCGACGAGGTCAAAGTACTGTTGCACGGCGCGTACTTGCTGTTCGTCATCCATGCCGTGAGGTTGATTAGTGCCCAGGGCCCGGCCGGTAAGCTTCTCCAGAATCGTCCGTACCTCGTAGGCGCTCCAGTCAAACTTGTGGGGTCCGGTGACGGGATCGGTGCGATACCCGAAGTAGTCGGCCGGATGGAGGGAGTCTCTGCTCAGGGCGCCCAGGAGCAGGAGCAAGAGCAGGAGATTCAAGAGGGCTCTGCGTGCCTTGTGCGTCATCTCTGTCGGCTCATGTGTGATCTAGGTCTATTCTATCATCCACAAGTGGAGCACACAACAGAGGGGACCGCAACTCCGGCGGCGTGGTTCGCATGGGAGCGCCAGCGGTACTCACGGCGGCGTTAGTACCAATTGGCTATTGATGGGAGCGTAGGGATTCGGGATAATGATATCTGTGGTTCCTTAGGCGCCTGGGTTGTCGCGGACAGCATCCCAATGGTGAGCGGGAAGCGCCCTTGGTACGAGACCAGGGAATCCACTGCACGGTGCCGCGAGGAGACGGCCAGAGGAAGGACGGCCTCTGGAGAGCTCGCGGATGGGGGCGCTGCGGTCGAACAGGCGTGGGCCTTGGCCGAGATCAGGCCACGGGGAGCGTATGAGCCTGTTTCTGCGCCTGCTGCTGGCTCACATGCTTGGTGATTTCGTGCTCCAACCGCTTCGTCTCGTGCTGATGAAGCGAAAGGGTTGGCTCGGGGTCCTCGCGCACGTCGCCATCGTGGTGGTGGTATCTGCCCTTCTGCTGTGGCCCGTTGTCTACCATCGATGGTACTGGCTGTGCCTGCTTTCTCTGGCCCTATGTCACGCCATGATCGACGGCGGCCGTGCTTTCCATAGGGCGAACTCGGAGAGGTGGGGACTGCTCTTCCTGTTCGTCGATCAGGCGCTGCACACGGGTGTCCTGACGGCTTTGGCCGCGCTCACTCGAGTGGCACAGGCTCGATACCCAGACATCCCCGTCTTGATCAGCAGCTCTCAGAGTGACTCTCTGATCGTATATCTGATGGCGCTCATCTTTCTGCTCTGGACTGTGCCTGTGCTCGAACTGGAGGCCAGGAATGTGCTGGCCTTAGGTGGAGAGAGATTGGCGATCGTGGCCAGTGATAGGTGGCTGGGAGCTCTGGAGCGCGTGGGCGGGGTAGCTTTGGTGCTGGCAGGATTCGTCTATCTCGCGCCTTTGCCGTTTCTCCCGCGGATCCTCCTGCAAAGGGAAGGGTGGAGGGATCCGGCCACGCGACCCTACCTCGTGGTTCAGACCGCCATCAGCTTGTGCACGGGATTGGTGACCGCTCTGGTGCTGATCAAGGCACCCGTGCCTCTCCTCTGAGATGACCTTCTCGTCACAGTGTCCTTCCCCCTCTGTCAGGAGCCAAAGCTGATTCCCCGCGCTTACCGCCCGATCCCGGCTGACCGCAATTTGGCAGCGCCGCCAGGTGATTGTGTCCTCAGCTTGCGTATGGTATACTTTTTAGCTGGCTGAGCCGCTCCATCTATCTTCACAACGTCCCGCAGCAACACCAGATCTTCCGGGGTACACTCTATGTCCCGACGAGCAAGAGTTCTGGCTATCGCCCTAGCACTGCTGGCCCTTGTATCCTGCCTAGTCCTCTTCGGCTATACCAAGTATGTCCGGGTGATGAGCCACGTGGAGTCTCTGCGACAGCACCTGCACAGCCTGGAGGCCAGGGGAGGCGCAGAACTCCTCTCCACCCTGGAGGTGGAAGAGCTGGAAGCGGTACACGACGAACTGGTGCAGGTTGGGGTTGAGTTGAAAGGGTTGAAGACCGAGCTGGGTCCTGCCATGGTCCTGGCCCGCTATCTCGGCTGGCTTCCCCTCATCGGTGCAGACGTAGCCGCTGGCCCTGGACTCCTGGAGATAGGGATTGGCACATCGGCAGCGGCGGACCTGGTGTTCGAGGGCCTGGACCCGTTGCTTCCACTTCTCGAAGGGTCTGGTGAACTCTCCTCCGGGATGGGCGTGGGGGAGGCGGTCGCGATGGCCGTGGCGGAAGGCCAGCCCAGATTCATGGCGGCGCAGGCTGAGCTGGAGAGAGTTGGGCAACTTCGAGAGCGCATCGACGAGGGGCGGCTCTCCCCCAGAGTAGGCCAACTCCTTGGCCGATTGGAGCGATACCTCCCTCTCCTGGAGACAGGCGTGGAGGGACTGCTGGTGGCTCCCTCCCTGCTCGGCGTCGACGAGCCGCGCACCTATCTCCTCCTAGCGCAGAACGAGCACGAGCTCCGAGCTACTGGCGGATTCATCAGCAGCGTGGCGCTACTGCGTGTGGACAATGGAAAGATCGTGGACTTCGACTTCCGCGACAGCTATGCGGTTGACGATCTCACTCAACCTCACCCCGATGCTCCAGAAGCCCTGGAACGGTATATGCTGTCCCAGATATGGCTTCTGAGAGACGCCAACTGGTATCCTGACTTCCCCACCAGTGCGCAGGTGGCACGAGATCTGTATCAACTGGACCAGGGCGTGTTGGTCGACGGTGTGGTGGCTACCGACCTGGCGGCGATGCAGTCCCTGGTCGGCGCGATGGAACCCATTCAATTGGAGGGGTACGATCAGGAGGTCACCGGGGCCAACGTGCTGGGGTTGATGCAAGAGCAATGGGCCTCTCCTGCCGGAGAAGGGCAAACGGGCGATTGGTGGGTTCATCGCAAGGACTTCATGGGCGACTTATTGGGCGCGATGATGTCCAGGCTACAGACAGACGTCGGGGCCGTGGATCCAGGCCGGATGGCGAGCGCCCTTCGCAGAGGGCTCGAGGAGAAGCATATCCTGTTCTACCTGGTGGATCCCACGGTCGGCGAGATGCTGGGCGACAACGGCTGGGATGGCGCCCTCAGGCGCAGTGACGGCGATTTCCTGATGGTCGTCGACACGAACATGGGGTTCAACAAAGTGAACCCCAATGTGGAGACCACGGTAGAGTACCAGGTCTTGATCGAGGACGATGAGAGTCTGAACGGCCGTCTCGTGGTCACCTACCACAACCGCAGTGGTGGCAGCCCAGACACGTGTGTCCAGAAAGCGGCATACCCCCCGACCTACGAGGAGATGATGGATGGCTGCTACTGGAACTACCTGCGTATCTACGTTCCTGAGGGCAGCGAGCTGGCACAGGGCCCGAAATTGGCCCTGCCGGAGGGGAGCCTGAGAGCCAGGGAGGGTGAGACGGGGGGCGCGCCTTTGGACACGGAGGTGGGAGCGACCCAATCAGCGAAGACAGTCTATGGCGTCTTCTTCGTGGTGGCGCCCGGGGAGAGCCGAGAGGTGACCTTTGAGTACCGGCTACCTTCATCGGTGCTGGAAGGGGAGGACCCGGAGACATATCGGTTGCTGGTGCAGAAGCAACCGGGTACGCTGGCCGTGCCCCTGCGTGTGGAGGTCAAGCTGCCGTCGCGTTCGCCCGTGATTTCCACGTCTCCCGAGGCGAGTTTGGTGACCGCGGGGAGCGTGGTGTTTGAGAGCGACCTCCGCGAGGACCGAGAATTCGAGGTGACCTTCGGGCGCTGAGCTGCCTTGTGGGCGACCGCGGATCTCCCTCTGGGATGGTGTGATGAGAAGAGTGGCGTTGGTCTGTGCTCTGACAGGTGTGCTGGCGCTCTCACTCCTTTCCTCGGGCCGGGGTACGTGGGCAGCGCCGTGTATGGACCCGCTTTACCAGACGGTACCTACCAGGACCCCCACCTCGTCTCCGCGCACTCCCAGGCCAGCGACGTCCACGCCGGAGGTGGATGACGATACGCCTGCTCCAGTGCCCCCGACTGCCACGCCTGTGGGGATGCCCACATCCACCATCGCTCCCACGGTGGAACCATCAGAAACCAGTGCTCCTTCAGGGGCCGTCACCCCGACGAGAGTGCCGACCCGGCCTGAGGGAGGACAGGCGTGGGATTTTGGGGATGCTCCGGATCCAGGCTTCCCTTCGCTGGAGTCCAACGATGGGGCCCGGCACTCGGCTATCTCCTTCGAATGGCTGGGTGATGGCGTAGACAGCGAGCCAGACTCGCGTCAGATTGATCTCGACCAGTACGATGATGGCGTGGTTTTCGGCGAACTCGAAGCTTGTGCGCAGGAGATGGTGGAGGTCGCGGTCACGGTCGGGAGCCGCGATGAGCCCGAGCATCCCTACGATGCGCAGCACCTGCTGTACCTCAACGTACTGGTGGATTGGAATGGAGACGGCTTGTGGGCGGGTAGGGTCCACTGTCCCCAGGGGCTGGTGGCCTCCGAGTGGGCTGTGCGCAACCTGCCCATTGACGTATTGTCCTGGCCAGATGGCGTGCTCTCCACCGAGGTGCCCATCGTGCTCCCTGTGGGACCGTTGACCGGCCAGGTTTGGAGTCGTTTTAGCCTCAGCTACTCCGAGGTGATCTCCGGCGATGATTGGAATGGCCAGGGCGCCTTCGCCTACGGGGAGACGGAGGACTACCTGATCACAGTTTCCCCGGCGTCCAGCGTCACAACAGGTGTACCATCGCCCACTCTGGCTACGTCGGCAACGTCCCCTCCCGACGCCACGCCCACTGCCGGTGATTCCAGCGCTCGCCCATCGTGGCCATCGCTGTTTTGTTTCGGGGGAAACATTTTGCTGCTGGGCGTGGCGCTGGCTGTGGCCGCGCTCGCCCTCAGGAGGAGAAACCGTCAGTTGTTGATGGTGGCGCTGGTTATGGTGGCGGTGCTGCTGGCGGTTGCCATGGTCTTGTACAGGTCCGATCTCGGCTGGGTGGGCGCTGCTGTTGACACAGGGGCGCCGAGCGTGGTGCCCACGCCGCGTGAGCGTTTGGTGCCCACGGCCGCTGCTACGGCGAGGCCATCGGCGGTCTCTGGCGCTCCCCCTCCCATCGCTTCTCCAACGGCAAGCCCCACCATGGATGCTCCGTCGCCCATGGCGCAGCCAGTGGTGACGACGCCTTTGCCCTCCCTCCTTCCGACGGGGAAGAGGTTTGGCTTCGGTGTGGCCATCTCTACGGTCGAACGGTACGACGTAGATCAACTCCACGCTGGCTGGTACCTTGACTGGAGTGCCGACCCTGAGCCGGCATGCCCTGACGGGATGGAGTACACGCAGATGGTGAGGGTCCGCGGCGGGAGCGCGTTTCCCCATGACGAGGATCTGATAAAAATCGCGCGCATGAACCCTGGCTCCCTCTGGCTCGTGGGCAATGAGCCGGACGTCTTGTGGCAGGATGGAATCACGCCCGTCGAGTACGCCAGGGTCTATCAGCACGTCTATAGCCTGCTGAAGGACG
>Ga0307379_10007797_pt1 | contig 14499 bp, 19 predicted proteins | sample UN2MG_FD_202237 | JGI IMG/M metagenome (GOLD analysis project Ga0307379, IMG submission 202237) | Soil microbial communities from Risofladan, Vaasa, Finland - UN-2 | ecosystem: Environmental > Terrestrial > Soil > Coastal area > Acid sulfate soil | place: Finland: Risofladan, Vaasa | collected... | reverse complement strand
GCACGAATCTGACCTTCGACAGTAGCACTTTTGAACCTATCCTCGCCTCGAAGCTCACGATCCACATCTTGCCAGACCTTGAGTCTTCGTTTTTGTGAGAATCCTTGGTATCTTGGATCTGCAATTAGAGCATCTAGATCTGGTACAGCCACGAGAGACTCCTTATTTTAACAACTCATTGATCTTTGAATTCGACTGACCACCTGCTGGAGTTTTCTTCGGATCAGAGCTTGGTAGAGTTTTGGACGCTGGTTGATTCTTGGATCCAGTAAATCCCTTTAGCAAGTTCTGCACACCTTCTACCAAACCTCCACTTTGTTTCTTCTGACCAATCTTCGCTGCGTCTTCCGCTGCCTTGTCCTTTATCGCTTGTTGCTGTTGTTGATAAAAGATCAGTGCATATGTTGCTAACTTACTAAGTTCGTCTTGTGCATTTCGATCATCCGCGATCTCACCAGATGTTATCATTGCCAGAAGCTCATCATAACGCTCTGTGTACTTTGCACTTTCTGCTTTAAGACTCTCAGGTGTCATATCAGTATAAAGAAACATATCTTGCTTCGTCTTAAACTCTGTCTCAAGCTGCACCATATTATTCGCATGTCTGGTATTCTGTACAGATTGAGAATAAAATTTAGCACGCTTCTTGTTCGTATCAGCGTTTTGTTGTGCAATCGCAGCTTCGTTATCTGCTAAACGATTCCGAGTCTTTGCTGTCTCTATCTCCATCTGAACACGAGATCTCACGAGTGGGTCCATAGAACTATCGCGAGATATCTCATGCTTTACTCGCTTCTCATTCAGATTCTGAGCTCTGTCCATAAGAGCAATTTTCTGACGCTCCAGTCCTACCTGAGCAGATTGAGCAAGCTGTGTAAGAAGCTGTCCTGTTGGTCCTGCAAATTCTGTCATGTTAAATCTCCTTTATGTGAACGAATAACCACCATAGGAACCACCACCATAGACTCCAGCACCAGACGTCGCACCTGATGATGTCTTTGACGTTGGGCTCGATCCAAAGCTATTGATAGTTGTACCGACTGCTTGCATTCCTGTCAGCACTTTTCCAAACCCAGTCAATCCGGCTGGTATATCCACGATTCGTGTCATCGGTGTTCCAAGTAACGCAAGGGCTTGTTCGAAGAACGGGTTGTTCTCTAGTCTTGTACGAGCTTCTTCTTGCATCCTCCGTCCTTGTCGAGCCTCTGCCACTGTTCCAAACCTTGCTGCCGATGCTTCTGGTTGAGCTAGAACACTTTCTGTCATTCCTATCGCACCTGCTTGACGTGTTGCTGCGGCTTCTGCGAGCTCTTGACGTCTAGCTTCCTGTGCAAGTTGTAGCTTTCCAAACTCTGCTGCGAGGGTTCCTGTCAGTCCTTCATACGCTTGACCAATGGCTTTGCCACGAGCGGAAGTAAAGCCTCCGAATCCTCGTTGGATCTCAGGTACAATATCTCGTGCAAATGCTTTACGAAGTGGTGCAGAGATTGACTTCTCAAAGTAATCTAGCGTGGCTTTCTCATTGATATCACTCGAAGGATCACCACTAAGTTGTGACTTTAATGCGTCAGTCAAACCCAACGCATCAGATCTAGCCTGAAACGACCCCAATGCTTCAGTCATGGCCGCAAACGCTTGTTCTTCTTCCGGACTGAAGAGAGATCCTTCAAGCGGAGCAGCTCCTTGACTGATGCCATGAATGAGCTTTGGAAGAAACTCCTCAAGTGCTTTCATCTGCTCTTTACTCAACGTGCTTTTCTTTGCTGGTCCACCGCCTTTAGTCAGGCCCATTTTTATTCTCCTTAGTAAGATCGAATGTCATGGTTGTGCTGAATGGCTCGAAGCCCCACTTACGAGCAAATGCACGAGCGTCGCGTTTTGTTTCCATCCGAAGTTCGTCCAAACCTCGAAGTCTTGCGAAGGTTTTTAAGTGATCAAGCATTAGCTCAGGCCACTTTGTCTGTGCTGTTTCTGGATCCATCCAAGCCTGTGAGATGAAAAGATGTTTGTGTCCACTCGGTATGAACGATATTCCGAAGCCCATCAGGTTATTCTCATTATCCCAAAGTGAGATAACACAAGTGTCATCTGGTGATTCCATCAGCCAACGCATTGTGTCAAATGCAATTTGTTCTCTCATGTAGTCTGGTTCTCCAATGATGAACTCTACGAGTAGCTCAATGCCTTGTGGGTTTTTTATTTCAATCAAACGCATTGTTAAATCGTTTCCTGTGTGTTCGCTTTTCTCCAAGCATTAGAAGTATCACAATATACAATCATACCATTACTACCCTCGTCCGTGGCAAAAGCTATATCACCAGTAACTGCTCCAGTCAGAGCTTTAACTTCAGTAGCAGTTCCTACGAATAAACCAAGTTGATTAGTGCAGTCACAACCAGTCAATGTCTTGGTGCTAAGGTTTGGTATTCTGGCATTGTCGATAGTACCAGTAAGAGCAGCAGATGGTACGGCTACAACTCCGGTACTATTATAAGTTATTTTCGTATCCGTATCTAAGCCAAGCGTTCCGCTAACACCCCCGAGATCAACCATCTTATCGCTTGTCCCAATCGTGATGCCACCGGCCTGATATTTATATACGTGCAGAGAGCCAAGTTCAAATGCAGCAACGTTTGTTCCAGCATAACCACCAGCCCATGCCCCACCAATTTTATATATATTGTAATATCCAAGGTCAGAAACAAAATTCCCGCCTTTTATACTACCAGTATTAAATGTTATCTCCATAGTGCGATAACTATCTGTTGTACTCCATTCTGTGGGATGAAGCCATGCTGTAAATTTTTCTTGATCGTACTTACTAGTTAAATACGTTCCACCAGAGATTTTTTGTGATCTGAGATACTTATTGGTAGAATTTATTTCAAGATTCATGTCTTCGGAAGAACCGGTGTTGCCTATTGTGAACTCTACGCCATTTACTATTAGGTCAGTTCCATCCCACTTAATATGTTTTGTACTACTTCCGACCTCGAGCTTATACGCGTCACTATCGCTATCATCCATCCCCATTATGAATCCAGGGTTAGCAAGACCGAAATCAGTGACGCTTCCAGCAATATCACTTCTTATAACTGCATCACCCTGTCCGGCTGCACCACGTATTGTAATGGTTCCAGACTTCGTAGCAGAGCCTACAGTGATCGAAGATCCTGCGTATATCTTACCGCCATCAATAGTTGTCTCTCCAGCCTTTGTCCAATCATCTAATTTGCTCTTGTTTGTGTTGGCGGCACTCTGAGCTGTATCAGCAGCAGTGTCATCCGTAGCTCCAGCAACAGCAGGAGCGTTGGTCGTGTTCAACACATTGATTGTTGATTCTGCATTCGTTGCTGCCGCCCAACCAGAAGTAAAAGTTGTTGTTCCTGCAATGGCTATATTATCAGCTTCTATGTTAATGCCTTCTGATGAAGCGTTGATTGAAGCAATTACGTTTGTGGTTCCAAGTACCACAAAATCAACTGTAGATGTAGTTACCGTGTCTTCAATTATCCTTGCTCCGTGAATCTCACCAGTGGCAAAAAGAAGATTCATGTTAGCCTCGACTGCCGTCTTCAATCTCTGTAGATAATTCTCTACCTCAGAATCAAGCCCAGTCGGTACTTGTGGCAAAGGAATTCTCAACTGACTACCTGTTGATCTTGGTGCTGTCATGCGTCTAACCCTCGAGATCCAATGGCCCTCATACGTACCAGTATCGTCTTGATCTCTGTTGATCCACCAGACGGAGGATACGATACCTTGAGCATGAGGAACTTTCCTATAATGTTCACAGGAATAGTCTCTGTAGCAAAGTAAGTTGTCCCACCAAAGTTACCAGCAATTTGAGTCCACGTCGAACCTTCGTTTAACGAGTACTCAATACGAAACAAAGATCCACGAGACTCAACTCTGATCTCTATTGCTTGTCCCCACTGACCATACGAAGCTCCCATTGGTTTCGAATCAGTCCAGAACTCAGACGAGATCGCATCACCATTATCAGTAAAATGAACTCCAGAGAAATCATGGTAGTCTCCGTCACTCAAGCCTATTGTCGGAACCTCAAATCCAGCCTGATGAGAAAAGTCCGAGCACGGACGGTTAGCATAATCAGCTAGGTTCCATGTTGTTCCAGGATTACATGGTGTTGTCACGAACGGTGCGTCCGAACATCGGTAGGCTACCGTTCGAGTCCCGAAACCTACGGCAGTGACCTTGTCAGCAAGTACGCCCGGCCCGGACCAAGTTCTATCACGATAGTTATACTCGAACGAACCATCAGCTTCATCGTTATTCGCTGTAGGAACATAGAAGATCACCTTATCGAGTCTCGGAAGGTGATGTCCTATAATCCCATCAGTTGCATCAGGGTTGATCAAGGAGAACATTGCGTCTGTGATCTTGTCACCTATTGGCACAACTTGAAGACCACCATCGTACATATACACGTTGTCACGACCGATGAAGATGTGAGCTCCACCAATATCAACAACAGCACGAGGACCAAGCAGTCCTGTTCCCTGTATGCGTGTATCGAACGCATAGATTTCGCTGGTAGGAACCTTGTCACAGATCACTATGGATTCGTTCAAATATACAACGAGATGTGATCCAAGTCTTATGAGTCTTTGAATATAACCTTTAGCATCTCCAAGCAAAACCTGAGCATTGTCAGTTCCTCCAGTAGCCACTGACAAGACTTGAAAATCACCCCATGCGAGTCCATTACGGTATCTAGATGCTCCGGCACTATAGTCAGCAACTATCAGATGATCTCCGTACCATATAATCTGCTTCGCGTAATTAAAGCTAGTCAGGTCTGTCATCACGATACGACCTTCAGCTCGTGCGTTGACTGGGTTGCTGTCTTCCATTACAGACTCGCTAACCCATTCGTATATCGTGTGTTCATCAGTAGCCGGATCTGTGTACTCCACACCATCAGTGAACACAAATGTTGGTCTGATTGATGTTGCTTTATTCACTGGAGCTATGGTCCATGATATCGCACTTGATGTTCCTTGAAAGCACTGAACGTCAGTACCAGCACCATCCGAGTCGTTAAACAGGCTCGTGAACGCACCAGTTGCAAAGGAGTAGTTGTAAGCATACTTGTCAGTTAAAACCATCTCTTGCTCAGAACCACCAACGGGCCAAAAGCGAGCGATGCCAATCACCGGATCATCTAATGGTGCATTCGTAGTTGGCAGAATATTCGATCCATCTGTGTAACTTCTTCGTCCGTAGCCCTTTCTCTGTGCAGCCACACCACGATCAAACGTTATGTTCTTTGCCTTCGTTACGAAGCCAGACTCAACGAAACCTTTTGTAGTAAAGAGGTCCACGCCTCGCACGAACGGGCTAAACGGTACTACTTGATAAGTTGGTTGAGGCATTATAGCTCCTAAGCAGGATTAATCGCAGCGGCGTTAAACTTGAGAGCGAAGTAATGGTACGCACTTGTTCCGGTCTCGTTTGGGTACGTGTCACCAGCAGCACTAACAAATGTGATAGTTGTACTTGTGACAGTAACACGCATATCTTCACCAGTGTATGTTGTACCATCCGCAAGGTTCTTATTAAAAGCTGTTCCACCAGTTCTGAGCCACATCTGGGTGCTATTCTCATTTGTATCATTCCACGCAACTACAAGATCTGGAGCGAATCCAACATTCGCTGTTTGATTCGCTGCACTTCCAGTTCCATTTCCATAAGCACACTGAGCGATTGTTCCTGTAATGAGTAACTCCGTCGCTCCAATCACTGCTGCTGCTTTTGCAAGAGCGTCTCCATCACTCGCTGCATCTGCAAGTCCTGTTATCTTCTTTGAGTTTGCAACAAGATTTGCTCCAAGCACAGCATTTGAGAGTGGTATGGAATCAAAATCAATCGCCGCAGTGTTATCACCCTCGAAGAGAATCGTACCAGACGCGTCTGCTGCTGCGTTGGCTTGAAGTGTCAGACCAGTTGTTGTCACAGTACCACCACTCAATGTCTGTCCAGCAACTCTACCAGCAAGAAGCGCTACTGCTGTTCCATCAATTCCTCCTGTCAGCGTAACTTGAGTCCAGTCAGATCCATTGTAAACATAAAGCGAAGTATCATCTGTGTCCAGCCAAAACCTACCGGCATCATCTGTGTCTAATGCAACCCCAGTACCCTCGCCATTTGCTGATCCACGATCAGGTCTATAAACCGGAGCCGCAGCTTGTATGTAGGCTTTTGCTGACCCAGCTTTGTGCTCAAGACCAGTATCAGAATCACCGGTTCCAGTCACAATCACAGTGTGTTCTTTATTCAGTCTCGTAGCGAATTGATCCTTCGTTGTGCGTATCGTACCTGGAAGATCGCCTATGAGAACATCATTATCTGGAACAGTTAAATCATATGCATAATCTGTCATATCTCATCTCCTGGATATGTGTCTTGAAGCTCAGATAGACTAAAGCGATAACCTCCTGGAACTCCACTATAAAGGCTACCATAATCTGGTAAAATCATACGTGCATCATCGTGTGTTGAGTTTTTTACTGCAAGATTGAAGAGACCAAGGGCTCTCTGAAGAGCACGATCTGCATCCTCTGCTTGACCAAGTGCTGCGTAAACTGCATAGACTCCGTATGATACAAGAGCGTCCTCAAGATCATCAATTGGATTAGATGTAGAATCTGCTGCAAATCTAGACGGAAGATGTGATGCTAGGAAATACAACGAGTATGCATCGCTTGCTGGAGCCTGAATCTCCAGATACGTAGTATGCCTCGCAACGTACAAAGGACTTTGTTGTATAGCATCTGCTCTTGCTCTATCAGGATAGTGACCTTCGAGCCAAAAGTAAGGTCGAAGAATAGCCAAATATCTACGTTGTGATCCGTCTGTTAAACCAGCAGTCACAGTCATGATATTATATGGCTTTGCTTCGAATCCAGTTGGTCCTGTAAGCGAACTGAGGCTTGAGTGATACTCTCCGGCAGCAAAGGCAACTGTCTGTGACTTCTGCATCTCACGAAACACGAATGACTTTCCAGCCCACATGAGAAACTCGTCAAACGCGTCATTGACTATTCCAGCAAAGTTTGCTTCGGAGCTTCTAGGAACTCTAGTCGCAACTTTGGCTCGGAGCTCTGTTCTTGTAGCCATAAATTACCTCCTAGTTCGTACAACGAACTATCTACTCGGCCAGTGCAGTCCAAGTTGGTGTCGAGCGATCAGTGCAGACATAGATATCATTGTTCGTAGTGTCAATGCAAAAGGCTCCTGGTGCTGCTGGAGACGTTGTTGGTGCTCCAGCAGTCATATAGAGCATTCCAGGAATTCTTGAGACCGCAACTAGCACGGCTTGAACCGCACTTGCGTTCCGAAAATTCTGATTGACGCTACTAGGACCGAGAACATCGCTCAACGCACCAGAAGAGGTAGCGTGATGAATTGCCGTTATCGTTGCTGCCATTCTATTACTCCTTCAAACGTAAGGCGAGAAGGCGTGTGCGACGTTTCCCGCTTTCATCATCTCCTAGCTTGTCTTCGAACACACGCTCTAGGTTGAATTTTTCAATCACAGGTTCTGCTTGAGCTTTCGTTATATGAGCTACTTCAAGCATCAAATCTGTCAAACCAAATGTTACATTTTTTGAATCAAGATCCATATCAAAATCATGAGTTACAAGCAAGTCTCCAGGATTTAAGATGTTTGCACACCAACGAAGTTCAGCAGGTTTGTTTCCACCATCACAATAGAAGAGTGTTCGATGATCTCTTGCAAAAGACTGGACACGCTCGTATGTTTCTTGCTTATACTCGTCTGCTTCCCAGAGCTCAACAGGCAGTTGCTTCATGAGCTCCATGCTCTTGTCCCACCCACGAAGGTTCGTATATGTATGATCATCAATCCCAAGAACCTTTGCATCAGCTAAAAATGCCCACCGACCAAAGAGCCTAGTGAGTCCGCAGTAAGCAGATCCATATTCTACAATACGCTCCGGAGCGAAACTATGAAGTATTTCTGACAAGGCAAAAAGCTCTGTTATATTATGCATCGAATAGGCATCAAAGAAATGCACGTTTAAGCCACCCATACCATTCCAAGCTCGGTCCATATCTTGTTTCATGCTTGCACCAATCCTTTCATACCACGACCACCATCTTCTTCAGGCATATAAACCACCTTATGATCTCTGGTTCTCATGGCATCAACTGTCTTTGAGTTAATCCATTCTGAAGGTCCAAGATGGGTTGCTTCGAGACTAGGATCAACCCACGTCTCGAAGCCCATCTTATACGCTTTTGCGAAGAAGTAAAAGTCCTCGGTTCCTGGACCATCACGTCCAAAGGCATCACCGAGGTCTCGTTCAAGCTCACGCAATAGCGAAACCTTTAAGAGCGATATACCCATACCAGTAGCAGACACACGAAAAGGTTTGTCAGGAAACGGTTCAATCAACTGTGAGTCTCCTTGTCCCCATACGAGATCATGATACCGATAAACCATCGGCATATACTTGTATCCTCGTTGGTAGCAAAAACCACTTGCAGCAATCGCCTGATCGTTTCCTTCAAGAAGCTTCAAAAGCCTCTCGACTGTGTCTCCTGGAATAAGCGTATCATCATCAATAAACAAGATATAGTCACAATCTCTAGCGAAAGCATCTTGGACTGTTATCTCTCTTGCACGGTCGATTGCGCAACGATTCACACAATTCAAATAAAACTTATCGTAGTCACGTGCGAGCTTTCCGATAAGTTTTCCTGTGAAGAGAAAAAACTGCCAACTCACGCTATCCAACATTGGGATACCGAGCATTAGTTTCATACGAGAGTTCCTTTCTTAAATACCAAGACAGTGAATCCAACCACCAGCAGAGGTTGTTCCGCCAGTTGCTTCACTCGAAGCGATTGATATAGCTAATTGTACTCTTGGGGCTAAGCATCCCTGAAACTGAGCTACATTAGTTGCAACAGAAGCCATAGTGATATTGGCCGAGTTCTGTGCAGCACCAACAAGATACTCAACAGCATTAGCAGGATAGTAATTGATACCAACTGCTACACTTGTTTTTCCTGCCGAAACTTGAATCGAGCCATAATAGCCTTCGATCTGTATCCAACCAAAACCGAGTGCAGGAATGGCTCCCATCGCGATACCTGCCATTGTGTTAAGGTTTGCTGTCACAGGATCACCAACGCCCTTGTGATAATCCGCACCTTCTGCAATCTCATACACCACAGCCTGACCAGCAGTGAACGCTGTAGACTCGAGATTCTTCACCCATCGGTAAAACCGATCACCTTCTTGTCTCAAAACCCCAACACCTTCAGTGTCACCTACAGTTGCCGTTGTGACATCCGTAAGCTCTGTCAGGAATAGAGTTTTGAAACCTTGTTCGGCATTATCTGCCATGTTTTTATCTCCTTAGATAGAGGCCCATTTGATTCTGCAATTGAATCTTGGATTGTAACCAACGTTCTGAATCGCACTGACAATGTACGCAACACGATCAAGCTGACGCTCAGGACTTTCCCACGGAGTCATATCGAACCAAACCGCAGGATCGTACACGACATCAAAGTAATTCGAGTTCAGCATCACCATCTGACCAGGAGTCATGCTTGGTGACCACGTGATCGGTTTGCCCATGAAGCGCATGACTTCATACCCAAGATCTGCGAGCCTCGTTGTCTCATCTCGCACGAGTTGTTCCTTCGCCACTGCGAATTCTTGGTAAATCTCAAACGCTGCTTGCGTCGTAAGAATCATGTCTGGGTACTCAAGCTGACGTCCGCACGTATTATATGCATTCGTCATGTCTTTGAGCATCGTAAGCTGAGCAGGACCAGCTTTGACTCCAACGTGATTCGTGTGACCTGTTGACCTCCCATCTGCCGCTGTGAAGTCCGCGTGCTGCCACCACAAATTATCACGAGTGATTCCACCATAGGAATATCCACTTGTCATGTAATCCGCAGTGGTAACATTGTCCGGAATGTAATCAAAGATACTCAGAGGTTCTTTTGATCCGCTTGCGTGAATGACCTCTGCCATGAACACGGTTTCATGCTTCGTGACCATCGCTTGTCGTGCTGCTGTGAGTCTGCGATCAAGATAGCTCTTGATCTTGTCAGGACCAGCGTTTTGCTGATCAAGCACAAAGGTTCGTGTCACAGGTACACCAAGATATGCCCATTCCCAAAATGCAACCGTTTCGAGTTGCTCTTCTGTCACAGGCAGAACATCACCTTGCCCAAATGCAAAGGCTGTTTTCTGTCCGTATCTGATTGTTCTTTCGATGAGTCTTCCGCCACTTTGAGGCTCGAACGCACCCTTCATTTTCAGAAGAGCGGTGATAGGCGTTGCATCGAGAATGTTGTCAATCGCCTCAGCTCGAACCTGATACCAAGTAGACGTAAACTCATCATCAAGAGTTTCTGTCAAAGTCGGTATTGCCATTTTTTAATACTCCTATTGACGACGACTTGCGTGTGCGTCATCTAACATCTGTTTGAATCCAGGTAAACCACGTCGAGGCTCGTCAGGTTTGATACTTTGTGATCTTGTGCTCAAGATATTATGCGGACGCTCTGAGGTTGAAGTCTCTGTTGGAAGACCAACTTTCTTTACCTTCGCAAGCAGATAGAGATCCTCGACTGACAAACCGCCTTCGTTCAGTGCAATCATGTCATCTTTGTAATCTCCAAAGTCTGCGTGCTTTTTGGCAGTGTCAGATATATCACTTTGCGTCTTCTGTATCTGCTTCTGTTGTTGTTCATCCAAACGATCAGCCTTCAGAGCCTCGAGCTCTTCGTGCATTGGTCGCATAGCTTCTTTTACATTCCTTGAAATGACTTCTGGCAAAGTAGTTCCCATGTGTGCAAGAAGTTCCTTTGTCGTCATCTCATCACCATCACCACCAGTATCAGTTCCATCTGTCTGACGTCTTAAAAATTCGTCTAAAGGATCTTTGATATCAAGATCCTCATCTTGTTCAGCAAGTGCAAAGCTCTTTCCAGCAGCCTTGAGCTGCAAGAGTTTCTGAACATCAGGATCTGCTAGAAAAGCAGAACTTGTTGCGTGACTCGCTGCAAGTCCTGCAATTTGATCTTTCATTTCCTGCAAGAGAGGACTAGGATCAGGAGCATTGCTCTCGCCAGAGTCCGGGGTAATTTTGTTTGTTGGTTCCTGCATTTTTAAGTTCCTTTCTGTGCTGTGGTTGTCAACTGAGTTTCCGCTGCTTTGACCTTACGTTCCGCAACCTTAACCTCAGTCTGTATTTGTCTCAATTGCTGTTTCGTTTTGTTAAAACCATCAGCGATTTTGTTTCGCTGTACTTTGTAATCATCTGAAACGGCTTTCTGTGCTTCATGAACGTCTCGAGGCATCGGGAATCCTACAAACTTTACTTTGTACATCCCTGCAACTCTCGTTACGAGAATCTCGAAATCATTCACACTCGGTTCGAGTCGCTGATCTGTTTCACTGTTCACATAAATCTCCTTTCTTTTATAACAACGCCCCGCTCGATACTTTGTTTTCTTTACAATAACGAACTAAGTCTTTACGCGAGTTAAACGTCATAGGTTTATCTGCAATATGAGTGAGTGTGAGAGGTTCCCACACGTTTACGAATGGTTTGTTAGCACTTATTGGACGAGTCATATGAGTACCACACGCTTCACACGATACCTTGTTTCGATTCGCCATAGTCTGAAACTCATCATGCTCCTGATGACACTTGGGGCATTGGTAATGATAAAGCGGCATTTTGTGCATCTCCTTCTGACATAAATAATCGTCCAAATTCAACATCGTTAAAGATACGAGAGAGGTAACGTCGTAACTCAGCTTGATTCACTGTAGGATCGTCACGCAAGAGTATGTATTGTTGCATTGCTTCTGCCTGACGAGTCTCAGGATCCTGTATAGACTTGAGTCCAAAGTTTACTTCGTAACTGTATTCAGCACGAATTTCTTCACCAGTAAACTTCGGCCATTTGTTACGATCAACCTGAACAATTCTTGGTGTTTTCCAAAAAGTGAAAATCACTTGATTCACGAACCTGATTGTATCTTGCCACATCTTAGAAACAGCCGCTTGTCTGAATCCCATCCTACGATCAGATGAGTTCTGAACAGACATCGCTTCGGTTGCTGTTCTACGTGAAGATGAGTCAAACTCACCTAGTTGATTCTGAGACATACCAACAGCAGAGCGAGCGTTACGAGACACAAACATAGCGTCTTGATACAAAGACGTGTTTGTTCCTTGGGGTATAGGCTTCATCACGCTATCTAAGTTATGACCTTCCTCTACTTCTATGGCAATTCCAACGTTTGCTGATAATGCTTTTGTCAGTTCCGTGTCCTTCATAACATTTTTTTGCACAAGGTATTTTAGAATGTTTATTCTTCGCTGCTTCGCTGCTTGAATCGCAATGTCACTTTGTTCTGCTTGATGAAATCTGAGATACTCCGCTTGTGGCGTTCCCCAAAAGGATCTTGGATTACGCACGAGCGCAAGGCTCTTGAAGGGCAAACCGTCAACTTGTAACTTGTCCTCATCCTTCCTGTGTATCTTTGTGTCAGACACAACAATCACCTCACCTGTGATCGCATTATGTATCTCCCAGAGTTCCACGAACTCAACAGCCTTAGTGCTGTCACGTGATGATATCTTAAACGTACTCTGTTGAGTCTTCGTTCTTTTCAAAACACCACGATACGAGTCCATCACATCCTTCATCGAAAGCGTCGGTTGAAGCTCTCTTGTGTTCGTGTATTTTACGTCTGCACGAAGAAGATCTATGTGTCGTATGACTCTGTGTGCTGCCCAAGGAGCCCAGAAGAGATACGTAGTACCCCAAGGAACCACGAAGTCGTGAGGCAAAACCGGAGCTACCCAAGGCATCCCAGGTCGTGCAGGACCATGCTCAAGCCTCTTACCACGTTTGTTAAACTGTGTTAGTGTCATTCCAATGGGATCATCTGAGCTACCAAGATCAAAGGCTTCGTCGAATCCCCACTCGGAATCATAGCCAATCTTCAAGATACCTCTTGGCCATAAGAACGCATGAAGGATCACGTCTTGCATGATCTCGCTCATGTTAAGCTCGCTTACGAGCCAGTTGTCTATTGCCTGAACAATAGGATAGGTTTCAAGCGAGCGTGGATCTCGAACAGAAGGCGAAACTCCGATCGACGGATTTCCAACACCAAGCCTTGACACTATGGCGTCTGCCATTTCCATAATAATGTTTGGACCAAACTCTGCTCCTGAGTTCTTTAAGTTCGAGTACATAGCTTCAAGCATGAACCAAACACCTTCAAGACCGTGTGTACGTCTAAAGTTCAGGGCTTCCGTGATTCGTTCGTTCCATGCATCCGCCGTGTCTTTGTATTTTATCATTGAAAAATCTCCACTAGGTCACTCTCGTCAAAGGTTCCAAGAAACAAAACAGTCTGACCGTACTTACCAATGAGCACTGGTTTAGAAAAACGCGAGGCGTTCAAAAGCGGATACACACCAACAATTTGCTGACGATCTAAGTACGATAATTTCACATTGCTCGGCATCGGATGCGTTGGATGCCAAGGCACTGCCATTGCTGCATATCTTTGATCTACTGTTTTGAATCCGCTCATGGTGCTGCATAGATTCCTTTTGTAAATGTGTCAATTCCATTATCTGCAATTATGGCTTTTGTTAATGAAGTAACTCCATCGTCTTTGTAAAGTGTAACGTACTTTGTTGCTCCTGAGATATCAGTAACAGTTCTGTTTCTCCAAGCTTCAAATATGTAGTTAATCGCTGTAAGAGCTGTACAAGTGCTCGAAGGAGCACCAGCAGTGAGATCAGCCATGACAGATGACCAAGCGACTGGAACTTCTTTAGTGCCGTCCCAACCGATAACTCCAGGTTCTTGAACAAGAACATCATCAGTGATTGCTGCTGATCCTCCAAGCTGCTTAAATGGAAGAAAGAAGTAAGTTCCTGGAGTTGTTATCCATCCAGGAAAATCACCGATGTATAAATAACTTCCTGCTGGAGTCTCAGTGAGTGCGATCTTGTACTTAGTCCAGTTTGCCACAAGAAATGATTCAAGAGCTGAACTGGTCATGTTCGCCCAAGTAGCATCCAGAGCTTGAACTATTGAGTAAACAGTGTCTCCTGTTACTGTGTTTCTGAATTGCAGTTCACTGGACATTATTTAGGTTCCTCTGGTTTATTGAACTGATCAAGTATCGTATTCCACCGGGCCAGACGTTCTGTCAATGACGCGATGGCTTGGATTACCTTGTCTTTTTTGTAAACAGTCACCTTCGCCTCCACTGTTTCCGGCGTGGTTACTTCGACGGTTTCCGGGTCTATTGTTTTGTATGTGTCCATTATGTACCTCCAACCATCAATAGTGATAAAGTTACGTGGTCAAATATAGCAGTTTTGGCCGCCGCACTTGTGCAACGCACCCACAACTCTACACGATCCGATACCGTGGTTAGATCAA
>Ga0307379_10007792_pt1 | contig 14506 bp, 14 predicted proteins | sample UN2MG_FD_202237 | JGI IMG/M metagenome (GOLD analysis project Ga0307379, IMG submission 202237) | Soil microbial communities from Risofladan, Vaasa, Finland - UN-2 | ecosystem: Environmental > Terrestrial > Soil > Coastal area > Acid sulfate soil | place: Finland: Risofladan, Vaasa | collected... | reverse complement strand
ATTTTTGGCGCCGCTGTGGGCAGATATGGCTTTAAGCCCAGCGAGATTTTCTTTGACTCAACGGTATTTCCCTTAGCGATAGATATGCCGATGGAACCGAATGTGCCCGGATATACGTACCGGGCTGTCGAGACAATAAAGAAAATTAAAGCCAGCCCGAAGATGAAGGGTGCGCACTGCTCGTTGGGTGTAAGTAACAGCGTCCGCGAGCTTCCCGGCAGAAGAATCGGCGTATGCAGGGCTTATCTTGCCAAGGCTATCGAGTACGGCCTGGATGCCGCCATTGTCAATGTTGCACATCGCTATGGCACCGTTGAGCCGGATGCCGAATTGATGGAACTGGTCGATGCATACGCTCAGATGGACGGTTCAAATGAGGCAATGAATAAAGCTATGAGCCTGATGGGCAAATTCTGCCAAAGCAACCGAAAACCCCCGCGGTAGCGATTGCACGTTCCCGGGTTACAGCATCAGCAGGCTTAATGCCATAATCAGCATCCCTGCAAATATACCCGCGATAACGGTATGACTATGGCCGTACCAGTGGGCCATTGGCAGCAGCTCATCAACGCTTATATAAACCATAATGCCCGCAACAAAGGCCATAAGAACCGCTATAAGCCAGCTTGACAAAAACGGCAGCAGGAGCAAAAAACCTATACACGCCCCGATCGGCTCGGTGATACCCGAAAGAAACGAGTAGAAAAGGGCCTTGCGTTTGTTCCCTGTAGCATAAAGAATCGGTACCGATACCGCAATTCCCTCAGGTATGTTGTGGATGGCGATGGCGATGGCCGTAAACACACCCAGCTTAAGGTCGGTCACAGCCGCCGCAAAAGTCGCTAATCCCTCGGGCAGATTGTGAATGCCGATTGCAAGGGTCGTCAGCAGGCCCGTTTTCATAAGCTGGGAATTTGCCCCTGCTGCCGGTACACCCTCGAATCCGCGGTAATTATGCGGGTTTTGTTGCTCGGGTATGAGCAAATCAATCAGGCCCATGAAGGCCATACCGATAAAGAAACCTGCAACTGCTGCCGGTTCTGATGCCCTTTGCGCCGCCTGCGGCAGAAGCTCCACAAACGATATGTAAATCATCACCCCCGCTGACAGGCCCAAAGAAAAGCATAGATATACTATTTTCGGTTTCTTTATAAAGCAGGCCGTTACGCTTCCTATGGTGGTGCTAAGCCCCGCAAGGGTCGTTAGTATTACCGCTGTGCCTATGTTTGACGGTACTTCCATTTCCAGCCCTCTGCTCTTGACCGGATACTGCCTGCTTATGAGTATATTAGTGCAAATCTGCCGTTTTGCAAAAAATTCTTTTTTGAAAGGCCGCAGGGCAAAACATTTTGTTCTTGCTTATTGGGCCGGCCTTTATTAAAAAAGGGTATGTTTGTCGAGCGAATAAAGGCATAATAACATTTGAAAAGAGGGAAACAGAACTATGGCACAGGCAAATGAAACCCCCAAACCCGAAGAAAGTCCCCCATCGGCCGAGGTTCAGCAGCCGCGGGTCGCCGCCGAAGTCAGCAAGGATGCCCGAACGTGGGCAATGTTCTGTCACCTGGCAGGATTGTGCGGATTCATACTGCCGTTCGTCGGCAATATCGTCGGCCCGCTGATTCTGTGGCAGTTGAAAAAGGACGAATATCCGTTCGTGGACGAACACGGCAAAGAGGCCTTGAATTTCCAGCTTTCAATGACGATTTATGGCCTTGTTTCAATGGTTTTGATTGCTGCGTTCTGTATCGGCGCGTTTTTGCTTGCGGCGGTGGTTATCGTTGACCTGGTCTTTTTGCTTATCGCGGGCGTCAAGGCCAACAATGGCCTGTATTATCGATACCCATTGGCCATCCGCTTTGTTAAGTAGGCCGTGCAGAGCCCCCGACGCCGTTGACTGCAGCAGCCGTAAAGCTGTACGGGTGTCTTTATGCGATTCGTTATCAAGCTGCTTGTCGGCGTTGCTGTTGTTGTTTCTTGCGTGCAAGCAGCCCGTAGCCTGTCGAAGTAATCTCCTTAAAACCGCTGCTTTTTGTGTGCAGTGCCTGCCCTGTTGCAAAATTAACCTTATATCGCTAATATAACGTAAATGACGGCACAGTCGCGCAAAGACAAAGAGATTCAGGTTACGGTCAACAAGAAGGCCTGGCACGATTTCGAACTTGACGAAAAATTCCAGGCCGGCCTTGTACTGCTGGGCAGCGAGGTAAAGTCGCTCAGGGACGGCCAGGCCGACCTTACCGGCTCGTACGCAAGAATCGAGGACAACCAGTGCTGGCTTGTCGGTGCGGGTATAGCGCCGTATAAACAGGCTGCCGCCGCCGCCCACGAACCCAACAGAAAGAGGAAACTGCTGCTGCACAAAACCGAGATTCGAAAAATAAAAACAAAGCTGCAGCAGCGGGGCTTTACACTTGTGCCGCTTCGAATATACTTTAACCAGAACGGTCTGGCAAAGATAGATTTGGCTTTGGCCAGCGGCAAAAGGCAGTATGACAAGCGAAGGACCATAGACGAACGCCACCAGAAGCGGCTGCTTGACAGGAACATGAAAAAATATCATAAATGAACAGGTTGGAAAAAAACGAACATATTTTGTAATAGACAGGAGTTTGTAAAAGTGGCCGAAAAACAGGACAACCAGCAGAAAAAAATAATAATTGACGAGGACTGGAAACAGCAGGCCCGCAAGGAAAAGGAAGTATTAAGTGCTCAGGAGCAGTCTGAGAAGGAAAAACCGCCGCAGGATAAACGCCCTCGCGGCTCGTTGCCGCCGGGAAATTTTGCCGCCCTTGTCAGCATGCTTGTCACCCAGGCGCTTTTTGCTTTGGGAGTGCTTGAAGTCGAGGGCCGGCAGAGGGAACCCGATTTGGACATGGCAAAGTACAACATAGATATGCTCGAGACCCTCCAGGCAAAGACAAAAGGCAACCTGACGGACCAGGAACAGAAGGTCCTCGAGGATACGCTCAGCCAGGTCCGTATGGCGTATGTAAAGGTAGCGGGGTAAAGCACGTTGGCCGGCATACTTGACCAGATTATCGCCGACAAAAAGGCCGAAGTACAGGCCCGGCGGGCGAAGGTAAGCATCGAAGAGCTTAAAGCCCGCGTACAGACCATGCCTCGCTGCCGCAACTTCTACAAAGCTGTCACCAAACCCAGCAGCCGCGGCCTGAATGTTATCGCCGAAGTAAAAAAGGCCTCGCCTTCAGCCGGTATTATCCGCCCTGACTTTGACCCGGTTGCCATAGCCCGGACATATCAAAATTGCGGCGCAGATGCCGTTAGCGTTCTGACCGATGAAAAGTACTTTCAGGGCCGGCTGGAATACCTCCAGCAAATCAAGCAAACGGTTGATTTGCCGATTCTGCGAAAGGATTTTATCATAGACCCCTGGCAGGTTTACGAATCGCGCGTCGCAGGTGCAGATGCTGTACTTTTAATAGCCGAGGCACTCAAAGGCGGTGAACTGATGGATTTGATGATAACTGCCGCCGAGCTGACACTGACGGTGCTGTTGGAGGTACATCGCGCCGACTCACTGCTTATGGTGCGCAGTATGATTGGTTTCCCGCAGAAAGGTTACAGCGTTCTCGGTATAAACAATCGCGACCTGGGTACTATGCAGGTGGATTTGAACACAACAATCCGCCTGGCGGAGTTAATCGACAATAAAAAGGAGCTTGTTTCCGAAAGCGGCATAGAAACACGCGCCGACGTGGAAAAGCTCAGACGTGCCGGCATAAGCGCGGTGCTTGTGGGCCGGGCTTTATGCTGCCAGCAAAGAATAGAGCCCAAGTTCGAAGAGCTGTTCGGATAAGAAGACATGGACTATTTTATTCTCGTGACAATCGGTTTGGTGATGGGCCTTTTTGGCGGCCTGCTTGGCATAGGCGGGTCCGTGATTATGATTCCAGCCCTTGTTTTGGCTTTTGGGCAGGACCAGCACCTGTATCAGGCCTCTGCGATGATTTGCAATTTCTTCGTGGGTATTTCCGCAGTGGCTGTGCACAAAAAAGCCGATATGCTGCTGACCGGCGTTATTAAGTGGATAATTCCGGTAGCAGCCTTGGGCATTATAATCGGTGTGGCGATAAGTAATCTGCCTGCTTTTGGGGGTCAAAACAGCTATTTGCTGGCCAGGACGTTTGGAGCTTTTTTAATTTACGTCATTGTTTACAACTGTCTGATGTTCGGCAAATCCCGAGGCGGTATGGACGGCCTCGACGTGTCGCGTAGTCGTCGTTCGGTGCCTCTGGCGATTCTCTGTGGTCTTTTGACCGGCGTACCTGCAGGTCTGTTGGGCATAGGCGGTGGAATTGTCTGCACGCCCGCCCAGCAGCTTTTCTTGAAAATGCCGCTCAAAAGAGCCATCAGCAATTCCGCCGCGACCATCGCCGCGATTGCGGTCATAGGCGCTCTTTACAAAAACATTACCCTCGCCCGGCATAATATCCTGGTGATTGAATCTGTAAAGATAGCGGCCATTGTAATCCCCGGCGCCATTGTTGGTTCGTTAGTGGGCAGCCGGCTGATGTATAAACTGCCCAAGGACCTGGTCAGAATAGTCTTTATATTACTTGCCGCCGTGGCCTGCTATAAGCTCCTGACCGTATCACCGGGTGCTTAGAGTGTTTACTGTTGCTGCTGCTGGGCCTTGTGGATTTTCGCCCAGGTGTCCCGCAGTGAGACCGTGCGGTTGAATACGAGCATTTCATTATTGCTGTCCGGGTCAACGCAGAAATAACCCTGCCGCTCGAACTGGTATCGGTCGAAGGGTTTGGCCTCGGTTAGAGACGGCTCAACACGGCAATTGTTCAGTATCTCAAGCGAGCCGGGACTGATGTTTGATTTGAAGTCACCGCCTTCGTCCGGCATTTCCGTTGTGAACAAGTGGTCGTAGAGCCGAACATGGGCATTGATTGAATGCTCGGCACTGACCCAGTGTAATGTCGCTTTAACCTTCCGGCCGTCCGGTGCGTCACCGCCTCTTGTAGCCGGGTCATATTCACAGCGCAGCTCTATGATGTTGCCGGCTTTGTCCCTTACTGCCTCGGTACAGGTAACAAAGTAGGCGTATCGCAGCCGCACTTCCCTGCCCGGTGCCAGACGGTAGAACTTCTTCGGCGGCTCTTCCATAAAGTCTTCTGTTTCTATGTACAGGTTGCGCGAAAAAGGCACAGCCCTTGTGCCCGCCGCAGGGTCTTCCGGATTGTTGACAGCCTGCATATACTCGATCTTGCCTTCGGGATAGTTGTCGATAACGACCTTCAGCGGTTTCAATACGGCCATCACGCGCGGCGAGGATTTGTTCAGGTCCTCGCGCAGGCAGTGTTCCAGCAGCGCCATGTCAATGGTGCTGTTGAATTTATTGACCCCGATGACACGCGAAAAATTACGAATGGACTGCGGTGAGTAACCGCGCCTGCGCATACCCGCTATGGTGGGCATTCTCGGGTCGTCCCACCCGCTGACAAGACCTTCGCTGACAAGCTGCTGAAGCTTGCGCTTGCTCATAACCGTATATGTCAGGTTCAGCCTTGCAAATTCAATCTGTTGGGGGTGATGTACGTCAAGCTGTTCGAGGAACCAGTCATATAAAGGCCGGTGGTTCTCGAATTCGAGCGTGCAGATTGAATGTGTAATACCTTCGATGGAGTCTTCGAGCCCGTGTGCCCAGTCGTATGTCGGGTATATACACCACTTATCGCCGGTTCGGGGGTGGCTGGCATGCAGGATGCGATACATCACCGGGTCCCTCATATTCAGATTGGGGCTGGACATATCGATTTTCGCCCGCAGTGTGCGACAGCCGTCCTCGAACTCGCCTGCCCGCATGCGTTCGAAAAAGTCCAGATTTTCTTCGACACTGCGGTCGCGGTACGGGCTGTTTTTACCCGGTTCGGTGAGCGTGCCGCGGTACTGTCTTATTTCTTCGGCGCTAAGGTCGCACACGTAGGCCTTGCCTGCTTTGATAAGCTCAACGGCATATTGGTACATCTGTTCGAAATAGTCCGAGCCGAAGTACAGCCTGTCGCCCCAGTCGAATCCCAGCCATTTAACGTCTCTTATAATTGCGTCTATATATTCCTGTTCTTCCTTTATTGGATTGGTGTCGTCGAACCGCAGGTTACACAGACCGTTGAATTCTTCGGCTATACCGAAACTCAGACAGACCGCCTTTGCATGCCCGATGTGCAGGTAGCCGTTGGGTTCGGGCGGAAAGCGCGTGTGCACCCTGCCGGCGTTTTTATTGGCCTTTACATCCTCAGCCACGATGGCCCTGATAAAGTCCCGCCTGGTTTCGGAATTATTTGCATTCATATCTTTTTTATAATCTCTGGGTCGTGCTTGATTTTGCTTTCTGTGTTTTTGTACATCTATTCAGCTCTTATGGCAATGATTTATTTTTAATATGAGAATTCACCGGCCAGGTTTAAAATAGGCCTTTGTGTTAGGATGCACCTTCTTGTTATTGACAGCGCCGCGCCTGTCAAACCACTCGTATTGGCTGTGCTGCTCGTCAAGGCCGCGCAACTGTGTTTGCGAAGTCCTGATTTCGTAAGCCAGCACCACGTAATGTGTGCCGAATCCCTTTTTGCAGGCAAAGTTTTCCTCGTATAAATGTTCGAAAACACCCAGGAACTTCGCATTTGCAGCAGCTGCTTTGATGCCCAGCTCATCTTTGGCGATACGCACAATCGCATCTGCGATACGTTCGTTTTTCATGACCCTGCCGCCGGGCACGAACCAGAAATTCTTTGCAGGCCGGTTCTTCCGCATCCCCAGCAGCACCCTGTTGTGCCTGTCTTTGACAATCAGGTCAACAGACACCAGCGGTGCCAGCCTGACAATCTCGGCAAACTCCTCAGGGCACAGTTTTGTGTTTTTCTTTAGTGTTTTTATCATAATCGCCGGCAGATTTTAGTGCATTATAGTCAGCCGGAACAACATCGTCAAACCTGCCTAACTCATTGTATGCTTTATTTTAGCATCGGAGGCTTGTTGCCGGCGTTGCCAAATATCAGGACATTTATTTGACATGCGCTGCGAACTGACTTAATCTACACAGACTTTTTTTGAACTTATGACATACTATGGAACAGCCAATGGTAGTTACTCGTTTTGCACCCTCACCGACAGGTTATCTGCATATAGGCGGCGCCAGAACTGCACTATTTAACTGGCTTTATGCCCGCAAAACCGCCGGCCAATTCATACTCCGCATCGAAGATACCGATGTAAAACGTAACACGCCCACCGCCGTAAAGCAGGTCATAGCAGACCTGCGCTGGCTCGGCATCGACTGGGACCAGGGCCCTGAAATTGGTGGCCCTGCCGGCCCATATCTGCAGTCTCAACGAAAACACATCTATGATGAATATATAAACCGGCTCATCAATGACAGAAAGGCTTATTACTGTTTTGACACGCCGGACGAACTTAAGGCTATGCGTGACACCGCTGCTGCGCAAAAACAGAACTTCAGGTATCCCCGTCCGGAAACTTTCCCCGACCGCCAGGACGTCAAAAAGGCCCTCGACGAAGGTCGTGAAGTAACCGTGCGTTCTGTCATGCCCGAGACCGAAATTACCGTAAATGACCTTATACGCGGGCCGGTGACATTCGGAGCCGACGAATTTGGAGATTTCATAATACAAAAATCGGATGGTTTCCCCACCTACCATTTTGCCTGTGTTGTTGACGATGAGCTTATGGCTGTCACTGACATTATCCGGGGCCAGGAACACCTTATGAACACCCCCTGCCACCAGGCCCTGCAGGATGCTCTGGGTTTTCGCAGGCCGCGATACGCGCACATGTCCGTAACAGTCAGCCAGGGCGGTGGAAAACTCTCCAAGCGTGAACGCGCAAAGACGCTGCGCGATGCCATAAAAGCACGTCCTGATATAGACAGGAATAAACTGGCAGCGGCGGGTAATATAACTGTTGAGGAACTTAACACTTTTATTGAGGCAAAGACCTGGCCTGATATGCCCGCTGTCGATGCCATGGCCGGGTATCTTGGTGTGCAGCTTCCCGAGGTAAACGTGGTCGATTTTTTCAAAAGCGGCTATATTCCGGAAGCTATGGTCAACTTTCTTGCCCTCTTGGGCTGGAACCCGGGCGACCAGCGCGAAATTATGCCGCTTGAGGAACTGGTCAACGCTTTTGATATTTCCCGCCTGACAAAGGCCAACAGCTTCTTTGACCGTCAAAAGCTTGTCGCTTTCAACACCGAGCACATTCGCATGGTCGATTCGGAAAAACTTTTGCGATATTTCAGGGATTTTCTCAACGTCGTGGGTTCTGTTGTAACCGCTGCTGACGACGTGACCCTGCGAAGGCTTTTGCAAATATGTACAGGCGCAAAGACACTGGCTGACATCGAGCGTAAAAGCAGATTTCTTTTTTTACAAAACAGCCAAATAGAGTATGATGACGAGGCTGTAAGCAAAGTTCTGCTTAAAAATGACGGTTTGGCTGTCTTGCAGCAGGTTCGGCACGGGCTTGCCGGCCTGGAACCTTTTACAAAGGAAAATATTGAGCTTATGCTTCGGACGTTGGCTGAAAGCAAACAACTGCAACTTGGCAGGGTTGCTCAGCCGTTGCGGGTAGCCATTTGCGGAAGCACGATTAGCCCGCCGATTTTCGACTCGGTATATATGCTCGGTAGAGAAAACACCTTAGCCAGAATCGACCGCTGCTTAAAAACATTTGTAGTAGATAGATAGAGAATACAAGTGCGGGTATGGCAATTTCAAAAGAAAACCAGCGACTTAAAGAAAAGTTCAAAAATCAACTTCTCAAGCATGTTGGTTCTTTTAATAAGGCTGTTTCAACTGCCGATGGCGACTGGGTAGTGAAGGGTTTTATTGATATTGCAAAAAATATCTATACGATTTCTGTCGACACGAAAGTTATATCAAAAATAATGGAACTTCTTCTTTTTCCGAAAATTTGTCATTTTGCGGAAGAATATGGCTATAGATTGGTTCTGTGCAAAGAGCAGAACTTTTATCCCGACATTTCACTTGTGGACAAGGATAACCATAACTTCGCACTTGACTTGAAAAGTACGTATAGAAAAAATAAAATCAAAGTAAACGGTATGACCCTGGGAGCGTTTACGGGATATTTTCGGAATAGACAAAGCACCAAGAATATTACGTTTCCTTACAATGAATATATAGCCCATTTTGTTTTGGGCGTAGTTTATTCGAGGACCGAAGCTGTTGCGGATGAAAGAAATGTATATCAATTGAACGACCTGAGAAATATAACGTCTGTAATCAAGGATTTTGCTTTTTTTCTCCAGGAGAAATACCAAATCGCCCTTGACCGTCCTGGTAGCGGCAACACCAGGAATATAGGCTCAGTAACCGAGGTAGCCAGATTGATAGAAGGGAAGGGCCCGTTTGCCAAGCTCGGCGAAAATGTTTTTGATGATTATTGGATGTATTATCTTACAAATGATATGGCCAGAGCAGCGGAACTGAAATCGCCGGCTTACAGGAATCTTCAGGAGTACAAAAAATACAAAAAGCTGGGTATATAAAGAGTGAAAACGAACTTAACGGTTATTGACAAAATGCAGATGAGTTTTATCGAAGATAATGCTGTTTTCCCATCTACTCGCTTTCAGGGCAGCAAGCTGAAGCTGGTTACCTGGATATGGGACTGCATCAAAGATATGAATTTTGACAGTGTTCTTGATGCATTCGCAGGCACCGGCAGCGTCGCCTATATGCTGAAGAATAAAGGTAAAGAGGTTACGTATAATGACATCCTGAAGTTCAATTGGTATATTGGGACCGCCTTAATCCAAAATGACAACGTAAAGCTTTCGTGCAACGACCTTGTATTTCTTGTAAAAGAGCACAAGAACATAAATTATCCGACATTTGTTTCTGATACATTTAAAAGCATATACTTTACCGATGAAGAAAACAGATGGATAGATATTGTTGTTACTAACATATCGCTGCTGGAAGGATTTTATAAAAAAGCTCTTGCTTACTTTGCACTTTTTCAGGCTTGTATCATTAAGAGGCCGTATAATTTGTTTCACAGGAAAAATCTTTACATCAGACTTTCCGATGTTGAAAGAAATTTTGGCAATAAAGTCACTTGGGACACACCTTTTCAAACTCACTTTCAAAAGTTCGCCGAGGAGGCAAATCGAGCAGTTTTTTGTAACGGCAGGCAGAACACAGCCGTCAACATGGACGTTTTTGCTCTGGAAGGGCCGTACGACCTTGTTTATATAGACCCGCCGTATATTTCCAAAAAGGGCGTTGGCGTTGACTACCTTGGCTTTTATCATTTTCTGGAAGGGCTGGTCAATTATCCGCAATGGGCCGAAATGATTGATTACAAAACCAGGCATAAAAGATTAAAAACCCATCCTTCAGTATGGACAGACAAGAAGGCAATATTGTCGGCCTTCGACAGACTCTTCAAAAAATTTAAACGAAGTATTTTAGTTGTTTCCTACAGGGCGGATGGAATTCCTTCCATTGACCAGCTTGTTCGCCTCTTAAAAAAGCACAAATCGCAGGTAGATACAATGAAGTGGAAGAATTACAAATATGTTTTGAGTATCAATAATTCTGAAGAAGTGTTATTGATAGGTAGGTAAAGGAGTTGATAAATGTCACTTTTGGTAACGGGTTCAATCGGCATAGATACCGTTGAAACGCCCTACGGTGTCAGTGAAAACTGTCTGGGCGGTTCGGCGATTTATTTCAGTATGGCAGCCAGCTTTTTCACGCCGGTGCGGCTCATCGGTGTTATAGGTGCGGACTGTCCTTTTGACCTGGCGGAGGTTTTTGCCGGCAGACAGGTTGACCTTGCAGGTCTGGAAGTCAGAGAGCTGAGCAAAACCTTTCGCTGGAAGGGCAGCTACCATGATACGGCTGGTTCGGCCATTACCGACAATGTCGAATTAAACGTCCTTGCCGAAGCGCCGCCGAACGTACCCGATTCTTATAAGGACAGCAGGTTTGTCTTTCTGGCAAATACGGCGCCCGACCTTCAGCGCCAGTTGCTGCAGCAGGTCCAGGCCCCGGCTTTCGTGGCAGCCGATACGATGAACTGCTGGATTGACAGCCGGCCCGACGAACTCAAGGCCCTCCTGAAGGCAATCAGTTGTCTGGTCATCAACGAGGACGAGGCAAGGGCACTGTCGGCAGAAAGGAATCTGACAAAGGCAGCCGAAAATATTCTCGCTATGGGCCCGCGCATAGCGGTAATCAAAAGGGGCGAAGCCGGCTCAATAATGTTCAGCGCTAATCAGGAAAAATTTCTCCTGCCGGCCTTCCCGACATCTCAGGTAAAGGACCCCACCGGCGCCGGTGACAGCTTTGCAGGCGCGATGATGGGTTATCTGGCCCAGACCGACAGGACCGACTTCGAGGCACTTAAAACCGCCCTGGCCTACGGTACTGTTGCCGCCTCATTTGCCATTGCCGAGTTTTCACTGCAGGGCCTGACATCTGTAACAAGGCCCGATATCGACGGCAGATTTGAAGCCCTCAGAAAGATGACACAGTTTTAACCACGAAGCCGGAAAACTCAAGCGGGATACGAGTAATGCGCTGTTTTATAGCCATAGATATTGATGATAAAATCAGAAACGCCCTGGGTGATTTGCAGCATCAGCTCGAGAATGCATCTGGTATAAAAAAAGGCGATGTCAAATGGGTAGAACCGCAGAACATACACCTGACGCTGAAATTCCTCGGCGAAATTACCGACCCCGAAACTGTAGAGGTCTGTAATATAGTTAAGGACCTTGTGGCCGGGCACAAGAGTTTTGCCCTCGATGTGGAATCGGTCGGCTGTTTTGGCGGCAGAAGTGCGCGGGTTTTATGGGTCGGCACATCCGCGGCGGGTGATGACCTCTTACGGCTGCAAAGCGACCTTGACGACCGTTTGGCGCAGGCCGGCTGGCCTAAGGAAGAACGCCCTTTCACCGGCCATCTGACGCTGTGCAGGGTCAGAAACCCCGGGGCTGGCGTAAAACTGGCACAGACAAGCAGCCAGTATAAGGATTTAAAAGTTGGAACCGTGCTTGTGGACTCTGTTTGTATTTATCAGAGTCAATTGACACCAAAAGGCCCGCTCTATACACTTCTGGCCGATTATAAGTTACAATAAGTTATGTTTTTAAGGATTGTTGGCTACCATAAAATTGGAGACAGATACCAAGATGGCAAAGACAAAATCACAGCAGACAGATACCAAACAAGACGGCAAGGACGGTGCTTTACAGCGGGTGATTGCCCAGATTGAAAAGCAGTACGGCCATGGCGCGATTATGCAGATGGACGAGCATCAGTATGCACGAATCCAGGGCATAGCGACCGGCTCATTGTCGCTTGATATTGCGCTGGGCGGCAGGGGCATTCCACGCGGCAGAATCACCGAGCTTTTCGGCCCGGAGTCGTCCGGTAAAACGACCCTTGCGCTTCATATAATTGCAAAGGCCCAAGAGGCCGGCGGCGTAGCGGCCTTTATAGATGCCGAGAATGCCCTGGACGTGACCTGGGCAAAGAAGATAGGCGTTGATGTCGGCAAGATGCTTGTCAGTCAGCCGGACACCGGAGAGCAGGCACTTGAAATTGCCGAGATGCTTATACGGTCCAATTCCGTTGATGTTATAGTTGTTGACTCTGTAGCGGCCCTTACCCCCAAGGCCGAGATTGAAGGTGAAATGGGCGACAGTCACATGGGGCTTCATGCGCGGTTGATGAGCCAGGCTATGAGAAAACTTGCCGCGATAATCAACAAAAGCAAGACATCGCTTATTTTCATAAACCAGATTCGCATGAAAATCGGCGTTATGTTCGGTAATCCCGAGACCACCACTGGCGGAAGAGCGTTAAGGTTTTACAGTTCAATAAGGGTGGACGTGCGCAGGTTGACAACTATCAAGGAAAACGGTGTCGCCATCGGCACCAGGGTCAGGGCCAGGGTCGTCAAGAACAAAATAGCACCGCCTTTCCGCGAGGCCGAGTTCGATATGATGTTCGATAAGGGAATAAGCTATGAAGGCGATTTGCTTGATTTGGCGGCGAACTGTAACGTGGTTGAAAAAAGCGGCGCGTGGCTGAACTACGGTGACATTCGGCTTGGCCAGGGCAGGGAAAACGCAAAAAAATATCTGGTTGAAAACAACGACATCTGTACACAATTGAAGGACAAGGTATTACTTGCTTTGGGCCTGAAGTCCTGACCGTAATACGGGTTCTGTGATGCCGAACGCTGACGAAATAAGAGCCGGTTTTATAGATTTTTTCACCGACAAGGGCCACGAATTCGTCTCCAGCTCCTCACTGGTTCCCGCCGGCGATGATACGCTGCTTTTTGCCAACGCCGGAATGAACCAGTTCAAGGACATCTTCGTTGGTTTAACCGTTCCTGCCTGCAAAAGGGCCGTAAACAGCCAGAAATGCCTGCGTGTAAGCGGAAAGCACAACGACCTCGAACAGGTCGGAAAAGACCATTACCATCACACCTTTTTTGAAATGCTCGGAAACTGGTCGTTTGACGATTACTTTAAGGCTGAGACAATCGAATGGGCCTGGCAGCTGCTTACACAGGTATGGACTATCGACCCGGATAAGCTTTGGGCGACAGTCTTTGCCGGCGATAAGAAAGATAACCTGCCGGCCGATACCGAAGCCGCCAACCTGTGGACAAGGCTTACACGTATACCGGCTGACCGCGTTCTTTCTTTCGGGAAGAAAGACAACTTCTGGGAAATGGGTGCAACGGGTCCCTGCGGGCCCTGCAGCGAGGTGCACATCGATTTGGGAGCCGAGGCCTGCGGTATGAAAAATGTTCCCGGCCACACCTGCGGCGTCAACAATGACTGCGGGCGATTCATTGAATTGTGGAACCTGGTTTTTATCCAGTATAACCGCACACACGACAATCAGTTGTTGCCTTTGGGTGCAAAACATATCGATACCGGAGCTGGCCTCGAAAGAATCACAGCCGTACTGCAGAAAAAGAAAAGCAACTATGATACCGACCTGTTCATGCCCATAATTGACCGTATCAGTGACATCACCGGCCGAAAATTCACCTCGACACTGGACAATAAAACCGACAACGCTTTCAGGGTCATTGCCGACCACATCAGGGCCCTGACATTTGGTATCACCGACGGGGCGACACCGTCCAACGAAAGCAGGGGTTATTGTGTGCGAAGAATACTAAGACGCGCATCGAGGTTCGGCAGGGAACTGGGTATGCATGAGCCGTTTTTGTATAAGCTTGTCCCTGTGGTTGTTGATTGCCTGGGCGGTGCTTTCGCCGAGATAAAACACAGGGCCCAATATGTATCAACGGTAATAGAATCCGAAGAAGCGGCTTTCGGCAGGACATTGGACAGGGGAATCGAAATCTTCGATGCCGCCGCCCGGCGTGCTGAAAAATCTGCACAAAGGACCATCAGCGGTGAAGATGTTTTTCAGTTATATGATACTTACGGTTT
>Ga0307379_10007791_pt1 | contig 14507 bp, 8 predicted proteins | sample UN2MG_FD_202237 | JGI IMG/M metagenome (GOLD analysis project Ga0307379, IMG submission 202237) | Soil microbial communities from Risofladan, Vaasa, Finland - UN-2 | ecosystem: Environmental > Terrestrial > Soil > Coastal area > Acid sulfate soil | place: Finland: Risofladan, Vaasa | collected... | reverse complement strand
GAATCAGGTATTTTTTGACTTGTTAAAATTTGAACTGGTTTTACATCTCTATCTATAAATATAGCATCTGCTATAAACTCAGATTTAAGTTGATAGTCTTTTTTCATAAAATAAACAACATCATCAACAGAATCATACATTACTTGACAACCAACACCAAATACAGGATTATCTGTCCAAACAGAACTTTCTGAATTAGGAAATTGTTTTATAAATCTTGATGGTAAATATTTTGCAAACCACCATTTCATTCCTGCATTTGATATTGGCTCTAAACCTTTTCCACCATATTGAAATATTTTACCTTGTGCTTGAGATATAAAAAATAAACCTATAGGTGTATTTATAACTCCTCTTAAACTCTCACATGATCCATATTCATTTGATATATCAGCATTAGCAACATTTTGAAATGGTTGACTAAATAAACCTCCGTCACCAATAGTTAATTTAGTGTCTAATTGTGTTTTTAATGTATCTAAGCCCTGAAACATTTGAGGAGATAGATGTGGAAAAAATATTAATGCACCACTTTTATTTATAGGTTTAATTACACTTACATCATTTTTAAAATCTTTGTAATTGTAATTTAAAAATACTCTCCAAAAATCTTTTCTTGATTCTTCTTGTGCTTGTAAAGAGTATATAAGTCTTTTTGGATATGATACATAGCAATTTTCTGCAACTAATGGATCATATGTTAAAGGCTGCACTTGACCAAATGAACTTAATTGTGTTGGAAATTTAGATGGACTTAATGATTCATCATATTTATAAAAGTTACCTTTCTTTTGTATTTTTGCATGAAATAATTCATCAACGTCATTATAATCATACACACTATATATTCTTTTAGATGGCTCATCTTCCCAATCTCTTTGTGTTAAATTTATTTCTGTTTCAACAAAGAAATCCGTAATTCCATTTACATGACTGTATGAATAAGCATACTCCATATTAAATGTTGGATTAGGATCAGATGAATTAAATATTGCAGCAAGACCTGATGAACAAGAATCATTACCTCTATCTAAATAAAATAAATCATTTGGCATCAAAGCATCTAAATCACTCGTACTAACTGCACCAAGAGAGGCAATTTCAGATGCTAATGGTGTAATGTCATACCTTTGCGTATTCATCCAAAATCTTGGATATGGTATATTTACATATAATGAATAATCAAATGTAAAATCATCTGGCTGACCAAATAAATAATTTGAAAATATAGGCATGATAACTTTTTCAGTATACCTACATATAAATGTATCACCAGCAAAAATAGGACTACTAGTATATAAAAACTCGTCTGGTTTATTTGGATCTAAAAGTTCAACACAACCTCTAAGTTGAACTTGTTTTATTCCTGCAAGTTGACCATATTGGTTATCAAAATTAAATTTAAGAGCTCCATATTTAGCAGATATGTTTGTCTTTCTAGATTGTGATGGGTCTAATAAATATTCATCACTAAATTCATTTACAACAGATTGATTTTGATTAGTAAATTGACCATCTGCATTTAAATTTAATGACATATCTCCACCAATTGCATATCTTGATTCATCAATTACTAATGGGTCTCTAAGTGGGCTATCTAAACTAACCGCAACTGTTTCAGGTCTATATAAATTATTAATTTTATAATTACCACTATCAAAAGTTTGAAATGATCCCCCTATATAATTAGATGAAGTATTTTTAATTCTCCATAAACCATTTGTTTGATTTGAAAAATCTGAATAAAAACCTACAGAGTTATATTTCCAAACAAAATCAGAACGATTAATCATATTGTAAAACAAATCAATAATTTCATTTCCTCCTATTGCTATGTTTGCTTGCAAAGTAAATATACTTGTAAGTGTTCTAAATATTTGCGGTAAATTAGATTCAGAAGTATCTCTGTCTCTCGTAGTTTCTAAAATACCTGAATTTACACCAACTGTTCCAGCCTTAGCTCCTTCGGCAATTGTTTTTGTTGATTCTGCTGCCAAAGTAATTGCCCCTCCAGTATATAAATCTCCTATACCACCTATAGTATCTAATAAAACATCAAGCGCAACAGAAGTACTGGCTCCAGTTGCTCCCGCAGCCAGTGCGCCTGCCTGATATGCAGTTTGTTTTGATGCCCATGGTTGTTTCCAATCACCACCACTTCTACCATTTAAATTTACTGATGCAAAACCAGGTGGTACTGTTAGGGAAACAAATCCACCACCTCCTGTTTGTGTTTTACCTTCACCAGACTGACTAGTAAGGTTACCGCTAGTATTAGTTTGTTTACGGGAGGTTGTACCTTTTAATTTATGACAAGCATAACCAAAACCTATAATGGCAGCAACAAGTGCACCCCCGCCCCTTAAAAGTTTGTATTGTGGATGATCTTCTGATGGTTTAAAAAAACCAGATGATGTACCGCTAATGTCTCCATATATTTTTGTTTCGTATGCATTTAAATAAGGTCTTGTAAACATTAAATCCGGTGAATGAAATGTAAACACTTTTCTAGAATATCCAGATGGTTCTCCATTAACATCAACTCTATCACCTAGCGGTAAAAAAGTTTCACATGATTGTTTAAAATTATCACAACCATTTGTTCTATTTAATGAATTAGCATTTAAACCATCATGAAAATATACATCTGGTCTTAAATCATTATATGGATAATTAGGATAAAGACCCTGTACACCACCACCAATTAAATCTTGAGAATCAGGTACGGTATATTTACGCATATTTTTAAATATACCTTTTGCTAATATAGACTTAGCTCCTAACCTTGATCCTTTTAATATTTCATAACCTACTATATTCTGAATAAATGTTCCATCATTGTATTTTGGACGAGCTATATTAGTAAATTCTACACCAAGAATGTTTATTAAATCACCTGATGTATTGCTAATATTCAAAGCAGAACCAATAGATTCATCTGGCATTTTATGATGCCTGATTGGCTTACCACATAAATCTCCCCATATGTCTGGTCTAGTAGATGGATATAACTCTGTAGATTCCCAATATCCCATCTTACCCCTTGCAGTTATATTTGTTCCATCACCTAATGGTTCTAAAGCTGTAGAAGTTATTGATGCTGTATTATATACTTTAAATAAAGGATCACCTGAAGGATCTAATACATTAGACCCAAATATATCTTCATTTTCTAATTCTGTTGTACCGTTTGGTAATAAATAATTCTCTGGCGCTCTGCCAGGAATATGATAAGATGATGATCTTTCACCAGTATTATATATCCATCTAATAAAAAATGCATATTGTTCATCTCTTAAAAAATTCATTTTATTACCACCTAAAGCATAATAATTATTTTGAACTGAATTGATAACCCAATTTACTTTGATATTATTTGCATCAGGTTGGTAGTTAAAATCAAATTGTTCTGTAGGTCCTTGCCTTATTAACCAATCATTTACAACAAACATTGACTCAGACTTTTCATATGCTGGGCTACGCAAAGGAATTTGTAATAAATCTACAGCCTCTAATGCCTCGTCTATAAAATCAATATTAATTTGCTTCTGTTGTGTATTATAATATCCTAACTTTTTTGCAGATGTTTGTCCTTGATTTCTTCTAAGTATAACTAATTCATAATATTCATAATCTGTATCTAAATTTGAAACGCTTATGTCTAATGATCCTCCCGTTCCTTCATGGCTCCATAATGTTTGTATATTAGATATACCTATATAATCTGTAACTTTAGTTTCATTTTCAGTATATGCAATAAATGCTTGATATGCTCCATTCCTTAACATACCACCATCAGTTGCTTTAGATAAAACTATACAAGGTGTATCAACTAATGGTGCAAGTCTTATTTGCTCACAATCTAATTTTCTTGGTTCTATATCACTATAGACTATACAAGGATCTCCTTCTGCAGAACTTATATATTTTTTCCAAGGTATCTCATCTATATTTAATGTTCTTGATGGATTATTACCATCATCCCAATATACTTGCCATGTACAATCAAAGTTTTCTTTAGCTGCACCTGTAATTAAATATTTTCTATTAAAATTTAAACATCGATCATTTACTAATGTAGTATATTTACACTCGCTATCATCAAATGTTCCTATTTCACTATTTGTATCATCTGTAGAATATATTATCCATTCATCACCATATCTATGTATTGCACCAATTATTGTATAAGGTATAACACCGCATTGTAAATTTGATGGTTCATTGCCTACTATACCTAAGTCTCCATCTTCTGAATTATTTACAACATTACGTGCATGCCACCATGATTGGTTATTTTCCAATGATGGGGTAATATCTTTATTCATCCCTTTAATAAAGGAATTTGTTTGTATAGATGAACTGTTTTGTGATCCAAGTTGACTTCCAGATCTGCTACGGTTACTATTAGAAGAAGGTGTTCTCTTTTTTGCCATAATAGATTACGTATTTAACAAGTTGGGCATGAAGCTGAAGATGAAGTACTATCGGCTGTTTTTGGTGCTGAAACTATTTTTGGTTGTTGAGGTGCGTAGCTTAAAAACATATTATAATAATTATGATATTGAGCCCTTCTATTCATTGTCCATACTTTTCTCATTTCTTTAAAGTCTGGCGTATTTACAAATGTAAGTGCATTGTTTCTTGCTCCTCTTAATCTACCCTCTATCAGATTTAATTGTTGAGAAACATTTTCACCTTGCCAAACCATATTTTCTAATATTCTTTGCTTAACAGCATACTCATAATACTCATTACAATAAGGATGATCTAAAACCAGTAAATCACCAGCACTATCTTCCATTGCCCCTTGATAACTTAAATAAACCTTTCCGGTTTTAAATGATGTAATTAAATACCCATCTTTCACCTCTGCCAAATCCAATGCTTGAGCTCCTAAACTAGGACAATAGCATACTGCATCATTAACATCTTGTATTCTCAATTGAGTCCAATGGTCAAAACATCTATATTGATCAGGCCCAATCCTTTGAACTAACTGATAACTTTTTTTATCATTACATGTTTTAATAACGCATACATCTTTACATGTATCATCTGTACTGCATGGGGATTTTTCTCCTGGTGCTGGCACATAAGGTACATCATTAAAAGTCTCTACATGAGTTCCGGATGGCATAGACGCATTAACTTTATAACTACCACATCTAAATGCATAATTAATATATTTAAAATCTACAGGTAATTGACCACGTCCATGTTCAATATCTATAACAACTTGCTTTGTTCTATGTATTTTTAAACCTAAATCATAATTAACCCGTTGTGCAACTTTAATTAATTGTTGAGGTTCAATCATTCCTTCAAGTGCATATGTTGAAAAATCAATAGATACATCATCCATTAACTGACTAAAAGTTCTGTATTTCTGTGATACTCCCATTATTATCTATTTATATTTTGTTTGTTATCAGAATCTTCTGATGGAACTTGCATCGTATTAGCCATTGTTGCAACAACTTGACTTTCTATTTCTGCAAATAACGCTTCTGGAATAAATATTTGTTGTTCATATCTAGGTGTACAATCATTTTTTGTATCACAATCCCATTTTGTTATATCTGAATCAAACACACCTTCCACTTTAATAGCATCCCATTCTATATTTGGACAATATATATAACCATCTAACCACCAAAAATATAATGTTTTATTATATTTAAAAGTTGTTGTTTTTGTCATTGATGTGTAAGTACCGGGTTGAGTTGCTTGTAGTTCTTGAGAACCATCTATTGAACTAATAGTCCGAATAAGTGGACCCCAATAACCTTCAAACATAGAGGGAAGTTTAAGTTTTGTACGTTTGATAGTGCAACCACTTTTAATACCTGCACAATGAGCTTCTACTTTATCTACCTCAATTAATTCTACATATGGTAATGTTTTCCATACTGAATTAAATTTTGTAAGTTTATTTGCATAGTCTTGCCTTCTCATTAAGAATTGAGCATACTTTTCAATTAAACTGTATATGTATCTGTCAGTAACAAAAGCATCTTGAACTTCAGCTTTAACTTGACCTCTAATTCTAGATATTGATTCTGCTATTGTCATTTTTTTTATTTTTCAAATTCGTTATAATACTTTAATGCTTTGGCTGTCTCTGTAAAATTTTCATCATATAAATGAGCAACTCTATATTTATTTTTCATTACTACATATTTTGTCCAATTGCTAGGATACTGTTTAGCAACTGATCTTTTAAAATTTCTACATGCAACAAAACGCCATAACTCTCTATTTTTAAATCTATATTTTGTAGAATAATTTGTATAGAATATTTTTCCTAAATTACCATCTGTTTCCCAATTTTTATTTTGTAATACTTTACCATACTCTTTTGACAAAGCATAATTTGTATTAACCGTTTTTGAAGGTTTACATGTTCCTATAAATAAAAACCCCAATGAATCAGGCAACTCTACACCATCTCTATTCTGTATAACTGTATTCCAAATTTTAACATTATATAGTTTAATTATTTTTTTTAATTTAGTACTATCAATATCGGAATATATAGGTTTTTTATCTTTAAACTCCTTTATTGTTTCTCCATTTAATAAACCTAATCTTTTTTCTCTATACCTTGGAGCATTAAGATCAGGCTTTTTAAAATTATTAATCATATGTCTACATTTATAATTTACAAAAAAAACCCCACTAAATGAAATTTAACAGGTGTCTTTATAATACTTGATGTGCAAATTCAGCTATATTTCCCAAAGTTGGGTGTTGTAATTCTAATTTACCTGTTCGTCTGTTACCCACGTACTTATTTGAGTAATGATAATAATCTGTTTTACCAAGACTTGGTAATGTCTTTTCTATAAAACCAGCTGTTTCATTAGATGTCATATATTCTACTTTTCTATCTGTATGAATATGTCCTTTGAATAAAGTTCTATTTACTGTTTCACCCCATTGCTTTGGATATTCACTAGCATAAATTAAAGGATTGTTTTTACTTCTTTTATCTCCATGCTCAAATGCATTAAAGTTATTATGCCACACATGAACTTTTCTTTCCTCATATTTAATATCCCAAGTAATTTCACTGCTATGTATAGATTGTGATAATGCATGAACTAAATGAAAAGATGAAAGTCTGTCATGATTACCAGGCACATAAACTACTACTAACTCTTTACAAAAAGCTTTTATATAACCAATAGCCCAATGCATAGCATCAAAAGCTTGTATATAAGCATCTGTAGCCGTCATACAATTATCTAAACTTGTTCCGCTGGTGGTTGTACCCTCAAACGTATCCATATTTATTAGATCACCTCCTACAACAAAATACATTTTTTCAATACTATGTGCTGGTGTAGCTCTTTCTAATAAATTAATAATAGTTTCTTCAAAATCTTTGTCTATAGTTTCATTACCTTGTTTCCCAAAATGTATATCTTGTAATGACATAATAGCACAAACTTTTTCACCTTTTTTATTTAATTTAGTTTTTGGTAATTTATATTGTTGAGGCTTCCAATTTTTAAGAAGTTCTTCAAAATGTTTTTCATCTGAATTTTTTATCTGACTAATTAATGCAGAAACTCTCCAGTGATCTCCCATTTGTTTATTCCAATACTGAGATAATCTCCATTTATTTTTATCTATCTTAAGCAACTGAATAATTTCTTCAGCACTTTTAGGTTCATGGTCAAAAGTTCCTGATATTTTACCCTCACCTTTTTCTAAATCTATTGACTCTACTAGTTGTGCATTATCAGCAGCTTTACTAAAAAATTTATTTTTCTTTTTATCTTTGTTTTTTTCTTGTAATATTTGCTTCTTTAATTTAACATATTGTGATTCTGTAATGTTTAATCTTTCTGCACAATAAAAAGTACTTTTTTTCCATTTAAGGCTTTCAATAATTCGTTGTTTTAAATAACTTGACATAAAAAAATTTTTGTGGTTGTTGTAAAAATACGTATAATTAATTTAAAATGAAAAATTTAATAAAAAAAGAGACTGAGTTACCCCAGTCTCTCCCAACGTTTGTAGCAGAAAAACCAACAAACCACCACTTGTTGTTTCTTTTTAACTAGCAGCTAATGTAGAAAATAATATTTCTATTGGTTTGCAATTAGCACTATTACCATTATCAACTACTTTAACTTTATACGCAGTTGATGCTGTTAAATTTGTCAATTTATAATTATATATAGATGTTGCTATAGGTGTTGAGTTAGCTAGTGTCCACCCGCTTGGAGCAATTTGTGTATCAAAATAAACATTTACTCCTGTACTAGAACTCCAAACGCCATTCCATAATATTTCAGCAGTTGAACTTGTTACAGTATTTGCATATACATTATATGGATCATGTTGTAAATCATTAGAAGTACATGCACCTAATCCATTTGATAATATCATTGCATACTTTTGTATAATTGAATCTAAACGTTCACCGCTGGTTATAACTATTTGGCTACTAGAATCACCAATTTGAAAAGATGTTCCAGTATAACTAACACATGATGCACTTTGTATATCATCACATCTCTCACTACCTACACTACAATCAGTGTAAGTACAAGGATTAGTTAATGCTGTATCAGCACAGCTACATTTTTGACTACATTTTGTACAATTACATGCCATTTTCTTTAATTTTTATTTTATTAACAAGCAGAAATTATTTCATTTTGTATTGTTGTTGTATCAAATGAATTATTATAATTACCACCAGTTGTTGTTGCTAAATATCTCCATGGATAAACAGCTGATCCACCCGGAGGTGTATAAGTTTGATCAACACCAGGACCTAAAATAAATATTTTAACACCTTGAGTTAAAGCTTGTGTTGCCATTGTTTGAATAAATGTCCAATCATTTGCATCAAAGTTTCCATCATCACCACCTGGTAATGTATCTGTACCAACAATAATAAATTTAGCAATGCCTGATCTCCATGCTCCTGTAAAATTATTATTTAATACTCTATTAATAGCTTGATCTGTGCATTCAGGTCCTGTACTTCCACCGCTACCTATATTAATACAAGTACCATCTACACCTCCATTAAGTTTATCTAATTGTGCAGTTGCAGTTACTGCATTATTAGTTTGGAACATTTCCCAAGCAGTAATAAATAATTGATGACTAGAATTACCTGGATAATTTAATCTTTGTGCTGCTGGTAAATTTGTATAATCCACACAAGCATTGTATTTAGGTGTGATTACAGAATTAGATTCATCCGCTGTTGTTATTGAAACTCTATATTCATTTCCTGCAGAAACTTGACCTTGTATAGTACTAATTAAACCTGCAAAACCAGTTTGTAATGTTGTTATATCAGAAGCCATGCTACCTGAATAATCCATAATAAAGGCTACATCCATACCATTATCACAAGATTCTGCTGCTGAATCGGTTACAAATGTTGATAAATTAGAATCACAAACTTGTGTAATACCTCCAAGCGTAATTGTTAATCTAGCAGTATATGATTTTCCGGGTGTTAAACCTGTAAATGTATGAGTTGGTGTTGTAACTGGATTAGTAAAAGTAGTAGTTGCAACAACTACAGCACCATCTAAAATATCTATTACAAAAGTTGGTGTTGTACCTAATGTATTTGGAATTGCAACTGTTGCATCTGTAGTAGTTATTGCAGATACAATCGGTGAAACACATGGTACTATACCATTTACAACACTACTTTGATCATTTGCACACGTATTTACACCATCTGTAAAACTATATGATACATCTACACTAATATTTCCTGAAGTATTTAATGATCCTGTACTAAATAAATAACCACCGGCTTGATTTTGCAAAGTTGCAATGCTTATTGTTGTAGATAAAGAACTACCAAGATAATCTGTTAATGTTATTTTACTAAAGCCAGAAGAATCACTATATGTAGCAGGTATACTTGAACCAGTAAAGTCAAATAAAATACCATTTATTGTGCCATTTGCAGCTAATGAATTTGATGTTGTATAATTATATACTATAGAGTCACATGCACCAGGACAACAATTAGTTTGAATAGCTGCAACTGCTGTATATATATCATCAATTACCACCCATGCATTTTGTAGTGACTGTGCTAAATTAGATGGGTTTACATTATATCCTGCAATTGATCCATAAGATACTGCAGAATTTGTTAATGTTAAATATGAACCTGTAATTACCGTTTGAGCAATTGCAGATGAAATAGCTGATGGGGTACCCACAGCTGTTCTTAACGCACAAAAAGCACTTTCAAGTGCTGAAACTACTACTGATACATTTGTTAATTGACCTATAGTACTTGTTACACAAGTTGGTATAATTTGTGCTTCAGCAACTACGCCACTACAAGGTAAAACACAAGCTTCTAATACATCTATTCTGGTATTTAAACTAGTTAATGTAGTATTGATAGTATTTATACTTGCTAAATTTGTACATACTTGATTTGCTATAAGTGTAGCAAAAGCATCTAAACGTAATTCAGTTACAGGATTACCATTTTGATCATTGTACTGCATACATGCAGGTAATGTCATAATTGGTAAATCAGCTTGAACTATTGAACGTGCACTTGACCGTGACTGTAAACCATTTGTTGTTGAAAGGCCTCCGCCACTTGTATTCTGACAAATTTGAGTAACCATTGCCTGTAGTACAGGAACTAAAGTTGTAGGCGTTGTGCCTTGAATATTTAAACATGATAAATCTAATCCTGTTAAATTTGGATTAGCTGTTACACCATCTGTAATTATTTGGCATACTTTATCACCTATCTTTTTGGTTACTTCACTAATTGTGTCTCCATTGCATAAATCAATACATGCAATATCCGGACCTTGCCATATTACACAATTAGAAGATATGTTATCACACCCATTAGTTGTGGCGCTTGAGCTTGTTGAAATCATAGATGCTTATTTTGCTATAATGCATGGTTTTCCATTAAACTATACATTTATAATATACAAAAAATTTTAAAACCAAACAAGAAATGCTTGGCTTTAAAATTTTTTGATAAAATAAGTATTATGGGAATAAAACTCTACTATGCTAGAGTTGTTTCTTCTTCTTTTTCTTCAACTTCGGTAATAGCTCCATCTTCTAAACTAATGCTTACAGAACCATACTTTTCTTCTAAAGAAATAGTCATGTCTTTCCACTCAGCTTGAAGCTGGGTATGTCTACTTGCTAACTGGTTTTTAATCAATTCTTGGTTACCAATATTTAATACTACAGTATTAATTTGATTTTGAAGATTTTTAACTTCTTCCAGCTCTTTGGCTGTAAGTTTTTTAGCTTTTGTAGTTTTACTTTTTGCCATTGTATTTGGTTTTTAAATTATAATTTATAATTCAAATATATAATCTTTTTTTTAATTTTCAAAATTTTACCAAGGTACATTTTTAGTTATGCTAGTTAAAATAATTAAATCTTGAATTATATTATTAAGACCGGCTTTTATTTCTTTAATATCTATATTACTAAATTGTAACCAAGATATTATATTATTTTCTGTATTATTACATAAATTACATAAAAATTACTACTCAGCCACAGGATCATCTGCTACTGTTAATGTAACCGATACAGGTGTAATTAAATTATCAATCTGACTTTCAATACCTGATTCAATATTAGCTACAGCTTCTTCTCCCATAGCTTCTTTTGTCCACCCAACGACTATTTCGTTTGTCAAGTCTTCAAAGGGTATGAACGAGCCACCTTCGCTTAAAGATACTATTTGAGTACCTATATTAGTCGCTGAATAATCTCCATCAACTCCTGTTACTATCCAGTGTACATTATACACTACATTTGTTTGCCCCTCTTCTTGAGGATGCACATCTACTGTTTTACAATTCCAATTGTACGTTATCATTTTTTATTTATTTTGCTGGGTTAAATCTAAATTCTGTTTTGTTTATTGTAATAATTAATTGACCTGCTTTACCGTCAAAACTTATAGCGTCTACATTACTTAAGTGGCTATTGCCTGCAGCGCTTGTTGAATCTTTACCAAAAGCGTCTTTTATAAATGTGTGCAACTCTTCTACGTCTGTCCGTAAGTCTTCTACTTGCTTTAATAAAAATTTATTAGCTTGGTATAAGCCATCATCGTTAAATAATTCGCTAATATCATTTAATGAATCTAACTCCGCAGCCTTTTCTTTAGATATTACAATTTCACCATTAGAATCTTTAGTGGCTTCTTGCCCCTCAGATCCTTCTTTGTAAAGCTTTTTACTTCTTATATTTTCGTTTAGTAATCCCATATTAATCTTTATTGTATTCTAATACTACAGTAAATGCAAAACCATATAAAAGTCTTGTTCCTCCGTCTGTTGTAAAACCTAACTGTACCCTATCTCCTGCTTGAAATGAAATATCAGTACTTAAAAAATCTCTTTCAACTTTCATACTAGTTGTACCAGCTCCAGTTACTGTAGCTGGGTATGTAGTTCCGGAAGTAGTTCCATTTATAGCTTTTCTAAATGTAACAGAGGTTGCGGTTGGAACGCCTTGTGTCCATCTCATTATTATTTTTTTAACTCTTCCACTGTAAGGTGCTACCCAATTATTGTAAATCTGAGAACTTGTGACTTCCGTGGTGCCAGTTGTAGGAAGCCAATAAACAGCAGTAGAACTACTTGATACACTATGGTAAAATCCTCCGTGTTGAAAAGCTGGTAAATAACCTTTATAATCAGTTGCTTTTATAGTCCCATTAACATCAAGTTTTTCACTAGGACTAGTCACCCCAATGCCAACCTCCCCGGTGTTAATTACTCTTACTCTTTCAAGACCATTAGTAGCTATAGCAACACCAGAATACCCAGATAATACTAATGGAACAGAATCAGTAGTTCCGCATGATAATCCATAATGAGCAGTGTTAGAGCCATTTAAAGTAAAACTATCCCCAACATTAAATCCAATTTTTACACCATTAGCAGATTCTGTTGTTTCAATATTACCGTTAACTGCAAGTTTTTCAGTAGGGGCTGTGGTGTTAATACCAACGTTGCCACTATTAAGAATTGTAAATCTAGTAGCTGCCGCTACTGTATCATATATAGAAAATCCATCTTGAGTCTCGTTATGAACACCGCCAACTAAAGCAAAAGTTCTACCTCCTGTAGAGCTTATATTTTTAAGCAATAATCTTGTAGTAGCTTGGTCTCCTGTAGATATTTGTAAATTACCTGCGAAATTTCCTGTACCTGTAACATCTAATTTATAACCAGGATTAGTTGTTCCGATACCAACGTTGCCATTGTGTGTAATTCTTAACTTTTCGCTTAAAGTATTTGGAGATGATACGTTTTGTGTAAAAGTGTAAAAAGCCATTCCTGTATATGCACCATTAGTAGCTTCAGTAACAGATGCTATTCTACCTCCAACATTACCACTACTCCATACTGACGTGTCATTAGAGCCAAAGTCAAGCCGTGAATTTATTTCACCTACAGAAGTAACTGTATTTTTTCCACCTTCAATTTTTAAAACACCAGTAACCCCATCAGCTGCTTTTATATGTAAGAGATTTTCAGGCGAAGTCGTTCCAATACCAACGTTGTTATTATAAATAACCATTTGAGAAGAACCTTGAGATTTAAAATCATAGGAAGTATAAGGTTGCACTGCAGTGTTGCCCATATTGCCATCCCAAGCCCAACTATGACTGTACATTAAGTATTCTTCTTTTGCTTCAAATGTACCCGGGCTTCGTTTTATATTTGTAGCGTAGTATACATAATCTTGACTTCCGCCTATTACGTCTATTATTCCACCACCACCATAAGAAGAGGCATCGCCTATTAAAGTTAGCTTTGCTTGATTTGAGGTACCTGAATCTATAATAACACCCGATTCTCCTACAACTTCTAGCTTAGCCCCAGGACTAGTCGTACCAATGCCTACGTTGCCGTTATTTAAAATACTAACTTTTTCGGTAGTGGTGTATGGAGCGCTTGGCAGAGAAGTGCTAAAAATTAAATTATTAGAAGTGTCCGAGGTTATTTTATTCCCTTGCCCTCCAGCGGCGCTTCCAGCAAAAATTATACCATCTGTTCTTGAGACTCCTAAAGTTCCATTTACCTCTAACTTATAGTTTGGATTAGTAGTATTGATACCTACGTTTTGAGCATCATTAATAGCAATAGCTGTTGAATTTCCAGTTATAAAATGCATCGCGCTATCAGCTCCGTCTAAAATTATTTTTGAATCAGTATTTCCTGCCTTAAGAACCAATTCCTCACCTGCAGTTACTATGCCGTTATTATCCCATAGAATTTCATAACTGTCATCAAGTTTTATATTTCCATCAGATACGCGCAGCTTTTCATTAGGACTAGTAGTCCCGATCCCAACGTTGCCCCCTGTTGCAATAGTAAAATGTGTATTGCTGTTAGTCTTTAAGTCTACCCTATGATTTGTGTTTGTGCCAAATACACCTACTGATGCTTGAGATTGAATCAATACCCCAGCGCCAGATGAACTTTGGGTTA
>Ga0307379_10007788_pt1 | contig 14508 bp, 12 predicted proteins | sample UN2MG_FD_202237 | JGI IMG/M metagenome (GOLD analysis project Ga0307379, IMG submission 202237) | Soil microbial communities from Risofladan, Vaasa, Finland - UN-2 | ecosystem: Environmental > Terrestrial > Soil > Coastal area > Acid sulfate soil | place: Finland: Risofladan, Vaasa | collected... | reverse complement strand
GAAAAGTTATGCCCCGCAAAAGCTTAGCCGAACAGTTCCTAAACGAGATCCCAAAAGAAAAGGATGATGAAGAAGGAAACTGGATACTCTTTTACGATTTTAAGTCAAAGAAGCCTCATCCGAGGTTTTGGACTAACCTTAACAAACTTATAAAGATCCTGGGTTCCGCCTCAATGCTCCAGTATAGCGTTTTCACTACCAGCAGTAAGCGTGGCATCATCGCAGCAGTAAAGCTAGCTCAACATTACGGTGCTGAGATACGAGTTTTCAAAGGAGAGGAGGTCGAAGTATGATTTCCTGTGCTCGCTTTAATAGACTGAGGTCTGCGAGGGTCATGTGACTGACTTTGCTGACGCTCCCAGACCTGTGCCCTTACCCAGTCTCGTACTGATCACCTCCTTCGCGAAGATGGCCACCATCAGGGCGTTGAAGATAAGTATCCCAGCCATGACGTAGAAGGGCATCTGAAGGCCCGCGTAGTCGGCGATGGAGCTGAGCAAGATGGGGCCGAGCATTGAACCCATGTCACCTATCAGCCTGTAGACTCCCATGGCGAGGCCTCTCCTCTCGTTATACGCCGCATCGATCGCCAGGGCGAGGGGGGCCTGACCGGCGCCTGCTGAGGCGATTCCTAGAACAGCTGATGCGACGGCCATCCCCCAGTAATTTCCTGCGAAGATGAAGGCCACATCGGCCACCGCCATGATGATGATGTTGAAGACTATGACTGGCTTTCTCCCGAGGAGGTCGATGGCGTACCCCATGGGCACCGTGAGGAGGAGGTTGGTGAGGGTCGAGTAGCTGATGATCGTCCCGATGGCCATCTCGTCGAGCCCCAAGACGTTGGCGCCGTAGAGGGGGACCATGTTGGTGCGGATACCTGAGCGTTGGAAGAATACCGTAAACGTGGCGAGGCAGGCCATGGCATAAGTTGAGTTCCTCAGCAACCTCGCGGCGTCTTTGAAGGCGAAGGTGTGCGCAGCTCCGCCAATGTGAACGACATTCTTCGGCTCGAATATGAGGAAGAAGGTTAAGACGGTGGTTATCAGGCCGGTCGCCGCGTAGAAGTAGAACGGAGCACTGAGGCCATAAGACGAGGCCACCCATCCCCCGATGGTGGGGCCCGCAGAGGTGCCTAGGAGCATGAAGGCCTGGAAGTACCCCATGATCCTTCCCCTCTCCTCCGGCTTCAGGATGTCGGCGAGGAGCGTCTGCCGTGTGGTCATCCACATCGAGGAGCCGACCCCCTGGAGGAACCTGAAGAAGAGGAACCAGACGAAGTTGGGGGCGTTGGCGTTGGCCAAAGCCATCACCGTGAGTATCAGTGTTCCCGCCAGCATCATGGGGCGCCTACCCCACCTGTCAGCGGCTATACCAACGGGCACATCAGCCAGAAACCTGCCGAATGCGTACACGGATATCGCCAGACTCGCCACGGCGTAGCTGACGCCAAAGCTCCTCGAGTAGATCGGCAGTATCGGGCTGACGATGCTCATCCCTATCATGTTGAAGAAGCTCGGGATGTAGATGCTCAGCACATCCATCATGACCGAGCGCTTCACAGAACCCTCTTCTTCCATAGAACTGGAGGACAGTGCTGATCTGTATAAACTTGTTTATCCCCTAGCAGCACTGACACACTGTAGTACCTAGAATCCTTCGAAAGGAGCGTTGAAAACAAGTAAAATAAATGTCTAAGAAAGTGGGGTTCCATGGTGAACTTTCTGCGGAAACCCTATATGGGCGGCAGCCTTCGGCTCACTCGATCCTAATCGGGTATCCCTTGCACTCCAAGTGCGGCTTTATCGATCGATCCGGCTCTTCATCGAAGTCGGAGTCCTCGAGTTCCTCATCACTCTTGAGGTCCTCCTCCGCAAGGCAGTCAAGGCAAAGACTGCTCTCTACGTCGCCGCAGTATTCACAGAACTTAACCCTACACTTCTTGCACGTGTAAACGTTATCCTCGGTCTCGCCACAGATCTCACACATAGGCATCCGAGATCACTCCTTAGGCTTAGGCTGCTTCTTCTTGCTCTTGGTCATAGCATTCACATCGGCATCTATAGTAGTGAAGAGCTTGGAAATATCCAATTCTATACATGAGTCCGTCATTATTTTGATATAACAATATTGAAATTGCTTATAACGTGTGTAATGAATAAATACAGTGTTCCCTACCAAAATTGACTCAATTATGATTTATCAATGATATAATATCAGGGAAGTACATGGGTTTTTAACATATGTAAACAAAAACAAGTATTAAATAATTCAACCATGGCTAGGAGCAAGACCAACAAGAAGAGGAACGATGTCCAAGGCGAGACAACCCTCCCCTGTATGCGAGCTCTGTGGCGAGTTCGAGGAATAACTGTACAAATGCAAGATCTGCGATACTATGTTCTGCGAATACTGCGGCGACATAGAGAACAGGATCTGCATCAACTGTCTGGGAGAAAATTGATCAGAGCATATTATCACGCATGAATAAAGAGAGGGTTTTAACAGACGCCATCTAATCCAGAACTATCCCCGGGAATAAGAAGTCTAAGGCGTCCGGGACTGCCTTCAACGGAAGGTTCGAGTGATCAGCGTCCTCGTAACGCCTGTACCTCCATGCAAAGTCCTCACGCTCGTTCTCCCTGAGAACCCTCACGAGGCTCAGGATGCGAACCTCGATCCCCTCCTTGCCGATGGGCTCGTGGGCGACGTAGAGCAGCTTCGAGTCCGGGGGTCCCTCCCTCAGGTACGCTCCCACCCTGGAGATCAGCGGTTCGTCCTCCACCCCGAACCATGGGCTGGAGGCGACATAGGCCCTGAACATCTCGGGCTCGGCGATGACGGAGTAGACCACGAAGAGCCCCCCCAATGAGTGCCCGATGAGCACCCTGTAATCCCTGCAGGAGTACCTCCCCTCAACCCGGGGAAACAGCTCCTCCGAGAGGAACCTGAGGAACCCATCAGCCCCGCCGCCGACGGGCCCGCCATCCCTCCCCTTCCTCACCGTTGACGTGAAGTCCCTCATCCTGTCACCGCTCTCGATCCCCACCACGATGAGGGGAGGGATCCTCCCCCGGCTCGAGTAGTGCTGAACGAACGCAGACACGACGTTATGCAGCCTGTCTCCGTCAAGAAGGTAGACGACCGGATACACCTCCCCCGACTCACCGTGACCCGGCGGAAGATAGACGTAGATCTCCCTCTCCTCCCCCAGAACCTCCGATTCCACCACGAAGGAATCACTCAACAACGACTCCATTATCACAACCTCAGTAACCCTAGATCTGATGAGAAAATAAACCTACGCCAGTATTTCTCGTGCTTAAAATAATTATTACATTCAAATAGGTAGTACGGACAAAAAAAATCAAGATATGATAAGAAGATCATGTATTTTCTTCCTTTGAATGTATAATATATGAATTATCATGACTATAAAAAGCGATAATTCGATTGGAAATTCCATACTATATGTTATGTATCCGATATTTGCTTTATAAAATGAATTGGATAATGGCCATAATAACTTACAACCATATGCTGTAAAAAAATCACCAATCAGAGAATGGGATAGAAGAGCTGAGAAATATGGTAACCCTCGTCTATATTTAATAAAAAATGGAATAAAAAATAATGATGCAGTTATAATGCTGTGTGTGGGGCCCCTGTGAAAAACGAATGGTATCACTACATCAATATCTGGCAATACAGAAATGATGAAAACAAGGGTTAAGTTGACATCTTCCTTAGTAAAGACGCTTACAATTTTACTGATTATATATCCTAAAGAAAAATGCCCTAGGGGATACATTTAATATGATAATGTAATACAACTCAATTATTAATACTTCATGGTTTCGCATGCGCGCGCAACCGCGTGTCCGGTTGGAGTTCTAACTCCCTATAAAGTAGATCCCGAAAAATGTCTTCTTGGAATGAATTGGGAAAAAAGACTATCTGTGGAGTACAAGGAAACATACTATAAACACAGTCCATCCCTTTCTGAAAATACATGGTTAATGTGTAACACCTGCCAGAAAGCATGTCCTCTCGGACAAGATTTGAGATTTGAATTAAAGGGCAGACAAGTAAAAAAGGGACCTAAAATTATCAGAGAATGAAATTAATATTTAGATTAAGTAAGTTATTTTCTTCTGAATTTATATAATTGTTGAGTGGTATTTTTAATTGCGAGTGAAACAACCGTACTCGCTATGGAGACTCCTATTCCTTAACTGCGTGATCGCTGGCGACTCGAATTCTAAGGAATAGGGGCATACTCTTTTTTTTAAAAATATTTCTTTGAACACAGCTATTAAATAAAAGACTCCAAATTCATGATTACTAAGAAAAAAAACATTATCTCCAACATGTATTATGAATCAATAATCGTTTTTATTGGCTTCTCTTTTAAATTCTAAAATATTGAGATAAGGTTCCTCATATGAAGTTTGTTCGAAGGAGTGGGGTTGGCTCAATAATTGGGTCAGCTTTCCTAATATTGATACTATTAACTGGGTTTACATTCATCTCGATACAGTACAATGGAATCCGTGACTACGCCCGCGCAGTCCAGAACATCCAAAATCTGAGCGAGATCAGAAACATGGAGGAACTCATCTTCGTTGATGTAGCCACCACAGCCAGCGATAAACTAAACGTGACCCTGAGAAACGGTGGAGCATCTGAAATCCACCTCATCTACCTCGTGATGTATAACGAGGCCTCAATCACACCAGATAACTACGAAATGGATGTAAGACAAAAGCCCGGGGAGACCCTGACCGACCTCCCGAGCGACTCAGTGTTCGTTCTAAATGGGGAAGAATGGGAGATACAGTTTATCACGGAGCTCGGAAACGTATTCTCTTATAGCTATCCTGAGGACGGCCAGAGTGGAGGCTCCGGTTCGGAAGGTAACGACAATGCCGTTGTCACTATTAGAGGAGTAGGTAGGAATTACAACGTCACCAGTTGGAACTTGTTAGGTGGTACTTCTGCTATCAGTGGAAATATCTCAGACCTTGAGACAGATGATAGCAGTTACGCGTTTTTCAGTTCTTATCCTAGCGGGAACACCACAGAGATCGATGACTATGTTAATAATGATTCGAGCGATATAGATGGATCCACGGACAAGGGATCCCACAGCAGTTTCCCTGCTCAGCAGGTGGGTCCGGATAGCACTTATGACACGCTCACGGAGGAGCTGATATCCACCCCAACTCCACCAACATACGAGACATATGCGGAAGCGAGTTCATTAGGGAATGTTGTACAAATTCAGGTCAACAAGCCGTCGGGAACGGTCGAGAATGATCTACTCTTCGCCATCTTCTCAAAGGATGCAGCTGGGGGAGTACTCAGCTCGCCCGCCGGATGGACCGACCTCGGGGAAGGCAGCACTGGAGCATCTAGGGTACTTTTCTCGTACAAGATCGCGACGGCTTCTGAGCCCACCATGTACATGTTCACCAGCACCGACAGCGACCAGATGTGCGTGGGTGTCTCACGTCTCAGCGGCGTAGACCAGAATGACCCGATAGACGTGTATTCCTCATTGAACACGGGTAACGATGCTGCTCCCACTTGCCCTACGGTGGACACTGGTGCATTGGGGACAACGATCCTTCGAGCGATGGGCGCTGACGACGATGACTACAGCACACCCGGTAACTACCCTGGTGGACACACGGCTATCTTCACCGTTCAATCAACTGGCAGTAACGGTGAGGCCCACTGCGCCCTGGCGTACACGACGCAGTCTGATCCGGGTGCCACCGGAGCTGCAAGCTACAACATGACCGCTGCAGAGCAGTGGGGTGCCATGACCGTCGTATTGAAGCCGCCTTCCGGGAGTAGCTACGAGCTGGATCTGGAGGTGCAGTGGACTGGTGTGGATTATTCACAGACAGGTGAAGAACTAGCCATTTACGCAGACAATATCGCTCCAAGTAACCTCAACTCCATTGACGCGACGGGGGGATACATGGTTGTGGGCGACGGGACGCCTGACTGGGGCTCAACGAGTGGCACCCTCTCCTTCTGGATGAAATGGGACACAGTGGCCAACAGGCCGTGGGGACAGGACGAAAACATGGAAATGAGGATATCAGGAAGCAACCTCCTCCTCGACTGGGGCGGCACACAGGCCATTCTGAGCAGTACCAGCTTCATCGCGGACAAGTGGTACTTCATCGCTGTGACCTGGAACGAGAACACAGACGAGTTAGCCCTCTACGTGGGAGACGAAGGCTCCCCTCCTTCAACTGATACTTATGTGAACACCTGGACCAACCAGGTATCGACACTTGGCGTTATCGAGAATAACTTTCTGGCATCCAAGCAGGGAGTGGACCCGCTCGATGGACATGGAGATGACTTGAGGTACTATGATGTTGACCGGCTGCTCACCGACATCCAGGCCGACTATGACTCCGAGATCACAGGCTCCGAATCAAACCTCAGATCCTACTACAAACTCAACGGCAACTACAACGACAATGGACCCAACAACAACGACGGCTCAGGATCAGGAAGCACCTCCTTCGCATCGGACGTACCCTTTGGAGGAGGCAGCGAAGCCCTCAACGTCGACGTATGGTACGGCGGAGCCTGGCAGAGCCTGATATCCGGGCTGTCGAACGGCTGGAACAACGTCTCGGTGGCAGGCTGCCTTGATTCATCTACGTTCACCATCAGGTACAGGGGAGGCTCCGAGGTGGTTGACGCTGTCCAGGATAGCTGGGATGTGGATGCGGCGTTGCTTCATCTCAGTTCTCCTTCGAATCAGTATACTGCGGAGGTGGAGTTTCTGGGTTCTTCGAATGGGGAGAGCTGGTCTGAGCTGTTCTGGGGGGTTGACTCCTGCTGGAGTACTGGTGGTGTCTCGGTTTCGGTTCAGCTGTATGATTATCAGGCTGGTGCGTATCTTACAGGTGGGGATGGCTTTGAGGGGTATACGTCTGTTTCTTCTCCGGGTGCTGATGAGGCTGTGAACGAGACGGTCACGGTTAATCCTACGTATTTTGGGGATGTGTCTGGGGATTGGAGGGTGAAGATACGTGGTGTGAAGTCAATCGATAGTAGCTTTAACCTAAATATGGATTGGGTGACGTTCAAGCCTACTTCGCCTGCGACGGGGAATGTAATTAATTATGACACCTGGCAGGAATATCTGATCCGAGTCAGGACATCAGACGGGCAACCTGTCCCCTACGCTCAAGTTTGTGCTTGGACAGATGGCTCAAGTGTATCCATGAGAGACGCTAACTCTAAGGCATCGATATCAAATCCCGGATGGATCAATCTTGACATCAACGGCGAGTACAACATCGAACTAAAATCAGCGACGGGTACACAGGAAACCTTCAACTTTAACGTGGTCGTTGACAGCGTCCTAGATCACAAATCGGTCACACAGAACGCCCCCTAAAGAAAGTAAATAGATCATGGCTGCGACCCTCCTCATCAGAGAGATTTTTAGGGCTGATCCATTAGGGCTTTATTTTCAGCACATTGTTTCTCCTCTTGGGCTCATATGAACCAACAGCGAGAATGACTGCACGCGCTCGGAAGTAGTAGAGTTATCACTGAAAAACTATCGTAGATTATAAAGGGGTGTATGGATTATGATTGTCTCTGAGTGTAGAAGAAGTACGCTACGACCGCTATCACGAAAACTGCTACGATGACATAAGCCCAAGGAAACTTCGCCGGTGGCGTAGTTACCATGAAGCTCTCATAGAGGTCCTCCACGGCTACCATGTGCTCTCCGGGGGCCTCAGATGTTACTGAGAACTCCGTTGTCGTCGAATCCCCACCATCCAGTGTGACCGACTTTGTATCTGTCAGGCTTCCGTCAAGCTTCAGCTCCACGCTGTAGCCACCCGACTCCTCACCAACATTCGAAACCTTCACCGAGACAGAGACAGCCTCACCCGGCTCAACCTCCTCCGGCGTAACTATCAAGTCTGAGACCTCGAACTCAGCTGGAGTAGGAGGCGGCGGAGGCGTGGATGCCGCTACATCGAAGCTCCCGGTGAGTCCATCAACCGTCACCGTGTGAGTTCCCTCCACATCAGTCGACAGCGTGAATCCAACAGTAGTGGATTCACCTCCCTCAAGGCTAACGATGCCCGAGTCAACGGTCGATCCGTCCAGCTTGACTTCCACCGTGTATTCTCCGGCCTCCTCTCCAACGTTCTCAACGTTGACCGTCACCGATACGTCTTCGTCCGGCTCAGCCTCACCCGGCGTGACCTGGAGGTCTGAGACCTCGAACTCGGCTGGGGTTGGTGGCGGCGGAGGTGGCGGTGGTGGGGCTGTGACTGTGAAGTTTGCACTGAGGTCGCCTACCTGAACGGTGTATGTTCCTTCTTCGGTCTTGGTGAGGGTTGTCTCGTATGTGGTTGATGCGCCGCTGTTCAATGTGTATGTCTGGGAGTCTTCTTCGACGTCGTTTATCTCTAGGTTGAGTGTGTAGTTTCCTTCGAGGTCGCCGACGTTGGTGAGGTCTACCGAGATAGTGACTTGGTCTCCTGGTTCTATGTTTTCTGGTGTGGTGGTTAGGTTGGATAGTATGAAGGTTGCGGCTGTGGGTAGTACTGCTATGATGGTTGGGCTTCCGGTGACTTCGTCTTCGTACATGTCTGCCCAGACGGTGTTCAACTCCTCGTAGACGCCGGTTTCACGGCATCTGTGCCATGTTCCGGTTTTGTAGTAGTATATTGCCAGTTTGGACTCGTTCTTTCCGGCGACCTCAGTATCAGTGTAGTGCCTTTCCACGTGTATGGGCCATGACACTGCATTGAGGTCGCTCATCGCGATATCGACAACAGTGCCTAGTGAATACTCAGGAAGAGGTACATCAGGATGCGGATTGCTCGGATACCTAAGAACATAGACCGTGACTTGACTGGTTGTGCTTAACTTGACTGTTGTATCGGTCTCTGTTGAGGCGTCGACAATGTAATTTGTCTCGCCCGCGTCAACTCCCTCATCAACTCCGGACGTTGGAGTGAGGAGGAGTGCCTCGACCGTTATCTTTACGGAGTCTGAGCTGGTTCCACCTCTGTCGTCTGTGACTACCAGTAATGCGGTATATGTTCCTGCTTTTGTGTAGATGTGGGATGCCTTAGCTCCTTCCTGACTTGTTTGATCCCCAAAGTACCAGGTGTAGAAGTAGATTTCACCATCCGGATCGTATGATTCTGAGCCATCCAGATAGATCATTCTTCCAACAAATGATATTTGATCAGCACCCGCTTTTGCCTTGGGTAGTTTATTTGGTGGAATAGTTGCTGGTTTGGGTATATATCCTACTGCGAAGCTCTTACTTAACCAAATATCGGCATTGTGATCTTTTACATATAACGAGTAACCACCTTTTGGCCAAGTCATCGGGATTTTTAAAGTATACGTGAAGGTCCCTCCGGCTGTGAAGTTATCTTGGTCTGCCCACAGAACTCCCGATGATGTCTTGAATTGCATCATTACAGGGCCGTTTGGTGAGCCTCCGTTGACTGTAACTGTTATTGTATCGCCTCGATCAGGGTTAGTGTCACTTAAGCTGATGCTTAAGGCTGCAAAGGACATAGGTATTGAAGCTGTTATTAGGCTCAAGAAAATTCCTAGAATCACGATTTTATTGATATTATTCTTTTTCATTCATTATCACCTCAACTTACGGTAAATGCCACCTCGTTGACATGCACGGTTCTGGTATCTCCACTTGGTAACCAGTCCGTCCAGGCCATAACACGTATTTTGTATGCGCCACTAACCGCATCGCTTGGTAAATTAAAGTCAACATCAGGAAGGGTTACGCCCTTTTCTGCGGAGGCATCCAACCCCGTAGCCATGTGGATGGGCATACCGTTGGGATCCTTGACAACTACGATCCATCTGATTGAGACGGTGTCCGTGAAACTCACATAGGAGCTGCCATCCCAGTAGTCGTCTCCCTCGATCAACGTGCCAATCACGGTGACCTGTTCTCCGGGATTGAAAGCGGTGTCAAAATATCCCCAGTACTCCGTTGTTGAATCAGTCTCCCAACGTAACTCCTTTGTAGGGCTGTGGAATGCGAGAAGAGCTATGATATATGAACCGACGGATGCGATTGTGAGGAGTGTGAGAATGCTGATGGCTATGAATCTCTTTGAATCTATCGTAAGAACTATTTCTTTGACATTTTCTGTCATTTATTTTCAAACATACTCGGCCGTCCCAAAATATTTATGATTATGGGTCACACAAATTTTATCTAACCTATTGAGTAATGAAGAAAATATATCTATCATTAGGCATAAATAGTTAATATCTCATTCTTCATCTGGCTTGTTTTCTTCACTGTCCTCGACTTCATCGTCCAGATCCAAGTTCAGGTCTTCGAGAGGCACAGGTGGCGGAGTGGTTGCCAAAGTATAACCAATCCACGCAACAATCAATAATACCATAGCTACAGCTGCAAAGGCAGAGACTTGGATCGTCAACCAAGCCCAAGGTGACATGAATAGTAGCCAGAAGTAGATGATAATTCCTGCGACACTCCCAATTAGAACGGCTCCACCAATGACTCGATCATCAGCCATGAAACATCACTGTTTATGTGTATACAATTATACTATTAACTTTTATTATAATCCCCTCCATTATCATCTTTGAAAATGGAGCAAAATGTGCAGTATAAAATGTTCATCAATTTCTTCCTATGAAATGTGTGTTAATTATCGGACTTTATGATCGAACGAGCAGTCAACCGTATGGCCTCAGAACTGTTCTTCTGAGGCTGCCAACCCAATGACTTCAAGCGGGACATATTTAGCTGCATAATCTTGACATCCCCCTTCCATCCGCGCCCCCCATCAACGCCACCTGTAAGCCTGATCTCTACATCGTCCAGTCCCATCTCCTCGATGACGATCTGCCCGATGCTTAATACGTTGATTCTGTCCTCTGAACCGATGTTCAGTATCTCAACATCGTAATTTGATTTCTCTACACCCAGCAGCATGCCTTTGACGCAGTCGTTAACGTAGAGATACGACTTGGTCTGGGTGCCGTCGCCTAAAATTTCAAGCACGGTTGGATCTTTTCTGAGCTTATTTACGAAGTCGTATGTTACTCCGTGATTGCTTCTGGGGCCGACTACGTTGGCCATCCTGAAAATGACACAGCGAAATCCGTACATGTGGGCGTATGAGCACATCAAAGCTTCAGCTGCCAGCTTCGAGGCCCCATAATGGGATATGGGCTTCAACGGAGCATATGTCTCGGGAGTAGGTATCTCATCAGGCTCTCCGTAGACCGTCGAGGTGGATGTGAAGGCGAGGCAATTAATATCTCCTCTCTTTCTGATAGCCTCAAGAAGGTTATACGTCGCTTGCACGTTCTGCTTGTAGTGATCTTCTGGGCCTGCCTTTGACGTTCTTACCTCTGGATTCGCAGCGAGATGATATACTATGTCTATACCCTCAACTGCCTCTAGGACTTTTACTGGATCAAGGAGGCTCTCTTTAATTATCTTAAGATTGGGTGAATCATTCCCTCGGTCTAAATTGGACATTGATCCTGCGCTCATGTCATCGAACACGGTGACCTTTCCACCATTCACTGTCATTTGATCGACGAGATGGCTACCGATGAAGCCAGCTCCCCCGGTTACTAGGGCTTTCATCTTCTCGTTTGTCATGTCTCAGAGGCTTTATAAAATGGATTAGGGGCAGGCTTTTAAATAAAAAAAAGTGGGGGGTTTTAAGGGTCGGGGTTAATCTGAGCACACCATGTGATGTCCACGAATTTAATAGCGTTTGAATATGTCGTAACTTGCTGGACTTGGGGCTAGTGAATTTGAATCTAAAGTTTTAAAGGAGAAAATACTAAAAATAATTTACCGTGCTTTAGAGAGCCAATAATCTGTTAAAATAAATATGAATAAATTGAAAAAAAAGGATGATTAAGTAATATCCTCGAGTTGTTCAATGACGTAAAGAATGGATTGACTGATAATCGATAGTTCCCAATTTTCGGATTCTGCGACCATCTGAAGACCTAACTTGATTGCGTCGATCCCTGTGTCTGGTGGGCTTATTGGGTCGACGATTATGTAATTCTGAGCTATGAAGCTAACTTTACTCTTTACTAATACGCCGGGCTTTAGATCAGGGAATATTGGATTCTCTCGATTAAATAGAATTACCCGTCCATCTCGCATGCGGCTTATGATGCTATCGCCTTTTCCCTTGAGAACTAGTACATCCATTTCATCCCCAAGGCTTGTATCGTCAGGTTTTAAGTCAATATTATACATATTCTGTCTATAGATTGTTAATTATTACTTTATAAATATGGTCCACATTTTTATAGAAACTTAATTTATTTTTCGGTTATTTTCTTTTTTCTCCTGAAGTGTTTCCCTGTCCACATGTTTATCGCTAGCGATACATTTTTATTACTCTAGAGATATAATATAATCAGCAAGAATGTCGGTGCATTAAATGTCTAAAGTCAGAAATATTGTGCCACGAGGTTTCACGAGGTTCTATGTCCTTTATCTACTAAGTGAGAACCCGATGACGGGAAAGGAGATCATCGAAGAGGCTACGATGAGAAGTGAAGGAGAGTGGAAACCCTCTCCTGGACTGATTTACCCGCTTCTTGGAAGGCTACTCAAAGATAGTTCAATTGAGGAGAATGAGGATGGCAGGTTCGTGATGACTGAGAAAGGAGTCTCAGACCTGCAGGAACACAGGAAACTTCAGGAACAGCTGGAAAGACAGCTGAACCTCGTCTCCAAGCTGGGGCTGTCCATGTTCACTAAAGGCAAGCTCCTTGCAGAGGAGTCTGTCGACAGAATCATGGCTGTGACTTCAACGATCAAGGAGCATGTATCCGATGGCTCCACTGAAATACAGAATCGTTTCAATAAAAGCTATCGTAATTTTCTTATTGGCGAACTTGAGAAATTAGATGAAGAAAAAGAGGCGAGAGACGAAGAAGACAGTTCACAACCAAAATAGAAATCTGTCCTAACTTAGCTGCGGATACGGTTTAAAATCTTATAATAATTTACCTTTTTCTTTAATGCTCTCTTTTCATTTTGTATTCAAGACAGAGCTCATGAAATCATAACGTTTTTATTTGCACGAGGTGCAACGAGTGTTGGCGAAAAGCCTTCCGCTATATAATGGCGGCTTCGATCAGACTGAGGCGTTTGCCTCTGAATGAATGGTCGATCTCCAACAGCGGAAACATAGATGATGACCTGAGAAAAGGCGTCGCTGCCTTCAGGTCGGAGATGGGTTGAGCGAATTCTCTCCGACTAATTTAGTTTAAGCTTTGCGCGAAAACGAATTCCGATTGATCCCGTCGGACCTCACTGCTATCGAGGTGAGACTAAGGCAGGCTAGTTGTACGATCCGGACTATGGCGGGTAGTAGCATACCGCTCAGTAACACGTAGCTAACCTACCCTCGGGACGGGAATAACCTCGGGAAACTGAGGTTAATACCCGATAGGTGTGGATGCCTGGAATGGTTTCACGCCCAAATGTAACGCAACCATGTTTGTGCGTTTATGCCCGAGGATGGGGCTGCGGCCGATCAGGCTGTTGGTGAGGTAACGGCTCACCAAACCTTTGACCGGTACGGGCCATGAGAGTGGTAGCCCGGAGATGGGCACTGAGACAGGGGCCCAGGCCCTACGGGGCGCAGCCGCTGCGAAACCTTCACAATGCACGCAAGTGCGATGAGGTTACCTCGAGTGCCGTCTGAAGAAGGCGGCTTTTCCATTGTGTAAGTAGCCGTGGGAATAAGGGGGGGGCAAGACTGGTGTCAGCCGCCGCGGTAACACCAGCCCCCCGAGTGGTGGGGATGTTTATTTGGCCTAAAGCGTCCGTAGCCAGCTAGGTAAATCTCTCGTTAAATCCAGCGTCTTAAGCGTTGGGCTGCGAGAGAAACTACCCAGCTAGAGGGTGGGAGAGGTCAGCGGTATTTCTGGGGTAGGGGCGAAATCCATTGATCCCAGGAGGACCACCAGTGGCGAAGGCTGCTGACTAGAACACGCCTGACGGTGAGGGACGAAAGCTGGGGTAGCGAATCGGATTAGATACCCGAGTAGTCCCAGCTGTAAACGATGCAGGTTAGGTGTTGGGTTGGCCATGTGCCGACTCAGTGCCACAGGGAAGCCATTAAACCTGCCGCCTGGGAAGTACGGTCGCAAGGCTGAAACTTAAAGGAATTGGCGGGAGAGCACCACCAGGCGTGAAGCCTGCGGTTTAATTGGAGTCAACGCCGGGAACCTTACCGGGAGCGACAGCAGAGTGAAGGCCAGGTTGAAGGTCTTGCCAGACGAGCTGAGAGGAGGTGCATGGTCATCGTCAGTTCGTGCCGTGAGGTGTCCTCTTAAGTGAGGTAACGAACGAGACCCGCGCCCCATGTTGCCATCAAGTCCTAAAGGGATGTTGGGCACTCTTGGGGGACCGCAGCCGATAAGGCTGACGAAGGT
>Ga0307379_10007787_pt1 | contig 14509 bp, 14 predicted proteins | sample UN2MG_FD_202237 | JGI IMG/M metagenome (GOLD analysis project Ga0307379, IMG submission 202237) | Soil microbial communities from Risofladan, Vaasa, Finland - UN-2 | ecosystem: Environmental > Terrestrial > Soil > Coastal area > Acid sulfate soil | place: Finland: Risofladan, Vaasa | collected... | reverse complement strand
AGGGGTCGAATGCCCTGAAAATCCTGGAAGCGGCCAGTGATGATGGCCTGCCGGAGAAATTCACCTACTTTGCCATTGCTCGGGTAAAGTTTGACGGGCAGGAAGTTGTCATCACCCGCACCGGGTACACCAATGAGCTGGGCTGGGAATTCTACACCGAACCACACCACGATGCTAATGCGCTATGGGCGCATCTCAACAAGGCGGGTGAGCCTTTTGGGCTTGAGATATTTGGCCTCGATGCCATGAACATCCGGCGCATTGAAGCCGGAATCCTGAACGCCGGGTCTGATTTCAACCATGCGACCACGCCTTATGATGCCGGACTCGGCGGGTTTGTAGATGAAGACAAGGCAGACTTTATCGGCAAGGCGGCACTAGCAAAGGCAAGCCGCGAACCACGCTTGCATGGCATAAAGTGTGAAACGGGTGAACCGCTGATCAATGGTATTGTTGCCGAGGATGGCAAGACTGTGGGCAAGGTGACCGCGGGTGCCATGTCGCCCTATCTTGGCCATGGCATAGGTATTGCCTTGCTCGACAAGGCAGGGTTTGCGCCCGGTCGCAGGGTTTCGGTCGGGTGCAGGGACGGGGCCGTGCAGGCGGCTGAACTGGTCGAGCTGCCGTTTTATGACAAGCAGGCGGAAATTCCACGCGGCAAGCTGGTGGATATCCCTGAACGCAAATGAACATTCGTGATTGCAAGTGAAATGGACATCGCAGGTTTCCTGCTGTAAGAGCCTGCGACCATGACCAGACACACCGACATTGCCGACCAGAAAGCCGCCGCGCGTATTGCTGCAGCAGAGGTGCGCAAGGTTGCGCATTCCAGTCTTCGCCAGCGTGCTGCGCTTTCACTGGCCAGCACCGGGCTTGAATTTGCCGGTGTTTCGACAGATCACATTGTGTCGGGTTTCATCCCGTTCTCAACCGAAATCGATACACGGCCTCTGCTGGCAAAGCTTGCTGCTTCAGGCAACAGAACCTGCGCTCCGGTTGTCATCCGCAATAATGAACCGCTTGAATTCCGTGTCTGGGTGCCGGGCGATGAAACCGTGCCGGGCCGCTGGAAAATTCCCGTGCCGCCTGAAACCGCCGAAATCATTGATCCGGATGTGTTGCTGGTGCCGTTGTTGAGCTTTGACCGGGCGGGATATCGTCTCGGTTATGGCGGCGGGTTTTATGACCGCACGCTGGAAAAGCTGCGCAATGTCAAACCGGTTATTGCTGTCGGCGTTGGCTACTTGGCACAGGAAGTGGAAACCGTCATTCGCGGTGAACACGATCAGCCGCTGGACTGGATTTTGACAGAAACCGGACCGATCAGGCCGGAAGGGCTTTCATGAGACTGTTGTTTGTTGGAGACGTTGTCGGCCGTGCCGGGCGTGATGCGATTGCATCCAGGCTGCCTGGACTGCGCGAACGGCTGAAGGCTGACTTTGTGGTGGTCAACGGTGAAAACGCAGCAGGTGGTTTTGGCATCACCGAAGAGATTTTCAACGAGTTCCGCGACCAAGGTGCCGACGTGGTGACACTTGGCAACCACGCCTGGGATCAGCGCGAGGCACTGGTGTTCATTGAGCGCGCCCCGGAACTGATCAGGCCCATAAATTATCCGCCGGGAACGCCGGGCAAGGGTGCTGGGCTGTTCGAGACTGCTGCCGGCAAGCGCGTGCTGGTGATGAATGTTATGGGCGTTGCCAAAATGGAACCATTGGGCGACCCGTTTGCTGCCGTGGACAAGGAACTGGATGCCTGTCCGTTGGGGGAGGTTGCAGATGCCATCATCGTGGACATGCATGCAGAACTCACGTCAGAAAAAATGGCGATGGGGCACTTCTGCGATGGTCGTGCTTCGCTTGTAGTGGGTACGCACACCCACGTTCCAACTGCAGACACACATATCCTGGTTGGCGGTACCGGCTATCAGACCGATGCCGGCATGACGGGGGATTATGACAGCGTCATAGGGATGGACAAGGAAGAGCCGTTGCAGCGCTTTACCCGGCGCATTCCGTCGGGCCGTTTTGCACCTGCATTGGGTGAGGCAACGCTTTGTGGGGTTGTGGTGGAAACCGATGATGCAACAGGGCTTGCGGTACGTGTAGGTGGCGTTCGTTCAGGCGGGCAGCTTCAGGAAGCGTTACCGGACTGGGCTTCATCATAAGCGTTGATCTGGGCGGCGATCCTGCGCAACCTGGCGAGCCGGTTTGTGTAATCCGAAAGTGCCATGACGCGGGCGCAGTCAACCGATGCGGCAGCGTCATCTCCATCATTGATCAGCTGGCGGGCAGCAGACATGGATTCTTCCATGCGCGAAACGGATGCCTGCATAACGCTGGCGGATTTCAGTGCCATGCCGGGGCTGCCGGAGGTGGCAATGGAGTGGAGCGACGACAATACAGTTGCCATGGCATCGCGTGCCATATCTGCTGTATCTGCTATGTGCTGGTCGAGTTCGTCTGCTTTGCTCATGTGCCGCCGCCTGAGTGTTTTGTCCATTGTGCAAGATTGACCAGTGAATCGCTAACACCACGTTAACAAATCTGTTCAGGTCAAAACGCACATCTGGACAGGTGTGGGCGCGCTGGTTTAGACGATTGGCACGAAGCACTATCCGATTTGCCACTTTTTGAAGGATGAGGGCCATGGCCGGACATTCCCAGTTTAAAAACATCATGCACCGCAAGGGCCGTCAGGATGCCGTGCGTGCCAAGATGTTCTCCAAGCTGTCGAAGGAAATCACTGTTGCGGCCAAGATGGGCGGACCTGACCTTGATTCCAATCCGAGGCTTCGGCTGGCGGTGCAAAACGCCAAGGCGCAGTCCATGCCGAAGGACAATATCCAGAGAGCCATCAACAAGTCGCTTGGTGGTGATGCGGAAGATTATGAATCGATCCGCTATGAAGGATATGGGCCGGGTGGCACCGCGATTGTGGTTGAGGCGCTGACTGATAACCGCAACCGGACAGCAGGGGCGGTGCGCTCCTATTTCACCAAGCACGGCGGGAACATGGGTGAAACAGGCTCCGTATCGTTCATGTTCGACCGGGTTGGCGAGATCGTCTACAAGGTTGAGGCAGGTGATGCCGACACTGTCATGATGGCAGCCATTGAGGCAGGCGCGGATGATGTATCGTCTGATGAGGAAGGCCACACCATAATCTGCACCTTTGAAAACATCGGCGAAGTTTCCTCAGCACTCGAAAAGCAGCTGGGCGAGGCCGAGTCCGTCAACATCATCTGGAAGCCGCAGACCATGACCGAGGTCGATGAGGGCAAGGCCGGAACCCTGATGAAACTGATGGCTGCGTTTGACGATGATGAAGACGTGCAGAACGTGTTTTCAAACTTCCAGGTCTCCGACGAGATCATGGAGAAGCTGACGGCGGCTTAGGGCGCTGCCAGCCACGCCTGCCTGTTCGCCAGTTCCGGCCTGAAGTAGCAGATCATGCGGCCATCGGGGCCTGCGGTGGCGGTGTCTGCCCAGGGTGCCACCCCATGAAGGCTGAGCCGGTGGGCGAGATAGACCTCGCCGGGCAGAGCATGGATTTCCACGCGCCTGCAGGATTCAAAACAGGTTCTGCGCGTCTCAACATAGATATCTGTCAGATCGATCTCGCCCCATTTTTCTGGTGGCACGCCATTCAGGACTGACTGGAACGCCTCACGCATGATCTCCTGCGAACCTTCCCAGATGACGAAAGGCGCGGCATCCGGGCTGGCTTGCGCCATCGGGATTGCAAGGATGAATGCATGGGTTTCTTCCAGAAACCTCCGCTTGGGCTCACCTTTGCCCAGAAGACCGTCAACATGGGCAGCGTCGCGCCTTACCCGAAAATTGTGCTGGGCTTCGGTTTCACCCTGCATGGGTTTAGGATAGCCCGGATAGCAGACTGAAACCTGTGCACGGTCCCAGGCAATTTCTGAAAACCCCAGTTCATCTGCTATGAATTCAATGACTGCGCCCGCCAGTGCAGGTCCGTCCGGCAATCGTCCGTGGCTATCATTGGGCAGCGCATTGACGCCTGCAAACCAGGTACCCTGATAGCGCAGCCACTCTTTTTGTGCCGGGTTGTGCAGGGTTTCGCGGGCGTGCGGCAGTGCATTGGCAATCCAGCGAACCATGGCAGGATCGCGGGCAAACTTGCACCAGCCCCTTGTGAAAAACTGCTCGGCGTTTGCCATTCAGGCGGTCACCGGGTCGACAGGCAGGACGGGGCTGCCGCCTGCCTCGATCACTTCGCCGGCGGTGAGCATGGTGTCCTCGCGGTAACGCCCGCCAATGATCTGAACGCCGACAGGAATATTGCCGGGTGTCATGCCGGTTGAGACCGTCAAGCCCGGCAGCCCCATCAGCGGCAGGCCGGTTTGCGGCAGAAGGGCATTGATCACGCGGTCAAAGCTGTCCGGCGACTCCAGATTGAGCAGGTCCTTGAACGGCAGTTCCCCGGACACCGGCATGAGCAGGACCGGGTACTGCTCAAGGAACATCTGCCATTCCCGCAGCAGACCTGCACGGCGTTGCAGAGTGTCCAGAATTGCGTTCAGGTCAGGTTCCGGACACAGCCGGATCATTTGCTGGTAGATAAAACTGGCATCGGGATCGGCTTCCTTCGCCACTGCTTCTGCACCTGAGCGGCGGAACTCGGCCAGCCATAGCCGGGCCTGCAGCGCTGCAGGTTCGCGCAGCGGCGGACAATCAACTTCTTCCACCTTCCAGCCTGCCGCCTGCAACCGCCGCGCAGCCTCACGCAGGGCATCTTCAACCGGCTTGTCCAACTTCAGACCTTCCGGCGATACGGTCAGGGCAGCGCGTCTCGGCTGGTCCGGCAAGTTGAGCGGTACCGGCACCCACCACGGATCGCGCAGGTCTTCAGCCGCCATGGCCTCAAAGCCCAGGCGAACGTCGGCAACAGTGCGGGCCAGCGGACCCGATACTGCCATCAACTGCCCGCCAATATGACGCTCAGGACCGGAAAAGTTGGCCGCCGGAACGCGGCCCAGCGTGGGCCTGAGGCCATGCAGGCCACACGCATATGCGGGATAGCGCACAGACCCTGCAATATCTGTCCCATGGCCGATACAGCCGATACCAGCGGCAGTTGCCGCTGCTGCACCGCCCGACGATCCGCCCGGTGTGATAGACGGATTGAGCGGGTTTTTCGTATGCCCATGCAGGGAGTTGCGGCAGAACCAGTGCAGGGAAAAGGCAGGTGTGTTGGTGCGGCCTATGATGACAGCGCCTGCCTTGCGCAGATTGGCGACAACCGGGTTGTCCTCATCGGCCACAAGGTCTTTCTGTATTCTCAGCCCGTTGGTTGTGGCAAAACCCTTCTGATCGACATTGACCTTGATGGTGATCGGAACTCCTGCCAGCGGTGGCAGCCGGTCGCCGCGGGCCACTGCCTCATCAATCTCTGCCGCTGTTGCCAGCGCCTCTTCCGGCATGAACTGGACAACAGCATTTATGGCCGGGTTGACCGCATCGAGCCTATCCAGAGCATCGCGGGTAACCTCTACTGCTGAAACAGCTCCGATGCGGACAAGTTGTGCTATTTCGCTGGCGGGTTTTTTCCATAAATCTGACATTGACACGTGGTCTCCGATAATTTGCCGGTCTCATGAGTAACGCTAGTTGAGCAAAGAATTAAGACATAATCAAAAAGTTGCACCTAGGGTCAGCTTTACGGACGGCAGATATTGGAGGCGCAACATGAACGGCGATACAGACCACAACAAGCTGGAAGTGGCCGTGAGGTTGATGGATTCCACGGTCCTGCGTGGCTGGATCATTGCCGGCATCACCGGCAAACTGGAGCCCACCCTGAACAATGAGACGCCGTTCATCGAGTTTTTGACGCCGGATGGCCGCCGTTCGTTCATTGCCAAATCCCAAATATCGATGGTCGAAGCTGTTGAACCATTGAAACAACCGCAACTGAACGTGCGCAGTGGCAACGTCTCGTGTTTCGATTTGCTGGGCCTTGAAGACAATTGCACATTCGATCAGGCACGCGATGCCTATCACCGGCTGGTAAAGCTTTACCATCCAGACCTTTATGCCACCGCCAAACTGCCACCGGAAGTGATCCGCTATGCGACGGAAATGTTCTCGCAGATTTCCGCCGCCTATACGGAAATCCGCCAGAAGTTCAATCAGGCTGCATGACAGCCCTTCCGGTTGTTGTTTGCAATTTCGCTCAAGACAAATGATGGACTTTCGGCAGACCGTAAACCTTGGTCTTGAGGCCCTCCATGCGGGCTTTCAACTGTAACGACAGAAACTGCGAATAGTGCCTGGACTGGTGCAGATTGCCGCCATGGAACCATAATGCTTCCTGTTGGGTTGGTTTCCACATATTGCGCAGTTCGCCTTCCCATGGTCCGGGATCCTTGGGCGTGTCGGAACCCAGACCCCAGCATTTGCCGACCTTGTCAGCAACCGGCTTTGAGATGAGCTTTTCAGCCCAGCCGTTCATGGAACTGTAGCCGGTAGCGTAGACCACGAGGTCTGCAGCCAGTTCCTTGCCGCTGTCAAGCACGACCGAGTTCCCGGTGATCCGGTCAGCCTGCCCTTTGGCGAGTTTTATCTTGCCATCGGCCACAAGCTCTGATGCGCCAACATCAATGTAATAGCCTGAACCGCGGCGCAGATATTTCATGAACAGCCCGGTGTCGTCTGCTCCGAAATCCAGATCGAAGCCTGCTTTCTTCAGGCGGTCGTAAAACTTCCTGTCGCGCTTTTTGGTCTCGACAACCTGCGGTGCCATGACAGCAGGCAACACCTTGTAGGGCAATGACGCGAAGATCAGGTCGGCCATGTTGTGGTCAATGCCGCTCTTCACTGCCTGTTCGGAGTACAGTCCGCCCAAAGCCACATCCATCAGCGTTTCTGACTTTACAATGTGAGTGGAGGAGCGTTGCACCATGGTCACGTCGGCGCCTGCTTCCCACAATGCTGCGCAGATGTCATGCGATGAGTTGTTGGAGCCGATCACAACCACCTTCTTGCCGCTGTACCTGTCGGGGCCGGGGTGCTGGCTGGAGTGCTGCTGCTCACCCTTGAAAACGTCCTGTCCGGGCAGTTTCGGAATGTTGGGAACAGCTGACATGCCAGTCGCCAGCACCAGCTGTTTCGGCTTTAGGGTGACCGGCTTGCCGTCGCGGACGACCTTGACGGTCCACTCTTTTTTCTTTTCGTCATAGCTGGCCGACTTGCACTCGGTTGATCCCCAGTAGTTCACTTCCATCAGCTTTGTATAGCTTTCCAGCCAGTCGCCAATCTTGTCCTTTGGCGAGAACACCGGCCAGTGGTCAGGGAATGGCAGATAGGGAAGGTGATCGTACCAGACAGGATCATGCAGGCACAAAGACTTGTAGCGCTTGCGCCATGAATCACCGGGGCGCTGGTTTTTCTCGATAACTATGGTGGGCACGTTCAGGCGACGCAGGCGCGCACCGAGCGCGATGCCGCCCTGACCACCCCCAATGATGACGCAATAGGGCTGTGTCTTGTAGCCAAGCTCGGCAGCTTCCTTGTCGCGCTGTTCGCCATAACTGAGACGGCCCTTCTGCGTGCCATGCTCAACACCCTTGGGGCGGTTTTTTCCTCTCGGCTCTTCAAAACCTTTCAGTTCCTGAAGCGAGGTCAGCATGGTCCAGGCCTTGCCCTTGATGAGGCGGACAAGCCCCTTGCCACGTCCGGTGGCGGTTTCAAAGGTAAACCAGGCATCGATCACGCCGTCTGCTTCGTTGGCTTCGCCCTCGATCTGGAAATTGTGTGGCCTGGTTGAGGCAAGCGTTGCCTTTAACATCCGTTCAATGTCGTCGCGGCCCTCGGCGGTTTTGATGTTCCATGTCAGGGAAACAAGATCACGCCAGTAGCAGTCATCACCGAAGAGCTTGACGGCAGCAGCGGTATCTTTTGCTGTCAGCGTCTTTTCCAGTTTTGAAAGCCAGGCCTTTACGGTCTTTGTATGCTTGGATGCAGGCATTCACGGTTCCTCCGGTTTTGTTGTTGTTCAACCTTCGCGAGAGGAAAAGCTAGCATTGCCGATTGCAGCGCTGCAATGATGATTCTCACGCAATGGGACTGGTGGGCGCACGCCAGCGGCGAATACCGACGCATGGTCAACTGTTTGCTCGCGCCGCGTTGGGGATGCGGTAAGCTGGGGGTGGAAGGGACGGCAACTCTAACTCCTAGTGGAGGGCGCATGTCCGCAGAGCAAGTCAGGAAGACACTCAAGCAGGAGGCCGAACTGCTCGGCCAAATGATCAAGTTTGTTGAAAGCGTTGAAACCAAGGGTCTGACCACCCGGGCAGAAGTGGTTCAACGCAGCTGGGCGCGGTTTCTGGGTGAGCGCAAGCAGAACAACGAAGCCCTTGCAAAGACAGCTGACGCAGAATTGCTTGCAGACCTTGGCGAAGAGCTCAATCAGGTTAAATGTTATATCGTTCAGACGCGCACACATCCCGACTACACGGAAACCTGGGAGACTTTCCTGAAATGCGAGCGTGATATTCTCGAAGTGTTCATCAGAAAGATAAATGACGAGAAGGCGGCTGAGTGAGGTTATCAGCACTCTTCTTGCAGAATAGGGGCTAGAGCATCCTCCGGGCAAATGGAATCACTTGTCCGGATAAAGATGCCCGATTCCAAAGCGTTAGAGCAATTTTGTCTATCCTTGTGGATGGATATTGTTCTGGAGGTTCGCGGGGCGTTAGTTCATGGTTAGTACGACGTGCAGAAGAAAGCTTGCTGCCATCCTAATGGGTGACGTGGTCGGCTTCAGTCTTCGCATGTCTGAGGATGAGACCGCGACGCACATGCTGTTGAACCGGCAACGCGAAACAATTGTCGATCCGGAAGTGATGGCGCACGAAGGCCGGATCGTCAAATCTACCGGTGATGGCATTCTGGCAGAGTTTCCAAGTGTTACCGCTGCAGTCAATTGTGCGATTGAGCTGCAACGGCAGCTCGCCAGTGGCGATGAGGAAGTTGCAAGTCTCAGGTGGCGGATTGGAGTCAAGTTCGGCGAGGTGATTGCGCAGCACGGTGACGTGATGGGTGATTGCGTGAATATCGCCGCCCGTCTTGAAGGACTGGCGGAACCTGGCGGCATTTGCATTTCAGAAAAGGTATTTCGCGAGGTGAAGGCGAAGGTGAGCGTGACCTTCGAGTCCATTGGCAGCCAGCGGCTCAAGAATATTGTTGAGCCCATCCATGTGTACCGGTCGAGCTTTGAGCTTTCGCAGCGCGATGAGCCTGCCGCCCTGAGTGGCGGACGCACAGCGGCACCGCTTACAGACAGGCCATCGGTCGTGGTGCTGCCATTCATCAATCTGACCGCAAGCAATGCCAACCCCCATCTGGCGCAGGGCCTGACCGAAGAACTGATCTTCGATCTCTCCATGTCGCCGGAGTTCTTTGTCATTGACCGCGCATCCAGCTTTGCCATTCAGGGCAGCCGCAAGGACTTGCGCGCCGTCACCAGCCGGCTTGGGGTGCGGTACGTGGTGAGTGGCAGCCTTGAACAATCCGGAGACAGAATCAAGGTAACTGCCGAACTGATTGACGGAGAAACCGGGCTGCAACTCTGGTCTGGTCGGTTCAACCGGGAAAACCCTGGCTTGCTTGATATGCGTGACGAGATTGCCCAGGCCATTGCGGCGACCCTGATGACCACTTCGGGGCAAATCGCCAAGGCTGAGCTGACCCGCCGGATGTCGGTTACGCCAAGGGAATTTACGGTCTATGATCACTACCTCAAGGCACGCGACTGTTTTCACCGGTCCTTGCAAGCCCCGTGGGAAGACGGCCGCAAATAGAGCAAGCTTGCCATTGAGCAGTTCGTCCGGACGATCGAGATGTCGGATCCGCCGCACTGGCCGGCAATGGCAGGACTTGCCTGGCAGTACTCGATCGAATTCGATTTTGAGTATGCCGAAGACGATGCCGACACAGGCAGGCTGGCATTCGAGCACGCCTTGCATGCGGTGAAGAATGCACCGGAACTACATCTGGCGCACTGGGTGTTAGGCTGGGCCTACCTTATCATCCATCACGACCACGACCGGGCGGAGTACCATTATAACCGGGCGCGCGAGCTGAATGTGGGTGATGGGCGCCTGGTTGCGGAGATGGCGCAACTGTTCATCTATACTGGCAGATATGGTCAGGCGATCATGAATTTGAAACAGGCAATCCGGCTCAATCCCTACCATGAGCAGTGGTACGACGATTTTCTTGGGTGGGCCTATGAAGGGAACGGTGAGCCGGAAAAGGCGGTTGAAGCGCTCAGCCGCCTGCCTGAGCTTGAGGCACTGTGGAGTTATGTGGTGCTGGCGCGCTCTTACTTGCAGCTTGGCGACAGCAAGAAGGCTCTGTAGACCCTCGGTACAGTTGACGACCTTGCATGCAAGAAGGCAGGGCGGGTGTTCGACATGGCAATGTGGCTCGACTGGGTCAGGCGCAAGGAACCGTATCAGGATCCTGCACGCGCTGAACGCGTCACAGATCTGGTGCATCAACTGCTCGAATTGGCGGGGCGTAAATCCTGATAAAGAAGGCCGTTGTTAAAGTTTGCACAAATGATAAGGCTCCCTGAGTGATTGATAGGAGGAATCCGCATGATACAGATCGGGTCTCACAGCGAGTTTGGCAGGTTGCGGGAAGTCGTGGTGGGCAGCGCAGAAGGACTGCACCTGCCTCCGTTCGGCAAGGATTTGTCGCACTATAATGACGAGTTGCGTGAGGCGCTGCTGGCCAATGGCAACAGTCCCCTCAACATCCAGAAGCATTTCCCGGAGCGCTGGGAGGCAACCGTCGAACAGATGGAAAATGTTGCTGCGACCTATGAGAAGTTCGGCGTCAAGGTGCACCGGCTTCGCGGGTATACAGAGACAGAGACCAAATATCTGGGGCATTTGCAAGAGGGCTGGTCGCAACTTTATCCGGCAGACCCGGTGTTCGTGATCGGCAAACACTATATGGAAATCTCGATCCGCCGGGCCTACCGGCGTAAGGAGGTGTTCCCCTTGCGTGACCTGATCATGCCGATGATAGAGGCAAACCCTGATGCCCATTATGTGGCCATGCCGCAGTCGCAGCCATGGACCCCGTCGGGCGATGGGCCGGGGCCGTTCCTGGAGGGCGGCGACATTCTTATTCGCGGCAACGACATCATGGTCGGGTGCGGCGATCTGTGCTCGAACATGGCTGGGATCAACTGGCTCAAGCGCTATATCGAGCGCTGGGGATACACGGTTCATGCGATGCCCATCAAGGGGCCGGTCCTGCATGCGCTCGGCATCATGTGCCTGCTGCGCGAGGGGCTTTTGATGGCGTACATGCCAGCGCTGGCCGACGGGCTGCCGGATCAGCTGAAGGACTGGGACATGATCGAGCTGACCCATGACGAGATGATGAACCATGCCACCGTGGGCGTCAGCCTTGATGACAGGCACTACATGATCGACCCGCGCTTCAACCGGGTCATGGATGAACTTGGACGCCGTGGGGTGGAGCCGGTGCCGACGCCATGCGACCAGATCGGTTATTGGGGCGGGGCCATACGCTGCATCACGCTGCCGCTGGTGCGCGATGCGACCTAGAGCATCGTCTTGGAAAATGGGATCATTTACCTGGATAAAGATGTTCTATTTCAGAGTGTTAGAGCAATCTCATCCATCCTAACGGATGGATACTGCTCTAGGCGGTGTTCACCCCGCGAGGCGGGCGCAAATGGGCAATGCCCTTCTGCTCGACGAATTGTGTGGTGGCTTCCCACAGGTGATCGCCATAGCTGACAGGCTCAAACGCCTCGCCGCCGGGCAGCGGGGATATGACGGTGTCAACGGAGGGTTCATAGAAGAACGGCACCGAATAGCGCTGGCGGTTTCTGCCGATGACGCGGTGCAGGGTGGCGTTGATGCGCCCGCCGGTCCAGCGCGCCAGCAGCTTGCCGAAGTTCACGGCCAGTGTGCCTTCTATCGGTGGTACGTCGAGCCAGGAGCCATCGCGTATATGGGCCTGAAGACCTTCAACACCGTCCTGAGCGAGCAGGGTGACAAAGCCTGAATCCACGTGGCCGCGAGCCAGCAGGTAATGCTCCTGGCCGTTATGCATAATGTGGGTTTCTTCCGTGGCACCTGCAAAGCTTTCCTGCGTGCGTAACGGATAGTGCAGCAGCCTCAGTGTCGAGATGCCGCGTTCAAAAGCCTTGTCGAATGTGGCTTCGTTGAGTTCAAGGCCGCGTGCGATGGCGCGCATAAGGGCGCGACCGGTGTCCTCCATGTGCATGTAATAGCTGGTGACGGCGTCATGCCAGCCGGGCAGGTCATCTGTGTCCGGTACAGGCGTTGCTTCTGTCAGTGGATCGCCAGCCATGACGCGGCCTGCGCCATGTGCCACGTCCGGGCCTAAGTCCATGCCTTCCTTCCAGGTAGGGTGGCCGGGTGTCAGAGGAAACCAGCCGCGATAGACATTCGTGCGGGCGGGGTCGAAATTCTGTCGGTAGAGCAGGCGTTTTTTCGCATCCGATAGCGAAAAAATGGACAGCAGCTTTTTGCGGGTAACCGGCGACAGCAAGTCATCGGGCAGGCCGGTGACAGTCATGAAGCCGCTGGTGGTGGCAGCTGCCATGATGTCCCGGTCAGCGGTATCCCTGGCTGGCGAAGGCCCGCCAAACAGTGAGGAGATGTCGATGACCGGGATGCTGCTGCTCATCAGGCGGCTTCACGACGCAGCGGCTGGCACATGCAATGTACGCCGCCACCGGCCCAGGTGAACATGGTCATGTCCGGGGCGTAGACTTCAAAACCTGCCGCGCGCATCTTGGTGTTGAGGTCGGTAGCACCGAGTGTGGACAAGACGCGGTCATTGCCCAGCGCCACGACATTGCAGCCCAGAGCCATGGTTTCCCTGAAGGTGGCGGGGATGATCTCGATTTTCTTTTGCTTCAGCCAGGCGACGATGTCGTCCGGCGTGGTGTCGAGGCAGACAGCCGCGCAATTATCATTGAGCATGCAGACCATCAGGTCGATGTGCACATAGAACTGGTCGATCGGCGCATATTTGATTTCCCAGCCTTCGGTCTTGAACCAGTTGGCGACCTGGTTTGCCGCAACTTCCTCGGAACGGTGGTCGGTGTAGCCAACCAGCGCCACGCCGTGGCGGATGATGTTGAAGTCGCCGCCTTCAAAATTGCCTGCCGACACCATGTCGTAAATGGGGATGTTGTTCTCCAGATAGAAGCGCAGCACGGGGGCGTATTCGCCACGGCGGCGCGGGCTGGCAAGCTGGCAGACAACCGCGCCATAGGGGCTCATGAACGACGAGTCACGGGCGTAGATCTGATATGGCACCTGCTCGTCCACCGGCAGGAAGTGGGTGGTCACCCCCGCACTTTCATAGGCGTCGACCATTTCGCGGTGCTGGCGCATGGCAAGTTGCTTGTCGAACTTGAGGCCGCGGCGCAGCGTGTCGCGCACCAGCGATGACCATGCAGCGTTTTCCAGACCAAGCCAGCGGAAGCTTTCGGCAGGACCTAACAGCACATCGCGCAGAATCCCGGTTTCGGATTTGAGATACCAGTCCTTCATTTCAGGTGTGCCGCCGCCTTCAATGCGGGCGCGCAGGGGAGTTTGGGGTGCTGACATGGCTTTGCTCCGGATTTTTTGATGCTGGATGAAGAGAGACCAGTGTGATGTGACAAAAATTTTCTGACAAGTGAAATTTGAAACGGTATTGTTGACAAAAATTACCCAGAATATTTTGCCATGCCCTCGACTTATTCACGACTGCCCTCTCTGAAAGCACTGCGGGCGCTGGAAGCGCTGGACCGTCTCGGTTCTGCCGGGGCAGTGGCTGACGAGATGGCGCTGACGCGTTCGGCGGTCAGCCACATGCTGCGGCGGCTTGAGGGTGATCTGGAATTTCCGCTGACTGAGCCCGACGGACGCGGGCTCCGGTTGACCGCACGAGCCAAGAGCTATGCCCGCGAAGCGCGCAATGCGCTGGATATCATTGTCGGAGCAGCTGCAGCGGAGCCCATTCTGACCGGTGAACTGAAAGTGATGGCGCCGCCGGGTCTGGCGGCATTCTGGCTGGCGGACCGGATAGGGGCATTTGCCCTGCAGCACCCGGAAGTGTCCATAAACTTGGCTGCTGCGCGCACGTTGGGCGACATGGCACACCGGGAGGCGGATGTTCAGATTGCCTTTGGCGACGAGGCCAACATGAATGATGATGCGGAACTGCTGGCGCGGGTGTCACTATTTCCAATATGCGCACCGGCGGTGCTGAGCATGGAACCTGGTCTGCGCAAACCGTCTGATCTGTCACGGTTCCGGTTGCTGCATCTGATCAGCCAGGTTGACTGGGTCAGATGGTACGAGGCAGCAGGCGTCAACAGTTCTGATCCGGGCCGAGGGATTGTGTTTTCCGATATGCCGATGGTGCAGATGGCAACGGTGGCAGGCCAGGGCGTGGCGCTTGGCGATTCA
>Ga0307379_10007786_pt1 | contig 14511 bp, 7 predicted proteins | sample UN2MG_FD_202237 | JGI IMG/M metagenome (GOLD analysis project Ga0307379, IMG submission 202237) | Soil microbial communities from Risofladan, Vaasa, Finland - UN-2 | ecosystem: Environmental > Terrestrial > Soil > Coastal area > Acid sulfate soil | place: Finland: Risofladan, Vaasa | collected... | reverse complement strand
TGGGCGCGGCCGGCGGCGAGTTGGCGGAGATCGACTCGCCGTACACGATGGTCACCGGCGTCTGCGCGGGCGGGGGCAGGGCGGCGTTCATCGGCGGCCGCCCGTCGCGCCCCAACGCGATGGTGCTCTACGACCCCGCCACGGGCGAGATGCGGGAGCTGCGCCGCGAGAGCCGCTTCGAGATCGACGCCGGCTGCGTCTCCGAGCCCCGGCCCGTCGAGTTCCCCACCGAAGGCGGCCTGACCGCCCACGGGCTGTTCTACGAACCGAAGAACGCCGGTTTCTCGGCCCCGGCCGGCGAGAAGCCGCCGCTGCTGGTCATGGTCCACGGCGGGCCCACCTCCGCGACGGCCACGGCCATGAACCTCAAGGCCCAGTTCTACGCCAGCCGGGGCCTGGCCGTGCTGGACGTCAACTACGGCGGCTCGACCGGCTACGGGCGCGCCTACCGCGAGCGGCTCTGCGGGCAGTGGGGCGTGGTGGACGTCGACGACGCCTGCAACGGCGCGAAGCGCCTCGCCGAGCGCGGCCTGGTGGACAAGGCGCGAATGGCCATCACCGGCGGCAGCGCGGGCGGGTACACCACGCTGAGCTGCCTGGCGTTCCGCGACACGTTCGCCGCCGGCAGCAGCCACTTCGGCGTCAGCGACTGCGAGGCCCTCGCCGTCGAGACGCACAAATTCGAGAGCCGCTACCTCGACAAGCTCATTGGCCCGTACCCCCAGCGCCGCGACCTGTACGTCCAGCGCAGCCCGATCCACCACGTCGAGGGCTTCCGCTGCCCCGTCATCTTCTTCCAAGGGCTGGAGGACCGGATCGTCCCGCCCAACCAGGCCCGCCGCATGGCCGACGCCCTCCGCGCCAAGGGCATCCCCACGGCCCTGCTGGAGTTCGCCGGCGAGCAGCACGGCTTCCGCCGCGCCGAGAACATCCGCCGCTGCCTGGAGGCCGAGCTGTACTTCCTCTCCCGCGTCTTCGGCTTCCCCCCCGCCGACGCCCTCGACCCCGTGCCGATCGACGGCCTTTGACGCCGGCGGGTCGTACCGTCTTGCCGCGCTCGACGTCTCACATCCGCCGGTACGTCCAGCGGTCGCCGTCGCTGTCGAGGAACGTGAACTGGTCCTTTTTCATGGTCAGCGGCACGTTCCTGTCTCCAACGGCGGCGTAGATGATGCTGTTCAACTCCACGCGCAGCATGCTGCCGTTCAGTTGCCACGTCCGCGTCTCGTCCACGTCGTAGTAGGGCAGGTACTGGAAGAAGAAGTCATAGGTGCCGTTGGCGTGGAAGGTCCACTGGCTGTTCTTGGGCCCCACCGGGCCGGGCGCGCCCTGAAGGCCGACCAGCCCCCACGTGCCGATCAGGTAGGAAGCGACGGTCACGGGGCCGGCGAGGGCGGCCTCGTTGTTGCCCTCGTCGGCCTCCTCAAGATCATCCGACCAGTCGATCTGTGCCACGAGTTCGTAGGTGCCCTTCGGCAAGCCCGTCGGCGTGGAGACGCTCACGGTGAGGACCTTGGTGCCCTGCGGCTTCAGGGCCGCGATCAGCACGTTGTCCAGGTAGCCGATCTGGCGGTCCGCTCCGCCGCCGGTGGGGCGGGCGACGAGCCGGACATCGATCCGCTGCCCGGCCGCCAGCGGGATGTTGCCGAGGTTCGTGACGGCCACCGTCACCTTGCCGCTTTCGGCGTATCCCGTCACCAGGTCGCTCGGCAGCGTCGACTTGCTGATTACCGCGACCAGGTCCACCTGCCCGAGCGTCACGTCCATGGCGTCTTCCGCCGGCGTGGCGACGATGTTGTTCGAGCCGTCCGGCTCGGGGATGTCGTCTCGGGCGTCCACCTTCGCGACCAGCACGTACTGCTCGGTTGCCAGACCGGCCGGCAGTTGCACCGGGACGTTGAACCGCTTCGTTTTCCCGACGCCCAACGCGCTGACGGACTGCCCCGCGGACACGGCCACCAGGACATCCTGCGAGTCGTCCCCGGCCGCGGCCGGGCGCGCGAATACGTCGATGTCGATCCGCGATCCCCGCGCCACCGGCACGTTGCCCAGGTTCGTGACGGTCACCGGCAGCGTGATCCTGGTGCCGTCGCCGCTGACGAGCGCTTCGGGCAGGCGGAGGCTTCCCAGCCCGGCCGCCAGGTCAACGAACGGCGGGGCGACGGTGATGAGCTGATCGGCCACGACGAGGTTGTTGTCCTCGTCCCGCTCGGGCATCTCGTCCAGCGCGTCGACCGTCGCGACCAGCCGATACGTCCCTTCGGGCACGTCGGCGGGGACCGTCACGTTGAGGTTGACCTGCTTGCTCTTGGCGACGCCCAGTCGGCTGATCGAGTTGCCCTCCGGCATCGCCAGCTCGATCTCCTGCCCGCCGCCGAGCGGGACCAGGCGCACGGCGACGGCGACCTTCTGCCCGGCCTCGACGGGCACGTTGCCGAAGTTGACGATGCGCACGGGCACGAGGCCCTTCGCGCCGACCCCGGCCACGACCGCGGGCGGCAGCGTGATCGTGCCCAGCTCGCCGGCCAGGTCGTCGAACGGGGCCTGGACTCCGACCTGCCCCTGCCAGGCGCCCTCGTTGTTGTCCTCATGCCACTCCTTGGGGACATCGTTGTGGCAGTCCACGAAGGCGACCAGCTCGTAGTAGTCCTCCGGCAGGTTCTCGCCGAGTTCCACCACCGGGCGGAAGGTCTTGCTCGCCCCCGGCTTCAGCCCGCTGACCGACTGGCCGTCCAGCAGCTTGAGCGTGTGCTCCGACCCGTCGGTCAGCGAACGGGCCAGTACATGGATGCCGATCCGTTGACCCGCCGCCACGGGCACATTGCCCTCGTTGCGGACCACGATGGGCACGGCGCCCTTGGCCCCCGCACCGGCCACGGCCTCGTGGGGCAGGCCCGCCGTGTCGATCCGGCACGTCAGGTCGATCTGCCCGCAGGTGACGTCGATGGCGTCGACCAGCGGCGTGGCGGCGGCGTTGTTGGCCTCGTTGGCCTCGGCCACGCTATCGGCGGTGTCCACCTTGCCCACCAGCACGTACTCGTCCGTCTCCAGGCCCGCCGGCAGGAGGACGGGGACGTTGAACTGCTTGGCCTTGCCCGGCCCCAGGGCCGCGACGGACTGCCCCGGCCGGGTGGCGACGAGAACGTCCTGGGAATCGTCCGGCGCGCCGACCGGCCGGGCGTAGACTTCGACATCGATCCGCTGGCCTCGCGGCAGGGGCACGTTGCCGAGGTTCATCGCCGTCACCGGCAGGGTCATCCGCGTGCCGTCCCCGCTGACGGTGGCCTCGGGCAGGCGGGCCTTGCCGATCCCCGCCAGCAGGTCCACGAATGGGGGGGCCGCCGTCAGGCCGTGCTCGTCGTCGGCGGTGTTGTTCAGCTCGTCCGCCTCATTCGGCACGGCGTCGTTGGCGTCCACGAAGGCCAGCAGGTCGTAGTGACCTTCCGTCAGGTCGGCCGAGAGAGTCACGGTCGCGCTGAACGCCTTGGTCGTGCCGGGCTTCAGGCCGGAGATCGACACGTTCGACAGAGCTCCGAGCTCCAGGTCCGCCCCGCCGTCGAGCGGCCGGGCGAACAGCGCGATGTCGATCTTCTGGCCCGTCGCGACGGATACGTTGCCCTCGTTGCCGACGATCACCTGCACGCGACCTCGGGCACCCGTGCCGAGGACCACCGCGGGCGGCAGCGTCCCCGTGCCGAAGGAGCCGGTCAGGTCGATCTGGCCCAGCGTGACGTCGATCGTGGGGGAGATCGCCTCGTTGTTGTTGTCCTCGTCGGTCTCGTCGACCTGTCCGAGCGTGTCGATCTTCGTCACGAGCACATACGCGCCGGTGGGCAGGCCGGCCGGCACCTGCACGGACAGGTTCAGCCTCTTGGCTTTGCCCGCGCCGAGCTTTGAGACGGACTGGCCCGGCATCGCCGCCACCAGGACGTCCTGGGAGTCGTCCGCGGCCCCGGCCGGACGGGCATATACCTCGACGTCGATCCGCTGGCCGTTGGGCAGCGGCACGTTGCCTTCGTTGCGGATGTCCAGCGGGAGCTTGAGCTTCGTCCCGTCCCCGCTGACCAGTGCAGCGGGAAGCTTCGGATTGATCAATGCGGCGGAAAGGTCCACGTGGGCCGGGGCGCCGAGGTGGATGTTGTCCAGGATGGCCCAGCCGTGCTCGTCCACAGTGAAGTCGATGGAGGTCACCCGTGCCCCGGCCGGGCTGAAGTTCGGGATGGCTGAGAAATCCTGCCAGATGTTCCGCTCGTAGACCCCCGCGTCGGGGTCGAGCATGACCTCCAGGTAGAAGTCCGAGTACACGCAGTTGTCCGGGCTCCAGGCGGCGTCGGGCCATCGCTGGAGGATGTACGCGACGGTGTTGCCCCGGTTGTCCTCCAGGGTCAGCGAGATGTTGTCGTAGCACGGGGGGACGACGCAGTTGTATCCCCAGCCGCTGTGCTGCGGGTCATCGAGCCACCCGGCCTCCTCGAACGCGAAGATCGTCTCCGGCGTGATCGGCACGGAGATCGAGGGCTTGAGCAGCCACACGTTGTCGGCCGCACCGCTCTGGCTGTCGTTGGACTCCAGCCGGAGGGCCTTGCTGCCGTTGTGCATCACGATATGGGCCCGGTGCGGCGTGGGGCCCTCCTCGGGAAACGCGGTGATCGTGTCGTTGAGTCCCCAGTTGCCTTCCTCCCCGCGAATGAGCGTGTAGGAGTCGCGCGGGATATACGTCCGCAGCGCCGCGTTCTCCCAGCCCTCCTGGAAGCCGATGACCGGTGTGACCGCCAGCAGCAGGCGGGGCTCGAGCGGCTCGAACGCGCCGCCGGGCCAGGAGGCGGCAGCCCGCTTCGCCATCGGGGCACGGCCGTCCCCCCGGCGGGCGTTGGCAGACAGGAAGGCACTCGCGTGGGCGTTGTGCGGGTCTGGGACCATGTCAGAATCTCCGTTTGCGGCCCGGAAGCCGGGCGACACATCCATCCGGCAATCCCCATGCCCGCCGGCGGCAGGCATCCCTGCAGAGATTCTAGCCGAACGCGCTCTGTCCGGCAACCCTGCTCCGAGCAGATCGAGCGTTTCCGGGAGGGAATGCATTTGTTCGGATCCTCATGCGTTCCGGGGCGATCCGGTCTATAATCAGGCGAAATCGAGCATGTCGCGGCGCCGTTGAGCGGCGGCGTCCACAGGAGCGCGCTATGCGAACGTACGTGTCGTTTCCGGCCTGGCTGATCGCCGTCGTGATGGCCACGGGGCTTCCAGGGGCGAAGGCAGCCACGGCAGGGGTGCCGGGAGACGAGCGCATCCAGGCTGCCTGGCGGGAGCAGTTGCTCCACAGGCTGACGGGCGCCGGCGGCGGGGGGGGCGGGGCGGCGACGGCCGTCTCGACGCAGGCGGATGCGGCCGGGGGCTGCGACGGCGTCAAGAACGGCGCCTTCGGCTTCCACACGAGCGAGGACGACCAGCCGTGGTGGCAGGTGGACCTCGGGGCCGTCGCGGCGCTGGATCGGGTGGAGGTCTACAACCGCTGCACGGTCAGCGAGCGGGCGGCGAAGCTGTGCGTGCTGCTCAGCGACGACGGCAAGACGTGGAAGAGCATCTACCGCCACGACGGGGGCCTCTTTCGCGGCGTCAGCGACGGCAAGCCTTTGGTCGTGCCGCTGAAGGGCGCCGCCGCGCGGTTCGTCCGCGTGCAGGAGCCCGAGCGGACCTGGATGCACCTCGACGAGATCGAGGTCTACGGCGCCGCCGACCCGAAGGCCAACATCGCCCTCCACAGGCCGGCCGACCAGTCCAGCGCGAGCACGTGGTCGAGCCACAGCCTGCCGAAAGCCCCCGCCGCCAAGGCCGGGAAGGCAAAGAAGGCCAGGAAGGCCAAGGCGGCCGCCCCGAAGCCCGCGGCGACGGCCTTGCCGCGGGACGGGTACGTCGCCGCCGTCGCCGACGTGCTCCGCTCCGGGCGGATGCTCGCCGCCGACCTCGCCCAGCGCGGGGTGGACACGGCGGCCTTCGGGCCGGAGGCGGACGAGGTCGGCGCGGCGCTGAAGCTCCTCCCGGCCGACAGCCCGGAGCTCACGACCTGCGGCCTGTACTTCCGCGCCCGCCGGGCCGTGCGGGCCCTGGCCCTGGCCAACCCGCTGCTGGACGTCGAGAAGCTGCTTCTCGTCCGGCGCGGCGGGAAGAGCCTCGGCCTGCCGGCGAACTGGCAGAGCAACTCCTCGCTCCGCCCGGGCGGCTACGACAACGACCTCGCCGTGGTGACGGGCTTCCGCTCGGCGGACTCGCTGGGGCGGCTGACGACGTTCTTCCGCCCCGACGGCGGGAAGTTCGTCGGCGACGTGGACCTGCACTTCGACGCCACGCGGATGCTGTTCTCCATGCCCGGCAAAGACGGGAAGTGGCAGGTGTGGGAGCTGCTTGCCGACGGCTTGGGCCTGCGCGAGCTGACGCTCATCGACCAGCCCGACGTGAGCAACTACGACGCCTGCTACCTGCCGGGGGGCGACATCGTTTTCAACTCCACCGCCCCGTTCATCGGCGTGCCCTGCGTCCGCGGCAACAGCCACGTGACCAACCTCTACCTGTGGCAGGCGGCCACGGGCAAGGTCCGCCGGCTGACCTTCGACCAGGAGCACAACTGGTGCCCGACCGTCCTGCCAAACGGGCGGGTGATGTACCTTCGCTGGGAGTACTCGGGCCTGCCGCACTCCAACTCACGGATCCTCTTCGACATGAACCCCGACGGCACGGGGCAGATGGCGCTGTACGGCAGCAACTCGTACTGGCCGAACAGCCTCTTCTACGCCCGCCCGGTGCCGGGGCAGGCCACGGTGGTCGCGGGGATCGTCACCGGCCACCACGGCGTGGCGCGGATGGGCGAGTTGGTGCTGTTCGACCCGGCCAAGGGCCGCCACGAGGCCGACGGCGTCGTGCAGCGGATCCCCGGCTACGGCAAGCCGGTCGAGCCGCTGATCCGCGACCGGCTGGTGGACGCGTCCTGGCCCAAGTTCCTCCACCCGTTCCCGCTGGACGCCCGGTACTTCCTGGCCGCGTGCAAGCCCACGCCCCGCAGCGACTGGGGGCTGTACCTGGTGGACGTGTTCGACAACATGGTCCTGCTGGCCGCCGAGGACGGCTACGCGCTGCTCGAGCCGATCCCGCTCCGCCCGACGCCGCAGCCGCCGGCGGTCGCCGGGAAGGTCGATCCGTCGCGATCCGACGCGGTGGTGTTCCTCTCGAACGTCTACCGCGGCGGGGGGCTGGCCGGCGTGCCGAAGGGCACGGTCAAGAGGCTGAGGGTCTTCACGTATCACTTCAGCTACCACGGGATCGGCGGCCTGCTGGGCGTGGTCGGCGCCGACGGGCCGTGGGACGTCAAACGCGTCCTCGGCACCGTGCGGGTCGAGCCGGACGGCTCGGCGTTGTTCCGCGTGCCGGCGAACACGCCGATCTCGATCCAGCCGCTGGACGAGGATGGCCGGGCCCTCCAGGTCATGCGGAGCTGGTTCGTCGGCATGCCGGGGGAGATCGTCTCGTGCGTCGGCTGCCACGAGCAGGCGCGGGAGACACCCCCCGTGGCGCTGGGCGAGGCCCTTCGCCGCGAGCCGGCGGCCATCGAGCCGTGGCGCGGGCCGGTGCGCGGCTTCAGCTACGCGCGGGAGGTCCAGCCGATGATCGACCGGCACTGCGTCGGCTGCCACAGCCCCGCCGCCGGGGGGCGGTTCGACGCGGCGAAGATGCCCGACCTCCGCGGCGTGCCCATCGCCGGCTGGAAGATCCAACACAAGGGCAACGGCGGGGGCGACAGCGGCAACTTCACCGTGGGCTACCACGAGCTGGCCCGCCACGTCCGCCGGCCCGGCATCGAGAGTAACATCCACATGCTCGCGCCGATGGAGTACCACGCCTCGACGACGGAGCTCGCGCAAATGCTCCGCGGCGGGCACCACGGCGTGACGCTCGACGAGGAGGCCTGGGACCGCCTGATCACGTGGATCGACCTGAACTGCCCGTTCCACGGCACGTGGGGCGAGGCCGTCGGCGGCCGGCGCGTGGGCACACAGGCCGACCGCCGCGAGGAGATGCTGCGGCTCTACGCGGGGCTCACCGTCCGCGAGGAGGCCATTCCCCCGGCCGCCCAAGGGCCCGTCGAGCCCGTCCTGCCCGGGCCGGTCGCCCCGCCGGCAGTGCCCCCGGCCGTCGAATGCCCCGGCTGGCCTTTCGACGCCGCCGAGGCCACGCGCCGCCAGAAGGCCCTCGGCGAGTTCACCCGGACCGTCGACCTCGGCGACGGCGTGACGATGGAGCTGGCGCTCGTTCCGGGCGGGCAGTTCGTCATGGGCACCATCGCGGGCCCGCGCGACGAGCAGCCGCCGGCCCGCGTGCGGATCAACCGGCCGTTCTGGGTCGGCCGCTGCGAGGTCACCAACGAGCAGTTCGCCCGGTTCGACCCGCTGCACGACAGCCGCGTCGAGTCCAAGCACGGCTACCAGTTCGGCATCCACGGCTACCCGGCCAACACGCCCCGCCAGCCGGTCGTCCGCGTCTCGTGGCGGCAGGCGGCGGCGTTCTGCGACTGGCTGACGAAACGGTCGAACAGCGGGCTGCGGTTCTCCCTGCCCACCGAGTGCCAGTGGGAATACGCCTGCCGGGCAGGCTCGGGCGAGGCGTTCTCCCACGGCGGGCTCGACGTGGACTTCTCGAAGCTCGCGAACCTCGGCGACGCCAAGCTCTCGGAGCTCGCCGGCGACCCGTACACCGACGCCGTGCCGATGAAGAACCCCAACCGCTTCGACGACTGGGTGCCCAAGGACGCCCGCTTCAACGACGGGGCCCTGATCTCGGTGCCCGTGGGCGGCTACCAGCCCAACGCCTGGGGCCTGCACGACATGCACGGCAACGTGGCCGAGTGGACGCTCAGCCTGCTCCGCCCGTATCCCTGCCGCGCCGACGACGGCCGGAACGACCCCGCCGCCTCCGGCGAGCGCGTCGTCCGCGGCGGCTCGTGGTACGACCGCCCCTCGCGCTGCCGCAGCGCCTTCCGCCTGGCCTACAAGCCCTACCAGCCGGTCTTCAACGTCGGCTTCCGCGTGGCGGCCCCGGCGGCCGCGGAGTAGACCTCGCCGACAGGCAGGCCCGCCACCGCGCGGAGTCGGGGAGATTCTCCGATTCTCCGCACACGGCGCTTGCCAGACAGGCCAGGTTCGATAAAATCTTCACAAACGCCATGTCTCCTCGTACGAGATCCAATTCGGGCAGGGCAGTCCCCCGGCCGGTCCTGAACCGCATTCCCATGTACCTGCGCACGGCCGAGGACCTCCGGGCCGACGGCGTCACGACCATCTCCAGCCACAAGCTGGCGCAGATCCTCGGCCTGACCGACGGGCAGGTTCGGGCGGACCTGGTCTACTTCGGCGCGTTCGGCCGGCCGGGGGTCGGATATGACATCACCAACCTCGTGACCGAGCTGCGCCGGATCGTCGGGACCGACACGGTCTGGCCGGTGGCGCTGGTGGGCTACGGCAGCATCGGCAGGGCCCTGGTGGCCCATGAGGGCCTGCGGGCACGTTCCTTCGAGATCGTGGCGGTGTTCGACTCGGACCCGGCGAAGACCGGGCGCGACGCCGGCGCGTGCAAGGTCCTGCCCCTGTCGGCGATGGCGCGCGAGTTGAAGCGGCGGGGCATTCGGATGGGCATCCTGGCCGTGCCCAGCAGCGCCACCCAGGAGCTCGCCCAGCGACTCGCCGCCGCCGGGGTCGTCGGCATCATGAACTTCGCCCCGGTGCGAATTCGCCTGGACGAGGACATTGTGGTCATGAACGTCGACCTGACGATGATCCTGGAACGCCTCAGCCTCCGCCTCAAACTCGCCGGGCACTGAAGCCCGTCCGCCCGCCGGCGGAGTATCGACGTGAAGCGAATCGTCTGGCTGACGGACATTCATCTCGATTTCGTCTCCGGCCTGGAGGCCGAGGAGTTCTGCCACGACGTCGAGGCCGAAGCCCCCGATGCCGTCCTGATCGGCGGGGACATCGGCGACGCGCGCTCCGTGGAGACCATCCTCGAGTCCGTCGCCGGCTGGCTGGGCTGCCCGGTGTACTTCGTGCTGGGCAACCACGACTTCTACAAGGGCTCCGTCGCCGACACGACGGGCCGCGTCCGCCGCCTCTGTCGGCGCGTCGCCAACCTGGTGTGGCTGGACGAGGCCGGCGCCGTCGAGTTGACCCCGGGCACGGTGCTGGTCGGCGTCGGGGGCTGGGCCGACGGGGCCTTCGGGCGATACGACGGCGACTTCGCGCCCCTCAACGACTACTACCTGATCGAGGAACTCGCCGGCCTTAACGGGCCTGGCCGGCTGGAGGCCATGCAGTCCCTGGCGTCCGACGCGGCCGAGCACGTTCGCGCGGTACTCCCCGCCGCAGTGGAAGGCCACGAGGAGACCCTCTTCCTCACGCACGTCCCGCCGTTCCGGGAGGCCTGCTGGTACCAGGGCAAGATCTCCGGCGACGACTGGCTGCCCCACTTCGCCTGCAAGGCCGTCGGCGACGTGCTGATCCAGGCCCTGGGCGCCCGCCCCGACCGCCGCCTGACCGTGCTCTGCGGCCACACCCACAGCCCCGGCCGGGCGGAGGTCCTGCCCAACCTGCTCGCCCTTACCGGCAGCGCCGAGTATGCCCGCCCGGAGATCCAGCGCGTGCTGGAGGTGGAGTGAGCCCCGAGCCCGCGGCGGCCGGGCCGGCCGAGAGGCTATCTTCGCCTGCGGCCGATCAGGAGCGTCCCGCCCATCGCCAGCAAAGACAGTGTCAACGGTTCCGGGACGGGATTCCCCGCCGTGCCGGCCGCCGGCGAGGCGACGTGGGAGACGCGCCCGAGCGTGGCCTCGAGGATGAGAAAGTCGTCGCCGTCGACGTCGCCGTCCCCGTCGAAGTCGCCCTGCTCCCGATCGGCGCCGGAGTCCGTCCCGGCGTGCTCCTTCCAGATGCAGTAGTCGATGTGGTCCGCCCTCCCGTCGCCGTCGGCGTCCGCGACGAGGGAGACGTTCCAGACCATCTCCAGATAGCCCGGCCACGATGGGTCGCTGGTTTTGTAGTCGATCAGGGGCAGGTCGGTCCAGGCACTCCAGGTGATGGAGGCGTCCCATACGTCGACGTTGTACGGGTTCGGCTCCGCCGCGGCCAGCCAGTCCACCACCTCCATGCCGTCGCCCCGCACGACCCCGAAGATAGTGTATCCCCCGTTCAGATTGTCCAGGTCGACGGAGTTGTCTGCCAGGTTGACATAGAACTGGCTCGTGGCCGAGTTCGGATCGCCGCCGATCTTGGCCATGGCCACCGTGCCGCGGACGTTGGAGTGCCCGAACTCGTTCTCGATGGGGTCATCGGTGGGCACGAAGTAGAACCCGTCTCCCACAGTGTCGTAGAGGAACCCCCCGCCCTGGAGCACGAAGCCCGGGATCAGCCGGTGGAAGAAGGAGCTGTCGTAGTCGCCGTCGGTGACGTAGTTCAGGAAGTTCGCGACCGTGCCCGGCGCGTCGGCGTTATACAGCTCGACGTCGAAGTTGCCCAGCGATGTGTCGAACCCCACGATCGTGCCGGCCTGGCCGGGCGCCAAGGCGGGCGCAAAGAGGAGCCCCACCAGGGAGAACCAGACCAGCCATCTCCTCCGCACGGACGCCGCAGTCTCCATGACCTCCTCCTGCCAGGCCGTATCGGGCGGGCTCAGTCCGCTGCGCACAACGCTGAGGCTCAGCGGCGCGGCGGGGTCGCGTCCGTCTGCCGCGACTTGTTATGCGATTCAACTTCCACCGCGCGCTTGATCCTGAACGGCTGCCAGACAGACCGCTCTGTCGCCACGGAAACCTGGGTTGCGTCGCGCTGGACCACAAACGGATTGCCGTTGAGGTCTGTGGGCGCTCCGTCCGCACTGATACGCCCATGGATCACACTGGCACTGATGAAGTTGCTTATCATGACCTGGACCTGATCGTCTGATACGGGATCATCGTCCGCCATCCGGCTAGCGATTTCGATCGCGAGCACGTGGCAAGCGTCGTCACCAAACGCGTAGAACGCCGCGACGCGGATGCCGTAGACGAGCAGTCCGCCGACAAGGATGAGAACCGCGATCAGTATTGTCAGCTTCTTGCGCGTAACTCCTGATTATACCTCCAGACCCAGAATCCGGAAGGGGCAAAAGCGGCTGGCTCGCCCGGAGACGGGGCCGGCTGACAGGGCCGCGCGGCAGGGCGATGGCTCCTCAATGCACGTCGATCCCCCGCAGCATGAACAGCACGTGCTCGAAGGTCTTGAGGATCTCGCCCATGTACTCGCCCACGGCCCGGACGCTGCCCGGCAGCGTGTAGAGCTGCGTCGTGCCCGCCACGCCGGCGACGCCCCGGCTGAGAAGGGCGTTGGGCTTGGCGGCACCGAACTTGACGCGGATGTGCTCCATGATGCCGGGAATCGTCTTCTCGCAGAGGGCCTCGACGGTCTCGGGGGCGATGTCGCGCGGGCCGACCCCGGTGCCCCCCGTCGTGAAGACGGCCGCGGCGCCGCCGGCCAGGGCCGCCCGGATCTCACTCGCCAAGGCCTCGGCGTCGTCCGGCAGGACCGTGGAGGAGACGTCCACGTGCCATCGCTTGCCCGCGAAGAACTCCTCCAGCAGCCGGCGGACCTCCGGGCCGCTGCGGTCGGCGTACTGCCCGGCCGCGGCACGGTCGCTCAGTGTGATCGCGCGGATCGCCAGCGGCTGGGGCAGGAACTCGCCCGCATCGCCTGCCCGGACCCGCCCGCCCCGGAGCACCCGGCAGAAGATGCCCTCGGTGGGCATGAGGCACCGGCCGACCTCGCGGAAGATCGCGCACTGCTCGCCGTGACAGGCCTTGCCGATCTGCGTGACCTCCAGCTCCGCCTCGCCCACGCGGATGCGGTCCAGCGGCGCCACGAGGCGCAGGTCCAGCCCGCGCGTGGTGAGGTTCTCGGCGAACTCGCCGGGCCTCACCTCCCGCCCGTGCTCGCGAGAGAACTCCTCGATGCGCTCGGCCGCCAGCAGCGTCACCTGCCGGTGCCACGTGCCGGCGTGGGCGTCGCCGACGACGCCGCGCCCGTCCAGCACGACCGCCCCGGCGGGCGTCTTGATCGTGCCCTTGGCCTCCGAGAGGTTCACGGAGACCACCTCAAACGTTCCCGTCTGCCGCATCGGCGCTCCTGGCCTGCATCTCGCCACGAGCATACGGTATCGCTCCGGCCAACCCAAGCCCCAGCCGCCGTTTCGCGCCCCGCCTGGGGAGAAGCCTGCCGGAATGCTCGGAAAGGCGTTGGACAAACGGCCGGGAAGCTGATAAACGGACCGCAGCGCCCCGGCGGGCGGAGCGGCCCCCGCCCGGGCGGTGTGCGCCGGGACGCCATGGACGGCGCCCCGGAAGCAGGCCGCGATGGACACCTTCGGAGAGGCGATCGGATGAAGACCAGGTATGCCGTATTGTTCGTGGCCGGCGTCGGCGTGTGGGCCTGCGCGGCGGCGGGCGCCCAGCCGGGCGACGACGTCAAGGCGCTGAAGCAGGAGAACACCGAGCTGAAGCAGCGGGTCCAGACGCTGGAGAAGGACATGGCGGAGTTGAAGGGGATGTTCCGCCAGCAGGCCGGCGAGCTTCAGACCGTCCGCGAGACCCAGAAGGAGGACCTCAAGCAGGTCCAGGCCCTGCTGGAGAAGGACGCCGGCAACAAGGGCCAGAAATGGCTGGGCATCCGGTCCAGCCTGGACATGGAGTTCTACGGCTACATCAAGGCGGACGCGGCCTACGACTCGGCCCGGACCGACGAGGGCAACTTCGCGCGGTGGGTGCTGTCCGAGGCCGGCCGCAACAAGGACGAGCAGTTCAACCTGACCGCCAGGCAAACGCGGCTGGGCCTGAAGATCAACGGGCCCGAATCCGACGGCGTCAAGAGCAGCGGGCGGCTGGAGATCGACTTCTACGGCGGGGGCACCGAGAACAAGCCCGTGCCGATGATGCGGCACGCGTACCTCAAGATCGACTGGATCAAGCAGCGGTTCAGCCTCCTGGCCGGGCAGACCTCCGACCTGATCAGCCCGCTCGTGCCCGACACGCTGAACTACAGCGTCGCCTGGTGGGCCGGGAACATCGGCTACCGACGGCCGCAGGTCCGGGCGACCCAGGGGCTGACGATCGCCAAGGACGTGGACCTGGAGATTGCCGCGGCCGTCACGCGGACCATCGGGCACGATAGCGGCGCGTTCGACCCCGGCGACACGGGCGAGGACCACTGCCTGCCGGGCCTCCAGGGGCGGGCGGCGCTGACGTTCCCGCTGCTGGGTGCCAAGCCGACGACCGTGGGCTTCTCCGGGCACATGGCCAAGGAGGAATACGACACCGACGCCTCCGATCACGGCAAGGGCCTCTGGAGCTGGTCGGCGAACCTGGACATCACCCAGCCCGTGCTGGACTGGCTGACGATCAAGGGCGAGCTGTTCACCGGCAGCAACCTCGACGCCTACCTCGGCGGCATCGGC
>Ga0307379_10007784_pt1 | contig 14514 bp, 14 predicted proteins | sample UN2MG_FD_202237 | JGI IMG/M metagenome (GOLD analysis project Ga0307379, IMG submission 202237) | Soil microbial communities from Risofladan, Vaasa, Finland - UN-2 | ecosystem: Environmental > Terrestrial > Soil > Coastal area > Acid sulfate soil | place: Finland: Risofladan, Vaasa | collected... | reverse complement strand
AAAAATTAAAGGAGATTCTAAAAGGCAAGAAGTTAAGTCTTGATATAACAGATAAGGCTAAAAAGATTCTGGCAAAAGAAGGGTTTGATCCTGTATATGGAGCCAGACCGTTAAAGAGAGTAATACAGAATGAGCTGCAGAATGTACTGGCTATGAAACTCTTAAATGGGGAGATAAAAGAAGGAGACAAGGTGACTGTTGATGTGACCGGCCCGGAAGGGAGAGTGCTGGATTTTAAGGTAGAAAAAAAACAGAATTTTCAATAAGCAGTCTTACATCTTACACAGTCTGTACAGTGGTAACCTGTCTTTCAGAAAAAAATATATGTGATATAAAATATCTACCAATTATTTATTTTTTAATATATTATATTTACATTAGAAAAACACTGTAATATTTTAGTGATGGTTAAAATCACATATCAATTTGATAATATTACTAATAACTTAATTAATTAATTTTTTATTTAAGATTTACAACAAAGAAGTATATAAAAATTTTTGAATATAAATTTATTATAAGTATTAATTATGTAATTAATGTTGTGTTTACAGATAATTTAAAGATGGGTATTATTATATTATGAAAATAATTATTAATTCGAAAAGTATTCTTTAAGCAAAGGAGTTTAAAATGTCATATATGAGTTTATTTGAAAAAAATGTTGAATATTCTAATGCAATTTCAATTCTTAATGAGTATAGGCATTATTTAAAGGATTCCCATAGATATAAATTCACTAATAATGATAAAGAAATACTATTAGAATCTTTAAAATTAAATAATAGAAATAGATTTCATGAACTGGTTTTTTATAATTTGCGTTTGTTCGCAGATGTTGAAAAGTCTGCTGCTATTGAATTGTCTAATGCAATAAATAATTCTTTAAATAAAAAATTTAAAGATGATGAAAGAAGGAAAGAGTATTTTGAATATATTAGAAACTCTTTAAAACCTAAAAGTAGTTTGGAAAATAGTAAAAAGGGTGTGATTGAGGATTTAATAATTGAAAGCATAAAATTCATTAGCAATCAATCTAAAAAAAGAGATAGGATAAAAAGTTTTGAAAAAATAGGATTATGAATGATGAAGCGAAGGGTATTGAGACACTTGGGAGTATAGCTAGCACTTATATAAATTTAAGTTTAGAAAAAATTAAAAATTTAAAATATCATACTCCAAAAAAATCAATCAAAAATCTTTGTGATGATCTAATTTCTTTTCTTAAGAAATATGAGCCACCAATTGACAACATTGACCTTATAGATCTTAATCAAAAACTATTGACAATTTCAGATTTCGTAAATCTATTATCTTCTGCTAGTATAAAAGAAAAAGTAAGTTGGGAACTTCCCCTAATTCATGAATGTTATGATATTTGTAATATTGATTTTAATAAAAGGGAAGTTTTTGTAATCAATTCCCCTGAAATTAACAATTATGGGGTGCATTATAACGTAGCTAAATATTTGTCTAGAATCCTACCAAAGAGTAAAGATTATGAGCCTATTGATATATTTATTTTACCCCCAGAAGTAGAATATGACATGTCTTATATCTCTCTGATAGGTCATGAAATTGGTCATTCAGTTCTTTTAAATAGAGGTTTTGATGATAAAAGTATAGTATCCCATATTCTTGGATATCTTCCGAAGGATCAAGATCAGTTAAGCACTGATGATATGGAAATGGCAGCCAAAATATCTTCTTATATTAAAGAATATGTGTGTGATTATATAGGCAGGGTTTTATTCAGTCCAATATTTGATTTGGCTTTAATTAAAAGTTTTTGTTCATCACCTACAAGTAAAACAAATCTTGGTGAAAGTCACCCCTCGGAATATAGTAGAATTAAAGAATCCTTTAAAAAAATCGGAGAATATAAGTCGGAAAATAAAATCATAAATAAAGCTTTTGAAAGTATTAGTAAAGGTTTAGAAATTATCCACCCCGATAATAATAAGATTTATTATCAGGATACAATTGGAGAGGATTTACTAAAAACAATACAGTTAATAGCAACAAAGATTTATGAAATGATTATTCCCAAATTAAAGCCAATTAAAAATATTGTTGATAATTGGGAAAGAATTAGGAAAGAATTGGATGCATCTCGTCCTCCTTTTGAAGAAGTCTCGGATAAAATACCTAAAATCTTTAAACCCATTGAACTTGTTGTGAATATGTCAATATATTTTCAGGGAAATATTTATAAAATTGCTAATGAATTCTATAAAAAAAGTAAAAAAGAAGAAAAGGAAAAAACCATTATAATAGGAAATACATTAATAAAACATATGCATTATGTAATTAGTCTATATGATCTAATAAATTCCGCATATAAGATACGTATTAAAAAATTAAATATGGAGGATTCTGATTTGTCTGAGACATTATGGAAATTTAGAAGCAGGATAACTGGAGGACAACCAAGCCCAATAGTTATTATACCTACAATTGATCCGATTAATCAGTATGGGGATAATTCAGTAGATCTTAGGCTTGGTACAACTTTTTTAATACACAAACCAACAAGATATTCCCATATTATACCTTTTGAAATAAATGGACAGAATCCCAAGAGGCAATCATTGGATGAGTTTTACAATAAATATGAATTACAGGTTTTGGATGAATTTATACTGCATCCTCATCAATATTTACTTGCAAATACACTTGAATATATTTCTCTGCCTTATGATTATTTTGGTTTAGTGCTTGGTAGATCAACGTGGGGAAGACTTGGATTAAGTATTGCTACTGCAACAATGGTTCAACCAGGATATAAGGGCTGTTTGACACTTGAACTTAGAAATTTAGGTGAAACTCCATTGCCATTAATGGTCGGAGTTAGAATTGCTCAGCTTTGTGTAATACCCATAGAATTAAAGGATTCACGATTTGGTTATTTTGCTGGAAGTGGAAAGTATTTTTGTCCGGTTAGTGCAGAACTACCGAAAGTTGAAGAAGATAAAGACATAGAGCTTTTAAAAGATCTAAAACTAACCCATTTCCGTCGATTCTAGGGTGTTCCATCGCTTTACATTTAGCTGTTTCAACCATTACGGCTAAAAATCATTAAGATAATAGGTTTTTCCTTTACACCTGTCTTACTTCTTTGCTATATTTATAATTGTCCTTAGAGTAATAGGCAACTTTCAGAAACTAATAAAATTTGCAAACAAAGGAATGTAATAAGTATATTAAATTTCTAAAAAATCCTTATTTTTATAGTTGATATGTGACAGAAAAGTTATAATATTTAAATATGAACAAAGTACTTCGCAATACATGACAAATTGGTAGCATAAACGAAATACTTCGTTTATTTAAAGTTACACGCAATCGTGAATAAAAGGCTTAAGACAACTGATGAAATTAGGTATGAGGTTGCGGTATATGCACGCTAAAAACTTGCAACCTGCCGACAGAAACAGAAAGTATGATAGTATCTCGAAAGATAGGAATGAGACATATGACGACAAGTTACACTTTAACCTATGTTTGTCTACGGAGGTAATATATGACATTTAAAGTTGACAGGATTATATTAGGGGATTGTTCGGAGGTTCTTCGTACATTTCCGAACAGTTGCATTGATTTGATAATAACTTCGCCTCCGTATGCCAACAATAGAAAGAGAACGTACAGAGGGGTCCCTGTAGATGAATATGTGGAATGGTTTTTGCCCATTGCTGATGAACTAAAGAGGGTCCTAAAACAGAAGGGTTCGTTCATACTTAATATCAAAGAACGTGTTGTAAATGGTGAGCGGCACACATATGTGATTGAGCTGATAACAGAGTTAAGGAAACAGGGCTGGCGCTGGACTGAGGAGTACATTTGGCACAAGAAAAATTGCCCTCCAGGGAAATGGCCAAATAGATTCAGAGATTCATGGGAGAGATGTTTGCATTTCACAAAGCAGGAAAAATTTAAGATGTGTCAAGAAAACGTGATGATTCCGATTGGTGGTTGGGCAAAGAATAGGTTGGACCGACTGAATGAAAAGGATACTGTACGTCATAATTCCCAAACTCTAAGCGGGTTCGGCAGAAATGTGTCGAATTGGTTAGGAAGAAATTATGTGTATCCTACTAATGTCTTGTACTTGCCAACTGAGTGCTCGAATCGAAATCACTCTGCGGCATTTCCTATCGATCTGCCAAAGTGGTTTATCTTGTTATTTACAAAAGAGGGGGATGTTGTGCTTGATCCGTTTATTGGTTCTGGAACCACGGCACTGGCATCTATTGAGTTGAATAGACGATATGTGGGAATCGAAATTGCGAAGGAGTACCAAAAATTGGCTCTTTCTGCGATAAGAAATCATCGGAAAAAGATAGGAGGCAGGAAAAATGAAAACTAAAGAAGAAAAATACAAGGCAATAGAGAGTGAAGATTTAGAGGAACTATCCAAACTAACAGATCGTACATTTCGGGTTGTGCTTAGAGGAAAACCTAAAGACCTACCCGTTTATGAGATGCCAATCAAATATCTCTATTTCAATATTGAAAATGGAAGATATGCGGATAGGATGATCAAACTTCATGCAGATAATCCAGGAGTATCGATTGATCCAAAGCATCCAAAGTGGAGAGACGATATCAAAGATATGCTACTCGGAACAAGTAAACATACCCTTCCAGGATGGGGTGACAAAGTTGCTGCTGATAGGCTAAAAGACGATATTGAAAAGAGAACGCAACTTGTTCCTGGACTTGTCGGTTATGATGGAGGTGTACTCGACGGAAATCGTAGATTGGCAGTTCTAATGGAATTAGGGAGGGAGTATTTTGATGGAGTTATTCTCCCAAAGGATACCCCACTCGAAGACAAATGGAGGATAGAAGCAGGGCTTCAACTAGGCAAACCAATCGTTCAACCATATTCTCCTGTGAACGAATTACTGAAAGTTAGAGAGGGTTTAGAAATATTTAGGAGACTAAAAAGAAACGGGCGTGACCCATCGCCTAACAAATCTCCTGAAGAACTTGTAGCAGAGGCGATTTATGGCCGTGATGAAAAGGAGATACAGGATTGGCTAGCCAGAATAGACCTTATGGACCAATATCTTGAGTTCATAAACAAGAAGGAGCGGTATGATCTTATCGGCGATCGCTCCGAACGTTTCTTAGAAGCAGTAAAAGTGGTTGAGGCGGCAAAAAATCAGGGTTGGAAACCTGATTTGATGACGAGACTGAAAGCATGGCTCTTTCACCAAATACTAGAAAGAGAGATAAGTAATTGGGATTTAAGAGAGATATATAAGATGATTGGTGGGGACCCTACTAAGAGGGGTAAGAAACCAAGAGAAAAAACGAAAGCACGGGATAGTTTTGTCCGAGAACTACCGGACTCTAACATAATTAGGAAAATCTGTACACATACAGCAGATGTTGAAGATGCTGATATAAGTAAGGTCAAAAAACTTGAAAAACCTGATAAAAAGAAACCCGAAAAACATGATGATGTTAGGGCAAAATCAATAGAATTGAAAGCTATAGCTCTCGGTGCAGCCCAAATAGAGGAGGCAGAGGAAACACCAATCAAGAAGTTAGAGGAGGCTCGTGATCGACTAGATGCGGTTAGAGATTCAACTTATATTATCAAAAAGTCTGGCAAAACAGAAAATGCCGTTCGGCTTCTGGAACGGATTAGTAATCTTGCTGAAGATTGTATGAAATTGCTAAAGAGAAAGTAGAGGAGTTGTTAATGATTCTATATCTCTCAGATGACGGTCATCTTATACTAAATACAACTCAAGAGGCGTCTTTTGATTTAGAGAAGAATGTGTTTGATTTGAAGATGGGGCTTGATTTGACAGAGTCTACCGAACCCGGAAAGTACTATGTTGGGAATGTTGAAAATATAATCAGCGTGGTGGAGTATATTGGTAACTGGTGTAGAAATAACGGTTATAAACTCGAATTGACCATTCCAGTGAAGACTATCACAGATCGTATCAGAGAGGAGAGAAAACTACTGTCAAAACTTACCCTTAAACAGAGGGCTCATACAAATAACGGAAGAACAAAACCCTTTAATCTACCTATCCGAAAACTGCTCCTCCATCAGGAAAAAGGGTTGGAAAGCGTCGCACGAATGCTAAATCCTGCAGATTTCTCTGTCCCCGGAAGTGGAAAGACTACAGTTGCTTTGGCGTTTTTTGAATTTCTGAAAAAAAATAACATTATTGAGAAGTTGTTTGTTGTTGGTCCGTTGAGCAGTTTCGCGCCTTGGGAGGAAGAATTTGAACTCTGTTTTGGGCGAAAACCTAACTCTGCGAGATTAAAAGGCGACCCGATGCAACGTGCTAAAATTTTCTCGAGAATGTCTCAGTATGAACTAATTCTTTGTTCATATCACATGGCTCATCAAGAAGAAGATTCTATCAAGAAATCCTTTCTGAACTATAAATGGTTATTAGTACTAGATGAAGCTCACAATATAAAGCGTTATATGGGAGGGGCTTGGTCAGAAAGTCTCCTTGGAATAGCACCTTTCGCAACACGTAGAATGATCCTTACAGGAACACCTGCACCCCACGGATTATTGGACGTATGGACGCAATTTAGTTTTTTATGGGTATCGCGTGGTCTTCTCGGTACTAGATACGAATTCGAGACAGATTTAGAGACCAAAGGAGAGAAGTATCTACGTGACAAAATAAGTCCTTTTTTTTACCGTGTAACAAAAAGTGATTTAAACCTTCCCCCATATGAAGTGAAACCTGTTATTTTGAAAAAACATCAGTGGCCGCCAATCCAGAAAAAGATAATTCGTTTACTTGAACTGCAGACTATGCATCATATCAGAAGGGTTGGCTTAGAAAAAAAGGACCTCGCAACCGTGAGAAGATGGCGTAGAGCAAGAATAATACGTCTTCTACAGGCCTCAAGCAATCCCGCCTTGATTGAAGGTAGATCTTTAGAACTAGGAGATCCCGGTGATATTATAGACTTGGGTTCAAACCTATTAAACCTTGTTAGAAACTACAACGAAAAAGAAAAGCCTGCTAAGATAGATTGGTGCGAAAGAACAGCAAGAACATTAGTTAGTAGGGGGCGTAAAGTAGTAATATGGACATGGTTTGTAAACAATATAAGACTGCTTAAGGAGCTTTTGTCCGATTTAGAGCCACTTGTAGTATTCGGAGAGATTAAGCCTTATGAAGAACCAGAAGATACAAAAAAAGAAGAAAGCAGAGAACGAAACATCCGTGAGTTCAAACTGAGTGGTACGAAAAATATTCTTATAGCGAATCCATCTGCATGCGCAGAATCAATATCTCTCCATAAAGAGTGCCACGACGCAATCTATGTTGAGAGGACTTTTAATTGCGGGCAATTTTTACAATCAATGGACAGGATACATCGTGTAGGTCTACCCCCAAAAACTAAGACTACATATCACATACCTATCATGGATTGTGCTATTGATAGACTTGTGGATGGGAGACTACATTCTCGACAGAAAGTTTTATACGAGTTACTTTCTGATAATGCTATTCCAATAGGTGGATGGGGGGAGGATGGGCTCTTCGAAGAAGAGGAAGATGTTGATAAGATAATAGGGGAATTGCGCAAAGAACTAGCAAACGATTTAAAACCTGGAGTGTAACTCTATGAATAATTTTGTGCCGCTACGAGAGGTGGCACGTTTTATTTGGTTTCTGAAGCATAAAACTAGCGGAAATCTCAAGATTATTCGAACAATGCATATCGTAGACATGTGCCGTGAGAAAGCTGGAATAAGTTCATTCTCCCCCAACCCCGAGGGAGCTTTGAAGTTTCTAGAAGAGATAGAAATGATAAAACAAACCGGACCCAACCTAAGATTATCTCCGCAATGTATTGAACTAGTGAAGTCTGCAGAAAGTCCACTCTATATTAACGAGGAACAAAAAGAAATAATATATGTAGCACTATTATCTCATAAGGAAATAGGGCAAAAAATCAGAGATCTTTTTGCAATATGCAATCTCACGGAGGGGGGTTTTTCGGCAATCTCCGTCGATACCGTTCGGAGATTGGACGACAGTGTCAAGTTTTTAATACGTATTCTACAAGAAATTGATGTACTATATTGGGATGGCTATAGATTCAATCTAGATAAAAAAAGATTAAGACTTTTGGATTCTAGAATACTCAGAGTTATTGTTATGGATGAATCTACTCTAGATAAAATCCTTTTATTCCAAAAGAAATCCGCGCGAGCGGCGGAGCATTTTATAGTAGAATGGGAAAAGCACCGCCTTGTTTTTCAAGGCGATGGACACCTGATAAAGTTAGTGCGTAGAGTTAGCAGTGAAAATGTGAATCTGGGATATGATGTTGCTTCAGTAGAAGGTGGAAAGAACGGTGATACGGATAGGTTTATCGAGGTTAAGTCCTCTTGTGGGACCGATTTTTCGTTTTATTGGACCTCAAATGAAATAGATTGTGCGAGAGAATTAGGCGAAAACTACTGGATATATTTTGTCCCAAGAGCGCATATTCTTCCTATAAAGATGCCGATAGTCCATATTATCAGAAATCCAAGTTCCTGCATTGGTAAAACACTTAAATACACTGAGAAAAGCCTAAAAGTTTGGTACGAACCGTTCAAAATGCACTCAAAGAAAATTCTTGACTTTGGAGATGGTTGGTGTGGTATACACTGTTGAATAGTCCTACTATGACTGCACATGGTGGTTTTCTTATTCCCTTCACCCATATCTATGATCATCGGCGGGTTGCACGCCACGACCAAGCGAGTGGGCACCAGTCAGTCCCCCACCGGCGCATGGGCGAAAGCTGGAGGAAACGATGTCTCAGCGTTCACGCCGATATTGTTCTTCAACAGGTGTGGTAGAAAATGAAGAAACGGAGAGCATACATGTGCCAACAAGAAAAGAGCAGAAAGAAAAACGGGCCTTTTGCTCACGACACATTGGTCGCTGTTGCTCCCTCGTCCTCGCTGATGCTCGGAGCGTATAACAGTGGACATACGGCTACACTTAGCTCCGCCCAAATCGTTCCCTTCGGGTACGACTTCGTATGTCCGCGGCCGTTAGGCGAAACGACTCGCATCAGCTTATTAAAGGCACAAAAACATATACTCATAATAGAGGTTAGAAGATGAACCTAAAAGAGGTTGTAGTATTAATCGCTGATTTGCTCAAAGATTTTGATTCTTCAAAACCAGCACATAAAAACTTTCAGCCGGGAATCGGACCTTTTGGAGAACCTCAACTGATAAAAGAAATATCTATCCTCTTGAAAAATAAAAACCATTCAGCGCGTACAAGAAGGGTTCCAGACTTGACCATTGACAATGAATGGGCGTTAGAATTTAAAATTGTTAGACCCTTTGGGGACAATGGAAAAGAAGCTGAGAACTGGTCTGTTAATTTATTACATCCCTATCAAGGAAATGTCTCAGCAATTGGTGATGTAATTAAGTTGATAGACGAGGTCAATATTAGGAAGAAAGCAGTATTTGTAATTGGTTATGAACATAAACCCCCCAAAATAAGTTTGGATCCCTTGCTTTATTCTTTTGAATTGATAGCTAAATCCGTTATGAATTTACCGCTAGGGCAAAGAATTGAAGAAAAAAGGGATAATTTGGTTCACCCTGTACATCAAATTGTTAGGTGTATCGCTTGGGAGATTTTAGAAAATTAATAGGGATTTGTTATGCAACTACTTAGCTCGCCGTATCGTCTAACACAGCATAAAAGGTTCGTACCTTCGACACTCTGCCCAAATTCCCCTTCGAGGGAACTTCAGATACACTCGGAACGTTATATGAAATAACGTTGCAGATTTTCATCTCACTAGATAAAAATAAAAAAGGTCTTGACTTTTCATATTGAATTATATATGTTGTAGATGTGGTAGTGGTAGTAAATAAAATACAGAGGAATAATTGATGAGATTAGAATTCTACTATTATAAAAACAAAAGTGATCAAAAGAAGATTAACAATATTTTATCTTCTCTTAATAGAACTAAGAAACTTGGATATAAAGTAGTAATCAATGAAATAAGTGGAATTGCAGATGATAAAAGATTTGAATTGTATCAAAAAGCTTGGACGCCTTCCATTTTTAAAAAATACAAAATACGCAAAGTATTTGGAACACACCGAAATCCTGGCTGTCAATTTGGAGAGGTTCCTGCCCTACTAGTTTATGAAAATGATAATAATTATTCTTCGGATGTTTTTCCTCATGATAAACATGGAAAGTTAGAAACTATTGAAGAGTTTCTTAATACAATTAAGTAAAATTCTTAGTTTAAGGTTGTTCATTCTAACTAGTTGCAACATCACTTCACATTAAAGAAGTTATATGACGTAATACTCAAGAGCCTGAGGTATAGAGTAATTTTACAATAAGTAAATTTACTCCATCAATATATTTTAAAACTTCAGTTACTTCTTCTCTGGTAAGTACTGTTGGCAGCTTACGATTTCTTTTGGTACGAAGATTATTCTCCATATTATCTAAATTTTTATGTAAAACATTTCTATAGAGAAAATGTATTGCATTAAAAGCTTGATTCTGAGTTGAAGCAGAAACATTTCTTTCTTTTGCAAGGTATGTTAGAAAATTTTTTTTGATTCTGTTTTATATTTTTATGGTTTTGTATTAGTATTTTATATTCTTCAAAGTACACTCTTAAACTCAGATTGATATGTATACTTTCTTTTATATAGAATTCTGTATAATAACCCATATTAAAAATAATCTTCATTTTGAAAAGGATTATTTATGAAAAACTAAGAAAAATTTACTTTACATAATATACTTTCCTATATTATAGAATTCTATATAATAATATGTTAGAACAAAAAATAAATAAAAATTATGCCTCCTCCATATGTAAAAACAGTTCGTGAAGAACTACTATATGAGTATGCAAAACTCATCTCTCGCTCAGCTATGAAGAAAATAAATTATAAATTTGTATCTGACAGGTTTAAGTCCCTTCGCAACGGTGAAATCACAATGTCTGGTACGATAAGAGAATGGCAGAAAGAACAAGAACTCCCAAAAGAATGTGTTTTTTGTGGATCAAAAGAAAACCTGCAAACAGATCACCTTATACCCCGTAGTCGGGGTGGCGGTGATTCAGCAGATAATATGGTATTATCTTGTCCAAAATGTAACGACTCTCGTGGAGACAAAGGCATTTTTGTATGGTTAGGACTCAAAGAAAAAGATAATCTACACCGCCTTGTCGCCGGAAAATATTTAAAACAGCTCTTTGACTTGCATGCAGAAAAAGGAACAATGGATATTCATAAAGATAACATTGGAAATCTCTGTAAAGAATGCAAAAATAAATTTATCTGTATCCATTGGGGTAAGGAGAAAGAATTAACTTGTTTTTGTTTAGAAAGCATTTTTTAATATGAGCAAACATATAAAATATAAGTGGTGTATATACGCAGACAATGACATAGAAAAAGAAATAGTAGAACACTTAAAAAAATCTGATATGAATGTCTTTTGGGTTGCAGAAGACTTAAAGTTAAAAAAAGAAGAAGCTACTTTCCATTACAAAAAAGCCAAAGAATTAAAACGATATTTATTAACTCATGAAAATAACTTTTGGAATGATGACCACTATCTACTTAAAGATTCACCAGGAGTAATAATTTTAAGCTCGGGAGGCATAAATTTAATTAAATATTTACCAGTTTTATTAAGAAAACTAATCAATGATTGTAATCCTTTATACGAGCAATTATATCTAGATGGTTTTAAAATAAAGCTAAGCCCAGAATGCATAGCTTTAAAAGACATAGATCATGATACGCAAAAACGAAGTATAACTCATTGGGAATGGAAAGAAATTATATAATTTAAGTTCTAACAATTCATTCAAGCGGACCGTGAAGCTGCGCTCAACGGCCGCTTAATTCAAACGTTAGGCGTACAAGGAATAATTATGAGGCGGAGATACGGATCTAAAAATATTTTTGGTGAAAGAGAGCTCAGGGATTACTTAGAACAAAGGAAATCTTCGGTTTTTCATTCAATAGAATCTGAAAATGATGACTATTTACTGAATGTGAATGAACAAGATTATATTTCTTATAAAGTCTCTGAGGCATATGTGGAACCGTTTGAAATCCATGAGGATCAAATATATGCATCATCAAGCGAACAAATGATTCCCGCAGAATACTTCCCTCGTTCTTTCGATGTAAGATCAGGCCAGAGTTATAAGAAAGACATTATAAAATTTCATGTACCATTTAGCGGAAATTCTGAACTTCTTTGGTGTATGCCGAGCAGCAGGATCCTTTGGTCTATGAAAATTGAAATTTCAGGCAATGAGTTCTGCTTTGAAATAATCAATTTTAGTGATGATGTTGAATCTATCAAAAGGGAAAAAGATTCAAACATTCAAAGTATCATGCAGCAACTTGGAAACGTTGTTTCTGAAGTTGATAGATATAATTCCTCCATCGAGGCACAGATTAAACAAGCATTCGAATCCCGAAAACAAAGAATACTTGCAAAAAGTGACGTTTTGGCATCATTGGGTGTCCCCATCAAGAAATCTCATGATGTGCCTTCAACCTTCTCAGTGCCAGCACCTCAAACAAGGAAAAAAGTTTCAGTTTCTCGACCCATAGTTAAAGGTGCTGGGTACAAACCGGAGCCGTCTCTAGATGATTCTGCATACAACGACATCCTTAAGCTAATTCACGATGTAGGCAAAGAATTCGAAAGATTACCAAGTCTTTATGCAGGCAAAGAGGAAGAGCATCTTAGAGACCATTTTTTGATGATGCTTGAGCCAAATTTTCAATGCTCCGCGACGGGAGAAACGTTCAACAAAACCGGTAAAACAGATATTTTGCTCAGGTATGAAGGGTCAAACATATTTATTGCTGAATGTAAGTTTTGGAGAGGGAAAAAGGCATTTTTAGAAACCATCACGCAGCTTTTGGCCTACTTAACTTGGAGAGATTCCAAAGCGGCCGTGGTCATATTTGTGCCTAATAAAGATTTTTCCTCAGTAATCGAGACGGCGAAGGAAACAGTAGACCAACACCCCAATTATATTGGTTTTAAAGGTACTAATGATGAGACGTGGTTTAACTACGTGTTTCATATTAATGATGATCGTAATAGGTTGGTAAAGCTATCAGTGATGCTTTACCATACACCAAGATAAAACAGCTAACAAAAGTATGCAGCGGAACGAAAACGTTTGCGGTTCTTTGGTATTTTTAAGGTTTATTCAAGCGTTTTCGTCCGCTGATACCTAGCCGTTATTTTTTAAATGAAAATATTTTGAATGAAATTTGAAATTATTTCTAAGAATTACAAGCTCAACATTCTTGTTTCGCTTGAAAACCCTAAGAGAGCACGCTTTCAGCATATAACACGACATACCCGCTGCACTTCGCTTGTTCTTTGGCACATTTTGTCTCCGCTACGCTATGGCAAAACGTCGGGTATGCCAGGAACATTACATGAAGTATGAAACAGAAAGCCCAAGCCAATTTCCATTATCTTGATTTTGGGAATCATTCAATCTTTAATTATTATGATAGGGGTCTCAGCAAAAAAATCTATTTCTTTTTGTGAGATAAGATTTTCTTCTTCAAATACTTCCAGTTTTTTAGGTTCAATGTAATTAGATTCATTTAAGATTAAGCTGAATTTCACTCTTGCCCCTTTCTAACTTTGCTCACACATTCATCGATATATCTATCTATAAGATCATTTATTTTTTAAAATCTTTATATTTTTTTACCAATTCTAAGAATTCTTTGGGTGTCATGATGATTATTGATAGGTTTGCTTGCCTTATAGCTTCTGCCTGAAAGTGTTTACGATCCAAAGTAATGAGAAAAGTAGCCTTACTCTCCAGAGCGCTTGAAAGCACATGGCGATCCTTTAAAGCAATAATGTCATCATACTGGCTTAGACTTTCTTCAGTTGGTGGTTTAATAATCTCTGGATTAAGTTTAGCTATTTCTTTATAGAAACGAAGGATAGCTTCAGAAGATAGCTTTTTTCGAATATTTCCCTGAGCCTCTAAAAGAATCCTTCGGGTTGTAACTGCAGAAAAAAGAAGTCCTCTACAAACTTCCAAAATTAAAGAAGAACTGCCAATGGCAGCTCCTGCAGCGGCAATAAAAATGGAGGCATCTAAAAAAACTTTCTTCTTCCCGGCCATATTATAGTTTCCCTTCAGCAAGAAGCCTTTTTACAGTTCTTGCCGTATCTTTATCTATTTTATCATCTTGTAGAAACTGAGAAATTTCCTTATCAGTGTATTCTCTCAGTTCATCCTCATTAAATTCTCGAACCACAGCAGGTGTAATCTCTATTTTATTTCCCTTTAGAGAAAGATTTAGAATAGTATTAGATCCTATTCCGAGTTTCTTACGAAACTCTATCGGAATAGTGATCTGCCCTCTGGATAATGGCTTAACAATTTTGGTTATAATTTTTTCCTGCTCAGACAATCTTAGCACCTCCTTATTTCAGATTA
>Ga0307379_10007783_pt1 | contig 14514 bp, 13 predicted proteins | sample UN2MG_FD_202237 | JGI IMG/M metagenome (GOLD analysis project Ga0307379, IMG submission 202237) | Soil microbial communities from Risofladan, Vaasa, Finland - UN-2 | ecosystem: Environmental > Terrestrial > Soil > Coastal area > Acid sulfate soil | place: Finland: Risofladan, Vaasa | collected... | reverse complement strand
GCGCGATCAGCAGGGCAAGTCGGCTGCCGATCTCACATCATTGACGGCACTGCGCGAGAAGTTGGCCGCGGCGCATTAGACGTTAGCGGCCGTGGCCGAGATATTGATCGATCTGCAGGCCCGCCAGGTATTTGGAGAGCGGCTCGAAGTCGTCCTCCGGCGTTGCCTTCATCAAGTCCGACATGCCGGGATTGTTGCCGCGCGAGCCGTCGCGGAAGGCCAGCATCGTATTGAGAAGATATGGCTGCCATTGGCCGGCAAGGCGCGCGGTGGAGCCATCGCCTTGGAAATGGTCCAAGTGGCAGCCGCGGCAGCCGATGGACTTGGCGGCGGACTCGGCCTTGGCGGCCACGTCGCCCGGGGCCGACGGCTGGCCCAGGTTCGGCCAGGCCTTTTTCTTGAAATAGGCCGCGAGCGCAAACATGTCCGCTTTCTCAAGCTGGGCCGCGATGGGCTCCATGAGCGGATTCTTGCGCGCGCCTTTCTTGAAGTCGCGCAGCTGCAAATAAATATAGCCTTCGTCCTGGCCCCAGATCACCGGTGTGGTGTTATTGATCGGCACGCCGTCGGCGCCGTGGCAGCCTGCGCAAATCTGCGCCTTTTGCTCGATATCGTCGGCGGCGAAGGCTTCTGCGCCCACAAGAAGTGTTGCGGCGAACAGCGCGGCGGGCAGAGCCCAATGTAAAATCCGAGACATTCTTATGATCCCCAGCAGGGTAGACATGGAAAAGGACGGGGCACCATCATGCCCCGTCCTCTCGTTCTTTGCTAAGCGGAATCGCTATCAGTCAGCCGTAAAGGCGATGATGTTGTTTCCGCGCTTGAAGTCGATCTGGGTGTTACCACCCGCGCCGACCACGATGTACTCCTTGCCGTCCACCGAGTAGGCGGCAGCCGGCGCATTGACGCCTGCGCCCGCGAAGAACGACCACAGCACGTCGCCGTTCTCTGCGTCATAGGCCCTGAACCAGCCATCGCCTTCGCCCGTGTAAACGAGCCCGCCAGCCGTGGCCAACACACCGCCCATCATCGGCAGCGGCGTCTTCTTCTGCCACTTGATCTTGCCGGTGTTGTAGTCGACGGCCGTCACGTTGCCGAACTGCTCGGAGCCGGGGATGATCTTGAAGGCACCACCGAGCCAGAGCTTGCCGCCCGGATAGGGCGAGTTCTCGACATGGTAGGTCATGGGCTGGTGCAGATTGACCGCGTAGGTCAGCCCAAGATCGGGGTTCGCCGCCATCACCGACCATTCCACGCCGCCATTGGCGCCCGGGAGCATCGGTGCGCCCTCGGCCGTCGGCAGGGTCCACATCCCGGTCTGATCGACCATCGCCTCGGAGAAGCGGATGAGGCTGCAGTCGTCGCGATTGTGGACATACACGTTGCCGGTCTTGCCGGCGTGGATCACGCCGGGAACCGTCTTGCCGTCCTTATCCTTCACATCGACCAGGATCGGCGGGCTAACCGAGTCCAAATCCCACACGTCGTGGGCGATGTATTGGAAGTGGCAGGCATATTTGCCCGTATCGAGATCGAGCGACACGAGCGAGTCCGTGTAGAGGTTGTCACCCGGACGGATCGAGCCGTCGAGGTCAGGCGAAGGGTTGCCGACGACGAAGTAGATGCGCTTCGTCTTGAGATCGACAGCCGGATTCTGCCACACGCCGCCGCCGAGGGTCTTGTAGGGGTCGCCCATTTTCTTGAGCGCCGCTTTCTCGGCCGCGATGTCGCGGTGCATATCCTTGCCCGTGGCATCGTGGGTTGCCCATACGCCGGTCGAGTCCTCAGGCGTCGTATGGAAGTTCCACACTTGCTTGCCCGTCTCGGCGTCGTAGGCGCGGACGAAACCGCGGATACCGTACTCACCGCCGTTGGTCCCGATCAGGATCTTGCCGTCGACCGCAGTCGGCGCCATCGTCTCCGAGTAGCCGAGCTCCGGATCCGCGAGTTGCGTTTCCCAGATAAGGCTGCCGGTCTTGGCATCGAGCGCGACGAGCTTGGCGTCGAGCGTGCCCATATAGACCTTGTCTTTATAGATGGCGACGCCGCGATTGTTCGGACCGCAGCAATAGGTCGTGACGGGACCCATCTTGTGCTTGTAGTGCCAGAACTGCTCGCCCGTCTTCGCATCGATTGCGTAGACGTGGTTGAACGACGTGGTGACATACATCACCCCATCGACAACGATCGGCGTTGTCTCCAGCGACTCCTTCACCTCGGTTTGGAAAATCCACGCCGGCCGAAGTTTGCTGACGTTGGACTTGTTGATCTGCTTGCCCTGATAGTAGCGGGTCTGATCGTAGTTACCGTTGGTGTGCAGGAAGTTATTGGTGTCCGTCGCGGCACCGCTGAGCTGCTCCTGCGACACGGATGGCACAGGCGCTTCTCTGGTCAGGGTCGTCGCGGCGGTTTCGGTTTCATCTCCAGCCAATGCCAGAGTCGATCCGGCAAGGCTCAACGCTAGCGCGCCAACAATTGTGGCGGCTGTTTTACAGCTCCCCATACTTTCCTCCATTTGGGCGTGCACCCGTTTTCAGCCGGCCGTGATCGGCCGGCAGTTCCAGACGGGTTCGCACCATAAGCCTGCGCGTGGGTCGGGAAGTTGTCAACAAACTGCTGCTTGTCTTCCTACGTGGAGCGTCAGATAGGTGGCGCTTCTGCCGATTATTCCCGTCGGAGTTGCTACGTCAGCAGACATATAGCGGGGTAGACTTTCAGTCGTATCTGGGTTCGCTTTAGACCCTTGCTGTGTCAGTAGGTTACCGTATGGCGTTCCAACTACCTGCACGCTTCCCAATGACGGCGGGCCCGAAGTCTCTCCCATGCAGGATTTCTTCGAAATGTCTGCTCGTGGCCGGATTTCTGGGCTTTTTTCTGTTCGGCGCACCATCCGTGCTTCTGGCGGAAACCGGCGCATCTGAGGCGAAAGACGCGGCCCCTGCCAAGCCCACTTTGGTCCCGATTGGTTACCTCAAACAGGAGGTGAAAGAGCTAATTCCCCTGTCGCGCCTGAACGTAAAGCCTGACGATTTGGGCCTCGCCGGTGCCGAGATTGCGCTCAAGGACAACAACACCACGGGGAAGTTCACCGACCAGCGCTTCACGCTCGACGTGGAGCGCGTGCCGATCGGGGGTGACGCCGTCGCCGCGCTGCAGAAGCTTGCGGCAAGCGGTCATCATTTCGTGCTTGTCGATGCGCCGGGGGACGTTCTCTTGAAGCTCGCCGACTCCGTGAAGGACGACGATGTCCTTCTCTTCAATGTCAGCGCACCCGAGGTAAACCTGCGGCAAGAGAATTGCCGCGCCAACATTCTGCACACTGCGCCCGACCTCGCCATGCTCGCCGATGCACTTGCGCAGTACCTGGTTTGGAAAAAGTGGCAGCGTTGGCTAGTGGTCAAAGGCACCTCTCCCAAGGACAAAGAGTACCTTGAGGCGATCCGCCGCTCGGCGAAACGGTTTGGCGCCACTATCGTCGAAGAACGCGCCTACGAGTCAACGTCAGGCGCGCGCCGTACCGACACCGGCCAGCAATTGATCCAGTTGCAAATGCCGGTGTTCACCCAGGGCGCGCCGTCCTACGACGTGCTGGTCGTGGCCGACCGGGGCGAACTCTTCGGACCGTATCTGCCGTTCCGCACTTGGGATCCGCGTCCCGTAGCCGGCACCGCGGGGCTCGAGGCCATGAGTTGGCACCCGGCCCATGAGCAATGGGGCGCCACTCAGATGCAGAATCGCTTTCAGCGCTTCGCGCACCGCTTCATGCTGCCCCTGGATCACCAAGCCTGGATCGCGGTCCGCGCCATCGGTGAGGCCGCATCGCGCACCAAGTCGGGAGACTACGCACCCATCAACGCCTACATTCGCGGGGACAAGTTCGATCTTGCGGCGTTCAAGGGACAGAAGGTCACCTTCCGCAAATGGGACGGTCAACTTCGCCAGCCGATCATCATTGCAGGCCCGGAACTGCCTGTGTCGACATCGCCGCAGCAAGGCTTTCTGCACGAGCATGAAGAAGTCGATACGCTCGGCATCGACGCACCGGAGAGCAAGTGCAAACTTCACTGAAGAGGCGCGCGCGTTCTGCGCCGCGCCCGCAACACTCTCGGGAGGGACACGTGACCGCATCGCGACTTGCAGCACTCCTTATTGCCGCGGCCGGCCTTGGCTACGCCGCCGTTCCGGCGCAGGCCTATACCGTCTATGTGTCCAACGAGAAGGGCAACTCGCTCACCGTCATCGACAGTGACACGCTGCAAGTCCTGACGACGATCCCCGTCGGCGAGCGGCCACGCGGCATCATGCTGTCCAAGGACGACAAGACGGTGCTGATCTGCGCGAGCGATTCCGATGCCGTTCAGGTTCTCGACGTCGCCACGCGGCAGATCGTGGCCGAGCTGCCGTCCGGTCCCGATCCGGAATTCCTCAACATTCACCCTTCAGGCAGCCCCATCTACATCGCCAATGAAGACGATAATCTGCTGACCGTCATCGACCTCGACACGAAGCAGGTCTTGGCGGAGGTCCAGGTTGGCGTGGAGCCGGAAGGCGTCGGCGTGAGCCCTGACGGCAAGACGGTGGTCGTGACGTCGGAGACCACCAACATGGCCCATTTCATCGACACGGAGACTTATGAGATTACCAACAACGTGCTCGTCGGGACGCGTCCACGATTCGCCGAGTTCACCGCGGACGGAAAGCAATTGTGGGTGAGCTCGGAAGTGGCGGGGAACGTCTCGGTGATCGATACGAAGACGCACGAGATCATCAAGGTCATCGAGTTCGAGGTTCCGGGCGTCCAGCAGATCTACATCCAGCCCGTCGGCGTACGCGTCACGAAGGACGGAACGAAGGCTTTCGTCGCCTTGGGCCCAGCGAATCGCGTTGCGGTCATTGACGCGAAGACGTTCGAGGTCGAGGACTACCTCCTCGTCGGCAAGCGTGTTTGGCAACTCGCTCTCACGCCCGACCAGAAACTCCTGTTCGCGACGAATGGAAACAGCAACGACGTATCTGTGATCGACGTAGCGAGCCAGAAGGTGACCAAGTCGATCCCAACGGGGACCGCGCCCTGGGGCGTGACGATATCGCAAGAATGAAAAGATCAACGAGAGGGCGCAGGGCCGTGGCGAGCTGCGTTGCCGCTGCGGTCGTCGCGCTGATCGGAGGACAGGCTTTGAGCCAAGAAGGCAAAGCGCCACCGGCGGTGACCGCGACGTCCGTCTTCGTCATGAACGCGGAGACCGGCCAGGTCCTCTACGAAAAGAACCCCGACGAGGTCTTCAGGACCTTGAGCCTCACCAAGCTTGTCACGGCCTTTATCCTTGTCGACCAAATGGGGGACCGACTGTCGGAGACGGTGACGATCGACCGGCCGCACCTGACCGGCGGCTCCTCGGCCGGGCTCAGGCGCTCAGATGTTTGGACCTTGCAGGACCTGCTCTACGGCATGGTCCTGGTGTCCGGCAACGACGCCTCGCTCGCCATCGCTGATCATGTCGGACGCGACCTGCTCGCGCGGGAGAACAAATCTGGCGATGCCAGAAAGCGCTTCGTCGAGGAAATGGGCGCCACGGCCAAGGCGCTGGGCGCCACGAGCGCGGACTTTGCCGATCCGTACGGTCTGTCTCCGGCCAACGTGGCCACCGCGCGCGACATGGGCCTGATCGCGGCGCGCGTCTTCACCGATCCCAGACTGCTGCCGGCTTGGGCCTGCACCGAGCGCGAGCTGCAGATCGGCGGGAAGAAGCCGCGAACGGTCACCCTCAAGACCAGTTTGGAAAACCTCGGCGAAGGCAGCGTCATCGGCGCCAAGACGGGATCCTATGTTTCGAAGGGCATCTTCAATCTTGTGACCGCCTGGCGTGCCCCCAACGGTCAAACCATCGTGGGCGTGGTCTTGGGGAGCACGAGCAATCCGGCCCGCTATGACGACATGCGGGCGATCATGGCTGCCTTGCCGCGGGATTTCCCGGGCCTTGCCGAACCCGCGACCGGGACTGTACGGGGCCCCGCCGACCAGAGCGCGTGCCGCTAGCCGCGAGGCGGTGCACCCGTTACGACTGCATCTGGTCACAGCCTCAAAAATGGCGCTTCCAGCTATTATGAGGGGAACCGCAGGATCCGATGGCCGTTTCGCCGAGAAAACCGGCGGTTTATATAGGCCGAAGTGACGACACCGCCTTGGTGGATCGAGACACCGGGCCGTGGCATAATCCCTTGGAGGGAGTAGCGTAATGGCCGAACACAAAATCCTCGGGATCGTCCTTTCCGTCGGCCTGCTGATCGTCGCCGGCATCTTCTGGGCGCTCGACGAGGACACGGCGACAAACGCAGTCGACGACGAAACCGTTGCGGTGGCCCCGCCCGATTCGTCCGCCGACGCTCCCAGCGAGCCGGCCGCCAAGCCGGAAATCATCGGCGAACCGCTGGACGAGACCATGGCCGGCAAGGTCCTGGTCTCCAGGCGGCCGGTGCAGGTCATGTCCGAGCCGTCGGCCTCCGCTTCGGCGATGTTTGGTTTTCCCGCCGGCCGGCCGTTCCGTGCGATCAGCCGCAAGGATGGCTTTATTCGCATCCAAGACGTGAGAAGCGGCGCGAGCGGCTGGATCGAGGAAGCGGCGCTTGCGCCCGCGCCGACCAAGCCGATTGTCGCCGCGCCAAGCTCGGCCTCAAGGTCAACGGAGTCCGGGAGCGGACGGCCCTCGACCGGCCGGTCCACGTCCGACACGGCGGCCGCCCTGCCGGAGCCCGCACCACAGCCCAAACGCCGTGGCCTCTTTGGCGGTGGCGGAATTCTGGGCGGGCTGTTCGGCGGCAACTAGCCCGGCAGCGGCTCTTCGAGAATTCGCTCTGCCGCGCGCGTGTCTCGGCCCGCTGCAATTTCCCCTGCGACGAGGAACAGAACGAGGATCGAGACCCCGAGAAGCGAGAAGGCTTGCCGCGCATCGAAGCGCGGCAAGGTGGGGTAGAGTGCGAAGTCGGACGGGAAGAATCTCACGAAGCACGGTGCGCAAACGCCGTGCACTTGGCGCGCGATTGCTCAGCGAGCACCGGCAGTTTCGGGAGAAGTTTGGAGGAGCGACAGGGCTCGCGGCTAGAGCGGCCGGCGCGTCCCGGCCGGGAGGTCGATCGTCAGGTCGACGCTTGCCGACTCCACGCCCGCCGGCTGCTGCGCCATCCACGGCTTGCGCTCATTGTCGAGATGGGCGCCAAGCCAGACCAGCGCGATCGCGCCGGTGAAAGTCAGCAGTTCCAGAAGCTGATAGCGGCGCACCGCGCCCCAGACGTTTCTGGGCCTGCGAGGACGAAAGAAGCTTTTGCGCTGATAATGGGGTGTGATCAGGTGGATCATTGAGGTGTGCCGCTGGCGCGAGTGGTTGACGGGGGTTCCGCGCCGAAGCTCACCGGTATACGAGTGATTTCCAAAAGAACCGTTCATCCCGAGCGCGGGCGCCCTGCCCCGGCAGGCAAACCGAGTCGCAAGGTGAGCAAATGGTTGACGGTGGAAACGCTATGCGCCTGCTGCTCGTCTCGGACCTGCATTATTCGCTGCCGCTTTTCGATTGGGTCGTGGAGGTGGCGGGCGACTTCGATGTCGTCGTCATGGCCGGCGACCACCTAGACCTCGCCTCCCTAGTCGACGGCCGGGCACAGGCCGCGGTCGTAAAGAAATATTTCAGCCGGATCCAGGCCAAGACGCGCCTGTTGATCTGCTCCGGCAATCACGATCTCGATTCCAAGAATGCCGCCGGCGAGAAGATGGCCAAGTGGTTGCTGGGCGCACGCAACCAAGGTGTGCTGTCAGACGGTGAGTCGCTTGTGATCGGCGACACGTTGTTCACCATGTGCCCCTGGTGGGACGGCCCGGTCTCCCAAGCGCAGATCGGCGAGCAATTGGCCAAGGCCGCGGAGGACCGGCGGAAGCAATGGATCTGGATCTATCACGCCCCGCCGGCGAGTTCGCCTGTCGCTTGGGGCGGCCAGCGCTTCTATGGCGACGACGCCCTCAAAAAGTGGATCGAGAAATATCAGCCCGACATCGTCATGTCCGGCCACGTCCATGAAGCGCCCTACGTCGCGGCCGGCTCATGGGTGGACCGCATCGGCGACACCTGGGTCTTCAACACCGGACATTACTTAGGAGCGCCGCCGGCTCATATCATCATGGAAACCGAAGCCGGCGAGGCGCTGTGGTTCTCGGCCGCCGGCAATCAATATGTCCGCTTTGAGGATCAGCTTACGCGCCCTGTGCCGAAGCTCACGGCGCTTCCCGCCTGGCTCACAGCCGGGGATCGGCCTCTTGCTCAGGACCAAGGCTGAAATCCTCGTCCTGTTGGTGGATCAGCACGTCCAGCACCTCGCCCACCATGCCGAGATGGTTGCTCTGACCTTCGAACTGCTGCCTCAGGTCGGCGAGATAGGTCGTGGCGGCGTTTAGGCGGCTCGCGAGCAGTCGACCGACCTGGAACGCGATCTCAGGGTTGGACCGGAGAAAGCTCTCGGCGTCGTCGAAGACGTGGACGGCGATCGGCGTCAGCGCGCGCACGGTCGCCGTGTGGGGCCGGTTGAGCAGGACCGACATTTCACCGAAAACCGCGCCCGGTTCCTCAATAGCCGCCACCTGCGTATCGCCCCGGAGCACCTCGACCGAGCCCGACCTCAGCACATAAAGATGTCCCGACCTTTTGCCTTCGGACAACAACACCGTGCCGGCTGCCAACTCCTGGAGCGGCACCTCCTGGCACATGTCGAGAATTGAGCCCATGCGGAAAGCGTATCGCGCGCGCGCAGGTTGTCAAACGGGCCGATCGCCACGCAAGGCTACTGGCCGCTCAGGAAATTCTCCAGGAGCTGCTTGCCCACATCCTCGGCGTCCAGCTTCTGCGTCTGCTTCTTGTTTTTCTTGTTCTTGGCCGACTTCTTCTTCCCGGACTTTTTCGCATTTGGCTGCGCGTCGGGCGTGGCCGCCGCGTCCGTATCGGGCGTGGGTGCGGCCTGCGTACCGCCGAGCAAGCCGCCAATGCCTTCGATCAGCGAATCTTTGTCGACCTTGCCGTCTTTGATCACGTTCGACAGGGCGCCGGCTCCGGAACCGTCGAGGCCCGGCAGGTTTTTCGCCCCTTTGGTGAAGTCCTTGTAGCGCTGGTACGCCTGGGCGGGATTCTCAAGAATACCCTTGATGTCCGGGTAGAACTTCGGGCTGGCCCACGGACCGGTGATCATCACCGGAACGCCGAGGCCCGACAAATCTTTCTCGCCGCCTTGACCTTTGAGCGAAGCGACGAGCTGCGGATCGACGCGCAAGTTCAACCGCTGGCCCGGGAGATCGACCGTGCCGGAACCGGTCATGCGCACGAGCGGTCCGGCCATATGCAAATCCTTGGTCGTCGCTTGACCTTTTGCGACCTTGAACGTGGCCCCGAGCGAGGCAAAGTCCGTCTGCTCACTCTCACCGCCCTGCCAACCTTCAATGACGCCCGTCCCGAGACCGCGGATCATCTTGGCGAGATTGACGCCGCGAATGGCGCCGTTGGTGAACTCGAGATTGGCGTTGCCGTTGAGCGCGGAAACGATGGCCCGCTGACTGGCGCCATACCCCGTTAGGTCCATGGAGACCGTTCCGCGGCCTTGCAGCCTCTCGAAGTCGGCGGCGTCGCGCAGCAATGTATAGGCGTCGAACTTGGTGAGCGAGGCCTTGACGCGCTGCGCCGGTGTCTTGCCGCTGGCATCGACTACGATCGCCGCATTGCCCGAACCGCCATAGAGTTGGAACTTCGACAACGTCGCGTTCAGCTTGCCGCCATTCAGCGTCGCCTGCAGCGTGACTGGGCTGAGCTTGACCTGGTCGTAAATGAGCTGCTCGGCGGTCAGATTGAATTTACCGTTGATCGCGCGCAGGGGTGCGAAGTCGATCGTCTCGTTGCTCCATCCGGCATTCGACTTTTTACCGCCGCCCGAGCTGCCGCCGCCGCTTTTTGACGACTTTGACTTCGGCGATCCCGTCATCGCATTGACGTCGAGTGTCTTTGCGGCCAGCGCGGCGACAACGTAAGGAACTTTGTTGGCGAGATTGGCCTGCACCTGGCCGGCAAGCACCGTGCCGCGCACATTGGCGCGGAGCGGATTGATCGTCACGACGTTGTCTTTGTAGACCGCATTGCCGGCAAACGTATCGCGGCCCATCGTGGCGGTGAACTGGTTCACCGTGGCGGTGTCGTCTTTATAGACCGCGGTGCCGGACAAGGTCTTGTCACCGGACTTCGCGCTGAATTGCGTGAGCGTGAGCGTGTCATTCTTATAGGAGGCCGTGCCGCTCAGGCTCGCTGGTGCATCGAGCAGGCCCGGCGCGTTGGCCGTGAGACGCACCGGCGCGGGCGCGCCTTCGAGGAATGGTCCGAAGGTACCGATCGAGCCGGCACTCTGCATCGCTTTGCCGTCGAACACGGCGCTCATGTCGAACGATAGCGGCGCGTCGTAACCGGGCAGCGAGGCTTCGAGATTGAGTTTGTCGATGCGCTTGCCCGGTTCGCCGCCCGAGGCCGGCAGGATCACGGTGCCGTTCTCGATCACGAGCTTGTCGAGCGTAAGATTTCTCAGCTTCTCGGCAATGCCCCCCGAACCGGCACCTCCCCCTTGGGCAGGCGTCCCTTGGCTCGCGCCCGGCACGGCGCCTTCGGGCGCGGCCTGCGGCGTACCGGCTTGCGGCACTGCGATGACGGGATCGATGAGCGTGACCCTCGTCACCCGCATCTTTCCGTCCAGCAGCCCTTTCAACGCCAATCCGAACTCGAGCTTCTTGGCCGTGGCGAACTCCGCGTCGCTGCCGCTTGCGGGCTGTGCGACACCGACATCCTCGGCGACCAACTCAATGGACGGAAACAGCGTGAAATCCAAAGGACCGCTCACCCGCAGCCGATACCCGGTGGCGGACTCCACCTGCGTGAAGAGCTGATTGCGAAGCTCCTCGGTGGAAATGAACAGCGGGCCGATGAAGATGATGGCCGCGAAGATGACCACGATGGCCGTCAGAATCGAGAAAATGAGCCGCAAAGCGCCCCTCCGCACGTCGAATACAAGCTGATTTACGAATTACAGCCGATTCCCAGGGTAAGGGAAGAGGCCTTTGAAGACGACCGGCAGACCTCGGCGTCATTCAAGGCATTAGTCCCGAATTACGGGCAAATGACGGCCAAGACCAACTGGGGGCAGCAAGGTCCGCTGGGCTTGCCCTTCCGCGCCACGCCCCATACACCTGGGGACAGAGCTGGGACGGAGACTGCTCATGCCGCGACTAATACTCCTGCGACACGGCCAAAGCGTCTGGAACCGCGACGCGATCTTTACCGGCTGGACGGATGTCGACCTCTGCGACAACGGCATTAAGGAAGCCGAGCACGCTGCGGCACTCCTTAAAGAGCACGATATCAAGTTCGACCAGTGTTTCACCTCGTACCTTCAGCGCTCGGTGCACACGCTTTGGATCGTGCTCGATGCGCTCGAGCTCACCTGGCTGCCGGTATGGCGCAGTTGGCGTCTCAATGAGCGCCATTACGGCGCGCTGCAGGGGCGCAAGCGCGACGAGGTCATGGCAGAGGTCGGTAGAGAGCAGCTGATGATCTGGCGCCGCAGCTACGCGGTCAAGCCGCCGGCGCTGGAGGACACCGACCCCCGCTTTCCCGGCAACCAGGCGAAATACGCCCGCGTTCCGCGCCGGCACCTGCCGTTGACGGAGAGCCTGAAAGACACGGTGGGGCGTGTGTTGCCGTTCTGGCAAGAGCGCGTCGAGCCACTTCTGATGGACGGACGCACGCCGCTCATTTCGGCGCATGGCAACAGCCTCCGCGGTCTCATCAAATATCTCGACGGCATCTCGGATGAGGATATTCCCCATCTCGAAGTCCCGACCGGAAAGCCGCTGGTCTATGAGCTTGACGACGGCCTGCGCACGGTCCGCAGCTTCTATCTTGAAGACGGCAGCGAGGCACATGCCTTGCCCAAGGCCAAAGTCGCCGCCTCCACAGCATAGGCTCTAGCGGTACTGCTCGGGCGCGTAGGCGCCGCACGCGCCTTTCAGCCGGTTATCGCCACCGAGCGCTTGGCAGATATAGACCTTCTTCAGGGGGTCGTTGTGAACTTGGGCGTCGGTGACTTTCCAGCCATAGCTTCGGGCCACCCGCGCGATCTCCTGCTCCTGGCAGTAGGGTGTGGAGATCGGGCCATGTTTCGTCACTTGAAAGATGCCCTGGCATTTGATCTTCGCCGCTGCGGGCTCTGGTGCCATCGCAAGAGCGAGGAACGCCGTACCCACGGCGGCAACCATGGAAGAGATCCTGGGACGTTCGCGCATCGTCGCCTCCTTCGCATGCCTTGCGGCTTGATTGCGTCAGCCCGGCACGTCTGACATCCGACGAGACGGCCTGACGCGTCACCACTCCACGGATTGCAAGACGGGGACGAGTCCTTCGCCCCCGTTCGCATAGGCCTCGCCATTGGGCCACACGGCGGCGGGCCGGCCGTCGCTGACCAGCGCCCCGTCTTCCAAGGCGAGGCGCGGCAGCGGCAGGCAGACAAACCGCTCTCCGACGTTCCAGAACGAGCCGAGGCCCGCCATGAGGGCATCGGTAAAGGGCAGATAGGCCTCGTTCAGGTCTACGAGGGCCTCGCTGTCTACGCTGCCGCTGGCGATCACGTCCCGCAGGGCTGAGGAAACCAGCGAGGCGACGTTGTGGCCCTTCTCGCCGGCCTCGCCGGATAGCAAATTGAAAAGCGTGAGACGGAACAGCTCCAGATGCAGTGCCTGGGCGATCCGCTCCTCCGCAGCGTGCTTTGCCTGCTCGTAGGCCCGCCACACGGCCTCGTCACTTTGGAGTTCTGCCACCGCATGATCCTGCATCGCCTGCATGGTCAGCGGCCAACGGCACGCCTGCGGACTTTCGAAGTCGATCCCTTCAAGTTCGCTATTTGCCTGCCGGGGACCCATCGCCCAGGTGAAGGACACATCGCGGAAGCCGATCAGCCGGGCATGCCGGCGCACCGCCTCCTCAACCGCGAGCGGATCGAAATAGGGCCGCTGCGGGTCGACCCCATTCAGCCGCGAAATAATTTTTTCAACTTCATCCACGGCCTTACCCTTCCGTGAAGCGCCCTCCCTTGGACGCGGACCAACGAAACGCCCAGCCCTTAACGGGTCTTAGTTATTGAGGCGGCCAGCCTAATTATCGCTTCTGGCCTCGACGGATGAAGATATTGCAACGAAACGCAGGGCGATGACGGCGAGCTTACGCATTAAGACACTTCTCCTTGGGTGGGATTTCGCCGAGGCGTCTCCTTCCCCAGGCGGACTATAGGCTCACGAAGCGCTGCTGTGAAACGTCTCTGACCATGGGCCTTCAAGGCCTCGCCCGCCGGCGCATGTCCGGAGTCGCGTCCGTGCGGCTGCTGGTATCCCAGGGAATAGGACGCAGCCCCAGCGCGTCGAGAGCCACGCCATCGGGACGGCGAGCACGATCGGGCGACCTCAAACTCATGCCGTAGGGGTTTGAGTACGCCCAGTAGGTCCAGGCAGCGCCCAGCCTCTCCGCCTCACGCCGGACCGCCTCGAGCCAAAAGAACCGGTGCGCATCGAGCGCGCCGCCGCGCGAGCCTGTTGCAGCCGTCGCACCGAATGCGCCAAGCAGGAGATTGCGGTGTGGGATGCCATGCCGATCGGCCCAGGCCCTAACCTCGCCAAAGCGAGTCCGAAGCTTCTCTGGCGTCCCGCCTGCGGCGGTATACGCGCCAAGATAGGTTCGAATATCGGCCAAACGAGCTGCGCGCTCATGCGGCGTGAGCACTTCCTCCTCGAGCAAGAGTTCTGAGTATGCGAGCGCGAGTGCGGCCTCCTTGTCGCTCGTGGGCCACGGCGCGCCTTTCACGGCCGCAGCGCCCGGCTGGCCCTGTTGCGTAAATGCTTCCGGTTCGAAAAAGTGAAAGCTGAAGAGAAGGCGGTCAGCGTTGAGTTTTGCAGGATCCAACTGGACCAACCCCGTGATTGTGCCGCCGCATGCGCCGGATACGACCAGAGTTAGTTCTGGCGCCGCGTCACGCGCTGCGCGCACGAGCCCAATCAAGACCTCTTCCCAGTTTCGGCCGCTCACGCCATCGCACGGCTCGAACTGCGGTTCGTTCATCAGTTCGAGCGCTGTCTTGTCGGTGCCGACTTTCGCCAGCATGCGTGCGAGCGCGGAAACCACAGCCCGATACCGCACCAGCGCTTGTGTGTTTGGCGGACCTTCGATGGCGCCGGGAGACCATGCTTTGACCTGACTGACGGGATGAAGATCGAGAATGACCTTCAGGCGCGCTTGCGTTACCGCCCGAACGGCCAGTTCGAGCCGCGCAACGGCCTTCGACAACCGATCCCCGTCAGCCGAAAGCAACGGCCCAGGGTCGACTGACAGACGCACGAAGTCGAAGCCGAAGGCCCTGATCTCCGTAAAGTCGGCCGTGCTGCCCCACGTCTCCAGGTCGCGA
>Ga0307379_10007782_pt1 | contig 14518 bp, 15 predicted proteins | sample UN2MG_FD_202237 | JGI IMG/M metagenome (GOLD analysis project Ga0307379, IMG submission 202237) | Soil microbial communities from Risofladan, Vaasa, Finland - UN-2 | ecosystem: Environmental > Terrestrial > Soil > Coastal area > Acid sulfate soil | place: Finland: Risofladan, Vaasa | collected... | reverse complement strand
CTAACAATATTTTCCTCTTTAGTTAAATCATAATCTTCTATAAAAGGAATAAATATATTCCTACATCCTCTTTTCTTTAACTTTTCTACCACATAAGAACCTAAAAACCCAGCTCCACCGGTAACAATAACTCTCTTATCTTCCCAAAAATTCATAATTTTCTCTCCTTATCCCACCGTCAAATGATTCTCCGTCCAGCCAATCCCTTTTTGTTTTAAAATCTTCTTCCCTTCTCCAGGGGAATCTAACCCCGCCAATTCCATATCACTATCCACCATTATCTTAACCAACTCCTTAAAGGTTATCCGGGAACTCCAGCCCAGCTCTTTTCTGGCCTTAGAAGAATCAGCCAATAATAGCTCTACCTCCGTAGGCCTGAAATAACGGGAGTCTATCTCTATATATTCCTTCCAATCTAATCCGGCGTAATTAAAGACCTCTTCTAAAAATTCTTTAACCGAATGGGTTTCTCCGGTTCCAATAACATAATCACAAGGTCTTTCCTGCTGTAACATCAACCACATCGCCTCTATATAATCAGGGGCATAACCCCAGTCTCTCTTGGCTTCTAAATTACCCAGATATAGTTTCTTATCTTTTCCGGCTATAATCCGGGCTAAACCCCGGGTAATCTTACGGGTGACGAATGTCTCCCCCCTTCTCGGACTCTCATGATTAAAGAGTATCCCATTGCAGGCAAATAGATTATATCCTTCCTGATAATTACGAACCATCCAGTAGGCATAGATCTTAGCAGCAGCATAAGGGCTTCTCGCTCTAAAGGGGGTATCTTCATTCTGAGGTGCCGGGGCATCTCCATACATCTCACTGCTGGAGGCTTGATAAAATTTAGCATTTATCCCACTTCTTCTTACTGCTTCCAATATCCGGGTAGTCCCCAATCCGGTAATATCTCCGGTATATTCCGGCATATCAAAACTGACCCGCACATGGCTCTGAGCCCCTAAATGATAGATCTCATCAGGTTTTATATTATAAATAAGGTTAGTAAGCTGACCTGAATCACTAAGGTCTCCATAATGAAGATGTAATCTTACCCCCCTTATATGAGGGTCTTTATAGATATGGTCTATCCTGCTGGTATTAAAAGAACTGGCTCTTCTGATAATACCATGAATCTCATATCCTTTAGAAAGTAAAAATTCTGCCAGATAGGAACCATCTTGACCGGTAATGCCGGTAATAAGTACTTTTTTCATTTTTTATTGTCTCCTAATATCTTCTTATAATTATTTTAAATATCTTTTCAATTTTTTATGACATCCTTATACAAATCCGTATATCTTTTAGCTACTTTTATTATATCAAATTCCTTTATAACTTTTTCTCTTGCATTTCGGCTAAGTTGTTTCCATCTTATACTATCTTCTAATACCCATTTAATACCATATGCTAAATCTGTAGTATCAAATGGTTTCGCAAGATAGCCATTTATTTGATGATTTACAATATCTAATAATCCAGTAGTGCCAAAAGCCACAACAGGCGTACCGCAACTCATAGATTCAGATGCAGTTTGACCAAAAGCTTCTTGTATTGAAGGAACGATCATAGTATCAGCAGCAGAATAAACTACCGCTAAAGATATCTCATCATTTAATCGTCCTAGATAATGAGTTTTAAAACCTAAATTCTCTTCATTCCTTGGTTTGGAAGAACCAAATATAACTAGTTCAATATCTTTATTTTCTTTAGAAGAAAGTTTTTTTAGGGCCTCCTTCAATAAAAGGAAACCTTTTCTTTTATCACCTAATGCACTTAAAGCACCAAATAATATTAATTTTTTATCTTTTGGCAAACACAAAATATCTCTTGCAATATTTTTATCTATCGGTTTAAAACGATTAAGGTCAATTCCATTGGGAATAACCTCTACTCGCGTTTTATAAAAAAGCAGATTTTTCTTAGCACATTCACCCAACCATGAGCTAGGCGTAACGATGGTTAAATTAAGATTCTTCCAGAATTTTTCCTTCCGCTTAAAAATTTTATAAGAAAGGTCGTTTTTTTTATTTGAACCAAGAGTTGGACAATAACCACAATTTTTATTATACTTTCCACACTCTTCATCATAATGGCAACCACCGGTGAAAGCCCACATATCATGTAATGTCCAGACAATTGGTTTATTGATTTTTGCTAAAGTTTCTATTCTTATAAACCCTGCTGAAATCCAATGTAAGTGTATAATATCTGGATTAATATCCTGTATTTTTTTGTTGATATTATCTGGTAAAATTGCAGGTGAAAAAATAATCCCCTTACGTTGTTTATAAAATCTAATCGGAATACTATCAAGTGTAGGTCTTAGTTTTCCAAATATTTTTTGCCACTTTGTCTGAGGTCCTATTACACTATAATCATCGCTTTTCTTAGATTGCACCAGCATTTGTGCTTCTATTCCATTTTGTTGCAATCCTTTCAATAATCTATATACAGCTATAGCAGCACCACCAGATATATCCTGAGTATTTAATATTAATATTTTCATCTTTTTATAACTCTTTTTACCAAATCATATAGCGCTAATTTTTTTAATATAATTACGATTATTTTTTTTATTTTATCTCCAATTACATTTAATGGATAAATTATTTTAGAATATTTTTCTCTCTTATAAGCTTTATCTATATTTTCTATTTTAACATTTTTTATTTTATTAAAGTAATGCCCATGCCTATCATTTTTTATTTCCTTTGTAAAGCCCAATAACGGAACAATTCTATTAAAGGTATACTGAAAATGAAAATGTTTGGGCAAATGACATTTAATGCATGGAGTGAAATTCCAATGAGAAATGAGTATTCCGCTCCTTTTTAAACATTTATTATAAATTTCAATTAATTCAATAGGCTTTTCAACATGTTCTAGAATATCGGTGTTTACCACAGCATCATAATAATCTTCTTTTAAATTACTAACGATATTTATATTCTTAAAGTCTTTTATATTTTCGTAGGCGTACTTTGAAGCATAAGGTTCATATATATCTATTTTAGATAAAGGTGCTTGATTTGCAATTTCTTTAGCTAAAGTACCAAATCCACCGCCATAATCCAATATTATTAATCTTTTTTTATCTTTAAAGTATTCAGCAATTGATTTTCTATGGTTCATTGATATTTCCATCAGTTTCTATAAATAGACCATTTAAAAGCCACACTGGATGTGAGTAAAATTTCCCTATATTTTCCCAATTTAGATTTTTATTATCACACCCATAATCATCCCAAACTAAGTCCATTAAATGCCATATTTGATCAAGGTCTCTTTTAAGCGTTTTATCTTCTCTTGTTAAAAGTTTTTCTATTTCATCTTTTTCATTTTTTTTAAGTTTTTATCTTCGAGTATTATTTTCATAATTATACAATCTTTTATGAACCAATTATTATTGATTTATTCATTTTAAAACCATAAGGTATGCTCCCCGTTGAGTTATGATAGTTATATCCATCTTTTGGTTGAATAGAGAGGGCTTTATTAAACAAACAGGCCGTCCAGCAGAAAGATGAGTTACTTTGTATTACATTTTTAATTATATTCAGCGCAACCCAATCATAAACTGCTTTGTCTTCATGAATTACAATATTTTTATCTTTAAATATTTCTTTTAAAACCAGTATATCATCAGAAAAAAGATGATATACTACATTATTACCGAGCTTGTTCTCTACAATTTCCATGGCTTTTTTATAATAAGCTTTGTCCAAAACAATACCTCTTGTAAACACATACCTTAGATGATGATGAAAATCTGTTCCGCGATAATGTACTGCAACAGAATTGTTTTCCTCAATATCTGGGTATTTTTCTTTTATGTATGAAATAATTTCAGGTTTTATGACTAAATATTTCTTAATGATTTCCTCCGTTGGCATAAGTTCATATTCCCAAAAATGCCCCCTGATCATAATGTCTTCATCGGGTAAAATAACATTATTAAAAAAGTTTTTTTCTTCTTTAAAAGATTCATAACTTTTTGCGATAGCTTTTTTTAAGTAATATTCCTTAGGTAAAATAGCATTTTTAGAAATATTTATTCCTTTTTTAAAAAAATTATAACCTTTTGCGATAACTCTTTTTAAGAAATGTTCTTTAAAAAAATATCTTTTTACTATAGATGTTAATAATTTATTTTGAACATAAAAGATATCGGGCTCTTTATAAAAATATTTTTTCATTGGAGTTCCAACATGAGAAACTTCAAAGTTAAAGTCAAATAATGAATCTAAATTACTGCCTTTATACATAACAGGCTGTCGATTGTGTTTTTCACATAGATTCAATAGAAAATATAAGTGTAATATTTTATTACCGATTGCACTATTCCAATTATCTAAAAAGATTCTTTGATAATCACTATAAATTTTACTAGCCATAGTTTCAACCTTGATAATGTTTTTTTTAATACATTTTTGTGAAAAGCTTGTTTTTCAAATTTTTTATCTAACCTTAATGAACGAAGAATATTTTCTTGATGTATCAATGGTAGTCTTAATTCATATCTGGGCATGTTAGCATGTTTAGATTTTTTCCCTTTGGTGTGCGAGGCATCATCCCCTACTCCTATATTTGAAATCAAATTTAAGGTAGGAGAGATGTTTAAAAAATGATTATTGCATAACATGAAAGTAAACTGATAATCCCATGTATCAATTATAGCATTATAGGTCTGATCGAATGACCTTTCCCAATATTCAATACACGCATTAGAACAAAAAAGATCATGAAATCCTTTATTTTTCTTAAAAATTGGCCAATCAATCATTTTAATATCATATTGTTTCCATACATGTTTCCAAGAAGCCCACCCCCAAATAAATGGAAAAACTGAAAAATAATAATCTTCTTCAGTATCCTTTTCACCAAAAAAATAATTACTTCCTGAAATAATTCCAATATTTTTAACATCTCTGTATTTTTTTAATAATTCCTGGCAAAACCAGAAAAAGCTCTGGCTGGGCAGATAATCATCTTCTCGTATTATTCCTTCTTCTGTATTCTCGAAAAACCAATCAATGGCATAGCTAATTGCTATCTTGCAACCTAAATTTTTATCCCGAAATAACATCTTTACTTCACAATCCCAATCTACTGAAGCGGCAATCTCTCTTACCTTTTTACACTTTTCTAATTCACCTTCTTTACCGGGCCGTGGTCCATCAGCGGCTATAAAAAGCTTTTTCGGTTTTGCTTGTCTTATCGTATTAAATACTTTCTGAGTGGTATCCGGCCGATTAAAGACCATAAACAGTATAGGCGTTGTAAGAGGAGTAGAAGGCATAAAATTATCTTTCATTGTTTAACAACCTCTCAAAATAATAGATAGTCTTTTTTAAACCTTCATCAAGTTGTATTTTTGGTGCCCATCCTAATTCCTTTTTAGCCAATTCAATATTCGGCTGCCTTTGTTTTGGATCGTCCTCGGGAAGCGGCTTATAAATAATTTTTGATTTTGAATTAGTAAGTTTAATTATCCTTTTTGCAAGTTCTAAAATAGTAAACTCATTAAGATTCCCCAAATTTACCGGCCCTATAAAATCCTCTCTGCCATTCATCATCTTAGTAATACCTTCTACTAAATCATCTATATAACAAAAACTTCTGGTTTGGCTTCCATCTCCATATATGGTAATATCATTATTTTTTAAAGCCTGAACAATAAAATTACTAATAAACCTTCCATCATCTGGCTGCATTTTAGGCCCGTAAGTATTAAAAATTCTTACTACTTTAATTTTTATTTTCAATTGCCTGTAATAATCATAAAATAATGTTTCGGCACATCTTTTACCTTCATCATAACAAGCCCTCGGACCAATAGGATTAACATTTCCCCAATAACTTTCTGGCTGAGGATGTATTTCTGGATCTCCATATACCTCGCTGGTAGAGGCTTGTAATATTTTAATCTTTAATCTTTTAGCAAGCCCCAACATGTTAATTGCTCCCATTACACTGGTCTTGGTAGTTTGTACTGGATCAAAACTGTAATAAATAGGACTAGCCGGACAAGCTAAGTTATATATTTCGTCTACTTCCACATATAAAGGAAAGGTGATATCATGACGGACTATCTCAAAATAAGGGTTATTAAGAAGATGAATTATATTCTGTTTACTCCCGGTAAAAAAATTATCCACACAGATTATTTCATTTCCTTCGTTTAAAAGTCTTTCGCAAAGGTGGGAACCTATAAAACCTGCCCCACTAGTTATTAAAATCCGTTTTTTCATTAATGGCCTTCTAAAATGATTATTTTATTATTTTTATATATTACTTTACTGTTTTTCAAATATCCTTTTGATAGAGTTTATCAGTAAAAATGATTTAAGTATCAATATAACATTAAATCTTGTTTTTGGAATTAATATAATTGAGAAAACTACTACAAATTGAGATAACACTGTAGCGATTGCAGCGCCATTTATTCCATATTTTGGGATAAAATTAATATTTAATATAATGTTAATTATCGCTCCGATTAATGTTCTAAAAAATGATATTTTCGTATAATTTTCCACTAATAAATATTGGCTACTTGCTACTCCTAAAAATACGAACACGGTAGCCCATATATATATCTGTAATACTCCTGCAGCGTCTTGATACTGTGCTCCGAATAGTATTTTTATGATATCATTAGCTAAAAAAGCAATAGATAATGCTATACCAATAGCCAACCAAGTCATTAAATCATATAACTTTTGTAATCTTTCGTAATATAATTTTTCGCTTATTTTTTTTGCATTAATGATTGCCGGAAAAACTGAACTTGTAATAGCCATCGGAATAAAATACCATACTTCAGATATTCTAACTGCTACTGCATAATTACCCACAGCACTTGCATCCAGCATGTTCTTAATCATTACCTGGTCAATTGCCATATATATAGAAATTGCTATGCCCGATAACATTAACGGCCAGGAATCTTTTAATAAATTTTTTGCTAAATTTAATTTTATCCTCCAATTAAATAAACTTAACTTTTGCTTCGAATACATTATAATAAATCCGGCTGCCAGAATTATATTCCCTATGAACGCCACAATTGCAAAAAATATAAGTCCTTTTTTAAAGTGAATAAGTACAAGTTTTATAACTGCCACTAAAATCCCAGATATCATTTTAGCAAAAACGCTATACTTCGATAATACTTTTGACTGAAAATATAAATTTATTACATTAAAAGATTGAAAAATTACCCCAATTGCAATCACAAAAATGAGAAGATTAGTAAAGCTGTCATTTGTGGTAAAACTTACTGCTTTAGTAACTATTCCAATTAACAATACTGAGCCGATAAGTTTTAAAATAAAAGTTGTACCAAGCAATTCATCTCTCTTTTTCTCATCTTTTACCAGTTCTCTAACTACAATGCCGTCTACTCCTAAAGTTGCTAAGACTATAAAAAGCCCCACGAAACTGCTCGCGTAGCTCAATAATCCAAAATTAGCCGGACCCAGATATCGAGCTACATACACACCAACAAAGAAGCTTACAGCCATCCCAACAATTCTTTCAAAGAATAGCCAACCCGTATTTACAAAATATTTTTTAAATCCAGCAGATAGTTCTATTTTTTTTATTTTATTTTTTAAAATATCATTAATTTTCAATATTTAATATCCATCTAAATTTGAACTTTAAATCAGTAAGACAGGCGAGACGTCTGTCCTACTCTTATTTTATCCTCCCCCTTTAAGAGGGCGGATTAGGATGAGGGTGACCTTTATCTATACATAAAGTAATATCGCCATCACTCCGCACACAGCTTCAATCCCCATCAACGTCAGTACCAGATTCCTCTCACTGATGCCGCTGCATACTTTCATAATCAACTGGCACAATCCAACCGGACCACTATCGGGGCAATACAATTTTCCATCTTTATATATTCCCCACCAATTCTTACCAGGGAAATGATTCCTTGCCTTAATTAAAAAATCCACCATATAAGGAATCATTAAAATAATTCCTGCTGCCTCATAATTACCAATAATTACAGCGCTGGCTATAACTGCTCCGATAGTTAAAGTGCCCACATCCCCTACTAAAATCTTGGCCGGATACCAATTATAATATAAAGTAGCCAGTAAGGCTCCTGATGCTGCTATTAAAATTATAAAAGAAGTGGTCTGCCCCATTAAATAAGCGATAATAGCCAATGACCCAATGGCCACTATTCCCATCCCTGCTTCCAAGCCGTTAAACCCGGCAAGCATATTTACCGCGTTAGCTGCTCCGGTAATCCCCAAAGGAACTAAAATTAGAGAATAAAAGATACCAAAATCTATTATCCCTAATCCAGGGATTTTCATTAAACTATCTCCTTCTTTTATAGCCATTAAAGGTAAAGCCGCAAATACTGGCATAATTGCCTTAAACCCCTGTCGTATAGAAATCAAATCATCAAAAATACCAATTAAAACTACTATCAATACTGTAGATAAGACTGCTAATGTAGAGGCTAGGCTAACCGAAAGAAATATATCAAAAAAAGTTCTCAAGAAAATAGTAGCCACGATTCCCGCTCCAAAACCAATTGCTATCACCAGTCCTCCCATTTCGGGAATCTCTTCCTGAGATTCGCTGTTCATATTCTTACCCACAATCCCGGCTTTCTTTAAGCGAGGAATTACTATATGGAAGCTAATAAAACTAACTATAAATGATACTATAAATATTAAAAATATCATAATTTCCCCTTTTATTTTAAATAATTATTGACAAGTAACATAACATCCTGCACTAAAAGTGTAGCATGACATCATGCACTGTCTAGTAATATATTTTAGCACCACATCGTGCACTTTTCGTTCTTTGACAATTTAGTATAATCAACCTAAAAGGGAGGTTGATTATGAAAAACATAGAAGCTCTTAGAATTAAGGCCGTAAAACAATATTTGGCTGGTCAAAGTCCCAAGACAATATATCAGGCATTGTCCATGTCCAAACGCTGGCTCTTTAAATGGATCAAAAGATACCAATCGGTAAAAAAGAATTGGTTTAAAGAAAAATCTAAAACGCCCCTTACCATTTATCAAAAGACTCCTTCCGAGATCGAAAAGAAGGTTGTCGCCATCAGAAAGCTTCTCGAGGAATCCAAATTATCTCAGATAGGTACCATCAATATCCATACCAGATGCAAATCCTTCACGAGAAAGACATTCCTCAGATTTGGACGATAAATAGAATTTAAAATGAGTATACGATCTTATGCTATATAACAAATAGTCATTAAGCATATATAACCACTATTTAAAATACCTCAAAAGAGTCTGTAGATCTAACTTAGGCAATCCAAATTTTTTTAATCCGACAATAAAACCAATCCCCCATGAAATATGAATGGTAAAAAAAATAATGGGTAAAATCAAAATATATTTAAATCCTTTTGTATAAGAAATTTGAATAGAAAATAATAAATTGATGAAAAAATATATCATTGGAATAAAAAACCCAATACTTAAATTTAATAATAATAAAATCATTGAAATAATCAATGAAATGACAAAAACCGGTGGAACCATCTGTCTTAACATTATTGAATCAGGATGTTCATTAATAATTTTCACTTTCCAATAACCATATTTAAAATATTGAGAAGCCAACTTTTTAATAGAATTACGAACAAAATATTTACATTTTATTTTTGGAGATAAAAATATTTTACCTCCCATTTTACGTAATCTATAGTTCAGTTCATAATCCTGATTCTTTATGTATGTTTCATCAAAGCCTCCAAGTTTGATTAAAGTTTCTTTTCTATAAGCGCCACCCCATACAGAATCAACAAATTTTTCTTTTTTATAAAAATGAAAATATGCATTCCCAACTCCAAAAGGAGATAACATAGCAAAAGAAATACCATGACTTATATAATCAGTCCCAACCGCATTTTGAATACCACCGACATTAGAAGCATCAGTATTGTTTAATAAAAAAACACATTGACTGATATAATCTTTTTCGCAAATTGCATGTGCACCTACAAAAATAATTATTTCACCTTTTGCTTTTTCAATTCCAATATTGAAAGAAACAGGTATTATTCGTTTGGAGTTATTATATATTTTGATTAATAAATTTTTTTTTGCTATTTCACTGACTTTTTCTCTGGAATGGTCTTCAGAATTTCCGTCTACAACAATGATCTCATATTTATCTTTGGGATAATTCTGGCCAATCAAGGAAAATAAACATTCTTGTATATAAGATTCTTCATTATACATGGGGATAACAACAGAAATAAAAGGAATGTTTTTATCTTTATTCATAAGCAATACCTTCAAATATTACCTTATAATCTTCTAATAATAATTTTTAATTTCTCTTACAATTTCTTTAATCTGCTCATCCGTTAATTCCGCAAACATCGGTAATGATAAAATTTCTTGACTAGTTTTTTCTGCAATAGGGAAATCCCCTTCTTTATACCCTAAATATTGATAAGCAGGTTGCAAGTGAAGAGGAATAGGGTAATGAATCCCGGTAGCAATGCCATTGGAATTAAGCACTTCTCTTAATCCGTCTCGCTCCTTAGTTCTTATAACATATAAATGATAAACATGTTTTGCATAATCTGCTTCGAAAGGAAGGATAATTTCATCTATTTCACTTAATAGTTTATTGTACACCTCTACATTTTTTCTACGTTTATCATTCCATCCATTTAGATATCTTAATTTTACCCGTAATATGGCTGCCTGTAAATTATCCAATCTACTACTATACCCTTCTATTTCATGTTCGTATTTTTTAGTGATGCGTCCATGATTCCTTAGTAATTTAACTTTCTCGGATATTTCATCATCGTTGGTTAGTACCATTCCTGCATCGCCATAAGCACCTAAATTTTTCGCGGGATAGAAACTAAAGCAAGCAACATCTCCGATTGATCCGGCCTTTCTACCTTTGTATTCTGCCCCATGTGCCTGAGCTGCATCTTCAATTACTTTTAAATTATATTTTTTCGCAATTTTCAAAATAGGATCCATATCGGCAGGCTGACCATATAAATGTACTGGAATGATGGCTTTAGTTCTTTCTGTAATCTTTTCTTCTATCTTATATACATCTATAGTATAAGTTTTTGAATCAATATCTACAAAGATAACTTTTCCACCCACATTACTAATTGCTTCAGTTGTAGCGATAAAAGTATGGGGTATAGTAATTACTTCGTCCCCTTTACCGATTCCACAAGCTCTTAAAGATAAAAATAAAGCGTCAGAACCATTGGCCACTCCAATAGCGTGTTTAACATCGCAAAACCGAGAAAATTCTTCTTCAAATTTCTTTAATTCTTCTCCTATAATAAAACTTGAATGATTAAGTACACTTTGAATTGCTTCAGCTATTTCTTCTTTAATAGAATTATACTGCGCTCTTAAATCAACAAATGGTATCATTATCCTTCCTCCTCTGTTTCATATGGCCTTTTTATTAAACCATAAGAACAAGTCAAATCGCTTATTTTTTTTATTTTTTGAGCGGGATTCCCAGCATACACCCAATTTTCATCCAGGAGATTTTTAGTCACTAAACTCCCTGCACCCACAAGACAATTCTTCCCAATAGTAATATCGGGAAGTATGGTTACACTTGCCCCTATTTTAGTGTTCTCCCCTATGATTGCTCCTTTAACGCATTCTTTTGCTTTTTTACATAAAGGGTGCAAAACATTTGTCATGGTTACACCTGGGCCTATCCAGCATCTTCTCTTTAATTGACTGTACTCCGGAATAAATACGTTGGAATGTATTCTTACTTTATCTTCTATTTTTATATGATGTTCAATAATAGAATGTGTACCTATACTTACATCATTACCAATCACATTAAATTCTCTAATATTAACGCCATGGCCAGTTTGAAAATTATTGCCAATTTTATTTCCAGCATATATAACCGTATGAGACCTAATAACACAATTATCTCCAATAATAGTCGTTAATTCTCCATCTTTATATCCTCGAGGAAATTTTCCTATAATTACATATTCTCCTATTTCAACATTCTTACCGATAATTACATTCTTATACAATTTTTTCATAATTATCACCTAATTTACATTTTTTTGGCTTAAATCTTAAAAATATCTCTTTTTCAGTTTCAATAGATTCATAAATTGCATTTATCAATTCTAATGACCTTCTTCCTTCGATTCCCTCTACTAATCCTCGGGCATTATTTTCGATTGCTTCTATTACATTTCTTAGATATAATTCATGTCCATATCCGTAAACATCTTTAGGTACATAGCTGCTGTTGAAAGCTTCTTTGTCATAATCTTTTTTATCTTGAAAATTCCAAACTTTCATCTCATTTACGGCAAAACCACCGATTTCTACAGTACCTTTTTCCCCTAATATGCTAATCGAACCTTCCAAATCTACAGGATTGGTGCAAGTAGTAGCTTCAAAAGTGCCTAATGCTCCACTTGTAAACCTGAATAATGCAACTCCTGTATCTTCCACTTCAATTTTATGTAAAAAAGTATCCGATTTAGCAAATACTGATTCCACATCTCCCATCATCCATTCTAATAAGTCAAGATGATGAGATGCCTGATTAGTAAAAACTCCTCCATCGTATTTCCAGGTTCCTCTCCAATAATCCTGGTCATAATATGCCTGATCTCTGTGCCATCTGACTCTAACAGTCCCCAGTATTAGTTTTCCAAATCTTCCCTCTTCTAATGCTCTCCTTAATAATTGTACCGGAGCATTAAATCTATTCTGTTTAACTACAAACAGTTTTATCCCGGCTTCATCACCAATTTTAATCATTTCATCTGCATCAGATAAAGTTAAAGCCATGGGTTTTTCTATAACAATATGTTTTTTATAGTGTATTATATCTTTAAAAACCTCAGCATGTTTTCCGCTTTCTACCAAAATATTCACTATATCGATATCTTCACGCTTTAACATTTTGTGATAATCGGTATACCAGGGAATATTATTCTCTTCTCCTTTTTTCTTTACCCTTTCTTCTTTTAAATCACAAACTGCTGTTAATTCAGCATTTTCTATTTTACTGATAGCATTGATATGCTTGTAAGATATACGCCCGCAACCGACCAAAGCAAATTTATATTTTTTCATACATCTAATCCTCCTATTATTATAATAATTTAAAGGATATTTTTATATTATTATTAAATAAAAAATTCTGGTTACAAATATTTATACATTTTTAACAATTTTTTATTTTCTTCTTCCCAATGATATTCCTTTTCAACCAATTGCCTGCCTTTTTCTCTCAACCTCTTCGCGTGATCTGAATTATTCAATAGAAATAAAATTTTCAGCGCAATATCTTTAGAATCGTAAGGGTTAGCAAATAATGCGTATCCTTTAAATATTTTTTGCCAATAAGAAAAATTAGACATCACGATAGATAAGGAACAAGCCATGTATTCAAAAGATTTTATCGGTAATCCGACAGAATAATTCTTTGTTGGATAAAGCATTGACAATCCAATATCTGAAATCTTCATATAACCATAGACTTCTTCAAGTTTTTTAAAGCCCAAATATTTCGTATATTTCCAACCCTTTAAGTTTTCGCATTCTTTTTTATATTTTTCGCTCTCCCATTTCCCCAAAAGTAAAAGCTCAGCCCTATCGCCTATAGACTCCATTGCCTGAATCATTTCCTTTATCCCTCTAATTTTGCTAAGTCCTCCGGCATAAATAATTAATGGTTTGTTTTTTTTATAATCTGCCGGCATAGCATTATTTATTAATTCCAAGATGGGAAAATTTCTCAAAATTATTGTTTTAGTTTTAGGAAATTTTTTTGCAATTTCAGGAGTAGCGGCCACAATTCTATTAAATAAAAAAGCTCCGGTTTGTTCAATTAAATTCACTAAAAAAGAGAAAAATTTTCTAACAAATATGCTTCCTATCCAATCTTTATCCAAAATTTGTTTTGGAACGTCTTCGTGAACATCGTATATAACCTTTTTACCAAAAAGCTTTAATATAATCCCCACAATAATTAATTCGGGATCATGGAAATGGTAAACATCCGCACCCTGTCGTAATGCTAAATATAAAGTTTTCCAAGAAAAAAAAAGAATACGTCTAAAACGACTTTTCGTCTTCTGAATTGCAATAATCCTAACACCATCTATAATTTCATTCTGATTATGCTGAACAATTAAAATAACATCATAACCAGCTTGTAGTAATGTTTTAGCCTCTTTATGAAAGATTCGAGTATCAAAAACAGAATGAACTGTTGTTAATATACAGACTTTATTTTTCACTATTTAATGCCTCTTTATAAATTTTAATCGTCTTCTCAGCATTTTTTTTCCAGGTGTATCTCTTGGCATATTCACTTATGAATTTCCTATTCCAGTCCTTAGATATAGCCTTTATAATCCCTTTTGCAAGCTCCTCGGGATTTTTAGGTTCCACAAGAATTCCTATGTCTTTATTGATAATTTCTGGAATACCGCCAACTTCAGTCGCAAT
>Ga0307379_10007780_pt1 | contig 14519 bp, 16 predicted proteins | sample UN2MG_FD_202237 | JGI IMG/M metagenome (GOLD analysis project Ga0307379, IMG submission 202237) | Soil microbial communities from Risofladan, Vaasa, Finland - UN-2 | ecosystem: Environmental > Terrestrial > Soil > Coastal area > Acid sulfate soil | place: Finland: Risofladan, Vaasa | collected... | reverse complement strand
ATTGAGTGATTCCAACTTGTTTGGACATGAAAAAGATAATTCGTTCGGCAGCTCTCTGGATACAATTTGCCAGACTTTCGACGGCAAAGATCTCTACCACAGTATCGAAGAAAAAGCAGCGCATCTTCTTTATTTCATCGTGAAAAATCATTCATTTGTAGACGGAAACAAGCGTATCGCCGCAGCCATTTTTACCTGGTTTCTGGAACGGAACGGTTTGCTCTATAAAGCTGACGAAACAAAACGCCTGGCAGATAATGCCCTGGTTGCATTGACATTGATGATTGCCATGAGTGATCCGAAGGAAAAAGACATCATAACAAAGATAGTTGTTAATCTTATAAACAAGGACAACTGATTAAAAGAAAGCAGGGACTTACGTTCTCAACCTTTAAACTTGTGAGGACTATGGAAGGTTCAAGCAGTGGCGGGCGGCTGGCAGGGGACTTGCGGGGCATTAGTTTATAAGTTGACGTGGTAATTGAACTGAAGAATGTAGTTGATTATGTTGAATAATTGTAAGGATAAAGGGCGTAAAGGTCGGCACTTTGGGCATGAGATTGTGCGTGTGCCTACAAATGCCTCCCATCACCCCTTTGACAAAGGTGGGAGCGAGGGGGCTTTGAAGAAATCTGGACAGGCGATTATGTGTTTTAAAATGAATGGCAGCCCTTCCGCACTAAAAAAGACCGTTCTCTGGAACTGAAAAGCGTGTTCCGGGAATGCCCGCCGGGTCGGCGCAAGATCGCTGTGAAGGTGGTGGATATTTTTGGTAATGACAGCATGAAGATAGTGGAAGTAACTATAGGAGGGCGTAACTAATGGAAAGAAATGAAATAATACGTACCCTGCGCGGCTTTATGGAGATGAACAGAGACAGATACGAAATTATACGGATCGGCGTTTTCGGTTCAGCTGCCAGAGGTAGTATGAATGAACAGAGCGATATTGACGTTGTTGTTGAGCTTGGCAAACCGGATCTGTTTTACCTTATCGGTATCAAACAGGATCTGGAGGAGAAATTTCACAGGCCTGTGGATATTGTAAGATACAGGGACAGAATGAATGCATTCTTAAAGAAAAGAATAGACAAGGAAGCCGTATATGTATGACAGGGAGCTTGTTTTAGAAATACTGGGGCAGATTTATCAGGCAACACAAACAATTTTAAAACGTTTTGAGCCTGTAAAAACAGTAGGCGATTTTACAGACTCACCAGCAGGCATGGAAAAATTTGACAGTTTGTGCATGCTGCTGATTGCAATTGGTGAAGCATTAAAAAATCTGGACAAGACCACAAATAAATCACTATTACCAATGTATCCCAAGGTTGACTGGGGAAAAGCCAAAGGAATGCGGGATATCATAAGCCATCATTATTTTGAAACGGATGTAGAGGTAATATACGATGTCTGCAAAAATCATATTCCCGAACTGGCACAAACCATAAATAAAATGATTAGAAAGTTATCATAATGGCCGTTCATTTCAAGATTGATTATGTAGATGCAAAGGTCTGGAAGACCTTAACGTGCCTTATGATCATTTCCGTTCAAGCACAGTTTGTATGACGTAATAGAAAAAGGAGTTGAGGGTTAAAATGGGCAAAGGTTGTCTGATACTTGGTGAAATTGAAGATTATATTACCGGCAAAACCATAAAAGACACTCATGACGAGCGATATAAACAAAAATTAGCCCGTTTGCTTGTAGATGATAAGGGATATCAAAAAAATGAGATCAAAGCCGGTCATCAACTTCTTGTAAATGCGGGAGATAAAACAGCTTTTATAAATGTTGATTTTATGATTACTTTATCAGGCAGGATTTGCATGATAATAAAATACGGGCCCGGTTCCCTGGTAACCAGACATCGGCCCGCTCTTTCCGTATCAAGACTTGTTGCCGGTTATCAGGTGCCTGTTGTTGTCGTATCAAACGGAGAGGATGCGGAAGTTATAAGCGGATCGACCGGCGATGTTGTTTCACAAGGCCTTGATTCAATACCTTCAAAACCTGAGCTCCTCGAAATTGCCGAACATGCGGATTTTACGTCAATTTCGGAAAAGCAGGCCATGATGGAAGCAAGAATTGTTTATGTGTTTGAAATTGACGGGAGCTGCTCAATATGACACGATTTATGGATTATAATTATTTTATGGAAAAAGCGCTTGACCAGGCAAAAAAGGCATTGTCAGCCGGAGAATTCCCTGTGGGGTGTGTGATAGTGCATCAGGATAAGATTGTCGCAACCGGGTCCCGGGCAGGCACCTCAGGAACCTTTGCAAACGAAATAGACCATGCAGAGATGGTTTCTTTAAGGCATCTTGCCGATTTTAAAGGGGTTTTAAACAAAAAAGAAACAACCCTGTTCTGCACATTAGAACCGTGCCTTATGTGCTACTGCGCTCTTGTTTTAAGCAATATCGGCAAAATTGTTTATGCATACGAAGATGTAATGGGAGGATTCACAAAGTCTGATTTGACAAAATTATCCCCTTTGTATAGAAACAGTAAAATTTCAATTATTCCAAACATATTACGTGCAAAGAGCCTGAGACTTTTCAGGCAATATTTTGCAAATCCGAATAATACTTACTGGCCGGGAAGCCTGTTGGCCAACTATACACTTATACAATAGGTTCTTCTCCAAATTAGTTGTAGTTAATTAAGGCAAAACAAGCAGGTTATCTCCAATTGAGCAGGTGTGATCCCAGAGGGTACAAGGGGTCAAGGGGTCATGGGTTCGAGTGGAATGCTAAAGAATTACAAAGAATTGAAGGTCTGGCAAAAGTCATATGAACTTTGTTTAGAAATATATAGAATAACAGCAAAATTTCCAAAGGAAGAAAGACAACCAGGGATTATATCAGGATGCTTTACATATCTTATGGTTCTGTTTGCGAACTGGAAACGCAGATATTATTAGCAGAGGATTTAGATTTAATTGAAAAAGGCGTATTAGGTACACTCAAAAAAGACATAGCAGAAAGCGAAAGAATGTTAAAGGCACTGATAAAGTCTTTAGAAAACAAACCCTTGAATCCTTGGACCCTTGAATCCTTGGACCCTCTTCTCCAACTAAATTGGAGAAGAACCATACAATAGTACTACAGCGCAAGTTCTTGTTTTTTAGCAATAAGGTTGCGTTGTATTTAAATCAATGCTTTAAATCGTATTTTTTTCTTGCATTTATTAATGTTGTTATATATGCGATAGTTTTGCAAATAAGGATTGTAAAATTAAGTTTTTACAATGGTTGATTGAACTGTAACATTAGGAGGTGAAGGCATAGCAATATTCAGACATACAAATAGACCAGCCGGATCAGACAAAATAAACATTAATAATAAGATAAGAGCAAAAGAGGTAAGGGTGATAGATCCCGACGGCAATCAGATCGGCATTATTCCAACTTATAAGGCGCTCGCAACAGCCTCGGATTTTGGTCTTGACCTGGTAGAAGTTTCTCCTAACGCAAACCCTCCTGTTTGCAAAATCATGGATTATGGGCGGTATAAGTATCAACTAACCAAGAAATTGCAGGAAGCAAAAAAAAAGCAAAGCTCATTTCAGGTAAAAGAGATAAAAATACGTCCAAAGACAGGAACTCACGACCTAATGACCAAGATAGATTATATAAAGAAATTTATAGGCAAGAAAGATAAGGTCAAGATAACCGTCGTTTTAAGAGGCAGGGAAATTGTGCTATCACAGCTCGGCAAGGATTTGTTAGGACAAATTACCAAAGAAATCGATGGCATAGCAGTTGTTGAGCAGCATCCCAAATTTGAAGGACGCAACATTGTGATGATTATATCGCCAAAATAATAACCGGAAACCGGATTAATAATAATTTCCTTAATGAGACCTTTTAAAAAAAGTTTCGATGGCGTGGGCCGGCATTTGTCAATCGCTCGCGCCATCGATTTTTAAGCTGTAAAGGAGAAAACATAACATGCCAAAGATCAAGACAAATAGAGCCGCTGCAAAGCGTTTCAAGAAAACAGGCACGGGCAAATTCACCTTTTCAAAATCGAATGCAAGCCATATACTAACTAAAAAGACCACCAAACGTAAAAGGTCTTTGAGGCGGGGTCAGATTATCGACAAATCCAACAAAAAGGAAATACGGCTGCTTCTTCCTAATTCATAGCTTCATTGCATTGTTTTTAAGTAGCGGCCGAGCTGATAGATAGCAAAAGGAGTAAATTATGCGTATTAAGAGAGGTTTTAAAGCAAGAAAACGTCGCGATAAGGTTTTAAAATTAGCAAAAGGGTTTCGTGGAGGCCACAGCAAATTATTTCGCACTGCTGCTGATACTGTAGATAGAGCACTCATGTATGCTTATAGGGATCGAAGAGTTCGCAAAAGGGATTTTCGCAGACTCTGGATTCTCAGGATTAATGCTGCAACCCGCATGAATGACATGTCATACAGTAAATTCATCCATGGGTTAAAAGTTGCAAATATCGAGCTTGACCGCAAGGTGCTTGCAGAGCTGGCAATATCCGATCCTTTAGCGTTTACACAGATAGCCAACCTGGCTGCGCAACAGTTATGAACATAACGCCCTGCGGGCGTACTTTATTAAAACTTTGACAGGATTAACAGGATAGACTGGATAATGTTCATGTTAATCCTGAAATGAAATCCTACGAACGAAAATATTATTAGATTTTGCTATGCCCAGTTCCTGAAAAGAGAATTTGAAAGAAGTCTGCAAAAGTTTAAATCTATATCACATACTGTACATTTAAAGCGTTAACAGGATAGAATTGGCTGATAAACAGGATATCGGTACAATGGTTTTTTTTAATCAAGTCAATCCTGTTATCCTGTCAGAAAAGGAAATCCCTATACTATAAATTTAAGGGATGTAAAGTAATAAGTGAATAAAACCATAGAACAGATTAAGGAGGATGCGCTTAAAGAGCTTGAAGCCGCTTCTGACTGCAAAAAGATTAATGATCTTTCAGTACGATATCTGGGGCGAAAAGGGGATGTTACTCAATTCTTGAGAACTATTACGAGCCTGCCAAAGGAAAAAAGAACAGAAGCGGGAAAAAAGGCTAATGAAACAAAAAAGAGCCTGGATAAAGCATTCAAGGAAGCATTAATACGGATAGAAACCAGGTCAGCGGCAATTGAAGACAGCATTGATGTTTCGCTGCCTGGAAGAATTATAAGCCATGGTTCTTTGCATCCCATTACACAAATTACCATGCAAATATGTGATATTTTTTCCAGGCTGGGTTTTGCTATAGCTGAAGGGCCTGAAGTTGAAACAGATTATTATAATTTTGAAGCCCTTAATATCCCGAAAAATCATCCTGCCAGGGATATGCAGGATACCTTTTATATATCACAAAATATAGTTCTGCGCACTCATACCTCTCCAACTCAGCCCAGAATAATGGAAAAGCAGAAGCCTCCATTAAGGATTATTGCTCCCGGCAAGGTTTACAGGTGCGATTCCGACTTGACACACACCCCGATGTTTCAACAGGTGGAGGGCCTTCTTGTGGACAGGCACGTGTCTTTCGGAGATCTCAAGGGAATACTTACCACCTTTATTCACCAGATTTTTGATGAACAGACAAACCTGAGATTTCGCCCCAGCTTCTTCCCTTTTACAGAACCAAGCGCCGAGGTTGATATGCGTTGCGTCATGTGCAGGGGAAAAGGGTGCAGGGTCTGCTCACAAACAGGATGGCTCGAAATAATCGGCGCGGGCATGGTTCACCCTGCTGTGTTTGAAAACGTCGGATATGATACATCACTTTTCACAGGATTTGCCTTTGGGATGGGGATAGAACGGATTGCAATGCTGAAATACGGAATTGATGACATCCGCAAATACTATGAGAACGATTTAAGATTCTTAAGGCAGTTTTAATATGAAGGTTAGTTTAAGCTGGTTAAAAGACTATATCTCCGTTAATAAGAATATTGATGACTTGGCCGATGCTCTTACCATGGCCGGACTTGAAGTCGAATCTGTTTCAGACAGATACAGCTATCTCAACACCGTTGTCATAGGCCGTATTATCGAAATCAAAACACATCCCAATGCCGATAAGCTTAAACTTTGTAATGTGGACATAGGTAAGCAGGTTATTCCTGTTGTTTGTGGCGCGCCAAATGTAAAAAACGGTATTCTTGCACCATGCGCTTTGCCCGGCACTGTTTTTCCTAACAGAACCATACTGGAAAAATGCTCCATACGTGGAGAGGTGTCGGAAGGAATGCTTTGCAGCGCTGTTGAATTAGGGCTTGGAGCAAACAGCGACGGCATAATGGAGCTCGAAGAAAGTTTTGCTGTTGGAGATAAGCTTCATCAAGCACTTAACCTGTCAGACCCTGTGCTTGAAATCGACCTTACTCCAAACAGGCCGGATTGCCTCAGCGTAATTGGAACGGCACGGGAAATTGCTGCATTTCAAGCTACAAAGCTAACCTGCCCTGAGATTAGCCTCCCCGAATCTGATGGAGACATTACAAATTTTACTTCGGTTACAATATTAGATCCTGATCTTTGCCCAAGATATAGCGCACGGCTTATTTTTGATGTTAAAATTGCGCCGTCACCTTTCTGGCTTCAGGACCGCCTGGTATCTGTAGGGTTAAAGCCGATAAACAATATTGTTGACATCACTAATTTTGTAATGATGGAAACCGGCCAACCGCTTCATGCCTTTGATTTTGACCACCTTGCAAAAAATAAAATTGTTGTCAGAACAGCTAAAGAGGGTGAGAAATTTACAACCCTTGACCAGAAACAGCGCCTTCTTTCTCCGGAAATGCTCATGATCTGCGATGGTGAAAAACCGATAGCTCTTGCAGGCGTTATGGGCGGATTAAATTCTGAAATTGAACAGTCCACAACAAGGATTTTGCTTGAAAGCGCATATTTTGATCCTGTCTGCATTCGTAAAACTTCTAAAAAAACAGGGCTTGCCACAGATGCATCCCACCGTTTTGAACGCGGAACAGATCCCAACGGCACTATCTTTGCGTTAAATCGGGCAACACAACTCATTGCAGAAATTTGCGGCGGCAATATAATTGGCAATACAATTGATAAATATCCAAAACCTGTTCCTGACAGGGTTATCACCATGAGCGCCGATGCTACAAATCGCATGTTGGGTACTAAGTTAAGCCAAAATGATATTAAGCAATATTTAAGCTCTATTGAATTTAAGGTTAAAAAGATTGATGATGATCAACTTCGAGTTATTCCGCCATCTTTCAGGGTGGATATAAGTAGATTTGAAGACCTTGTAGAGGAAATTGCGCGTCTTTACGGTTATAACCATATTGAAACAACCTTTCCGCTTATACAGGCCAAAGCTGTTAGACCGTCAAAAAAAATCGATTCAAGGTATCATATCAAGCGCCTGCTTGTGGGCCTTGATTTTACCGAAACAATAACTTATAGTTTTATCAGCAAATTATCATGCGATCGTCTTGAGCTTAAATCGAATGATCAAAAAAGACGCTTAATAAACATATTAAATCCAATTGCAGAAGATCAATCGGTTTTGCGGACATCACTTATTCCAGGCCTGCTTGAAACAATGCATTACAACATGGCTATGCAGAATAAGAATCTTAAGCTGTTTGAGATCGGCAATGTCTTTTTCAATACCGGCAAAGAGGACACCCAGCCTGATGAGGTTGAAATGTTGGCAGGCCTGTGGACTGGAAAGAGAATGGATGATTCCTGGCTTTCCATGGGGAAAACCTGTGATTTTTATGACATAAAAGGGGCTGTTGAAGCACTTTTAAGAAATTTGTGCATAACAAACGTAAAGTTTACCCGCATGCAGCCTGAAGACTGCTGTTATACGAAACCCGGACATACAGCCGGGCTTTTTGTTGAAAATAAATTAATAGGCATTCTTGGAGAGGTTCTTCCCCAAGTGCTTAAAAATTATGATCTAAAACAACAAGCGTATATTTTTGAACTTAATACCGACAATCTTATTGAACTTATACCTGATATTAAGTCGGCAAAACCATTGCCAAAGTTTCCGTCAACATCCAGAGATGTTACCCTGATTATCGATAAGGATATCGAGGCATTTAATATTATAAAAAGTGTTGAAGTTCTTAACGAAAATCTGGTAGAAAATTTACATTTATTTGATGTTTATGAAGGCAGTCCAATCCCGACCGGCAAAAAAAGCATCTCGCTTAGAATAACATACAGGTCAGCTTTTGAAACACTTGAGGATGAAAGGATAAACTCCCTTCAAAAAAACATTACAGGCAGGCTTATAAAGGAATTTAATGCTATACTTCCTGTTTGATTAATTATTTTACATATGCAAAATAACAGGCCATATCAAAAAGAATTGCCGGACAAACTATACTTTAAAATCGGAGAGGTCGGCAAAATTGCAGAGCTTCCAACATACGTATTACGATTCTGGGAAGCCGAGTTCACAAAAATAAAACCAAAAAGGACATCTTCAGGTCAGAGACTGTACAGCAAAAACGATGTCGAGCTTATCCTGAAAATCAAGCATCTCTTGCATAACAAAAAATATACTATCCAGGGCGCAAAGCAGCATCTTAAATCCAAACAGCCCGAAAAAGAAGCAGATTCTTCGTCAAACATACTCAATGATATCCGATCGGAACTTAAAAGCATCCGTGATCTTCTTGTCTGATCATTAAAGTAAGACATTTGAACCGCAACAGAAAATTTTGGAAGGTAAACAATGAAACAAAAATATTTAATCCTTAAAAATGACGAAAAAAACAAGTTGATAATTAGAGAATTCTTAGAAATAAGCAAAGAAACCTTTCCACTTGTCTGCGAAGAGACATACGACGATAATGATATAGAATCGGCTATTGCAAAAGGGAAAAAGCATCTGGTCTTCGCGTTGAGAACAAACAATATGTATCCTGTTGGGTTATATGCAGACAAATTAGCCGAATCGGTTATAAGTATGTATGGCACAGGATACAAAGAGCCCATTAAACTTTTTTTTGATGATGCTATATCGTTTTCAAAAAAAATAGAAGATGCTATAGAGTTAGAAGATGTTGAAGATAAGGTGCCCGTGGACGATGAATTGTTTGAGGATGATTTTGATGATCATAAAATATTAAAAAATGTTTGCTCTATTAAAGTGGCGGATGATGAGATAGACGATGAGGTGCTTGATTCTGAAGAAGAAAATTGACTGTCTTGCATGTAAAAGACAGCAAGTGATTACAAATAATTTATTGACATATTTTTATTATAGTATTAAGTAGGTTTTTTAGACAGTTATCATCGATCTTCGGTTCCCTCATAGTTGTCTCTTGTTGCAAATATATCAAAAAGACAAATTAATGTATAAGCGTAATGATGGTTTAATAAAATTACCGGATATACAATTAATCGACAAACACAATCGATGCCTGAACTATTTGCGTATATCTATTACCGACCGTTGCAACCTGCGATGCATATACTGCGTTCCTGACGATATGCATCAACGCCTCCCGCATAAAGAAATTTTAAGATATGAAGAAATTCTGCGTCTTGTCAGAATCGGGGCGCGGCTTGGAATATCCAAGGTCCGAATTACCGGTGGAGAACCGCTCATACGAAAAGGGGTTTATGATTTTCTTGGCGAGTTAACTAAGATAAGGGGCATTGCGGATGTCTCTCTAACAACCAACGGTATTTTACTGAAAGATAATATTAAAAAAATTAAATCAGCCGGCATAAAAAGAATCAATGTCAGCATGGATACATTAAGCAGACAAAAATATAAAGATATAACAGGACACGACATGTTTGATCAGGTCTGGGAAGGCATAGAATCAGCCCAAAGTGAAGGCTTTGATCCTATAAAAATTAATGTCGTCGCACTAAATGGAATCAACGATGATGAATTAACAGATATCGCTAAATTATCTTTTTCTTATCCATTCCATATTCGATTTATCGAGTACATGCCAATTGGAATTCCTCATATTAATAATATCGGCAAGCAATTGCTTGCTCCTGAAATAAAAAAACGCATCAATAAATTAGGGGAATTGATTCCTGTTAAAAACGGAATTAATGACGGTCCTGCAAAGCGTTATAAGTTTAAAGACGCAAAAGGGGAAATTGGTTTTATTGATGCAATAAGCCGCCATTTCTGCAAACAATGCAATCGTTTGAGATTAACGGCAAGTGGCCAACTGCGAGCATGCCTTTTGTCAGATCGTCAAGATGATCTTAAAGGCCCTCTCAGAAAGGGATATCTTGACAGCGAGCTGGCCGATGTATTTTTGCGAGCTGTAAGCCACAAACCATTTGATCACAACATTGCCTGTAATCAACCCGGCAAAGTCGCGGGGCAGATGTCGGCAATTGGTGGATAATATTAATTAATATTAACCGGAGATTTAAAAAGGAGGTAGAGTTTATGAACGTTACTCGAAGGGAGTTTATCCAGATTACTGGTGCTTCGGCAGCCGGTCTTGCGGTAAGCGGCCTTGGGTTTGACCTTTCGCCGGTCAAAGCCCATGCGCAGATGCTCAAGACAAAGTATGCCAAAGAGACCACCACAATCTGCTGCTATTGCGCGGTGGGATGCGGTGCTATTGTGCATACCAGTAAGAAGGGCAATGGTCGTGTCATCAACATCGAAGGTGATCCGGATCATGTAATCAACAGGGGTTCGCTTTGTTCAAAAGGTGCTGCGATCTCTCAGCTTACTGAGAATGAAAACAGGCTTGTTGAACCTATGTACAGAGCGCCATATGCTAAAGATTGGAAAAAGGTTTCATGGGACTGGGCGCTAACGGAAATCGCCAAAAGGGTTAAGAAAACAAGGGATGCAGCATTTGAATACAAAAATGCCAAAGGGCAGGTTGTAAACCGGTCGACAAATATTGTTTCGGTCGGAAGCGCTGCCATGGATAACGAGGAGTGCTGGATTTACCAGGCTCTGATGCGAGCGATCGGACTTGTCTATATTGAACATCAGGCCCGTATCTGACATAGCGCTACTGTTGCGGCTCTGGCAGAGTCGTTCGGACGCGGCGCAATGACAAATCACTGGATTGACATCAAAAACAGCGATTGCATACTGATTATGGGAAGCAATGCGGCAGCAAATCATCCCATATCTTTCAAGTATGTTACCGAAGCACAAAGAAACGGCGCAAAGGTCATAAGTGTCGATCCAAGATTTACGCAAACATCTTCAAAGGCCGATATCTATGTTCCTATGCGTTCAGGCACCGATATTGCCTTTCTTGGTGGCATGATAAAGTATATATTGGACAACAAACTCTATAATAAAGAGTATGTGGCCAATTATACAAATGCCCCTTTTATAGTTGGAAAGGAATTTAAGTTTAGCGATGGTCTGTTTTCCGGCTATGAAGCAAAAAACAGGAAATATGACAAAAGCACGTGGACTTTTGATATGGACGCAAACGGTGTCCCCAAGTTAGACCGTTCTTTAAAAGACAGCCGTTGCGTACTGAATCTTTTAAAGCAACATTACAGCAGGTATAATACAAAGCTGGTTTCCAAAATTACCGGAAGCCCGGAAGCTGGTCTTACAGAGGTTTACAAGACCTATGCTGCTACCGGAGCCACAGGAAAAGCCGGCACATCCATGTATGCCATGGGTTGGACTCAGCATACCGTTGGAGTCCAGAATATCCGGACAATGGCGATAATACAGCTCCTTTTGGGGAATATGGGTGTTGCGGGTGGTGGTATTAATGCCCTGCGAGGCGAGTCAAATGTTCAGGGTTCTACGGATCAGTGTCTGCTCTGGCATATCTGGCCGGGTTATCTTAAGACTCCAAGAGCATCGAACGTGTCACTTGCTGAATACAACAAAAAGTGGACTCCAACAAGCAAGGATCCGCTTTCAGCCAACTGGTGGCAGAATTATCCAAAATATTCTGTCAGCCTTCTGAAATCGTTCTTTGGTGAAAAGGCTACAGAGGAAAACGCTTTCGGGTATGACTGGTTGCCAAAGGTTGACGATGGGAAAGATTATTCCTGGTTGACCCTTTTTGATGAAATGTACAAGGGCACTGTAAATGGTTTCTTTGCCTGGGGTCAGAATCCGGCCTGTAGTGGCTCGAATGCAGGAAAGAATCGCGAGGCCATGAAAAACGTTGACTGGATGGTCAATGTTAATCTTTTTGACAATGAAACCGGCTCGTTCTGGAAAGGTCCTGGAATGAATCCTTCCACAATAAAGACAGAAGTCTTTATGCTTCCGGCATGTGTGTCTGTTGAAAAAGAAGGAAGCGTTAGCAACAGCGGCAGATGGATGCAGTGGCGCTATCAGGGACCCAAACCGCTTGGAAACAGCCTTTCTGACGGCGACATCATAATGGAACTCGGCTATAAGATCAAAGAGATTTATGAAAAAGACGGCGCCTTTACTGCGCCCATACTCAATCTGAAATGGGATTATATGACGAACGGCCTGTATGATCCGCACAAGGTAGCTAAAGAGATAAACGGCTACTTCGTGAAAGACGTTACCATAAAAGATAAGCTTTATAAAAAGGGAACCCTTGTTCCGAGCTTTGCATTCCTGCAGGCTGACGGTTCAACCTCGTCTGCAAACTGGCTCTACTGCAACAGCTACACGGAAAAGGGAAACATGTCAGCAAGGCGCAGCAAAGTAGATGCGGCAAACAACATCGGTCTGTATCCTGAGTTTGCATGGTGCTGGCCGGTCAACAGAAGGATTATTTATAACCGCGCTTCAGTTGATCTTAAAGGACAGCCTTGGGATAAAAAAGACTGGGTTATCAAATTCGCAGGCGAGGCTAAAGACGGCAAGTATGTCTCAAACAAGTGGATCGGAGACGTTCCGGATGGTGGATGGTATCCTCTTGAAAATCCCGACGGAACAAAGAGAACGGATTCAAAACATCCATTTATCATGAGAAAGCATGGACATGGGCAGATATTCGGCCCTGGCCTTGCTGATGGTCCTTTCCCGGAACATTACGAGCCTCTCGAGTGTCCTGTTGAAAAGAACATGATGAATAAACAGCGCATGAGTCCAATAGCGCATATTTACGGGACAAATGCGGATACTTATGGTTCATGCGATCCGAAATTTCCGTTTGTATGCACGACATATCGTGTGTCAGAACACTGGCAGACAGGTCTTATGACGCGTCCACAGCCTTGGCTGCTCGAACTTCAGCCACAGGTCTTTGTTGAAATGAGTGAGGAGCTTGCCAAACTTAAAGGCATTAATAATGGAGAACGGGTCGATGTTTCATCTGCTCGTGGCGCCCTTGAATGTACGGCTGTTGTAACAAAGCGCTTTAAGCCATTCAACATAGGTGGAAATGTTGTACATCAAGTCGGTGTTCCGTGGCATTATGGCTGGCGCTGGCCAGTAAGCGGCACAGAGGAGAGCGCCAACCTGCTCACCCCGTCTATCGGTGACGCCAACACCAGGATACCTGAAACAAAGGCCTTTATGGTCAATGTAACCAAAAAATAAAGGAGGTGAGCTGAATGAGTAAGTCATTTTTCGTAGATACAACTATTTGCACGGCCTGCAGAGGATGTCAGGTAGCCTGTAAGCAGTGGCATGACCTTCCCGCAGAAGAAACTACAAACCGTGGAACTTACGAGAACCCCGCAGATCTATCCTTTATAACTTATAAAGTGGTTAGAATGCGTGAGCAGGTTATTGACGGAAAGTTAAACTGGCTCTTCTTTCCTGAACAGTGCCGTCATTGTATTGAAGCGCCCTGCCTTGAAACAGCAGGGGATCCAGGCGCTATATTCAGGGATGATAAGACAGGTGCCATTATATTTACGGCAAACACCAAGCGTTTGAACGCTGCTGCAATTATTGAAGCATGTCCTTATAATGTTCCGCGGAAAGCAGCCGACGGCACACTTGCAAAGTGCGATATGTGCTTAGACAGGGTTGAAAACGGACTGCCTCCGGCATGTGTTCAAACGTGTCCGACAGGCGCCATGACTTTCGGCGACAGGGATGAGATCGTTGCTATTGCAAAAAAGCGTCTTGGAGAGGTTAAAAAGAAAAATCCAAAGGCCATGCTAATTGATGAAGATACTGTAAGTGTTATTTATCTTGTAGCTTATGAGCCAAAACTGTATTGCAAGAATGCTATGGCCTCAAATGCCGACTTCAGCATTACAAGGCAGATGGCATTGAAGCGGATGATTCGTCCGTTGACGAATATTACTTCGCGTCTGCTTTAATTATTAAATTTAAGTAATTAATTAAAAAGGGGAGGAGATTTTTATCTTCTCCCCTTTTATTTTGCAAACAGATATGATAGGAGTATATAGTTACACAGACAAGCATGGTTTTGCAAAGGTCTCTACTTGACAACACTGAACAGGAGAGCACATGACAGACAACATTCAACTTACCGAAGATCAGATAACAAAGGCCGCAGAGTCATTAAAGCAGCTTAGGCCTGCTTATGGAGCTATTTTAGATTTTTACAAACAAATCTTTATTGCCCAGGAAGATTCCAAAGAC
>Ga0307379_10007779_pt1 | contig 14519 bp, 5 predicted proteins | sample UN2MG_FD_202237 | JGI IMG/M metagenome (GOLD analysis project Ga0307379, IMG submission 202237) | Soil microbial communities from Risofladan, Vaasa, Finland - UN-2 | ecosystem: Environmental > Terrestrial > Soil > Coastal area > Acid sulfate soil | place: Finland: Risofladan, Vaasa | collected... | reverse complement strand
AACAAGGTAGGTTTTTCTATCTGCTGAACAAGATCCGTATTTGTCATCATCAATTTAGTTTCCACCTATTTACCAGCCACAAAAAATCATGATTAACTTCTAGGCGTGCACAACAATTGACCGCCAATCTAACGAATTGCCCTATCATCACCCTTGGAATGAGTCGAGCAATAAATTAGCTAAGTCGAATCTTATCATATGTCGCCTACGTTGAAATAACCATTATTGCTATAATCCAGCAGCTTATGGACGAGTCAGGAAAAGGGAAAAGAATTCAACTGTGGGTTGGTTTGGCAGTAAGCCTTGCCTGTCTGGCAGCTATATTCATTTTTGTCAAACCGGCCGAAATCATCGACGCGCTAAGGGGCGCACGATTTGAGTTGTGGCTTTTGGCCCTTTCGTCGGTACTCATCTTCATGGTACTTCGGGCTGTGCGTTGGCGTTTCATGCTAAATTCGGGCAGCAAATCAGAAAAAAAGTTGCCTTTTACCACGGTCTTCCATATCCAGAATATTGGCTATTTGCTGACTTACATCTTTCCCTTTAGACTTGGTGATGTTGCCAGGGCTGTACTAATTGGCAATGTCCCACCGATAACTATATCTCGTGGCCTATCAACCATGGTGGCCGAGAGAGTCCTAGATCTCTTGTTTATGGTTATCCTGTTCCCACTAACTGTTGCCTCCTTGGGTCACTTGCCGGTTGAAATCCGAACAGCCATCCAGGTGGCTTCCATTCTGTCAATCGCGGCCGCTGTTGTGCTCGTCTTTGCGGCCAATCAACGAGAGACAACTGTCAGAATCGCCGCGGCCATTTTAGACAGAACACCCAGGCTGGATACTGTCGTTTGGTCTCGCCGACTGAATGATCTCTTGTTGGGATTAAATGTATTCACGCGCCTTGGTGATGCTATTATCTTAATCATCTTGAGTATCCTGGTCTGGTTACCAATTATTGGCGGATATTATGTGGGACTTCATGGGATGAATCTCAACGTAACCCTAATGGAAGCTGCCTTTATTGTCTGCATCGCGGCTTTCGCCCTCTCAATTCCCTCGACGCCGGGAGGCGTCGGCCCCCAAGATGCGGGAATCACCTTCGCCGTCGTCTCTGTTCTGGGCCATCCTGGCGGCGCAGCGGTTACCTTCGCTTTTTTATTCCGTGGGATCAACTATCTGGTTTTGGGGATTCTGGCCATAATCGGCATCACTTTCACTGGCGAAACATTCGGTAGCGTTATCAAGTCAACCCAATCCTTTTTGCAAGATCGGACCAGTTAGCATTGGCCTGAAGGAATTGTGTGGTGCGTCAGCCGTTTTATAGCGAAATAATACCTTATGAAAGTTCTTGAAGTACTTACTTACTACCGGCCGCATATAAGTGGCCTTACCATCTACGTCGAAAGATTAAGCAAAGCATTGGCCCGCCAGGGACATGAGGTGACAGTTCTAACTTCGCAATATGATAGGTATCTACCCCTGGACGAAATAATGGACGGGGTGCACATAAAGAGAGTGCCCGTGGCGTTTAGAGTCAGCAAAGGGGTTATCATGCCCAAGTTTGGTCCAACTGCCTGGAAAATGGTGGGCCAGTCTGATATCGTCCATTTACACCTGCCGCAATTCGATGCTCCTGGTGTGGCATTTCGCGGACGGCTCTACAAAAAACCTGTTATCCTGACTTATCACTCTGATCTTCGCTTACCCCCGGGGATATTCAATCGACTTGTTGATCAGGTGGTCCACCAGATGAACAGAATCGCAGGAAATTTAGCCGACGCGATAGTAACCTATACCTACGATTTTGGCACGCATTCGCCATTTCTATCCCAGTATCTCGACCAGAAGCTTCACGTCATTCCCCCTCCCGTTGAAATCTTCCCGGCAACGGACGCTGACGTTTCCACATTTCGGAAAAAACATGATCTGGAGGGCAAGCGGGTAATAGGTATTTCCGCACGGCTGGCAGCCGAAAAGGGAATTGAAGTCCTATTAGCGGCCTTGCCGGCTATCTTAGAGGTTCAACCCAAGGTCCATGTTCTGCAGGCTAACCCCGATGCCTTGGGCGAGGAAGCCTACGCCGCACGACTTGAACCTCTCTTGAGACAATATAAGAGTAACTACCACCTATTAGGTCCGCTCCACGGTTCAGAATTAACCGCTTTCTATCGAAATCTTGATTGCCTGGTGATGTGCAGTCTGAATAATACGGAAACTTTCGGACTTGTTCAGATTGAAGCGATGATGAATGGTGTGCCATCTATTGCGTCCGATCTGCCTGGGGTCAGACAACCAGTAAGAATGACAGGTATGGGCGAGATTACTCCAGTCGGCGATCAAACCGCGTTGGCTGAGGCAATTATTCGCGTTCTCAATGATCCCTCGGCTGTCAGGATACCGGCCGCTGATATAATCGACGCCTTCAGCCCCGATCAAACGGCACGCGAATATCTACAACTCTTTCGCGAGTTATCGGCGGGCAAGAAGAACACGACCATCACCCTCGAGCCCGAAGCGTACCAGAAGTTATACAAAATTCGGGATGGAATAAGCTGATTAGCCCGATCTCGAGGCATGGGAGATAAACGATTGCTTGACCAACAGAGTTCCCCCAGCGAGCCGTCCGCAACTATAGTCCCTCCCCCATTGGATGAGGATGATTTGTTATGGCGCCAGCTAAAAACCCTGCCGGCGTTCCGAGCCTTACTGCGATCCGTGGAGGCCCGGTTTTATCAGCAATTAACGCTTAGTGGCCCCATTTTAGATGTGGGTTGTGGCGATGGTCACTTTGCCCAAATGGCCTTCGATAGCCAGATTACAGCTGGAATTGACCCCTGGCAAGGCCCATTGAACAAGGCGAACGATAATCATGTTTATGAATATCCAATTCAAGGATCTGGTGATTCCATGCCTTTCCCTGACGGATATTTTTCCAATGCCATAAGCAATTCCGTCCTCGAACACATACCCACCATCCAACCAGTCCTCGGCGAGATCAATCGAGTGCTTAACGAAGATGGTCGGCTGGTGATCACTGTGCCCAATGACCAATTCACTGCAAAGTTAGGCGGAGCCCTCTTTCTTGAACGTCTGTGCATGAAGAAGTTAGCGGGTTATTATCGAAGATTCTTCAACAAGATATCCCGCCATGTCCATACCGATTCATCTGAGGTATGGGCAACCCGCTTGAGCAAATCAGGATTTGTGGTTGAACGCTGGCAAAATTACTTCTCTGTGGAAGCGCTTCATGCCCTGGAATGGGGACATATACAGGGTCTGCCCTCAGCTTTTTTACATTTTCTAACCGGCCATTGGATTCTAGCCCCATGGAAGAGCAGCCTGCGGATTACCGAGCAGTGGCTCCGCCCTTACTATGAAGAGGTGGCGCCGGATAACGGCGTCTATACCTTAATTGTAGCCCGTAAGGTTTCTACAAACCCGGTCAGCGCAATAATGCCCCTGGCCAGAGCATTGACCTATCAAGACCCAATAAGCATACAGGCAATTGAACGGCCGCGGGCTTATGCTGAATTGCCCCTTGATCAGAATGAAGGGGAAGAACATGTTCCCGGGGCATTGGCCGGCTCAGCTGATGACCGGTCTTCAGCGAAAGTTTCTTGGACAGAATCGCCATCTGTAACGCTAATATTATTATTGGCCTGTCTTGCGGGCATCTTCATCGGCCAGACCATGTTACGCAACTCGGACAGCTTTCAGTCCGCGGTCCTGCCCTGGTTTGGCTTGTCTCTGGTAGCCCTGATTCTTCTTATCACACAAAGCAAGAGACATCTATCGGATGTTCCTGTCCCTTCGCGCGAGACCCAGATCTGGCGGGTATCGCAGAAACAGTGGTTATTACTCCTGGCGTTGATATTCGTCATCATAGCCGATCGCCTGACCACGAATGCCCGGACGCCGCAGGCGACCGCATTGGGTCTACTGGTGTGGCTCGGGGCCATCGCTCTTTCTTTTTACTGTTTGTGGGATGGGAAACTCGAACACGTACACCCGCGTGCACTATTTATTAGCGGTCCTCGCTGGGAACCTTTTGTCGTATTACTACTTTTCCTCGTACCCCTTGCGCTACGGATGGGAGCTTTATCCACCCATCCCTACATACTCAGTGGAAGCGAAGCCAGCCTCGGCCTGGATGCGGCGGCCGTTATTAGTGGGCAGTTGAGAGATCCCTTCGCAGCAGGCTGGCTGTCAAACCCCACCTTACCGGCTTTCTTGATGGCCCTGCCAGTCAAGCTTCTTGGCCAGACGACCCTGGGAGTACGGATTCTTTCGCCGATAATCGGTTCGTTGACAGTCGTGGCTACCTACTATGTCGGCCGGATGTTCTGGGGGCCGTTATCCGGGCTCCTTGCGGCCTTATTACTGGCCGGTTCTCATGTCCACATCCACTATAGCCGGATTGGGCTTACCAATATCTGGGACCCATTTATTTTGGTAATGACAATAGGTTTGGTTTATCTTGCCTGGACCAGTAAGCAACGATTCATTTGGCTCATAGCCGGCCTATTCGTAGGCTTCAGTGCCTATTTTTATACGACCTCCCATCTTATGCCGGCGATCCTACTGGGCGCCGCCCTGTATATGTTTAGCAGGGGCAGTGAATTGACGGAAAACCGCCGGCATATCGCGACGGCGGCCTTCCTGGCCATAATCGTAGCCCTACCCCAGCTTTTCTATTATCAAGCGAACCCAGAGGTTTTCTTCGATAGATATCGCACGCTTGGAATATTGCAGGGCAATTGGCTTGTGCAGGAGATGGCCCGGAGCGGGGAAAATGCAGCCGGCATATTGACAAAACAATTTGCGCAAGGCATCTTAGCTTTCAACTTCGGCATTGACCGTAGTAACAGCTACACACCAGGGATTCCCATTTTGTCTTTTGTTTCCTCTGTCTTGCTGCTTTTGGGCCTTGGTCTGGCTCTTGTGAAGATAGCAAGCTTTAAGAATGCTCTGCTCATCCTGGTTTTTTTCGCAACCACCGTCATAGCGGGTGTTTTGCTTATTGATCCCCCTAGTAGCCACCGTCTGCTTATAGCCCTGCCCGTTATTTGCCTTCTCATAGCCTCTGCCTTGTTGTGGCTGGCTGAAAAGTTTGTAGAAACGACCCATATTTCATCCCGTTTCGTTGCCCCCACCCTTATAGCCATCGTTCTTCTGCTAGCTATTATCGATGTCTCTTTCTATTTCGGCAGGTATCGCGTGGAAGCAATTTATGGCGACAGAAACACAGAGGTCGCATACCGAATTTCCAATTATCTGAATAATTTAGATGGCCAATGGGATGGATATTTTTTCGGGCCACCAAGCATGTTTATTAATTTCCCGACCTTCGCTTTTCTGATAGACGGGTGGCAATCCGAAATCAATCTGGCCGATGTTGCCGAAGAGGCTGATCTTCCACAGACAAATTTGGGCCACAATACCGTATTATTGTTCCTTCCTGAAAGAGCTAACGAAATCGAGCAGATGGACCAACTCTATCACGACACCCGGCTTTTAACTTTTTCCGGTTCGAATGTTGATCCTCTCTTCTATGCCCTTGAAATTCCAGCAGATAATTAATCATGATAATAGTTTTAACGATTTTGTCATTTTTGAACCGGGCGTTAGAATTTAAAGTTTGGCAGCTTTCCCGTCGCAAACCAACCTGCTTTGCTTAAATGGATAAAACAGATTAATACAATTGAAGTGGTATGGATTGAATTCATTAAAAGCTTGAGTAAATGCTCGATCGCAGCCAGGGCCTAAGGCAAGCTATCGTTAAAGGCAGCCAGCTTGACCTTGCGCACTTCTAAGCCTATGCGTGTATCAATAATAGTAGTCAATCGGCCGTACGCCGTTTGCCTGGGAGAAGAATGACGGCCGAGGAACAAGAAAACGGGGTCGATGATCTATCGCCCGCTGTTGAAAGCGAAGCACCACCGGCGACACAGCCAACGGAAATAGACCAGGATTCAGGTAAATCACTCCTAACGCTTAAGGTGTTGATTCCCTTCCTACTTCTGTTGGTTTTGATATTAGGCGCCTATTTCCGCTTTACTGGTCTTGATTGGGATAACACCTATCACCTTCACCCCGATGAGAGATTCCTGACCGATGTAGCCAGCCTTCTCCACTCCACCAATCCCATAACCTACCTGAAAACTTCGGAATCCCCGCTAAATCCTTATAATGTCGGCCGGACCTTCTTCGTCTATGGGAATTTTCCCATGACGGCAACACGGTTGGTTGCTGAAGGTGTCGATTCGGTCTGCCAATCATTACCTGATTTATGCGAACGATCTTATGTTTTTTACGATGGGATCCACCTGGTCGGCCGGTCCTTGTCAGGGCTGGCAGACCTGGTTTCCATTCTCTTTATATTTCTGATTGGCAGACGGCTCTATGATTGGCGTGCCGGTATCCTAGGGGCTTTGCTGCTTGCCGCCGCAGTTCTACCAATTCAGCAATCCCACTTCTTCACCATGGACAATTGGGCGGCCGCGCTCGCCGTCATTACCATGTACGGCGCGGTTAGGGTCAGTGAAAATGACTCCAAATATCGCTGGTGGGCTTTTTTCGGAGTCCTCCTAGGTCTAACTGTAGCCTCTAGGATTAATCTGGCACCGCTGGCGGTCATGGCTGGTATAGCCGGCTTTGTGTGGCTGGCTCGCCGGGCGATTGACCATTCTCCAGAGCCTGGTTGGCGCTTCTTGTTAACAACCAAAGGCGGCCAAGACTTTCAACATGTCGTACTTGGCATCGCTATCGCAGCCATACTTTCAATCATCGTGTTTCGCCTGGCCCAGCCATATGCCTTCGCTGACAGCCAAATAGTCAAGGAGGTCGTTAGCGCTGAAACCGGGCAACCACCTGGATTAATTGAAACGATCATCAAGTCTGTTTTCAGTTTTAATCCCCAATGGCGGGCGAATATGACTGAAATCCAAAACCTGCAGAGTCCAGAGGCCAGCTTTCCACCGGCGCTACAATGGACCGACCGCTTACCAATTGTCTTCCCCTATTTGAATATTGTCTTGTGGGGCATGGGCCTGACCGCCGGTATCGCCGCGACCTTTGGCTTCTTTTGGGCCCTGTGGCGTATTATCAAAGCCAGACCAGATTGGACCTCCCACCTCTTGATTGTCTCCTGGGTTGGACTGTACTTCATCTTCATGAGCACACGTTGGGTCAAGTCGATCAGATACTTCCTGCCGATTTATCCATTCCTGCTCCTGCTTGCCGGCTGGGCATTGGTGGAACTGTGGAACCGCGCCGGCCGAAGCAAAGCAAAAAAATCGATGGCGGCATTCGTTGCCCTCGTGGTAATTATTCCTTCGCTTCTGTGGGCAAATGCCTTCGTCGACACGTACAGGCAATCCGTCACTCGGGTCCAAGCCTCCCAATGGATGTTCGAAAACGTACCAACCGGTGCTACACTGCTCTATGAAAGTGCTGGTGAATCGCGGCAACTCCAGCTACCGTTGCGCCATTTTGAATTCATTCAGGATAGCATCCCGCTTTTTATTACCTTCAACATGCCGGAAACTGGGGATGTGACCGGCATTAGATTCAACTATTTGAGCGATCCTGATTCAGCGCTCGGAAGCGATAGTGGCGAAACTCTCAATGTCAGCTTGCTGGATGGATCAAACAACACAGCGCTTGTTGAAAAAGAATTGTCGCTGCAATTGGGCGATCAACGCCAATCTGCCTTATTGAACTGGTCAGGTGTGCCGGTTGCTCAAGGTTCTGTATACACACTATTGGCTGAAATAGGTCCTGGCGGACCAATTAGGGCGGGAACCAGCGTAATTGCCAATGAGCATTGGGATGATTCTTTGCCTGTTCGATACGAAGGTCAGGACCCATTTGGCGGTTTTTACGACGGGACCGGTGATGGTCAGATCCAGATAACCCATCCGGATAGCGAAGAAAAGCGACAGAGCTTCTATCGCTGGCTAGAAGAATCAGATTACATTGTTCTGAGCAGCCAGCGCGCCGCTTGGTCGCTGCCAAGGCTTCCTTTTACATTCCCCATGACCATCCGCTATTATGAGGCCTTATTTGGCGGCGAACTGGGCTTTGACCTGGTCAATGAGTTTCACTCAGATACCCATGTAGGCCCCTTATTTGTCAGTGATGTAGGCGGCGCCGTAAATTGGGGCGCTCCACCCGAGATTGGCTGGCCACCGCCTGGAATAATGGCTGCAGAAGAAGCCTTTAGTGTATACGATCATCCACCGGTGTGGATATTCGAAAAAAGTGATCACTATAGTCCAGAATTGGTCCGAGACATTCTCGGGCCTGTTGACTTGAGGGATGTCATAGTGATGTCACCCGGAGAAGCGACACGAGCGCCCAATGGGCTTCTCTTAGACGAATCAGACCGAGCGATTCAAGAGGCCAACGGCACTTTCAATGATCTATTTTTGACGGACGGTCTGTTAGCTCGTTACCCCGGGTTAGCCGCCGTTGTTTGGTGGTTGGTCGTCATCCTCTTGGGCTGGCTCTTTTTTCCGATCACCTTCATCGTATTTCGTGGATTGCCAGATCGTGGTTATCCACTGGCTCGAATACTCTCTCTCCTCCTTATCTCATATATTACCTGGCTCTTGGCCAGTCTGAAGATACTTAGCCATTCGCGTTCAACCATAATTCTGGTCATTTTGGTTATGCTCGCTGCCTGCTTAGCCATCGCCATTTCCCAGAAAAGAGAGCTCCTAGGGTTCGTCAGAAAAAATCTCAGGCTGATCGGGCTGATCGAAATTTTGGGCATTGGTCTGTTTCTACTCTTTATCCTGATCCGGCTGGGTAACCCCGATGTCTGGGATGTCATCTGGGGCGGCGAAAAACCTATGGATCTGTCATATTTGAACGCGGTTCTTAAGAGTACTTTCTTTCCCCCTTACGATCCCTGGTTTTCCGGCGGCTATATCAATTATTACTATTATGGATTCGTATACGTTGGTTCTTTGATCAAACTATTGCAGATTGTGCCAACAATCGCCTATAACCTGATACTGCCGATGTTGGCCAGCTTTACGGGTCTCGCGGCTTTTAGTATTGCCTTCAATATTATCACTAAAAATGTAGGCCATCAGGCCAACAAAGTAGATGATGCAGACGGATTGAACGTACCAACCGCTCGTCTGTTACCCAATCGCCAGGCACTCTTTGGGGGATTCGTAGCAGCTGTTCTCATCCTGTTATTGGGAAATCTGGCAGAAATTACGGTCGTATTCAATGCATGGTATAAGGCCGGCGAACTGTCCACTGCAACGGGCATCACGCCTATAGATGCCCTCCTTAGAACAGTCGATGGCGCGCTGGATCTCTCCTTAACCGATGAAGTAGCCCCAATCTACCCTGGTGATTGGTTTTGGAACGCCTCCAGGACTATCAATGCCGATCCCGGGGAAGTACAACCTATCACTGAGTTTCCTTTCTTTACGTTTCTATATGGCGATTTGCATGCCCACATGGTTGCCTTGCCTCTCACGTTACTGGCTCTCGGCTGGGCGGTTTCCATCGTTCTCCAGCATCTCGGCCAGGGCACTGATCCAGAGAAAGTTTTGCCTGTGTGGCAAAGGGCAATGCAGTTGTTGATTGGCGCTTTAGCTATTGGTGTGCTTTGGGCAACCAATACCTGGGACTATCCAACCTATTTATTCTTAGGTGTTTTGGCCATAGTCTATGGCGTCTATCTGCAGCGCAAGCGTTGGGGTTGGGGGACAGTCGCTCAGGGCCTGTTCCAGGCCACCCTCCTGATCGTTGTGTCCTTCTTGTTATTCCTGCCTTTCACTGCCAACTACGGCCGAGGTTATAGTTCATTCAGATTCTGGCCCGGATCTTACACGCAACTCGGTAATTACCTGCTCATTTATGGCCTGTTCCTTTTCCTTATCATCACCCATCTCGTTGTGGAATTTCGCCTTTGGACAAAAAGCTGGAGCCAAAAATCCTTAGAATATTGGGAACGCTTCGCCATTCCGGTTCTGCTTGGCCTGGTTCTTTATACCGCCATGCTAATTGTTTTATTGTCCAAAGGCTATTGGATCGCTCCTGTGGCGCTACTGTTATCAACATTGGCCGGGCTACTAGCCATCAGACCTGGTCTTCCGTTGGTTCGAAGAATCCCACTGGTGATGATCTCCTCTGCCTTGGCCTTGACCCTGCTTGTTGAGATCATCGTCCTCGACGGTGATATTGGGCGGATGAACACGGTATTTAAGTTCTATATGCAGGTCTGGGTATTGCTCAGCGTTGCTGCTGGTATTGTCATAGTCTGGGATTGGCCTTCGGTTTCAGCTCGGCCGACCGTGCGACGGGTTTGGCGGGTCGCCTTGATCATCCTGCTGTTCCTGGCGGCCTTATATCCTCTTTTGGCGACCAAAGCCAAATGGGACACTCGAATGAGCGATCAGGCCCCTACGACCCTCGACGGAATGGCTTTTTTGCAAACAACCACGTACACAGATATCGCCAATGATGGCACCGGTCGCTTGATTGATCTCAACCAGGATTATCTGGCTATTCAGTGGATGCAACGAAACATCGAAGGGTCACCGGTAATAGCTGAAGCACATAGCGATAACCCCTACCGAGCCGCTGCCAATCGTGTGTCAATGTACACTGGACTTCCTTCGATAATAGGTTGGGATTGGCACCAGAGACAACAACGGGCTGTTTTACCGGGATCAATAGTTAGTGACCGTATTTTTGACGTGAACACCCTGTTCAACACCCCAGATATCCCCCAAGCGATGGGTATTTTGGACAAGTACGGGGTATCGTATATTTATGTTGGACCTTTAGAGTGGACTTACTATAACTCCCTCGGTTTATTAAAGTTTCAACAGATGGTCAGGGATGGCTTTATCCGGGATGTTTATAATGAAAATGGCGTCACAATCTACGAGGTCCTGGATCAGACGGATGCCACGACAGCCCTACTTACAACGACTAGGAACCAATAAGTTCACTTAGATATGGCAAATTCAGAGATTCTAGCCGCGATTAGATGGTGGGCGGTCCTGATGGTGATCGGTGCCCTGGCCTTCCCACTCACTTATCGGCTCCTGCATCGCTTACCTGATCGTGGCTATGCATTTGTTAAGATGACCGGCTTGTTAGTCGTAGCCTATCTATTTTGGCTTCTCGGATCTCTCGGCTTTCTAAACAACTCGCTTGGCGCTATTCTCGTCGCCCTCTTTACTCTGTCCGCACTCTCATTTTGGGTGCTTCGTACGGACAGTCGTAACCGTTTGGCTAACGAAACGGAAAACCAAGATTTGGGAGCAATTGGCTGGCTTCGCGAAAACTGGCGTTACGTTTTGGCCGTCGAACTTCTTTTCGCCATCATGTTTGGCGTATGGATCTGGGTTCGCGCCCAAAATCCGACCATAACTGGCACAGAAAAACCGATGGAATTCGCCTTCTTAAATTCTATCGGCCGCAGTTCCTCCTTCCCACCCCTGGATCCCTGGTTGTCTGGCTTTGGTATCAGCTACTATTACTTTGGTTACGTCATGACTTCAGTTTTAGTACGTCTGGCAGCCGTTCCAGAACAGATTGCCTTTAATCTGGCCATTGCCTGGCTGGTAGCCGGAACTGCTTTAGGGGCATTTGGCGTTGTTTACAACCTGATCGCAGCCCAAAAAGATACAAGCCGGGTAAAGGCAACAATCTTCGGCTTTGTAGCAGCCATCGCGATCGCCGTAGCCGGCAATAGCGAGATGTTGCTTGAACTCCTGTATGCGAACGACATCGGCAGCGAGGGATTTTGGACCTGGCTGGATATTCGCGACTTGAATGAGCCGCCAGGACAAGGAGAAGAGGCTCGCTATCAAACCGCGGGGTGGTGGTGGTGGCGTTCATCTCGGGTCATCCATGAGTACCATCTTTCCGGGGTGCCAGAGGAAGGTTTAGAACCCATCGTTGAGACACCGGCGTTCAGCTTCGTATTGGGAGATTTGCATGCCCATGTATTGTCCCTTCCATTTGCTTTCTTAAGCCTTGCCGTTGCTTTTTCCTGGTGGTTGAATCCAGATCCGCCAATATTTGATCTTCGGAAATGGTTTACCAGGCGGGGTTTTAGATATCAATTCGCGACCATAAAACGAGAAGATCTGGCGTTGTTTCTATTTACTATTTTAGTCTTGGGTGGGTTATCCTTTCTAAATACCTGGGACGTATTGATTCATCTGGTGATTGTCGTTGGCGCCTATTTACTTGCACGATGGCGTACTGTCCAGGTCTGGAGCCGAGATCTATTGTTTGAGGCCTTCACCCTCGCCATGGTGCTATCGTTGCTGGCGATTATTAGTTATCTTCCCTTCTATCTCGGATTTCGCTCACAGGCCGGTGCACCATTTCTTTTGCCGATGGCCATGCAGCCGACGCGTCTGGCCCATGCCTTAACTGTTTTTGTCATGCCCTTGAGTAGCATTTTGCTTTTGGTGGGATCGCTGATAGTTTGGTCACGCCACCAACCAAAAAACCTGATGCCAAGACGCCCTTGGATCATGGCAAGCGCTCTTACCGTCGCACTCATCATTGGCCTCTTCATCTTAATGCTGGTACTCGGCTGGGTTATCGCGGTAAGTCCCGAAGGCGAAGGAAGAATCGTCAACCTGGCCAAAGAGCTTAATCTCGGATTAGCGCCCCTGCCGGGTAGTCAGGAAATTGGCGAGCGGATAACCTGGGCTACGTCGGCTGTTGGCGCCCTGGCGCCGACATTTTTATCTGCACGGCTTGGGCGACCGGCGCTCGTATTGCTTCTTTCTTTTTTAGTGGCCGCAGTAATCTTTCTGCTAATTCGCTTTCTGAACAAGGTGGAGGAGACAGAGGATCGACCACAACGGATCAGCACCGGCGAGTCGCTACCCTTTGCCCTGCTCCTGATCGGCACAGCCACAGTGTTGGTTCTCGTACCAGAGTTTGTCTATCTACGCGATAATTTTGGTCAACGGGTTAATACGATATTCAAATTTTACTATCAGGCCTGGGTCTTTTTCGGCATCGCGGCTGTTTTTGCACTGGATTATTTATTGCGCAGATTTCGAACAACAGGAATTATTGTCACTGTTTGGTATGGAACTCTCCTACTAGTCGCCTTACTTTTTCCCGTGTTCGCCGTCCAGTCCCGGGCAATTGAATACCGGGGACAGCCCACCAACGAGTTCCGGCGACCAGCTACTCTCGATGGCCTGGCAAATCGCGATCCGGCTGAACGAGATGCCTTGCTCTGGCTGCGCGAAAACATGGAGGGCACACCGGTCATTGTGGAAGCAGTGGGCGGGCAGTATTCCGACTATGGCCGCGTGGCATCCGCTACCGGTCTACCCACCCTGCTCGGCTGGGCTGGGCATGAATATCAGTGGCGTGGATACACCGACGAGCCCAGCCGGCGAGATCCCGTCATTAGAACAATTTACAGCCCCGGGAACTGGGATACAACCGCACAACTCCTGGATGATTATAACGTCTCACTCATCTATTTTGGTTCACTTGAACGTCAGGATTTTGGTCCGCGGGCCCAAGAAAAACTGTCTCAGAATTTGGAAGTGGCCTATAGCAATGAAAGCGTGACGATATATCGCTGGCAACCGAAGGAAACGCCTTGATTAATGTTATTGGTTTCAACCTGGCATCACTCTAAAATATCTACTTATCCCATAAAAGTGGGTAAACTAAAGGTGAGAGAAGGCAGGATATAACCGAGGCAAAGTTTGTGGAACTTGATGTGAAGTCATCGACGGAAGAAGAAAAACAGCAAGGCCAGGATGGGCTGCTCTCTCGGATCACCTTGGCCCATACCTTCTACTTTCTAATTGTGATTACTGCGGCAATATTAAGATTATCAGACCTTAATTTGGTACCTTTATCCCCTTCCGAGGCTACCGAAGCCCTTGCAATATGGAATTTTTGGTTACCTGACTCAGAGGCCTTAACTTTCGCCAGCCCGCTATACTTCACCACGACAGCCTTTTTAACCCAGGTGTTAGGTTTTAACGATCCCATTATGCGGCTTGTACCTGCCTTGTTCGGGATTTGCCTGGTAATACTTCCATGGTTCTTGCGCCGAAGAATAGGAATTTTGGGAGCGATCCTTACCGGTCTGCTCTTCACCCTATCCCCTGGTTTGGTAGTCGCCTCACGCACCGCCGGTGGGCAATCTTCGGCTTTGTTCGCCGGACTGCTCTGCTTTATCGCCTGGTTACGCTACCAAGAAACCAGCGACAATAGATGGTTTTATATCCTGGCCCTGACTTTCGGTCTGGGTCTGGCAAGTGCTCCGATTTTCTACAGTCTCATCCTGGTATTCGCTTTAGCCTGGATTACTCATATGCTGGTTGGTCCGGCTCTGATAAGCGACGAGGAAGGACACCGGCAGGCTACGCGATGGCCAGGCCGGCAAACGATGATAGAAAGCGCCCTTATTCTGGCCGCTGTCCTGATCGTTGGGTCAACGGCATTTCTGCTGTCACCGGGCGGCTTGGGATCGACGGCCGATATAAT
>Ga0307379_10007778_pt1 | contig 14521 bp, 9 predicted proteins | sample UN2MG_FD_202237 | JGI IMG/M metagenome (GOLD analysis project Ga0307379, IMG submission 202237) | Soil microbial communities from Risofladan, Vaasa, Finland - UN-2 | ecosystem: Environmental > Terrestrial > Soil > Coastal area > Acid sulfate soil | place: Finland: Risofladan, Vaasa | collected... | reverse complement strand
ATGCAATGGGGTAGGTCTGTACCAGAGGTGAAATCGGAACACAATCATCTGCTACGAATCAGTACCGACGAAAAAAAACTTATTTTTCTTGATTTCACTCCCCAAGTGAGAAAGTTGGGCTAGCTACTATCTCCAAACCATCAGGGTCTTTTGTAGGAATAGCCCCCTCGGGAAAGACAATGAAAGGAATAGGAATCTGTCTGGTATTGGTCTCTGCCTCTCTCACAGCAAAGGAACTAGTTATGGCATCGCATTGAGTTTGCCTAAACTCAGGTAGGATTTGAAAGTGAGGGTTGCTGTCCGGATCGAGATTGAAAAGTGGTTGGGCTATAACAAAACCAAGAGGCCTGCTTGCATTGATACTAGACAAGTCTATAGGTACTTTATCTATTGTAAAACCCCACGCGTCATCCGACATCCAAAAATCTCCTACCACAATATAAATATAAGAATGTATGGGCAAACTCTCAGTTTCGTGGCTATCTAAATAGATGCAACAACTTACCTGGATACCGCGAATGCTGTTTGTCGTCTGTAACACCAACGTAAGTACCCATTGTTACAGAAGAAAGCTTCGCTGTCAAGCAACAAGACCGCAAGGCGATTTTAGTTAATGTGGCCATCGATTCGATAAAAATAACTGACGGTATGGGAGAAAACCGTCAGAACAAGTGTGGCCACACTTAAAATACACTTTTGCGATTGTATCCTCAGGCATTTAACGGGCTCTATTGTGTTCATAATTTTCCCAGACTGCTTTCGGGCATTATCTGACCTCATGACCTGTGGACGTATGGTCAGAAGCATCAGATCATATCCGAAGGTCAAAAAATCCTCAATTTTGCAACAAAATAAGACATACGGCTTTAATATCCAATGGTCTTTTTAACCTCATTATTGTGCCAAAAACAAAGGTGCATTTATGTTGCTTCACTGCCGCTACCAACCTGAGGATTCAGTATCCAATGACCTTTTCAGCTCAGATTCAAGCCAAATCAATAGCATCGGATTGAACATCCGATGCTCCCTCAAGTCCCGTTTTTAGGCTAATTATGCAGGTCATGATTAAGCGACTTTGCTGCCACACGCAGAACAGTAATGGGGACTTCCCAATAGCCGTTTGTCGCAGACCGGGCAGCTTTGGCCAATTCCAAATCTGCTTCTGCCGGGATTTACCAGTAGGATCAACAGTGCTATGATCACCGTGATAGCAGTGCCAGTCAGGAAATTCTCCCGGAGCCAATTAGCTTTTTCAGGACACCTTTTTCGGATAGCCAATTGGCTATTAATAGCACATTGGACTAAGCGGCTTCGCCGCATAACAACAATTCGTTACGCCTCCTGATCCTCCTCCACATATTTCCATACATTTCCTATCCTCCATACAGCCCGGCCACAGTGGCCGGTTTTTTTTTAACTCTATGTATGGAGGCTCAATTATGGTTACAAGAGATGGTAAGACTTAAAACGGTGTCAGTAAAAGTGTCAGTTGCCAGTGGTAAACCACTTTCAAAATACCTATGGTATTCACTTGTTGAGTTGTTACTGAGTTGCAAACCACTTCTTTGGCCCAAAAACGCATTTTAACCCTTTGCTACTACCGAACTTACACACTCAATCACGGTTCCGTAGACCGACGCTCTATCCAATTGAGCTACAGGCGCAGAATCTTTTAAGCTTTGACAGTATAACAAGTTGCCAAAGATAGTGTCAATTTAAATATCTCTTAATGGTGAAAAACTGGCAATAGCTTCATTTTTATATCAATTGTCGTATGTTTTATCCGGTATTCTTTCTGGAAATTCGCTCTCCGAGGCCGAATACTCGCAAAGCATCCAAGAGGTCTCATTAACGGCCTGTTTTCCTTGGCTTTGGAGTAATCGGCAGAGGCAGATAGTCCTGGTTTAGAATCATCCATTCCTGCAGGGCGGCTTTTAGGTCTTGTTCTACGCCGGCCGCCGCAGGCTTGCCAATCAGATTGTTAAATTCGTGAGGATCTTCCTGCAGATCGTACAACTCGAACATTGGCCGCTGTTCGGCAAAGAATGCCTTCGAGAATTTCGCATCCAGCGTTCCGGTTTCGTGCCGCTTTTGCAGGTCTTTCCACATGGTTCCTCCGGCGAAATCCACCGGCGAATAAGGCAGTTGCCATAAGGCGTTGTATATGAATTTATAACGGGACGTAATGACACACCTGCCAAGGTCGAAAGCACCGCTGCCTCTCGGCAGGCTTGAGCCGTGGGCTCCTCGCTCGGCAAAAGCGTATTTGCGCTGCTGGAACTGCTTGCCACTAAGAGCGTTCAGGAAGCTGACGCCGGTCATTTCTTTTGGCGCTCTGACACCGGCGGCATCGAGAAATGTCGGGGATAGGTCCTCGCCCGAGATCAAAGCATCGGATTTCGTGCCGGGCTTAACACGCCCCGGCCAGCGCACAATCAGGGGAACTTTCAGACCCCACTCGTACAAAGTGCCTTTGCCGCGAAGCAGGGCTGCGCCATTATCACCCATGAACGCAACGATGGTATTGTTCTTAAGATTATTCTCGTCCAGCACAGCCAGCAGTTTTCCGATTTCTTCGTCCAGGCGTTGTATCTCGCCGTAATAGCCGGCAAGGTCTTTTCTAACCAGAGGTGTATCGGGCAGGTTGGAGGGAATTTTGAGCGAGTCGGGATCCGGCTCGTAAGCCTTGGCCGTAAAGGTTCGGTGCGGATCGCTGTATCCAACTTGCAGAAAGAAGGATTTGCCCTTCGGAATCCGGCCAAGGAAAGTTCGGAGATTCTGAGGATTCTGTGCAAAGTTCCCGGAACCAATCCAGTCGACCCGTTCATGGAACGTTCGCAGCTTGTATTTGTCGAAGACTTTCTTCGACGGTTCAGACAAATTCCCGGAACCATCGAGATGAAAGGTCCGCCCGCACAGGCCCGTATAGTAACCCTCGCGGCGAAGCAGTTCAGGGAAGGCCGCAACGTCTCTCGGCAGAGGTGCCGAAAATCGGGTCATTCGAATATCCACCGCCGATCGTCCCGTCATCAGCGAGGCACGGGAAGGAACGCATTGTGGGGCGGTTGTATAGGTCCGCTCGAAACGCATTCCTTCGGCCGCCAGTTTGTCCAGGTTCGGCGTTTTGAGATTGGGGTCGCCGTAGCAGCCCAGGTGCGGCACGCTATGATCATCCGAGAGAATGAAAAGGATATTAGGTTTGTTGTTGTTAGATTTGGTTGTGCTCTCCTGTGCGAAGGCACGACTCAATGCGGCCAGGCCGGCTACAGAACCTGAAGCTAATCCAAGAAAACTACGACGGTCGATGGATTTCATAATCTTTCCTTATCAATATCCAGACAGATGTTTCATTTTCAGAGCAGAGTAGATAAGTTCCTTTGAATTCCAGGAAAAACAAACCCGGCAACACGAATAATAATTTTGACATCATAAAGGCCCTGGTGCTATTGACACAAGCATAATTTTGAATGGATTAAAAGCGTGTTTAAACCTCTACTATAACTCAGTTTTGGAAACATCATGATTTTCCCGGTACTCAAAGGGAATCTGAAAAAGACTATACTAAACAGGCCATTCTTGCTATAATTCGGCTCAGAAGAATCATGACTATTGCGAATTTGACGGTCAACAATCCTGAAATGCAGACAAACACAAGAAGGAGAGAACATATGAAGAATCAAAAAACTGATTCCGTTCATACGAAGAAGAGGATTACCCGAAGAGATTTCATGGCGGGCGCAGCGGCGGCTACGGCCTTTACTATCGTACCTCGCCACGTCCTCGGCGGTAGCGGCAACACCGCACCGAGTGAAAAAGTCAACGTCGCCATTATAGGCACGGGCGGTCAGGGCACTGTCAACATGAAGCAGCTCTTCAATGAGCCTGATGTTCGCATTGCTGCACTTTGCGACGTAAATGAAGTCAGCGATTACAGCATGTTTTACTACGGAGGCACCGCCGGAATAAAACCGGCTCTCGAACTGGTCCGAAAGCAGTACGGCCAGCCTTGCCCGACATACCGCGATTACAATCAAATGCTCGATACCGAAGATATCGACGCCGTCCTGCTCGCTACGCCGGACCATTCTCACGCCGTGATTTCCCTGGCCGTTATCGCCAAAGGTAAACATCTCTACTGTGAAAAACCCCTCTGCCGCACCGTTTACGAGACCCGTGTTGTCACCGAAGCAGCCCGCAAGGCCGGCGTCGCTACCCAGCTCGGAAACTTCGGGCACTCCAGCGAGGATATCCGCCTTGCCTGCGAATGGATTTGGGACGGCGCTATTGGTGATGTGCACGATGTGCATGCATGGACAAGCACCGGGGCTCGCCGCTGGACAAGTCTTACCGGCCTGCCCAAAGATACGCCGCCCGTGCCGGCAGGCTTCGATTGGCAGCGATGGCTCGGGCCCGTACCTGCTCGCCCATATCATCCCGACTATGCCCCGGTCCGCTGGCGCGCCTGGTGGCAGTTCGGCTCCGGCACGATAGGCGACTTTGCCTGCCACCATTTGGACCCGGCCTTCTGGGCGCTTAAACTGGACCAGAGCAAGACATTCAGCGTCGAGGCCAGCTCCTACGGCACAACCGAAGAGACATGTCCGGCGGCGTCGCTTATGTATTTCGATTTCCCGGCTCGGGCCGGCATGGGACCGGTTCGCATCACCTGGTACGAAGGCGGAGTTATGCCGCCGCGTCCAGCGGAACTGGAAGATAGCAGAAGCCTCGGCGACCACGGTATCCTGTTCGTTGGGACCAGGGGTTCCATCCTGGGCGGCGGCTGGTCGAGGTCACCGCGTATAATTCCCGAAACAAAAATGCGAGCTTACCGCAAACCGCCCAAGAGCCTGCCCCGTGTCAAGGGACATCATCGCGACTGGCTCGACGCCTGCCGGGGCAAAGGCCGGCCGAGCACGCACTTCGACTATGCCGGGCCTCTTACCGAATTTGTCCTGATGGGTAATGTCGCGCTGCGTGCCGGTAAGAAACTGGACTTCGACTGGAAGAACATGAACATCACGAACGTTCCCGAAGCCAATAAATTCATCAAGCCTGATTACCGCGAAGGCTGGACAATATAGATAAGATTTCAAGGCGTAGTCGTCGCCCGCCGAGAAGTTTGTGGCGGCAGGACCTGTTGTCGATAAAATTAAGTGTATGGGAGTAAGCCTATGAGACGGCGAGATTTCATCGCAGGCACGGCATTCGGACTGGCTACATTAGCTGTGGGAAGATCGGGCCGTGCCAACGCGGAAGGAGTAAAGTACAAGGTTGCTGTTATTGGCAGGACCGGGCGCGGAAACTACGGGCACGGGCTGGACGTGGTGTGGAACGATATCGAGCAAGCCCAAGTGGTAGCCGTTGCCGACCCGGATCCGGAAGGGCGCGGGGCTGCCGCGAAACGGCTCAAAGCTCCAAAAAGCTATGCCGACTATCGCCGGATGCTTGAGACAGAGCGTCCGCAAATCGTAAGTGTTGCTCCTCGCTGGCTTGACTGTCATCACGATATGGTGCTGGCATGTGCGGAATTCGGCTGTCACGTATTTCTCGAAAAGCCGATGTGCCAGAATCTTGAACAGGCGGACGCGATGATTGCCGCCCTTGAAAAACGGAACTTGAAACTGGCAATTGCTCATCAGACCCGCTACAGCCCGGCGCTGGCCCATGCTCGGAAAGCGATAGCTGAAGGCATGCTCGGCGACATTCTCGAACTGCGCGGCAGGGGCAAAGAAGACCGTCGCGGCGGCGGCGAGGACCTTATGGTGCTCGGCACGCACGTTATGGATCTGATGCGTTTCTTCGCCGGAGATGCACGATGGTGCTTCGCCAGTGTCAGAGATAATCGAGAGCCTGTCGCCGGAAAACATGTACGTGACGGGGCGGAGGGAATCGGCCCGCTTGCCGGTGATGAGATTCATGCCGTATATCGTTTCGACGGAATAACGATGGGTTATTTCTCGACGCACCGTGCCCGGCATGGAGCAGCGGAGCGTTTTGGTCTGCACGTATATGGCAGCAGGGGGATTCTGACGATGACAACTGGTGCCGTGCCCGAAATATGGTTTGTGGAGGATCCATCGTGGCAGCCCGGGCGCAGCAAGGCCCAATGGAAGCGGATATCGAGCGCCGGCATAGATAAACCGGAATCCCTCAAGTATCCCGGCCTCGATTACGGCAACCGGCTCATCGCGCTGGATTTGATCCGGGCAATCGAGACCGATACCCAGCCGAAGGGCAGCATGTACGACGGGCGTGCGGCCCTGGAGATGATATTGGCGATATATGAATCGCACCGGCTTAATGCACCGGTTGAACTGCCGCTGAAGAATCGCAGGCATCCGCTGAGCATGCTGTCTGACAGGGGATAGAACCTGCCGGAGCAGCAGTTGGAATATAGCGGTTTGACTTTTTTTTCGGGAGATAATCATGTTTCTTAACAAAAGAGAAATCGCTCTGATGACTGTAATATTGCTTACCGGTCTTGCAATTGGTAGCAGTGCCCAGGAAGCAAATCAAGGCGACGTTCGCAGCTTTGGAGCCGTTGGTGACGGCGTAACCGACGATACCATCGCGATACAGAAAGCCGTCGATTCCGGCCTCGGCGCGATTACGCTGTCTAAGGGCATCTACCGTATCACACGACCGATAGTGATTGACCTGGACAAAACCGGCTACACATCGCTTAGCGGCGGGGGAGTTGCCCGCATCGTTATGGCCGGGCCGGGTCCGGCGTTGAAGTTCGTCGGTACACATTTCAAGTCGGCTGACCCGGAGAGCTTCGCAGAGAACGTCTGGGAGCGACAACGCATGCCGCTCGTGGATGCAATCGCAATTGATGGCGACCATCCGGAGGCGGTCGGCATCGAGGCCGTCGGGACCATGGAGTTGACGATTACGCGGGTTCATATCCGCGGCGTCCTGCACGGCATACATCTGGCGGGCAACAACCGCAACCTGATAATTTCCAACTGTCACCTGTACGAAAACCGCGGCATCGGCATTTTTTACGACAACGTCAACCTGCACCAGTCGAACATCACCGGCTGCCATATAAGCTATAATCGCCGGGGCGGCATCGTTTCGCGAGCCGGCAACGTCCGCAACATTCACATCACCGGCTGCGACATCGAAAGCAATATGAGCCCCGAAACGCCGCCAACTGCAAACGTCCTGATCGACTCTGCGGACAGTTCTTACGGGACCGGCGAAGTGGCCATTACCGGCTGTACGATTCAGCATAACAGCCCTTCGGCCGACTCGGCCAACATCCGCATAATAGGCCGAAGCAAGCCCGGCCGCAACGGCGAGCCCGTTCGTGAGGGCAACGTGACCATCACCGGCAATGTCCTTAGTGACGTCAAGGTCAACGTTCATTTAAAAGACTGCCGGGGCGTTATCCTTGCCGGCAACACTTTTTGGATGGGCTACACCCACAACCTTCTGATTGAAGATTGTTCGAATATCATCGTAGGCGCCAACAATTTCGACCGGAATCCGCGCTACAATTACGGCAACAGCCTCGATGCCCGAAACAGCCTTCTCATACGCAACAGCGCCGATTGTACGCTTTCGGGCCTGCATGTCACCAACGTATGGCAGGCCCCGGCCGGGCTGACGATCGAGAGCTGCAAACGGATGAACGTCACCAACTGCACGATTCTCGACTGCGACAACGTCGGCCTGCTGCTGAAAGACGTGGTCGGGAGCCGAATCTCCGGCTGCCTGATCAGTGACAATCGCCCGGATGCCGAATCGACTTCGCTCAAAGTTATTGGCGGCAAGGGCAATATGATCGTAGATAACCTGCTGGCCTCGACGCCGCGGATTCCTGAGAACACCGCGCATGTTTCGGAGAACGTTCACCCTTAGTATTATTAATCGGCGCCCTGCGTTTTCCTGCCGATGCCGGTTATTTCCCCTTGACCAGCCAGATATTGCGGTACTGAATCGGGTGACTATGATCCTGCAGGTTGATCGATCCGGTAGCCTCGCTCTTTCCCTTCCACCTGTTCCCGGAATACGGAATCTCAACATTGTCCTGTACTTTAATACCGTTCTGATAGACGGTGATACGTGCATTCTCTTTGATACTGCCGTCGGCATTAAGTCTTGGAGCCCTGAATTTGACGTCGTAAGTCTGCCACGTCTCAGGCGGCAGGCAGGCGTTGACTCTGGCCCGGGCAAGATTGTACAGACCAGCGCAATCGCCGGAGGTATGCACCAGGCCGAATGAATCCAGCACCTGCACTTCGAACTGGCCGGCGAAGTACACTCCGCTGTTGGAACGCCCCTGCCCGCGGTTGTTCGGCTCCAGCGGCAGTTTGAATTCCAGGTGAAAATTCTCGATATCGCCGAACTGCTCTTTCGTATTGTTACCACCCTTGTTCACCTGCATCGCTCCGTTGTCGAGGCTCTTCCATTCGGAATTCGTCCACGCACTCATGTCCGGTTTGACGCCGTCCTTGAAAGGCAGCAGCACGATCGCTCCCTGGGGCGGTTTCAAACCTTCCTTCGGTGACTTCCGCTCGAATTTATCCAGCTCGAAGTGCTGCCCGTACTCGGATCGCACAGATAGATGCCCGTTTTGAATCTGTCCGGCCCAGTGATATCCGCCTGCCCTGTCGCCGATGTTTACGGTCGAGCCCTGCCTGTTGCCGTAAATCTCGATATTGGCGCCGTCCTGGTTTTCCTCGTTCGGGGTCGCCTTGATTGCGATGCGGTAATACACATCGTCGCCCTCTGCTATGACTTGTGCAGATGCCTGCATCGTTGTCATGCCGTCCGGATGATACGTCCCCTTGTATTCGCCCATATAAGGATTCGCCCATACGGCCGAGGTAAATGCCAGAAATGCAGCTATAGCGACAAACCATCCGAAGTGTCTCTGTACTTTCATTCTACTAACTCCTTATTCGATTGTTGTTAATGTTTCAACGACGGCACGATACTATCACTTCAGGCAATAATATCAAGCCTGTTCTCAGCGAGAACTCTGAATCCTGTAGATTGCAGCAACTTTATTCCCGGCACTTCTTCCACCAGTCTTCCCACAATTCGGTCATTTGTTTTACCTTCTGCGGATGTTGTGAAGCTAAGTTATTCAATTCCGTCCGGTCCTTATCGAGGTCATAGAGTTCCCAGTCGGCGTTGCCTAACCGGACGAGTTTCCAATCGCCTGTCCGAACGGCTTTGGCCTTTCCATACTGCCAGTACAGCACATCGTGTGGCTCTCTTTGTTTTCCCCGGAATATCGGAAGCAACGATTTACCAACGAGAGGTTTGAGTTTTCTGTTGTCGATTCGGCCGGGATATTCAGCGCCGGCTACTTCCATAAACGTCGGCATGATATCAATTATGTGTCCCACCTGGTCGGTTATAGTGCCCGGTTTGATTACGCCGGGCCAATAGGCGATGAAAGGAGTGCAGTTGCCTCCCTCGTAGTCTGTGGACTTGTATTTTCTGTACGGCGTATTGCTGGCATTGGCCCACTCAGGGCCAACCGGGCGATAGCTTTCAACAGGCCCCGGTGGAATGTCCGGTGTCGTATCGGGTGTCTCGGGGCAACCTCCATTATCGGCGAGAAACAGAATAAGCGTGTTCTTCCATTTTCCGATTTCTTTTACCTTTGCAAAGACCCTTCCTATGGCCTGGTCCATGCGGTCGATCATCGCGGCGTAAACCGCCATTTTCAGATCGGCCTGGTCCTTCTCCGAATCACTGAGCGAATCCCAGCTCGGGACACGCTCGTCGCGCGGGGACATCTCGTATTTAGGATCGAACATGCCTATTTCTATCTGCCGCTTGTAGCGCTGCGTGCGGAGCTTGTCCCAGCCTGTTTTGTATTTGCCCCGATACCTGGCGATATCCTCGGGCCAGGCATGCAGCGGATAATGCGGCGCCGTCTGAGGCAGATACAACAGGAACGGTTTGGTCTCACTCTTATATTCTTCGAGCCGTGCGATGGCATAATCGGCAAAGGCGTCGGTCGTATAGAAGTTTTTGTCTTCGGGGGTGTATCCCATAATCGCTTCGCCTTCGATAGCCCAACGGCGGGGCCCGGCAATCTTGCGGCCGGGTTTGCCTTCGCCCGGTCTGGCTTTGATTCCAGGATTCCAGTAGTTGCAGCATCCGTCCGCAAGGCCATAGTACCTGTCGAATCCGCGGGTAGTGGGCAGGGGTTGTTGGTGCCATTTGCCGGAGATGATTGTGCGGTAGCCGGCAGGGCGGAGAATTTCGGCGAAAGTGGCTCCGTTCTCCATATTTTTTTGCCCCACGGCCTGGTCGTACTGGCCGGTCAGAAGAGTAGCTCGCGTGGGGCTGCATTTGGCGCAATTATAGAATTGAGTAAACCGCTTTCCGCCGGCCGCCAGTGCATCGAGGTTCGGCGTCCTGATTTCCCCGCCGTAACATCCGATATCGGAATATCCCAGGTCGTCGGCCATGATAAGGATAATATTCGGCTTAGAAACGCTGCGCTCGGCGGCCTTCAAGTATCCGGGCAAGGCCAGTGATGCAGCTCCCAGCCCCAGAGTTTTCAAAAAATCACGTCTTGTCTGATTATCCCTGTTCATACCATTTTCCTTTCACCTGCGTCGAAGGTTTGGATTCGAGATTAGTATCAAGCTGCTTATTTGATACTTAACGAATCCTTATCGGGCAATTTCGGGAAATCCGCGTGCGGCTCGGCCTGATACCAGAACGCCACCGAAGAAAGGTCGTCCTTAAGGTGCAGATATCTTCCTTCGCTTTGCCATCCCAGAGACTGCATGGTGACTTTCAGGTCCTTTCCGAATCGTATGGGATCCATGATGTGCCAGCGGTACAGACTGAAACGCGGCTGTTCTTTCGACATTATCACCTGCGGCATACCCACATACGGCGTGATAAATTCCTGATACTCACTCGTTCCCGGTTTTTGAAAACCGTACGAGCCGCAGAAATAATCTTCGGTTCCGGTGCCGCAGATCGTCGGGAATTCCTTGTCGCCGTCCATGAAGAACTTGATCTCGCCTTCGCCCCACCAGCCTGGGCTGTTCGAGCCCCATGTCATATAGGTTCCGACGTACTGCCCCTGTCCGCGCACGCCGTCGAGAATCGTATAATCCTGTTTGTCCGGGACCGGGTTGACACGCCGGAATTGAGCATGCAGATAGCCCATGTCTTTCGGGATTTCAGTCAACGTGTAATCGATCTGGTAATACAGAACCATATCCTTTTCATCGATATTCGTCATTGTAATCTTGTAGCCTTTGCGAAACGGCATTTGCCAATAGCAGTTGAATCCGCTGCCGGGATTGACGCATACGGCCAGGGAGGTCACTTTCGTATATTGTCCGAGACCGCACGCGAAGAAATCACCCGCCGGGCATTCGACGGAGGGAGTATCCTCGCCGTCCCAGTAGATTCGCAGGATATTGAAACGGTTGTTCCCCGTCGGAGTCATCCAGATGTGCTGGATAGCTCCGGAACCTTTGATATCGGCCATGACAAATGTCTGCCCGGCTTTGATTACGACAGATGGAGAGACTTTCCATTTTTGCCCCAGCTCGCGGGCGGCCCTTGCGCCGGTGCCTTCGGTTGCCATGCCTCCCTTGCCTTTTTCACCTGTGAAATTCTCCGGGCTGACAGAGCGGGTTTTGGCATTCGACAAGCGGGGCAGACTCGCCATGCTCATGTTCAGGCCGTCGAAATCCAGCTTCTGCCCGTATAGCCCGGTCGACGATAAAGCGACAAACAAGAAGATGCAAAGCATCCAGATGCCGAGCTTTTTCTTCGTAATTGCCGCCCCGGATTGTGCTGGTAATTTTGCTGCAAGTTTCATAATCTGCCCTTTCCTGATTGTCTAACCTTATTGCTTTTTATGGATTCTTACTTTCAATCTGCTACCAAATATTGCTGTCCCCGGGCCAGATTGCAAGGAAAAAATGAGATAAGGAAAACCCGTGAGCAATTGCACAAGATTTTTCCTTGACCTGAGACGGCGGATTTAGTATACACTAAGGTTAGTGAAGTATCGGCCTGCATAGCCAAGAGTCTCGATCATTATAGCTTTGAAGGCGTGTTATATTCCTTTAGTCTTTATTGTAATATAATGAGACGTAGAACAGCAGATCACAAATAAGGCAGCCGGATTTATATGCTTCTTAGATAGGATCTCTACCTCATAAGTAAACTGCCGGCCTTAAAAGGAAGGAGGTGGTCTCAAGTCAAAAATATTCTGGTCGGATGTGGATAAAATGCAGCAAATGTGAAATAATTTTCCGCCGTTTTATTATCTCAACTTTCAATAAGGAGGATCATTATGTGTAGGAAATTGATTTACTTAGTTTCTTTTGTTTGTCTGCTGGGTCTGGCTAATAACGCTTCTGCTGAGATTCCCGTGGATCCGAATCTGGTTATATACTACCCCTATGAAGAAGTCGGTATGATCGTCTCTGACGAATCGGGTAGAGGCCACCATGGCACTGTAAACGGCGACATCTCGGAATGTCTCAGCGGCATCAAGTGGTATGGAGCTGCCGAATTCCAGGGAATATGGGGGCCGACAGGCTATAGTTATCTCGATCTGGACAGCCCGCATTATCCTGCTGCAGATATTCCAAAGTCTGCTATTACCATCGCCGCCTGGTGTAAAGTTCGGAAGACAGGTCAGGATCACGCCCTAATGAGTTTCAGAGCATCTGACAACACATGGGTCATGCACCCTCAGATTAATGATAGCGGCGTCTTTAGATGGCTACTCCGCAAGTCGGTTCCTGGCATTTCTGGCGGGGCTACAATCTTTAATTTGCAGGGGGGTTCACATGGGTGGGATGAATGGCTCCATTATGCAGGAACCTACGACAGTGTGACCGGCAAGGGGGTCCTGTATATCAACGGGGAAGTGTGTATGTCGATAGATGTAGATAAGGGGCAATATATAGCCGATTGGGGGACGGGTGCTCGCGTAGGATATAATATTGACAACGCAAGGCCGTTCACCGGCGTTATGGACGAACTCTATTTGTTCACGCGGGCGCTGTCGCAGGTTGAAATAAGGGAGTTGATGTTGTCTGATGGTCCGCCATCGGAAAAGGCCTCTCATCCCAATCCAGGAAATAGCGCTGAGCTTGATACTACAGAAACGGACCTTTTGTGGTTGCCGGGAGCTTACGCGGTCTCAAACAATGTGTACTTCGGCGAGAGTTTTGAGGACGTAAACAATGGCACTGGTGATACGTTCAAAGGCAACGTGACTGAGGCGCAGTTTACTGTTGCCGGTCTTGTCTGGGGCACGACATACTACTGGCGGATCGACGGGATAAATACGGACGATCCCAACAGTCCGTGGAAGGGCAATGTCTGGAGCTTCTTGCTTCGCCCCCAGACAGCCTGGAACTCCACCCCGTCTGATGGCGCCAGATGGATCGACCCAAATGCCACCCTTAGCTGGAGCCCGGGTCGGGGTGCGGTTACTCACTCTGTGTACTTCGGCGACAATTTTGACACTGTGAACAATGCTGCCGGGGCGCCGCCGCAGGAACAGACAACCTACGACCCCGCTGGCGCCCTTGGATTCGAGAAGGTTTATTACTGGAGGGTCGATGAGCTCGACAACTCAGGAACAACGCATAAAGGCAACGTCTGGAGCTTTACAACTATGCGTTCTGACAGCGGCATCAAAGGAGAATATTACACGAAAGATTTTGACACTCTTGTACTGACCCGTAAAGACCCTGGAATCAACTATAACTGGGGCGCTGCTGCACCGGATCCGCAGGTCACCGCCGATAACTTCTCAGTCAGATGGACCGGCGAATTGGAGGTGCCGTTCACCTCGGACTGGACCTTCACCGCCAACTGCGATGATTGGGTGCGCCTGTGGGTAGATAACGTGCTGCTATTTGACAAATGGGAGCAACAGGGCGGCGTTGAGTGGACCGGAACAATTAACCTTGCCGAAGGGCAGACATACAGCATAGTAATGGAGTACTATGAGAATACTGGCGATGCCCGTGCGATGCTATACTGGAATAGTCCATACTGGCTGAGCCCATATCAGCCAAAGCAGGTCATTCCACAAGGTGCATTCTCACTGCCGCTAAGGGCCATGAATCCGAAGCCAGTTCACGGTACCATTGGTGTACGGCTCACAGATGTTCTTACATGGCAGTCTGGAGATGATGCTGCTTCGCATGAGGTGTACTTCGGTACGGATGCGAACGCCGTCACAAATGCCACCAAGGCCTCACCCGAGTATAAAGGTATCAAGGCAATTGGTGACGAGAGCTACGATCCGGGCAAACTTGCCTGGGATACTACGTACTACTGGCGTGTCGACGAAGTCAATAGTATCAATCCCAACAGTCCATGGATCGGCAACTTATGGAGCTTTGCTACAGGTGACTTCTTTGTCGTGGATGATTTTGAGTCCTACGATGTTGGCAACACCCTCTGTGTCAGAATAAGTGAGACAATTCCTTGCCATTAATTAAACTAGAGGGCAAGGAGATTATTATGACTTTGAATGTTATGGATAACG
>Ga0307379_10007776_pt1 | contig 14523 bp, 33 predicted proteins | sample UN2MG_FD_202237 | JGI IMG/M metagenome (GOLD analysis project Ga0307379, IMG submission 202237) | Soil microbial communities from Risofladan, Vaasa, Finland - UN-2 | ecosystem: Environmental > Terrestrial > Soil > Coastal area > Acid sulfate soil | place: Finland: Risofladan, Vaasa | collected... | reverse complement strand
GCTATGTCAACTAGTTCCATATGCGCTCCTTAAGTGGGGGGCTGAGAGATGCTCTTCCCAGCCCCCCTGTGGTTATTACAGCGTGAGGCCTTCGGAAGGACGCCAGCCACTTACCTGAGCCTGAGGTTCACCGTTGTACTTTCCGTGCTTTACTTTACACTCGACTTCACGGCCGACGATCTCATCAGCCATGTCTTGATATGAGTCATAGTTGAGTACCTGGGGCATTCCCAAGGCTGCAAAGCAGCGCTTGAAGAATCCCATACCACCCCCAGCCAGGTTCAAGGACCAGATGATAGTCTTATTAAACTGAGGATCAGCTTCATCAGTTATCCGAGACAGGATAAAGATCTGAGGAATCTCCTGCTTGCTGGACAGCCGGGCCTCTGCGCGCTCGATGGTTACCGAGTGCCAGCCAGCTGCTGGGAGCTCGTCCTCAATCTCATCCGTATTCATGTTGACTGGTCCTTCAAGATCAATTTGGATCGACACCTGTTAGTCTCCTTATTTGCTAGTTGGTTGATTAAAGTATTTTCTTGCTTGTCTGATTACGATTAGGATTACTACTACGCCGGCTGTCATCAACGATAGCCCAACTCCTGCTAGTATACCCAAGGCAAATGAAGCGGCTTGTAGTTCTATCATTTAATCACCTCCTTTCATAAGCATATTTACGAGCATGGGAATTGTAGGATTGAGTACCTTAGCGGGAATCATTCCGGTCTGCTCCTTAACAGCCGACTTGTGCGCTCTGGTATATCCTACATTAAAGTAATTAGCCCCCTTTGGAGCCAGTTCCAATCTCATCAGTGTCAAAGCGTACGCTGGAAATTGCCTCTTCGCCTGACCTTGCAGCGCCACCCTATATCCCTCAATAGGTGGTGCTTCCCCAACAGGGCCCTTGCCATAGTCTACGGTTTCAAGCCCCATGAAGACAACGTGGTATGGCAACACGAAGAAATCATGCGCCAAGGTCGTGAACTGATTAAGTAGGGTGCCCCAATCCTGAATCTGAGGCGGCTCAATCGAGGTTAGGAACTTAGTTGATATATTTCCTGCAACCCTCATAACCTCTGCTCGCTGTAACTCAGTGAGGGAATCGAAGACGATTGTCTTCGGCATGTCCTCAGGCCCATGACCACAGGACGTCATTAGTTCGTCTAGGACTTCATTGGAGCCCCGACCAGCCTTAAGCCATGCATGAATAGGAGCCAACTCCGTATACTTCTCAATCCGAACGATGATCAAGTTCCCTTCTTCCATGGCCTTTACGTAGGCAGGGTTGCTCCGTAAGGAGGCGATTTGGGCTCTGTACTCCAAGAATAGCACGGGAGCTGTTAGCTCATCAAGTGAAGCCGAAGCCCCTAGGTGCGTCTTGCCAAGCCCAGGTTCGGCAAACACTAGCATCTTAAGATTGTTTGCCTCCTCATTAAGCGTCGCTATCGTTACTAATTTCATCTATACTTATCTCCTGTATTGAGTACTCTTCCTATATCTGTGAATACACTTTTGAACTTGTCAGGCTTAGTTCCATAATACCATAGTGATGAGGCTGCCTTTGACTTATCCCAAAGATGGCCTGAAGAGTGAACAAAGGACAATCTATCTTCCGTAATACATAGTTCTCCAGGCCATCTTCCTCGGAAGAGCGTGTCCCACCAGACATACCCTGGAACGGTCTTAGTGAGCGCGATGCACTCATGGACAGTTGGAAGTTGAGAGATCAGGTAGGTCATCCATATGTCTTGGTTACTTTTAGATCCTGTCTTACCATAGGGAGGATTTAAGAACAAGGACCAAGCCTCCCAAGGTTTCGATAGACCATCATCCTGTATGGTATAGTATCTGTCTGCGTCTATATATCTTTGAGGTAATGAAGCACTTGCAGGATCCAACTCGATAGGTCCAATTACCTGCCTAACCCTAAAGATGATCTCCTTCGGTGTGTACCACTCATTAGATTCACTCGAGGTCAGTACTGTCATCGGCTGCTTCATCTAGTTCCTCTTGATAGTGGGGACTGAGGCAGAATTCTTCGTCGAGTACTGATTGATAATCTCCTCCTGACATAGCTAACTTGCACGGACTCTTGAAGGGACATGTCGCACAAGCCGAGTATGCCTGTGCTAACCCTGTTGGGCCTATCCAAGAAGGATTCAAGATCTCCTCAGCCGTTGGTACGAAGTAGTTATTCAGGTAATTCTGAATCTGAACGTCAGTTCGTGGCTCTATCACGTCCCAAAAGTAGATGGCAGGCTTCTCCCTCAGTAACTGTAACTCATTGAAGTACGTCCTTCGCGTCTCGAGGAAGGCCTCCTTGAAAACTGGGTCGTCTTTTACTTCTGATAGAGCAGTGTCATATGCACTGAGCGAGGATGGGAGCTCCCTGCAGATGCGAAAGCCCTTCTTGGTGACCAGTTCTTGTAGCGTGGCTATGGCAAGTGCTCGATAGTAGTGCTCATAGTCCGTACAGGTTGCGATGCCCTTCTTCTGAGTGACTGTACCATTCTTTAGTATTAGTTTATCATACCCCTCTGGTACTCGCTTGAGTAGGAACCTAAGGATCACGCCTTGCACTTCAGCACCATACATTTGCTTCGCTGCGTAAGTGTATCCCGTAACCTGTAGGTCTTGCTCAGCCCACGAGGTCATTGTAGACTTGGTGGTCTTGAAGTCCATTATCCACAATCCACTAGGTAGTTCTATTAAGGCATCGAAGATACCTGATAGTGTTGCCTCCGTACCTGGGAGCGTGACTCCATCCCAGTATGTCTCCATAGCAAGAAAGTGCATTCCTGCGTCCTGCTGTTCCCTCCAGCCCTGATAGCCTCGTAACATCAAGGCCCCAAGTTCTCGTTCGGCCCGGATCTTTATCAGATGATCCTGGAAGATAGTTCCGTCCGGTTCCACTTGCTCAGCTACGATTTTACGATACGCCTCCTCGAAAGGAACCTTATCGTCATAGCCAACTTGGAGTGCTGCGTGTACCATCCTACCAAGATCTAATGCTGGTGCACTAACTAGCGGAGCCAACCCTAACCCTCTGGGTGGAGCACTTGCCCAACTCCAATGCAACCTACAGGTTGTCCACCTCTTGAACTCACTTGTTGATATTGATCTATTGCTCATACGATTAATCTTTCCCTGCTCCATTCAGGATATACTTCCAGTGGTAGCCCAAAGATTTTCAAGTTCAATCTCCAGTGAGGACTAAGAAAAGCAGTAACCCTAAAGGCAGTCCAAACTCGTTTAACTTTTCTATGAGGTAGATGCTTCTTAACCTGCCGGGCACTTTCATAGGGAACCTTAAGGCCTGCCTCAAGCAGTACTTTGATTCCATGATTTAAGGCTTTCTCTCTCATGCTATATAAGGTAATCCCTCTCCAGTGAATGAAGCCATGACATAGTTTGCATAGTGGAACTATATCAGTACAAGTAGCGATCCGCTTCTTAAAGTCAAAGTCATAGCACTCATGTGCTTCAAGATGTCCTTCCCTAGGATTCGGGCAGGCCCAACAGTCCCAGCCATTACTAGCATAGACACTTTGTCTAATGTCACCCCACCAATCACTACCCAGTAGCAACCTGGCATTGAATTTGTGCAATGCTGGCGGGATTGCTAGATGATGCAGTATCTCCGGATGAGTATCTGCCCCCAGATTGAAGGATACTGGGTTATTCAAATCTGATAACTTCATAGGATACCAACCCTTCCTCAATCGCCTTCTTAACTTGATACTCTCGTACACTAAGCCGGCTACTACCAGTCTTAATCTCTACAAACACAACATTAGTGACATCTCCATCTGAAAGCCCTTCAAAGCATACATAGTCGAGCGGGCTGCCCAGGAATCTACAATCTCTAGGATTAAAGTCGAACCCAGGCATAAACGGAGCCAACTGCTCTGCAATCTTTCCACGTACTACCAACTGTGAACGAGCGATTGCATCCTTTCGCAGTTCCTTTTCGACCTTCTTCATCTGGGCTGCAGCATCGGCTAGAACCTCTTCCCGATGCTTTGGTGCCCACTCAACCCACGTCTTTAATTGGGTCTTTAGGTCCTTAATCTTCCCTTGATGCCTAAGAACTGTAACATATAAGACTAAGGATAGCAACAAAAGTCCTGCTACTAATGCTACTTCCCAAGTCATCTGGACTCCCACCAATCACCTATCAGGACGATCACCCAAAGTACAAAGCACGACCAGGCTCCAATTAACAAGCAACCAGCTAGAACCTTAAATATCATTTTGTAGCTCCTTTATGAATGAATCTACCAACCTGGCATTAGTAAACTTCTGCTCTACGGCCTTGCGCATAAGTTTGTCTACTGTCCATCTCTTCTCTGTCTTTGCTACCAGATGGATAACCTGACAAGGACGCGTCTGACCTACCCGATGGATACGCTGTGAAAGCTGATACTCAGCCGTAGAAGACCAGGTTCCGTCAGTATTAATCAGAGTGGAAGCACGCTGTAGGTTTAGGCCTTCCTTGATTGCGTCTAAGGAGCCTACCAGCCGTCCTGTGTGTTGGAATTCCTGAAGGGCTCGTTGGACTGCCTCCGCCCTCATACCCCCTACGATGATCGCCTTAGGGGAGAGCTCACGAAGCCATTTCTCTACAAACTTTCGATAGCGACTCGTGATTACTACTGGCTCATCAGGATGATCCTGAAGCCAATCAAGTACCCATTCTACCTTGGCTGGCTTCTCACCTAAGGGTAGGGCTGGTAGTCCCTCAGCCATCATTGCAGGATCCAGTGCGCACTGTTGCAGCCGAATGAACTTCACTAAGGCATTCTCCAGTATGATCTCCTGTCCTACTAACTCTGCGTAGGCATCCCTACGTAGTTGCTCATATAACTCGGATTGCTTCGCCCCAATAACCACAGGGACGTCGGTGTAGATTATCTCAGGTAAGCCAGAAAGCACCTCGGACTTCTTACGTTTACGGTAGACAGGTGCGACCTCTTTTGCCAGCTGTGGTAGGTTCTTCGGCCCTAGTACTATCGTGAACCGCTCTCCAGGTGGCTTGTAATCATTCACATAGTCATCGTGGAATCTCCAGTAGGATCTGTACGCCTGTGGATACATAAAGTGCAGCAAGGCCCACATATCAGCCGGGGACTTGCCCCAAGGCGTAGCGGTTAGAAGGATCTTCCTACGTGCCCGCAATTTCCAAAGTGCCTTGGTTTGCAAGGCTCCTCTATTCTTAAACCGATGGGCCTCGTCAACTACTATTGTGTCCCACTTGACAAAGCCTATGGTCCTTCGGGAGATGCGAACGGCCTCAGGGTGAACTATAACCCAAAGAAGCTTGTCGCCCTTATATCGTGCCACTTTCTCCCATGCTATGCCTCGGCCTGCAGCGCCACAGATACCAGCGATCCCTGCATCCTGCTCTAAGATTTCCTGCTTCCACCATTCTTTGGTAAGCCGAGGAGCTATGACGAGTACAGTTCCTTTGGAGTAGCGCTTTACCGATTCCACTGCTATGAGCGTCTTCCCAACTCCACAATCAGACGCCAAAAGACTGTTTTGTTTGCCAAGCCAGATCGCATCCTCTTCCTGCCACGGATACAGAACCTTCATTCAGTCGAACAAACTTCTCGTAGTCAGTATGTCCGTTCCCTCACACACCTCCTCTATCTTGCCCAGCGCGTCTTTTAGCTCCTTATGTGCCGCCCTAAGGGCTGCCTTCTTAGACATACCCACTTGATCTAGACCTCTTAATAGTGCGCTGGTATCATTTCGCAGATGACTTAGCAACTGATCCTGCTCATAGGTAGACCGCTCCTGGAAGAGCCTGTCACAAACCTCACGTAGGATCCGTAGTCGTGCTTGTGCATAACTCCTTGAGATATCCCCCCCTGAAAAGCGCGCCTGCTGCTCTGTGAGAACATCTCTCCCTACTTGGATCGCCTCTCCCAGGATGCGCTGCTGTGTGAGCGTTATGCCTATGTCTATCAAACCAAGTTCCGAGGTAGTTACAGGATAATTCAGATCATCCTGCAGAGCTTCCAGCCTCTGTACCAGCCCGTCATCCTCAGCTGAGTAGCCAAACGGTCCTAGGTAGACGCCAATCGCCTTTTGAAGCAGTTCAACATCTTCATCGTCTAGTCTATATAGCATCTGCCAACTCCTTTAGCCCTTGCTTAAGTTTATTCAACTTGGCGTTAAAAGCCCAGAGGTCTTGGGTCTCGCTGTACATCTCAGCGACTCGATGCTCTACATAAGCCAAATCTGTATGACCAACCTCCTTCGCTGATCCAAACTGGAGTAGCTTTTCACGAATCGACCTAAGTGTATGGAGCCGCCTACGCATCTCGCTCTCGGCTGCACAGCAGGTGTACTTAATTACTTCTGCAGCCTCACTGATGGCATCTGCTAGGAGTCTGTCCACCTTGTTTAATTCAGCTTTGGAAAAAGGCTTAACTGGCTTAAGGTTCATTAAACGACGCCTAAACTCCAAGAGCATGATGGAGCGAGGTTCGAGCAGCCTTCCTGATTGATACTCCTTTAAGGCATAGGCTACTACTTCCCGTTCTTCTTCACTGATTTCAATTAGCATCTTCTAATCCTTTCATGAACTCTTCCACCTGCGACTTCTCCAGCAGGTCTAACGCCTCCGTTACTATATGGTCTGGTACGTACCACTCTGGTTTTAGGTACCTAATGGCTATCTTCGTACTACACATATTGTCCTCGAGTTTCCATCCTAGATTCAGGGGTGCTGACCACCTTTGCCAGAATCTACAGTATGCAAAGTCCTTCTGAGGGTTCACTCTCACGATGAATCCTCTCTTCCCCGAGCGTGTATATACTATCTGCGTGCCTCGCTCAAGCTTCCTTGGCATCTTTTACCCTCCTGAATGAGAAACCACAGTTCGAGAATGGCTCAAGATCGCTAGACCGAAAAGGCCAATAGCGACAAATCGCCTTCCAGTCTTCCATCTCCCAGTGTGTACATAGTTTGGTTTCAGGATCTTGCCATCCACAGGCGTGAGGATTTGCATTACTTACGTCGGTGACCTTGAAGTACCACCAAAGTCCCTGAGACCAGATGAGGGTATATCCCTCCCACTCAGTCCAGTCCTCCTTGAAATGATCGTAGGTATCACCCTCAGTTTCTTGATGAGCAAATCGAACTTCTACCTGATAGGTAATAGTGTTCTTACTCCCACAGCATTCACCACACTGATTGCATTTACCGAGGCGCTCGTACTCGACTAGTTTTCCGTCTTCTACGATGTAGAGCTGCACGGTAGATGCCTTCCGAGAACTTCCTCGATGTAGATGAGCGCCAATAGTATGGCGTCTCGCTCGTGCTCGGTCTGGGCTCTGAAGTAGGACGGGAACTTGGACTTCAAGCGGGCTTCGGGCCATTTGCCCTTCTTACTAGCAGCCACACGAACTACTCCAACACCAAGCTGAAAGGACTGATAGCATATAGCTCCGATCAGCTCTGCCGTCAGTACCCTAGATCCTATGTGAGCCTTGGCGGCTGACTTGTATACTCTATAATCTTCCAGCACTACTACATCTGGAAGATTTATCTGAAAGCTTCCCAGCAATGTCTCCCTAATGGTGGACCATACCAGGTTTCGAAAGCCATCAACTACCGGAACCGAGCCCCATGACCACAGGGCGGCGGGAGTAGTCTCTGTACTCGCGAGGCAAGCTACCCCGATAGTCTCTCCAGGATCAATCGCTAGTATTTTCATTGAGGAAGCACCTCGGCTATGAGGATCAGTGTCTTGGCGATGACGCCCAGGAAGGCTTCTGTGCGCTCCCCACGGTCCCAGGTATAGATTTCTTTCAGATCATCCTGAAGGACCTCAGTCGGCCAGCGCTTCTTTGGCTGTTTTCCTTTGCAGAAGATGTCTGCGAGGTCTTCTAAGGATTTGATAGGCTTCCAGCAGACTCCGTCCCAGCCAGATAGATTCTCTTTAATGTAATCATAGTCACTATGAACCCTTAGCCATCCTACGTAGGCGCCTTTGCCTACTCTGGTTATATGTTCTTCCGCAACTCCCAGCTTAACCAGCAGTCCCTTGAGGGGCTCAAAATAGAGCATGTCCTTACGGTCCTGCTCTAGTTGCTTATCTCGCTTTGTTGCCTCGTCTAGCTTTTTAAGAAACTCAGCCAATGGCATCAAATTCCTCCTTGCTTCCTAGGGTGAACCACTTGACTCCGTGCATTGTTACCGAGGCCACGTGAGAAAAGTAGATACCTCCAGATCCCCGGTCAGTTACTATCCATAGTGACTTATCAGGTTCAACCTCTAGCAGTCCCTCCTGCGTAAGATGTACTTCACTAGGCCGAATAGAGATAAGATCCAACTCCTTGCACACTTCAGCAAGCTCAGTACGCAACTTAACGATTCGAACTATGTCTAGCATTATTCAAATTCCTCCTTGCTTCCAATAGTAAACCATTTAACTCCATGTAGATGAACGGAGGCCTGGTAGGGATAGTTCGGGCAGTCTTGCTCTTCTATGATCCATAGTGACTTATCAGGCTCAACCTGTAACAGCCCCTTCTGCGTAAGATGTACTCCCCAGCTCTCTATGGAAAGAAGCTCAGTACTCTGCTTCAGCTTGGTGGTTTCAGTCTGCAACTCAGCGATTCGATCTATGTCTAACATCATCCCTCCTGTGGTTATTGGAAAGGAGCCGCCTGACTGGGGCGGCTCCATGTACTTACTGGATTAGACTAGGCTTCGAACTGCTCGAAGGGATCTTCCTCGTCCGAGCTCTCTGCTTCTGATGTAGGCTCACCTGCGGCGGTTGCGGCTGCCAACTTCCGTGCAGTACGACGAGCCCGGCTTTCTTCACGCTTGTCCGTGATATCAAAGCCCTGCTCGGTCAACGAGGCGCGCTCCTCATCCGACAGCGCGATCTGGAAGTATCTCCGACCATCATCACGCGAGGACCTGGTCCTTGCGGTTGTAGCCGGAACTACCCAGGCCTCAACAGCTTCAGCATCAAAGCCAGTCCTACCAAGTGCTGATACTACACCAGGGATGGTGCCAGCCTTGACTGCTCGACGAACAACTGCTGATGTGACCTCAAACATCTCGGCCACTTCCTTGGTGGTCAACAACGAACTCAACTGCTCAAGCGTGTAATCAGGCATTATTCTTTCTCCTTAGCTAAAGGGAATAAGGTTCTAGGGCTCGACCCATCCAGTCATGAGTCAAGCCCTAGTCCCAACCCTCCAACATTCCTGCTGGAGGGCTGGAACTACTACTGGTTAAGTGGATATAGTGGGACAAACAGATGTCTCGACATCAATCCCTCTCCAGTCCACCTAAACTCATCTTCGTGTCCCTTAGGATGGGTAAACAGTATCATCTCCTCCTTGGTATACTCATACTGTCCTGGAAGCCCTCTTAGGTGCTCCTCATATGCTTCAATACTACCAAAGCGGGACTTATGCCACTCTCCCGCAATCATCCGTTTCCTAGGGGGTTGCTTGGGAACTACTTGTCGGACCTTAGCAACCTGACGCTGTAGCACCTCCTTACCTTCGGGCTGTGCAATGAGCATACCGTCTCTGGTCTTAAAGTATCTTAGTGGCTTATCTGGATGCTGGGTTATCTCCGTAGGATCCATCCCTAGTATCTTGGCTGCTTCGTGGGCTTGGTCCAAGGTTGCGAAGTTTGCCTTCTCCCACTTAGCCATCTAAGCGTCTGGCTCCTTCCAGTTGTTCTCGAAGGTCTGCTACGGCTCGCTGTGCATCGCTCATACTTCGACCGTGACTGTAATCTCGTTAGGAATTGTCCCTGTACCGATCAGTTGGGACATAGCTGCCTTTCGAATGTATAGCGTAGGGACTGCCAACTCCACCGCCAGGTCATTGCTCGTCTCCTCGTACACAAACGTTCCCTTCGTCTGCTTCTTCAAGGTCATCGTCACTTTCATCTGTAATCTCCTTTTGTAACTCATATCCTGAGGCCCTCAGCAGGGCTACCTGATACTCCCTAAGGTAAGCATGGAAGATTTTCTTTTTCCCCGGCTGCGGTGCTGGCAGTGGGGCTCTTCCAAGGTCCCAATAAAACTGGAAGTCGCAACTGCCCCACTGCGCCTGAATTTTGTCCGGGAAGTGCTTCAGACAAGCAGGACATGCCATTATTAACTGCTTGCCAGTGCAGCAACAGGGTGCCACTTCCTGGACTAATTCTCTACAAAGCTCGCACCACTGAAGAGTCATGGCCGGTTCAATAGAAGCTTGTTCACATCTTGCTCGATGAAATTTACATACTCTACTCCATCGAGCCAGTTTCCAATGTAAGCCAACTCTGGGTCCCAGCCAGTTATGTAAGCATATCCACCTTGGCTAAGAAACTCAGCCAAGCCAATTGCCGTATCTGGATCCTCCGTCTCCAGCATCAAACGTGTAAGGTTTCGCTCCTCTCTATTCCACACTCTAAACTTCATGTTAACTCTTGGAAGATAACCAGCCCTAGTACTACCCCGAACGCGGCTCCTGCGGATGAAGAGGTAATGCAGAACCCTGCGAAGGCACAAATCCCACTTAGTACTCCTAGCATTGCGGCCTTACGAATTTCGCTCACGAAGCACCTCCCCTAGGTTGTACTTCTCGTAAAGTTCCTGAAAGTAATCTCGGACTTCCTGTGGTAGAGTTGGATCCTTACGATTAGCATCTACCTTCTTCATGGACTCAAGTGGAAACTTCTGTATGTCTACTGTCATGGTAGTTGCTGCTCATCTACCCAATATCGGCCTTTGTTGTCCTTCCAGACTCCTACCGGATAGTCAATCCCGCACGAGGTTCTCACGTAGACGTTCCTATGGAAGATTTCCTTCGGGAGGCTCTTCCGTCTTGATCTCGTCAGGCTGAAGAATCTGTCGTCGCTGTCCTGCATCGGTGGTAGTACCTTTACGAACACGGCTATTCCTCCAATAGGCTAAGGTTACATCGTCGATTACTACCGGCCCATTCCGATAGCACCTACTGCCGTAGCACTCATACTGAATAACCACCCCCTCTTCCTCATAATACTTGAAGGATCCCGCCGATCCTGCGACCTGTTCACTCCCCAGAAATGTCATCGCCGTAAGCAATCAATGCTTGCCAGTCTGCATCTAAGGTGTCTTCGTAAGCTGGAACGCTCGAAATCAGCGCCATCAGCCCATTGGTTACGGCTCGAAGCAGAACTATCTCTTCCCTATGCTCTTCTAATCCCTCTCCATCACACCGCAGCATGCTATCGAAAGCATGCCACAGGTGCATCAGATAGTGAGTGTACCTGGAACGTTGTGGAGACGTAAGTTTAGGAGCCAACACCTTTACCCGGTCCAGCAACCTCTGATCGTACTCGTAAATGCAGGGGTGGGGGCGAACAATCGCTCCAGTCTGATCAGATACATTGACTATGCCCCGCAACCTAGCCGTAAGCACATCCTTCATACTATCCAGGATGTGCTCATCATAGGAATTGTCCGGTCCCCTTAGGGCACATCCAATATTGTAGTGCTCTCTGATCTCAGTGTCTAGTTTCATCCCTCTCCCTCTATCATCGGTGGAGCATCTCGAAGTACAATGCGCTCGTGGACGGCTGCAACAGCCAGCGTGGATACTGCAGCCCCCATGGTCTGGGTTGCTCGAAGGACCTTCATCAGCGTCTGGTCATCATCAATGTCGAACGACATCTCCTTCTCGACCTTTGCATCATCCCAATAACTATCCTTAGCATTTTCCACATCTATCTTGATTGTTACTTTCATCTGTTTCTCCTCTTGGACTGCTGGCTGAACTTCCTGCTTGCTTTCCGCTCGGTTCGAGTGGGCTTGCGCTTACGCGTAGCCCATCTGTGCGAACTATCCCTCGACCCTAGTCGAACTCCACGCTTGCGCCACATCTCTCTGAAATCAAACTCGCTAATCTTCGACATGTACTACCTCCTTTAGCCTATGCGCTTCCAGCCCCTCTTAGGGCTCGTGGCACATTCACCACAAACTACTATGATCCCAGCGTCATACCAGAGGCCGGCCTCGTCATACCGCATGTAGTGATACCACCACAGTTTGTGCGTATGGCTATAACAAATTGTACAGACTCCCTCAGTCTTTACCATTGCAGCCCTCCCGTATTAAATCCCTCAGACAAATAACCACAGGGGCGACTGCGGGAAGCAAAGCCCCAAGCACCACGAGACAAGCCACTACTTCCCAGAGAGACTCAAGCATCGTACAACTCCTTGCTCTCGTGGTACTGGGCCAACTGATTCCTCCTCTACTGTTACGTACACTGGGTCGACGCAGCACTGAAGCCCCTTAGGGCATACCACATCGTGAATCTCCTGCTCGATGTTACCACATGACTCGCATCTGTACATGTGGCTATGACTCTACGTGCTTGAAACCTGACTGCTGGTGGATGATCAGGTCCCCCTCCTTAAGGTCGGTACCAATGCAGAACCACCGACCCACCTCCAGCGCAAGCACTGGTCGGTATCGTTGCAGTCTCTTGGCACGGAGCATACTCACGCACGTCCCCCATGAGGTACGCTCCAGCCGGCACGTCAGTTCGTGATACCTGGAGGTCAATGTCACGTCCTCTTCCGTCATTCCTGAAACTTCGTACACTTGCGGGCTATTGTCCATCAATCCCTCCTTATACTAAACCATCGGGCCCTGCTGGGCTTTGGTCCGCTGCCGAACTCAGCCACACCCTCCGATGTGGCTGAAGTCGATTGCGGCTGTTAGTAAAGATCGTCGAGGTCTGCGTACACGTTTCCCTTGCTGTCCCGGTACGCGTCAATCTCCACCACGTCATAATCACCAAAGCCATATACTGCGATCGCCTTAATCCTGCACCAGGTTGCATCTTCGGGAACTGGTACGGCTGAGTCCTGATAGTCCTCCAGATATACGTCGGCTAGTTCCTCAATCGTCTTATTCAGATACTCAAGGATGTATCCAGTTGTGTTGCCTTCTGGATCTCCATGACCTGCAGTGATGACGGCCTTGCTCCACTTGTTCAGCGAGGCCTGCGTGATCGGGTACATCAGTATCAGCATCTTTTTAGTCACTTCGATCTCCTTTGCTTAGAATACTGGGGCCAGGCCCTGGAGCATCATCAGCCCTGCCTGTAGCACGTACAATGCAACGATCAGCGCCAAGATCAGCATCACTCCCTGCAACAGCACATACATCGCTTTCATCCTATTCCTCCTTGGTGGGTGTAGGTACGCTAACGATGAGCCTCTGGCCCTTGCCAGTGCCAAGTCCAACGCCATATGCGTTGAAGCACGGCTGGCACATGTACGCCCAAGGACCATAGATGGTCTTACCATCGTACAGTGCCCTAGTGTATCCATCGGCGCACAGGTTGCACAGCGGCAACTCCGATACGAATGCCTTGTTTGGGTGGGCTTCTAGCTCAGCCCCAAGCAATGCGAAACCTAACAACTCCGATACGAATGCCAGGCTTTGTTGGGCTTCTAGCTCAGCCCCCCACACACCCCCTTCCAACTCCTCAAACGCTGCGGCTTCAGGGGTAAATTCCTGATAGTCCGGTGCGTTGCAGCACCGGACCCCATAAGGGCCGTGGACAGCGTTCCATCCCTGGACCGTCTGTCCGCAGGTACTGCATTCAAATGTCCGCTGCTCGTTCATCGTCTCGTCCTGCCGTCCATTGCTGCTTGCGTACTCTGCGTTCATCGGCTGCCTCCTTTGATGTAGTTACCAAATACTTCACGGGCTTGCTCCTTGAGCAATGCCATCAACTTGTCCTGCTCGATCTGCCAGCACCTTTTGCAAACTGGCTCGCTCGTTCGGTATCGAGGAGCATGAGGAGGACCGTCATAGTGGATCGTTGCTATAACGTCCACTGCGGCGCGCTCCTCACATCGCACGCATCTCTTCGTCATCAGTCACTTCCCTTCTGGTTTGTTTCGTGCTTTGCACGCCACACTGTGTTGCGTAGCAGACCGAATGGATTACGTCCGGTCTCTATATCGTAGTCCAGGAAGTCCCTAGGGTCTGTCAATACGTCAAACGGACACAGCATCCTGGGAATACCTTCGTAGTCCGTCTCCACGTGGATATCTGACTCAGCAAACTGCTCGCCGCATATATAGCACTTATTAGACATCGTGCAGTGCCTTTACTAGGCAGACTATGACAAGCAGCAACAGCATGGTAACCATGATGTACACCGCCAGTTGCGTGTCTGAAAACACGACGGATGCTTCTACTTCGTATTCACCAAACCATACAGCGACTCCCATCTCAATCCTCCTTAAAGGACTTTCTGCAATATATGGTTACCCCAGAGACTGGGGGAACCATCCATCGCTGCTGCTCCTTACTGAAATACAACTTCTGCTCCAGTTCGCATGTGAGGTCGTAGTCTTCCCCAAAGACCTCACCGGTCTGCCCGTCCACGTACACCACGTCTAGTCGCTTGCTGAACTTAAGCTTGGCCATAAACTCCTTTGCTTTGCTTCAATAACCACAGGACGGGGGGGGGTGATGAGCCCCTAAGCCTTCT
>Ga0307379_10007775_pt1 | contig 14524 bp, 12 predicted proteins | sample UN2MG_FD_202237 | JGI IMG/M metagenome (GOLD analysis project Ga0307379, IMG submission 202237) | Soil microbial communities from Risofladan, Vaasa, Finland - UN-2 | ecosystem: Environmental > Terrestrial > Soil > Coastal area > Acid sulfate soil | place: Finland: Risofladan, Vaasa | collected... | reverse complement strand
TTGCCACTCGCGATGGCGATGATCCTGCAATTCTGCTCAGTCACTTCGTCGCCTCTCAAGAGGGGGCACAGAGGCGGTACAGGGCAAGATGCTGACATTTACCATTTCCGCGAACTCCGTGCCCCGGGCCATTCAGCTTTTCTGCGCCGCGGCTTCTTCGATCTGCTTGCGGATCTCCGCCAAGGCGCCTTCGAAGTACTCCGCTTGGGCCTTGAGGGCGTCAAGCTGCTGTTGCCGCGTGGACGGCGTGAAGGCGGCGGGATACGTCGCCCCGAAGGGCGGCATCCCCATCGTCGCACGCTGGCGGCCGGTCATCCCGGTCGCGTAGTACCGGTGGCGGAACCCTCGGCCGCCGCCGCGACCCCGGCCGCCGCGGCCTCCGCCAAAGCCGGGAACAGGATTCATGTAACCGGGAACACCATAGCCGGCGCAGAAACCTGCGGCTCGGCCAGTCATCGGACCACGGCCCGTCGGGCCAGTGCCATCTCCACCAGGCATAGTTCGCTCCTTTCTTTCACTACATTAACCGCCCCGTCATCAGACGATTGCTGGAAGACTCACGGTGCATCCTGCCGCCACGGCGGACTGCGCCGGCCGCGGCGGCGCCTGCCGCAAGCGCCGGAAACGCAGGCTCCGGGCGCCAGACTGTTCGCTGCATACGCGCGCACGGCCGCATCCGCCTCGCCGACGACGCCTCGAATCAGCGTGATGCCGCGATCCAGAAGCATTGCCTCGTGCTGGCAATTGATCCCGCCGCAGATCAGCGTGCTCACGCCCAGCTCGGCCAGGTGGCCGGCGATCTGGCGGGGCGACATTGCCGAGCACGGCACCATCTGCGTGGCGGTTACCACGCCGTCGGCGATCTCGGCGATCATGATCTCGCCCGCGCAGCCAAATCTCGGCGATACGCGGGAACCGAATAGCGGCACTGCAACCTTCATTCTTGCTCCTCGTCTCGTTATGCAGCAAAAAGCGTGCCAAACGGTCTGAGTAAGGTATTAGAATGCCACTAACCTATGGAGCAGAAATGACTTACGTAAACTGATGTACTTTGGATTGGCGTGATAGTCTGCGACAATGGCGTATCAGGAGTGAAACATGTTGCAGAAACAGTTGCAGATATGAAACTACGCTTGGGGCCTACGCGATCCCGTGTTTGCGCAGCTTGCGCCACAGTGTGGTGCGGGAGATGCCCAGATTGCGCGCAGCTTGCAGCTTGTTGCCGCCGAACCGGTCGAGCGCCTCGCGGAGCGCCGCGGCCTCAGCCGAGGATAGCGGCTGAGCATCGGCCTTGTTGTCCGGCCGCTGTCTCGCCTGCGCCTGCAGTTCCGCCGGAAGATGCTCCGGCTGGATCGCTCCGCTCTTGCACAGCACGAACGCGTGCTCGACGATGTTCTCGAGCTCGCGCACGTTGCCGGGGAAGTCGTGCCGCATCAGGATGTCCATCACCGCGTCGCTCACACCGCTGATCTCGCGGCCGCGGCGGGCGTTGAACCGGCGGACGAAGTGGTCGATCAGCAGCGGGATGTCTTCGCGCCGCTGCACGAGCGGCGGCAGCTCGATCTTCACCACGTTGATGCGGTAGAAGAGGTCGCTGCGGAATGACTTGTTCTTCACCAGTTCGGTTAGGTCGCGGTTGGAAGCGGCGATCACGCGCACGTCGGCCCTGTGCGGCTTCGTTGTGCCGAGCGGCTCGTACTCGCGCTCCTGCAACACGCGCAGCAGCTTCACCTGCATTGCGAGCGAGAGGTCGCCGATCTCGTCGAGGAAGAGCGTGCCGTCTTCGGCCGCCGCAAACCTTCCCGGCTTGTCCCTGTCGGCACCGGTGAACGCACCCTTCACGTAGCCGAACAGTTCGGACTCGAGCAGCGAGTCGGGCAACGCCCCGCAGTTGACTGCCACGAACGGCCCCTCCGCCCGCGGACTGAGATGATGAATCGCCTTCGCAAACAGCTCCTTGCCCGAGCCGCTCGGCCCCTGGATCAGAACCGTGCTGCCGCTCTCCGCAATGTCGGGCAAGATGCTGAAGATGGACCGGATGCGGTGGTTCTTGCTGACGATGTCGTGGAAGGTGTAGCGGTCGTCGAGTTCCTTGCGGAGTTCCTCGATCACGGAGAGGTCGCGGAAGGTCTCCACGCCACCGATCATCCTGCCGGCCTTGTCGCGCAGCACCGCGGTGGAGATGCTGATCGGCAGTTCCGTGTTCTGCTTCGTCAGGATGGTCACGGGCAGATTGACGATCTCCTTGCCGGTGCCAATCGTCTTCTTGAGCGCGCAGGCCTGCTGGCAGATGCTCGCCCGGAAAACATCGAAGCAGAACTGCCCGATCGCCTCGTCCTTCGTAAAACCGGTGATCTTCTCGGCGGCGCGGTTGAACGATGTTATCCGGCCGTCGCGGTCGATGGTGAATACACCGTCCGCGATGCTGTCGAGGATGACTGCCGTATGATCGAACGAACTCGCGCGTGCCATGCTATCTCTGGTGCCTCCTGATAATATTCTATCACGCCGGGCCAGGAAACATCAAGGGAACTCCGAGGTTGGCGCAAGCACGACATGTTCTTACGTCCGTGACGGCGGAACTTCCTTGACAGCAATGAATGTGCCAGGATATAATTACCGACACGGGGCCCGGGAAAGGTCTCCTGTGAGATTTCCGGGCAGACAGACTCTCATACCTCTCATACTGATCTGGGCGGCCGTCTTCTGCACTCAGCACTTCGTCACAACGACCACCTGTCGTGGTGCGAAAGGTGGCCTCGTCTCGCGCGGCGTGGTAGCTGATGTGTCGGGGGATGGGGCACAGATCTCCATCCGGTCCGGGGCGCCCGGCCCCCAGCAAGTCATCGTCCAACACTCCGCCGTTCCCCTCGCGAAGGGCCAGCATGTCTTTGTGGAGTCGACAACGAACGGGAAAGCCGCCGTCGCGGGACTTGTGCGGGACCGCAAGCTGATCATGCTTGCAGGCGTCTTCCTGACGTTGTTCGTGCTTGTGGGAGGAACCGAGTGGCTTGGCAGCACCGTTGGGCTCGCGGCGGCGATAGCAGGCATTGTGTTCTTCCTTCCTCCACTGATCCTCTGGGGCATTCCGCCGCAGGCTGCGGCCCTCATCGTTGCCGCCTTGCTCGGCGTGGGGCTTTCGCTGCTGGTATCGGGAGTCTGCCTTCGAAGCCTTGCCATCTGCGGCGGTTGTCTCGCCGGGCTGCTGTTTACCTTCATTCTGTCGATCATTACCTCCTCGCTGCTGCGGTTCACGGGCGTCTATTCGGCCCCGACAAAGGACCTGTGGACGGTCGCGGCACTTCCCCCTTCCTTCCTCCTTGGGCTGCTTTCAGCGGGAATCACGATTGGTGCTCTCGGTGTTGTCATTGACCTGGCAATGGCGGTCGCGTCCGCGGTATTCGAAGTCGCTGACGCACGGCCGGGGCTGCCGGCAATGCGACTCATCCGATCCGGGCTGCAGGTCGGCCGCGACGTCCTCGGCACCGAACTGAACACGCTTGCCTTCGCGTACGCGGGGGTGCACGTGGGTTTGCTTCTGCTGCCGTTCTTCGGCCCGCACGGCTACGAATTGCCGTTCATCCAGGTGATCTCGTTGCAGGAATTTGCCGTGGAGTGCTCGCACATTCTCACGGGCACGGCGGGCCTGATCCTGACGATCCCGCTCACGGCCGTTGCCGCGGGCCTGCTGGCGTCGCGGAAACAAGGCGGGGAGCACTCCCCGGGTCCTGCCTCGCCCCCGCGTGTTCGCGGCAGGACCGCCTGGTATGCGGTTGGCGTTGTCTGGATTCTTCTCGCACCGCTCGGCCTCTGGTTCTACTCGGGAGCATGGCACCGCTACGATACCGGCTCCGCGAAAAGCAGGTCGGCCCTCGTGCGCGCGCGGGCGGAGGCGGCCGCGCCGGCGCCGGAAGAATTCCCCGTGAGGCCGGACCGCGAGCGGATGCAGATCGTCACGGCTCGCCTCGAAAGCGGTCCCGACATTTCCGCCATTTTGTGTGTCCACAATCCGATCACCGGATTTCCGGGGCACGACAAGCCGGTGCGCCCGGGTGATGGTCTGCTCGTGAAAACCATCACCAGCGGAAGCACTACCGTTGCCTCGATTATCGACTATGATCGCGGCCCGGCCCTGCTCGTTCTTGTATGGGCGGTGGGGGCGCTGGCGATGCTGGCGGGCGGGCTGAACGGCGTTCGGGCGATCGTGGCCCTGGGCCTGTCGTCGGGCATCCTCGCGGTGGCTCTCTACATGGTCGCAGGTCATGGATATCCGGCTCTGCCCACGCTGGCGGCGGCAGCTCTGCTGATCTGCGCGCTATCATTCCCGATCATCGCAGGCTTGACCCGCAAGGCACTATCAGGCGCGTGCGGCGCGTTTGCCGGCAGCCTCATCGGCGGATGCGTTGCAGCGGCTGCCGCCGCGGTCATGGGATTCAGCGGGCTGCAGTCAGATTCCCTCTATGCGATCCGCAGCGTCGGCGGTCGGCTCGATTTCGCCGGTTTGCTTTCAGGCGGAATCCTGCTTGGAATCGTGGGCGTGGCGATGGACGTGGCGATGGCAGTCTCCTCCTCCGCCGACGAGATCACCCGGGCCAAGCCGACGATCGGACGCCTCGAGCTGTGGCAGCGCGGGATGAGCGTCGGCCGCAAAGTCATGTGCACCATGGTGCTGGCGCTCGTACTTGCCTACCTCGGGGCGAGCCTGCCGCTGCTCATTCTTCCACGAGTCATGCGCAATGTGCCCCTGCTGCTCCTGTTGAACAGCGACCGGTTCGCCTGCGAGGCGCTGAGGATCCTGGCCGGGGGCATCGGCGTGGTCGTCACAATCCCCGCGACGGCGCTGCTGTCGTCGCTTCTGCAAACCCGGAGACTCTGAACATGCGCTCATGCACCTCGGTTGCCGCAACCGCCTGCACCCTCATTATCGCCATCGCGGCGGCCGGCGTTCATTGTGCTTCGGCGGGAGAACCCGCCGGCAAGCTCGATCTGCGCAAGGTGAAACTCACCACGGAGAACGGCCAGCTCGCGGGAGAGTTCACCTATACGCTGGTTGTCGGCACCTTCTATGAATGGAATACCGATCCGACCGCTATCCCCGGTCTTTTCAGCGAGGTGGTCAACCGCACGAAGATCAAGGCGCGCGTCGATTTCGCGACCGTCAGCCTCGACAGCGAGGAGCTTTTTGCCAACCCGCTGCTGATCATGACGGGCAACAGGCTGTTTATCCTCAGCGACGAGGAGATCGCTAACCTGCGCCGCTACGTGCTGGCGGGCGGCTTCATCTATGCCGACGATTGCGGAGGAGCCGACTGGTCCTTCCGGCACATGGTGAGCAAGATCCTTCCCGAGCACAAGCTCGAGGAGGTCCCTCGCGACCACCCCGTCCGCAACCAGCCCTACGATCTGCCCGCCGTCCCGAAAATCATCGATCTCTATCGCACCGAGGCGAAGGCCTTCGGCATCTTCATCGATGGGCGGCTCGCCGTGCTCTACACCTACGACACCGACATCCCTTGTGGCTGGGAGAAGCATGCCGACGGGTCGTTCGTTCACCTGCTCACGCCGGAGAAACACGAACAATCGTTCAGGTTGGGCACCAACGTGATCGTCTATGCTCTTGACGAGCTGCATAAACTGATGACCGCAAACACAAGCGCGGAGGCTGCCGAACATGAGAAGAAATGAACTGCTGACAAGGCTAACTGCATTGCCGGTACTGATGATGCTCGCCCAAGCCGCATACGCGCAGTCAATCCTTCACCGGCACTACACGATGAAGAAGCTGATGCCGACCGGCACGATCACCGCCATCGAGCCCGCCGGGCGCTATGTGTGGTTCGGCGGCTGGGCCTTGAGACCGGGGGAAGAGCAGGGGCTGGCACGCTACGACAAGCAGACCGCCCGGTGGGAGCTCTTCCTAGAATCGGAACAGATGATCGCCGACGAGATCGCCACCCTTGCTGCCGAAGGCAACCGCATCTGGGTAGGCTCGCATTTTGATTGGCCGCCGTGGAACCGCGGCCTGCACTGCTACGACCCCGAAACGCACACCAACACGCGCTACGACCGCGACGACGGGCTGCCCCACTGGCGCATCACCGGCGTCGCACCGCTCCCGGAAGCTCTGTGGGTGGCCACGATGGGCGGCGTGGCTCGCCTCGACAGGAAAACGCAGGCGTGGATGACCTTCACCCAGGAGGCCGGCAAGATCGCCAGCAACTTCACCACGTGCATGCACAGCGACGACCGCAACGTGTACGTCGGCACGTTCGCCGGCTTCGAGGTCTGCAACCGCCTCACCGGCAAGTGGCGCAGCTTCACTACCGAAAACAGCATCCTGCCGACCGCCGTCACCGACATCGACAGCGATGCACGCGGCGTGTGGCTGCTCTCCGTACCCGACGTCCTGGTACTTGAGCGGGAGACGCAAGAGCTGTCGAAGTGGCCGATCAACCACGCCCCGGCGCGCGAAAGCGTGCCCCGCAACATCGAAGTGACCGAAGATGCCATCTTCATCGGTTCGGACGCCGGCCTGCACGCCTACGACAGGCGCACGGGCCAATGGAGAACGTACACCACCCGCCACGGCATGCTCTCGAACGAAATCCGCACGCTTGCAGCCGACGACGACTACGTGTGGTGCGCCCACGACCTCGGGCGCGGCGTCAGCCGGCTCAATCGCCGTACCGAAGCGTGGGACACTTTTCACTTTCGCGAGGGCAGCCCGAGCAACCACATCTACTCGCTACTCTCCGATGGCCGGGCGCTCTACGTAGGCACGCTCGGCTGCGGTCTCTGGAGATACAACACCGACGGCGATACGTGGACCAACCTGAACCTCACGCTGAAGTTGGGCGAGTACCGCTTTTCCTACCTCGGCGAGCGATCACGCACAAAGTACAGCGACATCCGCCAGATGATTCTTCACGACGGCCGCGTGTGGATGGCCACCAACCACGGGCTCTGCGCCCATAGGCCGGGTGCTGAAGAGGATATCGAGATCCTCTCGGAAAAAAGCTTCCCGATGCTCTGCCTGGCCGTGCACAAGGGCAAGGTGCTCTGCGGCGGGCAGAAACAGGGCCTGCAAACCTACGATCCAGCGGCCAATTCCTGGGAGGACACAGGCAAGAAACTCGGCCTCGACAAGAAGATCACGGCCATTCAGTGCGACGACGACACACTCTGGCTCAGCGACGGGGAACGTGTTCTCAGGCTTCACTCCACAGACGAGAAGCCAATACCCCTCGAGGCCCCCGTTGCCGGCATACGGGCACTCCTCTTGCTCGCGATCAACTGTGGGTAGGAACGGACCATGGCTTGTGGGTCGTCGACGCAAAACGATTGGCGGCGACGGAGATCGACAAGTCTAAGCTGCCGTCCCCGATAGTCCTGTCATTGTCGTCGTGGCGGAACCGCATCTGGATCGGCACGGAGGGCGGTCTGGCCGCATGCGCGCCTGATGGAACAGATTGGCAGGTGCTCACCAAGGAGAACGCGCTCGTTGAGAACATCGTGAGTTGTACGGCGGGCGATGGCACCTACCTGTGGGTGGGAACACTCGGCGGGGGCTTCACGCGGCTGGCGAACATCAGCAGCCCATCCCACGATACGGAGCCGGATAACAGCAGATGATCACCAGAATGTTGACGCTTGCCTCGATCCTTGTTGGCTGCATCTCGTTTGGCATGGCTTCTGGTATTGATCTGGGAGAGCAGCTCCGCAAAGAGGCGCTGAATGTGGACTGGCACGTCAGAAGCTGCCGAATCATCGGGCCGGTGAAGCAGTCCGACCAGGGATTTGCCGTTACCGTGGAAGACCTCGACAGTGCCCGCCGGAAGCAGACGTTCACAGCGACGTGCCCGGAGAAATACGCGGCGATCCTGCGTCCCGGCGACAAATGCCTTGTGCGGCCCGAAAGCGGCCGTTTCGTGATCGTTGAGCCGCTTCGCGAGGGGCGGCTGCTGATCCTTCTGGGCGTGCTGGCGACGGCTATAGCCGTAACGATGGGCTGGCGGGGAGTGCGGCTGCTGGCGTCCGTGCTGCTCGCAGTGCTGCTGATGCTGTACGTGCTTGTGCCGCTGAGCGTGAGAGGATGGCCGCCACTGCTGCTGGCGGGGTCGATCGCGGTGCCGCTGTGCGCCGGTGGCATGGTGCTGGTAGGCGGTTGGAATCGGAAATCGCTGTGCGCCATCGGCGGAGCGCTTTGTGCCCTTGCCGCTGCCGTGTGGCTCCCGGTGGCGGTCTCCAGTGCCCTTTCCTTCACCGGCCTCGAGGTGGAGTTCGGCACGTTCTTCCATCTCGATGTCCCGCTCTGGTACAGCCCGGCGCTTGCTCACGTGGATTTCTGTCAGTTGCTGCTCGCGGGGATGCTGTTTGCGTCTCTGGGTGCAACGATGGACGTGGCGATGGGGGTGTCCACGGCGATTTGGGAGGTGAAGCAGGCGGCCCCTTCCGCGCGCCCTGGGCACCTGTGGAAGACCGGCCTGGGCGTGGGCCGCGATGTGGTGGGCATGATGGTGGTGGCCGTAGTGCTGATCTACGCCGGCGCGCGGTTCCAGATGCTGCTGCTGTATCATCTTCGCGGGCTGCCCGACACGCCCGGCTTGCTGCTCAACTATGAGGAGATCGCCGTGGAGGTCGTCTATATGGTCTGCACCGCCCTTGCGCTGGCACTCGCGGCGCCGTCGACCGCTCTGATCGCGGCTCGCTGGTGGGGGAGGACCGATGACACGAAGAAGGCTTGAGCATCTCGTGATGGCGGCGGGCGTGGTGGCGGTGGTTCTTGCCGCCGTGCTGGCCAACGCCCGCACGCGCCTGTTCTACGAGCGGACGGAGATCCGCCGGTCCGAGGTGCTGGGCCGTCCGCTGTCGTCCCAGGATGCCGAGAAGCCGGTGCGGGGCAACGCGGGCCGTGGTCCAGCCAACTTGCGCCACCAGGCGGTCGCACTGAGGATCCTCACGGGCATCAACCGCGGCAGGCTCGTCCTGGCACGCAACATCCTGCAGTTCGACCCCGCCGGCAGCGCTTTCATTGCCAGAGGCTCGAATGTGCGCGTCAGCATGACCATGTCCGAAGGTAGCGTGTATGACGTGCTGATCTACAAGCCCATCGTGCGTTTCCCGGTGATCATCTACCTGGTTGCGGCGCTGCTGTGCGGGGGGATTGTCGCGCTTCGCATCAGGGGGCTGGCCCTCGCCGCCGCGCTGCTGCTCAGCGTGCTCGGTTTGTCGCTGCTGGTGTTCCCGCTCGTGCTGCGCGGAGTGCCCCCGATTCTGGCAGTGTCGGCATATGCCGTGCTGATCATGATGGTGTTTCTGCTGTTGCTGGAAGGATGGAATCGCAAGGGCCTCGCGGCAATCATCGGGGCCTGTGGCGGATTGGTGGTGGCAGTGTCGGCAGTGCTCCTTGCGGCGGGGCCGCTCAAGCTCAGCGGCTATCCCACCACCTTCTCGATGATGCTGAAGGATGCGTTGCCGGCCGACCACACGCTGAGTTTCGTGAGCCTGCTCACCGCCGGCACGGTAGTCTGCGTGCTGGGCATTGTGCTCGACCTCGGCGTGAGCATTGCCGCGGCCGTCGAGGCCGTGTGCAGGCAGGAGGGCGGAATCAGCTTTCGCGCTGCGCTCGCGGCGGGAATGCGGATGAACCGCGACGTGATGGGCACCATGCTCCTCACGCTTGTGTTCGTGTGGCTGGGCGGGAGCCTGCACGCGATGATGCTACCCGGCGCCTTCGACATGACCGCCCGGGAACTTCTGAATAGCGAAGCCATTGCTGTTGAATTGTTGGGGCTGACCGCGGGCGGCATTGGCCTCGTGGCAACCGGCCCGATCACGGCCCTAGCGGCCGTATCCTTATTTATGCGCGTCAAACCACGGGAAGCAAGCCCTCGAGGCGGGCAAGACCGGCTATGGCCTCTATGGCTAGTCATGTCCGTGGAGCTTGCCGTCTGCGTGGCTTGCGCCGTCTGCATCGCAGGCAGCGCTCGCGAAGCATGCCTAGGTTCACCATCGGAGCGGCGCGAGGTGGTGGCAGGGCCGCCGAAGCTTATGCCATCGGCCGACCTCTGCAAGTACGCGCGCGAGCAGCTTTCCGGCGGAACCAAAGTGCAGGCGGCGTTGGCACTGTGGCGCGCCTCGACACTCGATCCCCGTTGCGGCCTTTGCCATCGCGAGCTGGCACGCATCTACGTGAACGAGCGGTGGTTCGTTCTTGCACACGATGAAATCCGCCAGGCACTTGGCCTGCTGCCGAACGACTCGGACACGCACTACGTTGCGGGCGTCGTCCTGGCCTGGACGGGAGACCAGGACGAAGCCGAGAAGGAGCTCAAGAGATCCTTGGAGCTGGACCCAAAGAACACGAATGCCTCCGAAGCTCTGCGTACGCTGTTTGGCGCAGACCAGCCATAACACCACGCGGACAGCGGAACACCGCGCTCGCCCTCAATTGGACAAGTACTGCTCCCTGCCGGGCGGAACACGAATTGACTTGACGCTTTCCGCTTCGATGCAGGCGGTAAGGCTGCCGTCGAACTCGCGCAGATCAAATCGCCCTTCCACATCGATCCACGTGTCGTTCTTGAGTTTCTCCAGATTGCCCGCGTGCACGAGGATTCCCACCGGCTGGGCGTCGGCGGCGCAACAGGCAATCACGAAACGGAACAGGATGAAATGCCCCGTGGGGACCTTTTCATCACGATAGACGATCCCCTCCGTGAAAACACGCTTCCCCATGAACGGTTTGGGATCATTCACCAAGGACAGAACCGAGACGCCCACGGGGGGTGAATCATCCGGGACCACCGCTTTCTGTTCCTGCTCCGATACCGTCACGGTTGTGAGCTGGATGAAGCGTTTCGACAAAGCATATGTGCCTAGCCCCTCCCCCCACGCATTCCACAGGAAGAGGATCGGCATGCACAACAAGCTGGCGCGGACCCACGCCCCGCCCTCACCAAAGTGGTGACCCCGCCCGCTGAAAGGCTTGCGGACCAGGCATGACGCGAGATACAAGACCGTGATGCCCGCGCCACCCGCCATCAGCACCCAGAATCTCGACTGAAGAAATGCCTGATAGTTCCCGTCGCACAGCATCACCAGGTAGAAGAATGCCCAGACGCTGTAGGCGATCACCGGCAACCGTTCGGTGAGATATGCACGCAAACCGTTTATCCAGTCTCTCATTTCCTGATCACTCCCATGATGACCATGGACACGAAGACAAGAAGAATGGTCGCTCCGGCCAACGTGATGATGGCGCGCCGCCGGAACACGGGCAGGTACATCAGGAGCAACTTAATGTCCAGCATCGGCCCCAGCACCATGAAGGCCATCTGGGCCGAGAGCGGCACGACGGTTGCCCGAAACGATGCCGCCACGAACGCATCGGCCTCGCTGCACAGGTTCAGGCTGACTGCCAGTGCCATCATCAGCACCACAGAAAGCGCCGGCGCGCCACCTATGGCAGCCACGAACGTCTGGCGTGCCACAAGTGTCTGGAGTAATGCCGCCAGGAAAGCACCGATGATCATGAACCGGCCGATGTCGAAAAACTCATCGGCTGCACGATGGACAGCGAAAGCCAGTTTCGTGCGGAAAGTGTTGAACCCGGACGCGTCATCATTGTGGTCGTGGTGATCGTGGCCATGGCAGCAGTGATTACCGTCAGTGTGATTTGCAGCATCCGGCACCAGTGCGTCGTGTTGATTCCGGAAGCGGAAATCCATCCAGAAACCAACCGCAACGGCTATCGCATATCCGCATAGCAGGCGGATGATCACGACTGACCAACTGAAAGAATACGCAACGGCTGTAGATGCCGCCACGAGGGGATTGACGATCGGCCCGCCCAGCAGGTACGCCACGGCCGCGCCCAGAGGCACCCCCTTTCGGAGCAGGCTACGGACCACCGGCACAATGGCGCACTCGCACGTGGGGAAGATCGCCCCCAGCCCTGCGCCGACCAGCACGGTGATCGCGCGCCGCTTCGGCAGGAGCGCCGCCAGTCGATCCCGCGGCACGAATGCCTCGATCATCCCTCCGATCAACGTGCCGAGCAACATGAAGGGAAGCGCTTCGAGCACGATCGAGATGAACGTGATCGAAAGCGTTCGGACCAGCGAGCGGTCGTGCAGGAAAACCATCAGCCCGACAGCAAGCAGCACAAACCCGCCCTGAGCCAGATGCGCAAGGCGCCGGCTTTGCGTTGCTTGGGCATTCTGGCACGTCGCGGGGCACTCTGAATTGAGTTCCATTATCACCTCGGTGAACAACACGCGTATCAGCCAATACTTCAGCTTTGGGCGAGGGTTCTCCCCCGCCACCATCCTCCGCACACGGCGGCAACAATGTAGAATGCGGCCGAGAAGAGCACAATGGTTGCACCTGTGGCCGTCCCCCAGTAGTACGATGCGAACAGCCCGGCGAAGCCGCTGAACAAGCTCAAGCCAACCGTCCATAGTGTGTAGCTTCTCACGTCGCACGAGAGATTGCGGGCTGCCGCCGCCGGTAGCACGAGCAGCGAGTTGATCATCAGGATCCCCACCAGGCGGATCGAGAACGTGACGACGACGGCAAGCAGCACCGCAAAGCTTGTTTCAATGAGAAACGACGACATCCCCCGGCTGCGGGCAAGCGATGGGCTGATGCTCACCAGGACAAGGCCGTTGGCCGCGACAACCCAGTACGCCAGCACCACGGCAAGCAGTATCCCCAGGATCGCCAACTGCTGAGGCGTGACGGCAAGGATGTCTCCGATGAGGTAGCTGGAGAACTTCGCGAAGCCGCCGCCCCGGCTCAGTATGACGATGCCGAGTGCGACTACCGTTGCCAGAAACACCCCGAGCACGGTATCGTTCGCGGCGTGAGTGGCCCGCCTGAACACGTTCACGCCGATCGCGAGGATCACAGCGAAGACCAGCGTCGACCACAGCGGATCAGCCAACCCTAGGATCACGCCGATCGCAACGCCCGTGAGGGCGGAATGGCCGAGCACGTCCGAAAAGAACACCATCCTGTTGCTCACGACCATCGTGCCCAGCAATGCGAACATGGGCGTTCCCAGCGACACCGCCAGCAGGGCACGCTTCATGAAATCATACTTCAGGCATTCGAGCACTGTGGCGGATTCAATGACCCTATGGCAGAGGTCGATCATGGTCATCCTCGCTCTTCACTACGGACTCGGAGAATTGGGAAATCGTCCACAGGTTCGAGCCAAGGGAAACGATCAGGTTCGCATTGGCGAGCACTTCCGACGGTTTCCCTTCGGCCAAGATGGATTGCCGAATGAATACCATCCTGTCGGCGTGCGGGGCAATGGCGGGAAGGTCGTGCGTGACCATAATTATAGACACATCATGCTCCCGCCTCAGATCGCAAACGGTCCGGTAGAAGACCGAGAGCCCTTTGGCGTCTATGCCGGAGACCGGCTCGTCGAGCAGGAGGATGTCCGGCACGGGCGTCATTGCCATGGCCAGCAGAACGCGCTGCAACTCGCCGCCCGACAACTCACCCAGCCGCCGCTTCAGCAGGTGCTCCGCCGAGAATCGCTCCAGGGCGGCGTTGCACTTGCGCCGCAGCGACGGCCTCACGCCCAGCCAGACCGGATGACGACTTATCGCACTCGACATGAAATCGGAAACGCTTATCGGCGAGTCACTGTCGAAATTGAGCTTCTGCGGCACGTAGCCGATGCGGGGGGCCGGGCAGATGAACCCCCGTATGCTGAAGCGGATGCTGCCGGTGTAGGGGACCTCACCGAGTATCGCCTTGAGCAGCGTGGTCTTGCCGGCACCGTTAGGACCCACGATCGCCACGAGTTCCCCGCAGTTGATGCGCAGGTTGACGTCCTTGAGAACGATGCCCCGCCCGAACGCCACGGTGAGGCTGTCGATGCTGGTGCAGCAGTGCCCGCATACCCGTGGCGTGTGTGGCGCTTTTCCATGAAGTGTCATTGCAGTGCTTCCTTCAACACGGTGAGATTCCTCTCCATGATCTTGATGTATGCGTCCGGATCGTCCGGCCCCGTCACGGCCGGGTCAAGCACGTACAGTTTCGCACCGGTTTCCCTCGCAATTGCATCGGCCGCCACCGCCGGATACTGGGGTTCGCTGAACAGCGCCTTCACGCCGGCCGCCTTGATGAGGTCGATGGTCTCGGCGAGCTCCTTCGCGCTGGGTGCACTGCCCGGCTCGCGCTCGATCACAGCCGCGATATCGAGCCCGAACTCCTGTGCGAAGTAAGGGAACGCCTCGTGGAAGGTCACGATCTTCCGCCCACGGAACGGAGCCAGGCCAGCCTGCATCTTCGAGCGCAGCACCTCGAGCCTGGCGACGTACGCGTCGGTGTTCTTGCGGTAGATCTCGGCGTGCGGCTGGTCGAACTGCTGCATGGCACGGCCGAGATTGCGGACCTGCGTGATCGCGTGGCTGATGCTCACCCACACGTGCGGATTGTCGCCCTCCTCTCCCTTGCCTTTGATTAGCGTAATGCCCTCCGCCAACTGCACGACCTTCAGGCG